>UEXQ01000412.1_pt1 | contig 26900 bp, 27 predicted proteins | sample 4301111 | NCBI WGS metagenome assembly UEXQ01 (sample SAMEA4773181, study PRJEB27434) | metagenome | biome: 2259; feature: agricultural soil; material: soil | place: USA | collected 2014-09 | depth 0.25 m
GCTACCGGCTGGGCGACCACGTGCTGGAAGTGGGCGCGGGCCCCGGCGCGACGACGGAGGAATTGCTGCGGCGCGCGGGTCGCGTGACCAGCCTGGAGTACGATCCCGCGTTTGTGGGCCGGCTGGCGGAAAAACACAAGGACAAAGGATCGCGTGTAACCGTGGTGCGCGGAGACGCCGCGGCGCTGCCGTTTCCGGACAATTCGTTTTCGTCGGTGGTGGCGGTGCTGGTGCTGCACCATTTGCGTTCGCGCGAGCAGCAGGACCGGGCATTTCAGGAATTTCACCGCGTGCTGCGGCCGGGTGGAATGTTTTTTGCGTTTGAGATTCGCGACGGCTGGCTGCACCGCGTTGGGCACTACAAGAGCACGTTTGTGCCGGTGGCGCCGGCTTCGGCGTTTGGGCGTTTGACGACGGCGGGATTTTCGCGCATTGCCGTGGATATTGAGCGGTCGGCGTTTCGGGTGTGCGCGTTGCGGGCACGAGAAGCGTGATTCTTCTGCGATTGTCACCTCTCCGATTCGTTACAATCGCGGTCGTTGACCGCACCTCTGGTGTTCTCTAGCATTTCTGCATGAGCGGTTCTTCCCTGGCTACGAGCGCGCGGCGAGAGAAGTTGAAGTTTCCGCCCGGGCCACCAAACCGGCTGTTCGGCATGCTGTTTGGCGCCATGCAGCAAAATCCTCTGGAATATTTCACCGAACTCACGCGGCAGTATGGCGACGTCTGGGGGATGCGCATCGGGAATTTCCGTTCGCTTTTCATCAATCATCCCGACCTGATCGAAGACGTGCTGGTCAATAAGGCGCGGCTGTATCACAAAGGCCGCATCCTGCAGGCGAACAAATATCTGTTTGGCGAAGGGCTGCTGACGGCGGAAGGCGATTTCTGGCTGAGGCAGCGTCGGCTGGCGCAGCCGGCGTTTCACCGCGAGCGGATTGCCACGTACGCGGCGACGATGGCGGACTACACGGAGCAGATGCTGGCGACGTGGCGCAGCGGGGAAGAGCGCGATGTCCACCAGGAGATGATGAACCTGGCGCTGCGGATCGTCGGCAAGACTTTGTTTGATGCGGACGTGACGCGGGATGCCAGAGAAGTCGGTGAAACGCTGGACATGCTGCTGAAGATTGCATCGAATTTTGGGCGCACGGTGCTGGTACCGCTGTGGGTACCGACTCCGCGGAATCTGCGCGCGAAGGCAGGTGTGCGCCGCATCGAGAAAATCATTTACAGGATTATTGCTGAGCGCCGAGCGGAAGGGAGGGATACGGGCGATTTGCTTTCCACGCTGCTGCAAGTGCAGGACGAAGACGGCACGCGGATGAACGACCGGCAACTGCGCGACGAAACGATCACGTTGTTTCTGGCGGGGCATGAAACGACGGCGAGCACGCTTTCCTGGACGTGGTGGCTGCTGGCGCAGAATCCCGCGGTAGAAAAAAAACTTCATGAAGAGCTGCACGGCGTGCTGGACGGACGCAAACCGACGATGGACGATTTGCCGAAGCTGAAGTATCTGGGGCATGTGCTTACGGAATCGCTGCGCCTGTATCCGCCGGCATGGGGCATGGCGCGGCTGGCGGAAGAGGAGCACGAGATTGCGGGATACCCGGTGCTGCCGGGATATGGGGTGGCGATGGCGCAATGGGTGGTGCACCGCGACGCGCGCTGGTTCGATGCGCCGCTGGAGTTTCGTCCGGAGCGCTGGGAGAACGGGCTGGCAAAGCAGCTGCCGCGGTTTGCATATTTTCCGTTTGGCGGCGGGCCGAGGCAGTGTATCGGGAACACGTTCGCGCTGATGGAAGCGAGCGTGGTGCTGGCGACGATCGGGCAAAAGTTCCGGCTGCAGCTGGTGCCGGGTCATGAGGTGAAGACGATGGCGTCGATCACGATGCGGCCGAAGAATGGGATACGGGTGAGGCTGGAGAAGCGTTTTGGCATTGCGTAGTTGGGGAAGTTGCGGTGATGATGCGGCAACTCGGCGCCAATCTCCGAGCGGCCATTTGCGTCACCTTCTTTTCGATATCCGCCTCTTGAATCGCGCCCAAGAGCGATGACCTCGTAGGGTGCAGCCGGCAAATCGTGAATGACCGAGGACCACAGGAATCGATCTTAGCGACGGGTCGCCGAATCGGTTGTGTGGCTTGCTAGGATAGCGGCGTGGATGCCCTTAGCGTGAACGCGGTTGATTGGCTGCTCGATTCCGACCCGGCGATACGCTGGCAGGCGCTGCGCGATCTGACTCCAAGGGCTTGTGGTGCGGACGCCGCGCCGGCGGCGGTCGCTGCGGAGCGCTCCCGCGTTGTGCGCGCAGGGCTTGGCGCTGAAATTCTTGACCGGCAGCGAGCGGACGGCTCGTGGCGCCGCGAGGATGCTGCCGTCTGGTTGACGACGCTCTTCACGCTCCTCCTGTTGCGGGCGACCGGCGTGGACCGGTCCGAACCTGCCGTCGAGTCGGCGGTGGCGCGCCTTGAGGCGAGCTTGCGGTGGAACGACAACGGCTGTTGGGATTTGCGTCCGGCTGAACTCGGCGGGAATCCGTTTTTTGATGGCGAAGTGGAGCCGTGCATCAACGGGGGCGTACTCGCGCTGGGCGCTTACTTCGGGCGCCCGACGGCCCGCCTGGCGCGGCGGCTTGTGGGCGAGCAGCTCGAGGACGGCGGCTGGAACTGCGAAGCGCGGAAAAGTGCGCGCTCGTCGTTCCACACGACGATCTGTGTACTGGAGGGGATAGTCGAATATGAGCGCTCGGTTGAATCCTTGCCGGAGAATGAATCTCTTTTGTCTTCGATAAGGGCGGCCAGACGGCGCGGCGAGGAGTACCTGCTCGAGCGTGGCCTCTTCCGGCGGCGATCTACCGGCGAGGTTGCTAATCCGGAGTTTTTGCAGCTGGCGTTTCCTCCTCGCTACCATTACGACATTCTGCGTGCGCTCGACTACTTCAGAAACGCCAAAGTTCACAACGGTGTTGGGCCGGACGCGCGTATGGGCGATGCGGTGCGTATCGTCGCGAACAAGCGGCAGGCCGACGGGCGATGGCTCCTCGATCGCGCTTATGACGAGGCGCTGGCCTTACAGATCGGCGAGGCCGTGGGTGAACCGAGCCGGTGGAACACGCTCCGGGCGCTGCGGGTGTTGCGTTGGTGGGAGCGGGGAGGGGAGGACACGCGTTGAAATGTCGCCCTGAAGGGCGGTCGTTACGGGGTGCGGCACCCGCGGAACTAAAGATCAGCCCAGCAAGCCTGCACAGACCCTTCGAAGCTCGGGGCAAGCTGAAGTCTGTGCTAGCAAAATTCGTTGAGCGCGATGCCTTCAGGAGAGGGCGAGGCGGCGAGCGTTGCGCAGAAGCGAACGAGTCGAAGGTGAGATGCCTACGCTGCGCTGCTACGTCATTCGAACCAGTAATCCAGCATACCGCCGGACCCTTTGCCAAAGTCGCCTGCAAAGCCGCCCTGGCCACGCAGCCCGGAAAGATCACCTGTCCCCGAGCCGGGAACGACAAATCATGTCGCCTTGATCTTGCCGTTCTGGACGATTTCCTGACCCTGAAGCAGGAAGGTGCCCTGGCGTCCGCCCAGTTTTCCTCGTCAATCGTTGCACGCTGACGAGGCTGGCGGAATGATCGTCGCGCAGGACCTGTAAAGCACGAACCGGCGATTCGCCATCGATATCTCCGGTGAAGGTTTCGTTCAAACGGATCTCCATTAGCGCCGGGCTCGCGGTTTGCTCGTAGGGCTTGGCTTCCGAACTCTGCACGGTAATTTTTGCTTTCGCGCGCGCGGCTCTGCGGTTGCCGTGTGTCCTTCTTCCTTTGGTTGGGGCTCCTTTGACTGCGGACTGGCCGCGAGTAGCAGAGCGCAGAGAGATGCCATGGACAGGATCAGAATTCTTATGGTCATGTTGACTACCCCCTTTGTATTGGATGTTTTGAAAAAATTGCAGCAACGTGCCGGTTAGAGGGTGGTGCCAAGGAACGTATCCGGACGTTGGCGTTACATGCGTGGCAAGCTGGGTCGCACCTACGAAGAGGGATCAGGAGGGAACATGAAGACGACGATTGCGCCGATGTTGTCGGTTCGGAATGGAGTGGAGGCGCTGGAATTTTATAAGGCGGCGTTTGGAGCGGAGGAGTTGTTCAAGATTGAAAACGGCGGGAGCGTGGTGGCGACGCTGTCGGTGAATGGCGCGGAGTTTTGGGTGGCGGATGAGTCACCGGAACACTTGAATTTCAGTCCGGAGACGCTGGGAGGCGGGACGGTGCGAATGGTGATGGTGGTGAGCGATCCGGATGCGGCGTTTGACCAGGCGTTGAAGGCGGGAGCGAAGGTGGTGGTCGCGGTGAAGAATGATTATGGGTGGAGGCTGGGTCGGGTGGTGGATCCGTATGGGCATCATTGGGAGATTGGGCGGCCGGATGGGAAGTGACTGGTGACTCGTGACTGGCCGATTGGTAGGACCGAGTTTACTTTCGCGAAAACTCCCGCGCCCTTAGCCAAGGGTGCGGCACTCCAGTGGAAAAGCAGATCCCTCGCGGCTCCCTGCGGCGAGCTTGCTAAGGTGACAATTTTTTTAATCGGCGGTGGGCGAGAGTAGACACGAAAAAGCCGCGCTAAGCGCGTCAGGCGGGACACGTCGTGTTTGGCGAGCCACGGCTGCGGTAGGTTTGCACTCCTGTAAGTCCAAGTATTTCAATGCGATGGAGGTGGATAGCGGGCTGCATGGGTCTGTCTACGTACGGCGGGAGGCAGACATGGATGCGATGGCACAACTGGGGATTTTGGCGGTGGCGACGGTGGCTGCGACGGGAACAGCGTTTGGGATGGCTTGGGCGTTTTTGCACGGGGCGTTTCGGTTGATGCAGCCGGCGACGGCGCGGCCGCAGAGGCCGCGGTTGGAGTTGGTGCAGGGGACGCGGGCGGCGGCGCGAGCGTTTGGGCGGAGTTAAGAACAAAACGCAATAGCAGAATTAGCGGAAGCAATGTCTGGTGGAGTTTCGGGGAGTGCACAGACTGAAGTTTGTGCTACCCGGGGAGGAGAGCGGCGATGGTGGCACTGAAGTGGTTGCTGGTGATTCTGGGGCTTGGGTTGTTTGGGAGCGCGGGCGCACTGGTTGTGTACGACGTGTATGTCGCGTCGCAACTGAGGCGGCTGCTGAAGCGGAAGAGTGAGGAGGAAGGGGGAGTGGGCACGACAACTATTTTGCCGGCGCTCCCTTTCGGTCCGGTGCGGTGGCAACGGGCGGCACAGGTGGCGGGGCTCGCGGCCGTGCTGGTACTGCTTTCGCAAAGCGTGGTCGTGGTGCCGGACGGCAGCGCGGGAGTACGCGTCAGCCAAATCTGGGGAGTGCGGCCCGGTACGTTGTATCCCGGCGTGCACGTGGTTACGCCCCTGATCGACCGTGTGGCGCTCTATGACACGCGCGAACAGGTGTACCTAACGGCGGCGACGGAAGGCGTGAAGGGCGCGAAGGAACTGCTCACCGTGCAGGCGCGCGAAGGGTTGAACATTGGCATTGCGGTGGCGGTGCGGTATCGGATTGATCCGCGGAGGCTGGATTTCATTCACGCAAATTTGCCGAGCGACATTGGCGGGGAAGTGGTCGCGCCGGTGGTGGCTTCGACGTACCGGTCGCTGGCGCCGAACTACATTACACGAGAAATTTTCGCGGTAAAGCGCGAGGAGCTGCGTTCGAAGGCGGCGGAAGCGATCAAGACGCGGCTGGAGAGCGACGGAATCGTGGTGCGCGAGGTGGTGCTGCGCGATATCAAGCTGCCGCAAGAGTACGCGAAGGGGCTGGAAGGACTATTGCTGAAAGAACAGGAGAACGAACGGCTGGGGACGGAGCAGGAGATCAAAGCGAAGGAAGTGAAGATCGCGGAGCTGGAAGCGGAGGCGCAGAAGGCGCGCGACGTGAAGCAGGCAGAAGCGCAAGCGCAGGTGACGGTGCTGCAGGCGAAGGCGCAGTCGGATTCGATGCAGTACACCTTGCCGCTGAAGCAGAAGCAGATCGAGCAATCGAAGCTGGAAGCGGAAGCGCGCAAGGAAGCGACGCTGCAGAACGCGGAGGCGGCGGCTCAGGCAAAGATCATCGACAGCAAGGCGGAAATTGAACGGCAGAAAAACCTGGCCGATGCGGAAGCGAACCGGATTCGTGTTACGTCGGAAGCAGAGGCAAATCGCATCCGTGTGACGGCAGCGGCGGATTCAGAGCGGATGAAGTACGAAGCTGCTGTGCTGAAGCAGAACCCTATGCTGATCCAGAAAATTATTGCGGAGCGGCTGAGCGACAAGCTGCAAATCATGATGGTGCCCGTGGATGGGAAGAACTTCTTCGCAAACGATGTCTTCCGGTCGGCATTCAACGGAATGCCGGTGGGCGGCGGTTCGGGTGATGAAGATGCGGAGAGCGACGGGCCGGCGACGGGGAATTTGTCGGTGCAGAAACGGAACGGGCGGAAGCCGTGAAGCGAAGAGATTAGTTCGGGCGAAAGCCCGCGCTAGTGAACCAGCCAAAACCCCTGTGGGTGGCACGCTACGCGGAGCTGGAAGGATGGAGAGATGGCAACGAGGGCAGGCACCGCCGCGCTTCGCCGGATCGGCCAACGTCTCCGTAACCTCCAGTTTCGCGTTGCGCGCCACCCGGCTGGTGGCAAAGCAATCGAAAGTGAAAGCAAGAACGGCGAAGGCGAGTGGAGGCAGTCATGAACGACGGAAAGTTTACGGAAGGGATTCGGAACGCGTTGAGAGGAAGAATAGGAACGGTTGGTTTGGCGACGGTGCTTATCGGCGCGATGACGCTTGCGCCGTGGGCGGCGGCTACTGCGACGGCGAAATCCGGAGAAGAGAATAAGGTGGTGAATTATCGCGCGGTGGATCGGGCCGAGATTGAGAATCTGCAGCGGTGGGTGGCGGCGGGGCACGAAGACTGGTGCAAGGACGCGCGGCTGGTGGCTGCGGAGGAGTTGAAGCGGATCGCCGCTGATTTTGTGGACGATCCGACGGTATTGAATGCGGTTAATCTCGGCGACAGCGCGGAAAACGGTAGTGCGAAGAAGGTTGCCTTCGAATGGACACCTTTGGATGGGCGGGCCACGTACCGCGTGACTGTGGAGCGGTTCAAATGGCTGCTGCCGATCGCAAAAGATGCGGATGCGGTGGTTTGGGTCCCGACGCTCACGGAAATTCAGATTCATGAGTGAGACTTTGTCGGAAGAGTTCCGGCGCAGCGAGTCCTAGAGCAAGGGGTTCGCTGCGTGGAAATGGGGCGGGGTAGCCGTGGCATGTTCAGGGCTGAAGCGCGGCGCGCCCCGCGTCCTTACGGAAGGACGTGCTAAGATGTCGCTTCACTCCCGTGAACAAGAGCCTGGTTCGACGTCTTCCGCTGGTTGTTCTGGCCTGCGCGGTGGTTTTCTTGCTTTTCAATTTGGTGACGGATCTGCGCGTTTTGGCGAAGCCGGATACGCTGGAAGACGGCGTGGAGCGTCTGGCGAAAAAGGCTGCCGCGCTGCCGCACGAGCGGCGAATGACACTGCTATGGACGAATCACTCGACCCTGTCGGAGCAGCGCGCGGAGCGACTACGCGTTGCGTTTTTGGCGCACATGGAAACTGCGCAAGTGCGATTCGTGCAGGGCGAAACAGCTCCGCCGTTGCGCGTGGCGATCGAGCAGACGCCGACGCAGATTGTGTTTACGGCAGTGGTGCCGGGAGAAGGCAGCACCAGCGTGGCGATCGAAGAGGTGGCACGTGCTGTGGCCGGGATCGACGTGAGTTCCGCAAGCGGCGTTCGCCTGGAAAGAGAATTGGTGTGGCAGCAAGAGACGAAAATTCTGAGCGCGTCATTGTTGGCGGGGAGCGCGCCCGGCGAGAAGAGGCTGGTGGCGCTCACAGAAGAAGCTTTGCAGGTTTATAGCGGTGGGCCGGGGAACTGGAAATTGGAACACACGAGGGCGCTACCGGGACCGCGGCAGGTGCAGCGATCCGCGCGTGGGCAGTTGATTGTTGCAGAAGATTCGAACGGTCGAGTGGGAATTTTGCTGCCGGGGAGACGATGCGAAGCGAGTATGGCAGACGACTCGGCGATCGCTTGCGCAGACGCAACGACGGAATGGCCGTCGGGCAGATTGATGTCGCTGCCGAGCTGCGGAGCTCAGACGTGGTGGCTGAAGAGCGATGGAGTGGACTGGGCTTCGGAGGATCAGCTCTTGTTGCGCAGCGCCGGTACGGGAAAGGATGCAGCGGCAGTCGCTGAGTTGGGCGTTGACGGGCCGGTGATTTCAATCAGCGCGGCCGATAGCCCAGGCAGCGCGACCGTTGTTGTGAGGGATTTGAGGTCAGGGAACTACGAGGTGTATCGCGTTGCGCTGGCCTGCGGCGATTAGGGAATTGTGTTTTGCTCTGGCGGTCTGTTGCGCGATGGGACCGGCGGCGGTTGCCGCGGCGCGGCCACAGTATGGCGGTGTCTTGCGCGTGGAGTTGCGCGCCGCATCGGCGAACTTGAATCCCGCGAAGTGGAAGACCGGTTCGGCGGAGTTTGCGAGCAACCAGCGGCTGGCGGAATTGTTGTTCGACAGGCTGGTGGGGCTGGACAACTACGGACGGTTTCAACCGCAGTTGGCGATGGAATGGACTCACGACACGGCAGCGAAGCGATGGCAGTTCGCGCTTCGGCAGGGCGTGAAGTTTTCAGATGGCACACCGCTGACTCCGGGCGATGTTGTGGCGGCGCTACAGCCGCTGCTTCCGCGTGGAATGCAAATGACTGCGAGCGGCGGAGGAATCGCCATACAGTGTGCGACGCCCGCCGGAGATCTGCTGGAGCTGCTGGCTTCGGGTCCGTATTTTGTCTACAAGGACAATGGAAGCGGACTGCTGCGAGGCACAGGACCGTTTGTGCTGGAAAGCGTGTCCGCGAGTGCGAGAGACGCAGACAAGGCGAATGGAGAGGGAACGGCTTCGCAAACGCAACGGCTGCGTTTTCGATCTAACGAGAACTGCTGGAGCGGGAGGCCATATCTAGACGCGATCGAAGTGACCCTAGGCGTGCCGCCACAAAAAGCACTGCTGGATCTGCAGCTCGGCAAGGCCGACCTTGGTGAACTTTCCGTGGACGCTGCGAAGCGAGCGCAACAGACGAATCTCAGGTGTTGGAGCTCCGCGCCGCTGACTTTGTACGCATTGAAATTGCCTGATGGTGAAAAGGGCGAACAGCGGCTTCGCGCGGCGATCAGCTTGTCGGTGGACCGCGAAGCTATGGCGCGCGTGTTGCTGCAGAAGCAAGCGGACGCCGCAGGGTCCTTTTTGCCGCAATGGCTCTCGGGATATGCTTTTCTCTTCGATACGGAGCGCAATCTGGAGCGAGCGAAAGAGTTGCGTGGCAAGATGCCGGCGAGCATTGCGAGTGCGGCTCAGCCTTTGCGGGTGACGGTGGACGGGAACAACGAATTGTCAAAGTTGATTGCGGAGCGCGTGGCTGTGGACGCGCGGGTCGCCGGGTTGACGCTGCAGACAGTAAGAGCCGGGGCACGCACGACAAATGACGTTACGGCGTCGAAAACCGATGTTGAGGCGCAATTGGTTGCGTGGCGCTACACGTCCCTGTCACCCCGGGATGTATTGGAAAGCTTAGGGAGCGGCGCGCGCCGGCAAGCTGCAGAAGCCGGAGTGCCGGTCGAAGCGGATGCGCGCTATGCTTGGGAAAAGCGAATGATGGAAGAGAAGAATCTACTGCCACTTGTCGCCGTGCCAGATTTTGCGGCGGTGGACGGACGAGTGCGCAACTGGTCGCCGTCGCCTTGGGGCGAGTGGCGTTTGGCGGACGTTTGGCTGGACCAGGGCGATCCCTCGAATGGGTCGCGCGATGCGGCGCGTAAACCTCAGGTGGGGGCGAAGCCATGAGCTTCCGCACAAAACTCTTCTTGCTGTTCCTTACGACGGTGTTGGCCTCCGTTTCGGCGGTGACGTATAGCGTGACGCATTACACGCGGGCTGCGTATGAAGAGACAGACGCGCAGCGAACGGCGGCACTGGTTGCGCAGTTCCAAAAGGAGTTGGCGCACGAACGGGAAAGTGTTGCGCGGCAAGTCGAGAACGTTACCAATGCCGACGTCACGCTGAAAATGGCGATTGATCAGACCAAGCCCGATCCGGACCTGTCACTCTATGTGCGCGATGCTTCGGGCGCTGCCCAGGAACACGGCTTGGATTTCATGGAATTTGTGATCGCGGACGGGACGCTGATTTCTTCGGCGGAATATCCCGCGCGCGTCGGTTACAAGGAAACCTGGGTTACCAGTGTTAAGGACTGGAACGGCTCGGAGGCGTTTCTACGGCGGGTCGAACTGCCCAACGAAGTGGCTGTCTCGCTCACTGCAGTGAGAACACAGCCAAACGTAGCCAAGCCGTTTTACACGATTGGCGGGCGGCGGTTAAATGAGAATTTCCTCGCATCATTGGTAGCGCCAGCAGGATTGAGAGCGCTGCTCTACCTGAACCTGGACTCAGGCTCCGGTTTCGTTCCGGAGGATGTGATGTCATCCACGGGAAAGGTGGAACAGGCAGAAAGATTTGCGCCGATGGTCGCGCAGCTGCAGAAACAGCCAGGGCCGCTGGTTCAGACTGTTCAATGGACGGATGACGCCGCTTCGGCGGAGACATTTCACGCGTTGCCGCTCATGGGACGCAACGGCGAATTGTTGGGTGCCCTTCTTGTTGGAAGCTCGCGCGCGGACCTGGTACACCTTACTCGGCACGTTATGAAGCTGGCAGCGGCCGTGGCGGCTGCGGCCATGCTCATAGGATTGTTTCTGACGTGGTGGGTTTCGGCGCGGATTACAAAACCAATTGAAGAACTAGCCGAGGGCGCGCGTGAAGTGGCGGCAGGGCACTGGCATACGCGAATCGACCTGGCCGGGCAAGATGAAACCGGGCAACTGGCTGCAGCATTCAACCACATGACGCAAACGCTTTCGGCGCAGCGCGAGCGTCTGGTGCAAACCGAGCGGGTTGCGGCCTGGCGCGAACTGGCCCGCCGCCTGGCGCACGAGCTGCGCAACCCGCTCTTCCCCTTGCAGATTACCGTTGAGAACATGCAGCGTGCGCGCCAGCTCGGACAAGAACAGTTCCTGGAAGTTTTCAACGAGTCGACCGCCACGCTCAAAGCCGAATTGGCCAATCTGAATTCGATCGTGAACCGGTTTAGCGACTTTTCGAAGATGCCGCCGCCGGAATTTTCGCGAGTCGAGATCAACGAGGTCATTCGCGGAGCCGTGCGGCTCTTCGAGCCGCAATTCCATGAAGTGGGCAAGCCCACGATTACAACGGAATATTTCCTGAAAGAAGGCTTACCGGAAATTGACGGCGATCCGGAACTGCTGCACAAGGCATTTCAAAATCTGGTGCTGAACGCGCTGGACGCGATGCCAGCAGGCGGCACGCTGACCTTCCGCACGACCGAGACGCAAAGCGGAGTGCGAGTCGAAGTTTCCGATACGGGCAAAGGGCTGACGCCGGAAGAGTGTTCGCGGCTGTTTACGCCGTACTACACCACGAAGCAGCAGGGAACGGGCCTCGGCTTGGCGATCGTGCAATCCGTCATCAGCGACCACCGTGGTACCATATCGGTGGCGAGCGAAGAGGGGCACGGGACGACGTTTCGCATGGAATTGCCGCGCCGCCAGCCCGGCGTTGCGCCCAAAAAGGCGCAGGCGGCGGTTGCCGAAGAGTCTCCGGCGCAAACAAAGGCCGAGACCGCAGCGGCGAACGATTAAAGCTTCTCCTTTCGAATGACGACAGTGCCAAAAAAAGCCCAACTCTTGCTGGTGGATGACGACGCGAACACATTAGCTTCACTGTCGCGTGCTTTCCGGCTTGCGGGTCATGAAGCTACGGTTTGCGACAACGCAAACCGCGCAGTCGAACTCGTTCGTAATGAAAGGTTCGACCTGATTTTCTCCGACGTGGTAATGCCGGGAAAAAGCGGGCTGGAGTTTCTGGAGGAGATAAAAAAGGCGGGAGTGAAGGCGCCGGTGATTCTGATTTCCGGACAGGCCAACATCGAAATGGCCGTGCGCGCGACCAAGCTGGGCGCGCTGGACTTTCTGGAGAAGCCTCTTTCGACGGACAAGTTGCTGGTGACGGTAGAAAATGCATTGCGGCTGACGCGGCTGGAAGACGAAAACCGCGAGCTGAAGAAGCGGCTGGGAAAACATCAGCTGGTCGGCTCCGGCACGGCGATGAACAAGTTGAGCGCGCAGATAGATCGCGTGGCGGGCAGCGAGACGCGCGTATGTATTCTCGGCGAAACCGGGACCGGCAAGGAGCTGGTGGCGCGCGCGATTCACGAGAAGTCAGCGCGGCACGACGGCTCCTTTGTCACACTCAATTGCGCGGCCGTACCGGCGGAGTTGATTGAATCGGAATTGTTTGGCCATGAAAAGGGTGCGTTCACGGGCGCGGCGGGACGGCACATCGGCAAATTCGAACAAGCGGAAGGCGGAACGCTGTTTCTGGACGAGATTGGCGACATGCCTGTTGCAATGCAGGCGAAATTGTTGCGTGTGCTCGAAGAAGGAGAAGTCGAACGAGTCGGTGGGGACAAGCCGATTAAGGTCAACGTGCGAGTAGTGGTGGCGACGCATCGCAATCTGGAGCAGTTAGTCGAGCAGAACGCGTTCCGGCAGGACTTGTTTCATCGGATTTACGTGTTTCCACTCGCTCTGCCTCCATTGCGCGAACGTGCTGAGGATTTTGCGGATTTGGTCGCGCATTTCGCGCGGCAAGTGGCGGCACAGAACGGGTGGCGCGAGAAAGAGTTTTCCGCGGAAGCGATTGCGGCGCTGCAGCGTTATGCCTGGCCGGGGAATGTGCGGGAGCTGCGCAACGTAGTGGAGCGTCTTGTGCTGCTGGCGGAGGGTGAGAAGGTCAGCGCGGAGGATGTACAGCTGGCGCTGCCGGCGAGTTCTGGGACCGGCACGGCTGGTGGCGCCTTGGGAAACGCGGGATCGAACGGTACGCTGGCGGTGCGTACCGAAGCGTTTGAAAAAGAAGTTCTGCTTGCGGAGCTCCGCCGCCACAATTTCCACATGACCAATGTTGCCCGCGCGCTTGGCCTGGAGCGGAGTCACCTTTACAAGAAATGCCAGCAGCTGGGAATTGACTTGCAAACGCTGCGCAAGCCGGATTAGACCAGAAAAATGGATCCCTGGCTGATTGGAGTTTCCGCCGCAGCAACCCTTGCCGGCGCCGCGACTGCGTTTAGTGCAGTCTATCCACGTTCGCAGATGTTCGGCGAGACGATTTGCCGGACGGCGTCGCCTAGGCAACTGGCGATTACATTTGACGACGGGCCGAATCCGACGATTACGCCGAAGCTGCTGGACCTTCTCGATCGTTACGACGCCAAAGCAACATTTTTTGTGATCGGCCGGTTTGTGCACGAATGTAGTGGATTGACGAAGCAAATCGCGGACCGCGGCCACCTGCTCGCAAATCACACTCAAACACACCCGAATCTTTTCTGGATGAGTCCGAACGCAGTTCGGGATGAACTGAAACGCTGCCAGGGTGCTCTGCAGGATGCGACCGGCATGGAGGCGAAATATTTCCGACCGCCGTATGGGTTCCGCAATCCGTGGGTCGTCAGCAGCGCTCGCGAGTTGGGGATGCAGACGGTGATGTGGACACTGATTCCGCGCGACTGGCGGGCGCGCTCCACGGAATGGCTCGCGCAACGGATGCAGCCGATTGCGCAGCGTGCTGAGAGAAGCGCAGTTCACGGCACGGGCGACGTGCTTTGCTTGCACGACGGAGCGCATCGTGCGCTGGGCGGTGATCGGTCGCATACAATCGGCGCACTCGAATACTGGCTGCCCCGCTGGCGCGACGTGGGACTGAAGTTTGTTACAATCAGCGAGGCGGTGAAGCTTCCCGCCCGCTGACCATGGACACACGCGCGTTTTACAACGAACGGGAAGAAAACAAGGCGCAGAAAATCCTTTGCCCGAGCTGCCGCAACGAATTTACGGCGTCGGTACGCTGGAAGGTTTGCACGAAAAAGAGGGAATTGCCGCGGGAAACGAACTCCGAAGACCGGGCAAGATTCGCAAAGGCCACTTCCTACATGGTGCGGCTGGACGATCTGGTGGCCTGCCACAAATGCCGCAAACGAATTGAGCTGACAGGGCAATCCACAGTGTTAATCAACGATAGTTGGGGCGACCGTAATGCGGATCCCGAGAATTTTGGAAACCGCTGATCGTACACACTGCAGGATCGCCGCCTCGCCTAAATCTCCGGATACATTTCAAAGAAAGCTTCAATGGATTGGTGAAAGGTGGCTTCAATTTCTTCCTTGCTGCCTTCGATCAGGTGCATGGTGATGCGCGCGGACTTGCCGTTCTTGAGCACCACGGTCGCTTCTTTGACTTCGCCCAAGTCATCCAGGGGCAGCAGTCGCATTCCGTAAATCAACGCCAGTTTGGCCATCGCAAGGTCTCCTGAGCCCGTATTTCTCTAGACTGACTGGGACGAGCCGACCGTGTCAAATTGGCGCGTGGCTGCGAGTGTTAGCTCCCTATGGACTTAGCGGAAGGGCGGATATACTGCGGGCATCCGTCTGTCGGGTCTTCGCATCGGAAGAGGCATAACGGAGGAAGCCCATGCTGATTCCAGCAAGAATGCTAAGCAAGGTAGTGACGTGCGCCGCGGCTGTTGCCGCCATTGGCCTCATTACATTCCCTTCTTCGATTGCTGCGCAGCAACCAGCCGGTCCTCAGACGGACGCGCCTGCTCCGGTGGCCCCTGCCGCGGCTCCTCGCGCGACAGGAAAAAAGCTGACGGTACCGGCCGGTACTCGGCTGGCCGTGGTGCTGGAAAACGGAATCTCGACGCGCAGCGCCAAGGCGGGCGATTCGCTTTATTTCCATACGGCTTTTCCTGTGACACAAAGCAACCAGGTAGTGATTCCCGTGGGATCGTATTTGCGCGGCTCACTGCTCGAAAGTAAACGACCAGGGCGGATCAAGGGCCACGGCGAATTTCGCATGCGGCTGGAATCGCTGATACTGCCAAACGGTTACACGGTGGATTTGCTGGCTGCGCCGCGCAGCGCCGATACCGGCGGCAAAGAAACAACCGATTCAGAAGGCAAAGTAACCGGTGAAGGCGGAAAAGGTAAGGACGCAGGGACAGTGGCGACGACAACCGTGACGGGCGCCGGCATCGGCGCGATTGCGGGTGGTGGCAAGGGCGCGGGCATCGGTGCTGGTATCGGTGGATTGGTCGGCTTGGGTGCGGTGCTGCTTACGCGCGGGCCCGAGGCGCAGCTTCCGCGCGGCACCACGCTGGACATTGTGCTGGAACGCGAGTTGGCGCTCGATTCGAGCTACGTACAATTCACAAACACGGGCCGCGCGCAGCCGATTACCGCTCCGCCGCTGAGAGAACAATAGCGCTCGATCTCCCAAGGAGAGTAGCTCTACACAGACAAGTCGTGGTTGGCGCGCGAGACTTCCGCGAAGAAGGCGCGGAGTTTGGAAGGGTCTTTCTTGCCAGGGCGCGATTCGACGCCGCTGGCGACGTCGACTGCATAGGGCCGCACAGTGACGATGGCTTCGCCGACGTTTTCCGGAGTGAGGCCGCCCGCAAGAAGTACGGGAAATTTTTTTGCTGCGCCAGCCGCGATCTTCCAGTTCGCCAGCTGACCCGTGCCGCCATAGATAGCTGAACCTTCCGTTGGCGGAGCGGCGTCGAGAAGAAATGAGGCTGCGGAGGTAAACCGGCGCATCTCCGCGATCGAGAGTTTTGGTCCGGTGGAAAAAGCCTTGATTACCGGAAAGAATTTGGCGCAGCGGGAAGCGATTACGTCCGACTCCTCGCCATGAAGCTGGACCGCGCAGAGGCGCAGCGACTTGGCTAGCGCGATGATCGAAGAGTCGTCCCAATTGACGAATACGCCGACCGTGGAAACCATCGCTGGCAGCTTGCGGAGAATGGCCCATGCATCCGACGGGGAGAGGCACCGCGGACTTTTCTCGTAAAAGTTAAAACCGAGGGCATCGGCGCCGAGAGAGACTGCGAGGCGAGCATCTTCCAGGCGAGTGATGCCGCAGATCTTTACGCGAACCATGGCGAACTATTCCTGTCCCGGCGGGTGCAACAGCTGTGCTAACGCGATTCCGGGATCGGGGGCTAACATGAGCTGCTCGCCGATGAGGAAGGCATCGAACCCGGCAGAACGGAGCTTGGTCAGATCGTCGTGCGTGCGAAGGCCGGATTCGCTGACGGCGATGCAACCTTCCGGTATACGCTCAATCAAATCAAATGAGGTCTGGACGGAGACGTCCAGTGTTTTGAGGTCGCGGTTGTTGACGCCGATGATCCTTGCATCTGCGGCGATGGCGCGATCGAGCTCTTCGCACGTGTGAACTTCGACCAGCGGCTCCATGCCAAGCTCCCTTCCCCGTACGAGCAGCTCTGCAAGTTGGGCGTCGCTAAGAGCGGCCACGATCAGCAAAAAACTGTCGGCGTCGTTGGCGCGGGCTTCCCAGACCTGCCAAGGATCGAAAATGAAATCCTTGCGAAGCGCTGGCAAGACGGCCGCTTTGCGGGCGTCGCGAAGGTTCTTGAGCGAACCGCGAAAGAACTCCCCTTCGGTGAGAATGGAAAGTGCGGCGGCGCCGGCGGATTGGAGCAATCCAGCAAGTTCGGCAGGATCAAAAGGGTCGCGGATGACGCCGCGCGAAGGCGAAGCGGGCTTGAGTTCGGCAATCACATTGAGGCCGGGTTTGGATAGAGCGGCCGAAAAATCGCGCAAGGGAGTGGCGGCCTTGACGCCATATTTTAGCGCGGTGAGCGGCAGAACTTTCTTGCGGTGCTCGACCTCCGCGCGGCGCGCTTCGAAAATGCGGTCGAGCACGGTAACGGTGGGCGAAGGCCTCTGCATGGGGTGAAATAGTATGCTAGGAGGTGCGCGCCGGGGAGTCAAACGCAGGAAAAGTGAGTGTGAATTTCCAGAGACCAGAAAGACGAGGCAGGGTTGGTGATGGGACATCGGGCGAAGTATGGAAAGTTGCTACACGAAATCGCAAATGCAGCGGACAAGATCGCGCTGAAATACTTCCGCGCCCTGGAACTGCAGGTGGAGCGCAAGAAGGACGGTACCGCGGTAACGCAAGCAGATCACGAAGTAGAAGAAATGGCACGTGCCCGGGTGGCGGCAAGTGGACTCGAGCTGGACGTTCTGGGCGAGGAGATGGGCGGCGGACCAGCGGCGGCAGCGGGAACGAGGCCGCGGCTCATCATTGATCCGATTGATGGCACGGAAGAATTTCTCGCGGGATACCAACGTTTGGAACGCTGCTGGGTGTTGAGAATGACGGCGAAATTGTCGCGGCGATGGCGAGCGCTCCGGGGCTGCATTCGCGGTGGGAAGGGTATCGGGGAGAGGGCGCGTATCGCGGAGAGAAGAAGCTGCGTGTTTCGAACGTAGCAAAACTCAGCGATTCGATGGTGTTCTCGACGGGCACTGGACCCAGCAAGGACTCATCGGACCAGACGCGCATTCGCCGCTATCTCGATGCCGCAAGAAATAGCCGATCGTTCGGGGGATTCTGGCAGCACATGCTGGTGGCCGAGGGTTCGGTGGAAGCTGCGCTGGATTGGACGTCAAAGCCGTGGGATCTGGCTCCGCTGATTCTGATTGTGACCGAGGCGGGAGGAAAGAGCACTTCGCTGAATGGCAACGCCACCATTTATGAAAAAAGCCTGCTGAGCACGAATGGAAAAATTCATGACGAGGCGCTTCGAGTGCTGCGTTAAGCCTGGAATTGTAAGTTATGGATAAGATAATACAGGCACAAAAAGCAGCGCTGCTCAAAAAGCTCCACCACGGTCCTAAGATTCTCGTGATGGCCAACGCATGGGACGTAATCAGTGCGCGCATCGTGGAAGAGATTGGCTTTCCTGCGGTCGCGACGACGAGTGCGGGGATTGCGGCCGCGCTCGGGTATCCGGACGGTCAGCGCGTTTCGCGCGACGAAATGCTGGACGTCGTGAGCCGAATCGCGGGAGCCGTGCAAGTTCCGGTAACCGCGGACATGGAAGCAGGTTATGGGACAACGCCGGAGGAAATGGCCGAGACTGCTCGGGCGCTGATCGAAGCCGGCGCAGTGGGTTTGAATCTGGAAGATATCAGCGGCGACGACGAGAGTTCGCAAGTCGAACTCGGATTACAGCAGGACAAGATCATCGCGATTCGAGAGGCTTCAGATGCAGCGGGCGTGCCGCTGGTGATCAATGCTCGAACGGACATCTACCTGATGCCGATCGGACCGCAGGAAACTCGATTCGAACGGACCGTCGAGCGTTTCCACGCCTATGCCAAAGCAGGTGCGGACTGCGTTTTCGCGCCCGCCGTCAGGGATTCGGAAACGATTGCGAAGCTGGTGAAAGCGGTTGAGGTGCCGATGAATACTCTGCTGATGCCGGGCGCACCAAATCTGAATGAACTGGAAAAGCTCGGTGTGGCGCGGGCCAGCATCGGATCCGGACTTATGCGAGCATCGCTGGGCAGGGCTCGATCTGTCGCCAAGGCTATGTTTGAGCGCCGCGATTCCGAGGCAATGTTCGCTGAAGCCGTTCCCTACGCGGAAGTAAACCACCTGCTCGGTCGCAACTAGTCGCGCTGCTTGCTGGACGCGTTGCAATGGTACGGATCGCACGGATTTACGAACCACCCAGGAAGCACGACGGCTGGCGCGTGCTGGTGGACCGGCTCTGGCCGCGCGGCGTGAAGAAAGAAACGGCGCGCGTGGACGAATGGATGAAGGAAGTCGCTCCCAGCAACGAGTTGCGAAAGTGGTTCGGCCACAAACCCGAGCGCTGGACGGAATTTCAGAAACGCTACCGCGCGGAGCTGGCGAAAAAGAAAGAATTCGTGGAAACACTGCGCGCCATGGAGAGAAAGCACGGCGCGATCACTTTGCTCTTTGGCGCAAAGGACGAGGAACACAACCAGGCCGTCGTTTTGCGCGAAATTTTGAAGGCCAGGGCGTGAACAACGAACCGGCGCTGCGCGTCTTGACGGAAGAAATTATCGCCTGCCGCAAGTGTCCTCGTTTGGTGGCACACCGGGAAAAGATGGCGCGCGAAAAGCGGAGGGCCTACTGCGACTGGACCTATTGGGGCAAGGGCGTCCCAGGATTCGGCGATCCGCATGCTGAATTGTTCTTGCTTGGTTTGGCGCCGGGCGCGCACGGTTCGAATCGAACCGGTCGAATGTTTACCGGTGATCGTTCCGGCGATTTCTTGTACGCCGCTTTGCATAAAGCTGGATTCGCGAATCAGCCGAACTGTTCCAGTTGCGACGACGGCCTCAAGCTGGAGAACGCCTACATTTCGGCCGCCGCTCGTTGCGCTCCCCCCAACAACAAGCCTCTTCCAAACGAACTAGCAAATTGTCGCAGTTACCTCCAACGCGAGCTGGACATCATTCAACCGAAGGTTGTCCTTGCTCTCGGCAAGATCGCCTGGGACACGTACCTGGGAATTCTGCAAACACAGGGAGTGATCGAGTCTCGCGCAAGATATTCCTTCGCGCACGGCGCCGAGGCCGAGCTGCCTGATACCAGCCCCTTGCTGGTCGGTGTTTACCATCCGAGCCAACAAAATACGCAAACGGGCCGCGTCACCACTGCGATGTACGCGCAAGTATTCAAGCGGATTAGGCGATACCTGAAAGAGACGAAGCGTCATGCCTGAAAGCGAGACCTGTCTCGGGTGACAGCCGACGCCGACACTCGCGCACCTCGCAGTCCACTGCTTCTTCCCCGAATCCCGTAAGCAACTCAATCCAAGCGACTTCCCTGACGCCCGCCAATCGTCAATCGGCCGCTCGTTTGCACAGCGAAAGAGCACACGAGCTGTACGGCTCTGGAGGCTGGCATGGCGTTTGCGTTCACCGACAAGGGCGCAGTTCTGATCCTGGCCGCAGCGATGGCTTTGACTGCAAGCAACGCCGCAGCGCAGGAACCGCAAGGAGACAACCGGCCTCCAGTGACTTCCATGGATAACATCCCGCAAGACACGCCAGAGAACTCGCGCCCAATCGCCCGCACCACGCATCCCGCGGACGGGCGTCAACAACCGGACGTGCCGCTGGAAGCTTACGCTGTCGTTCCGGGCACGCGGGTGCTCGTGCGGATGGAAGATACGTTGGATACAGGCGCCACAAAACAGGGCACGCAATTCCGCGTGCGCACGCTTGAACCTTTGCAAGCGGGCAGCGGAATCTATCTTCCGGCGGGAGCGCAAATCACTGGGCACGTAAGTCGAGTTGACCCCGCCGGCGTTGCGGGCCGCGCGAAAATCTGGCTCGTGTTTGACGAGATCCGCACGAAGTTTGGTCCGTTGCCAATCGTCGCTGATGTCGTCGGAGTTCCGGGCGATCACAGCATCAAGATGACGCCAGAAAAAGAAGGCATGCTCGAAAGCAAAACCAGCACGCAACAGGCCGCTGGTGCGGCTGCGGCCGAAGGCGCGGGCAAGGGCGCCATCCGCGGAATCAAGGACAAAAACGCCAAGGAAGCGGCTGAATATGCGGCGGTTGCGGCTCTAGAGGCTTATTTGATGGAATCCGGCCGCGGCCACGAAATGAACCTAGCCAAAGGTTCGAAACTCGAACTGGAGCTTGAGCGCGCTCTCTATCTCGTGAAGGAATAGCTCCGCAAGCTGGCGCGTTTTCAACGGGATCTCAAATCACGTCGGCGGCGCGAGCCTACGTAGCCGGAGAAGGCCTTTGGTCAAAGGCGCCAAAGCAGGCGACCATTGAATTGCTGGAGTTACGTCTACACCCACGACGAAAAGGACTATCCGGAGTTTCTTGACTCTCTATCGCTGAAAATAATCTTCATGTCGGGATATACGGACGGCGCTCTGGTGCAGGACGGCGTGCTGGAAGAACATAGGGCCCTTCAGAAGCCTTTCTCCCTAAAAACGGTCCTGGACGCCATTCAGCAACTCTACGTCGCCGCACAAAGCTGATTTCTCGCCCCTTCGCCCATTCCAAATTGCCTTTAGACCCACATTCACTTTGCTGCCTCTTTGCGGCGCAAGTCCGAGATTGGTAGATTGGGATAGTCCAGCCGCAAGCGAAATCTGCGAAAATGAGTACGGGTTCGGGAGCGAGGTACGCCGAATGGTGGACGACAAAAAGACGGCAGTGCGCGCGGTCGAAACAGGTGAACGCAAGGACCGCGTGCTCATCGTCGAAGATGAAGAAAACGCACGCAAGGGTTACGAACAGCTGCTGCAGCGCTGGGGTTGCGAAGTTCTGAGTGTCGGTTCGGCGGAAGACGCGCTGGCAAAGTTTGGAAGCTTTCAGCCAGACACGCTCATCGCAGACGTGGAACTGCCGGGCATGAACGGCCTCGACCTTCTCGGACAGTTGGGAGCCGAATTAACCGACGTCCCCGCCATCATCATTACTGGCAAGGGAAGCGAAGAGCGTGCCGTCGCGGCGATCGAAGCGGGCGCGTTCTGGTACATCGAAAAGCCGCTGAAAGGCCCGGTACTGCGTGCGTTGCTGGATCGTGCGTTGGGCAAGGCCCGCGATGCGCGGCAACTGGTTGTTCTTCAGCGTCAACTGCGCGAGGCCGGGCGCCTCGGCGATCTTGTGGGAGCATCGCGACCCATGCAGGAAGTGATGCGCATCGTGGAGATGGCTGCGCCGAGCACAGCGTCCGTGCTGATCACTGGCGAAACCGGTTCCGGCAAAGAAATCGTCGCGCGCACCATCCATAAGCTATCTCCACGCGCGGGCGGTCCGTTCGTTGCCATCAACTGTTCCGCGATTCCGGAATCGCTCATGGAGAGCGAAATCTTCGGTCACGAGCGCGGCGCTTTCACTGGCGCGGCCGAGCGTCGCATCGGCTGCTTCGAACTGGCCGACGGCGGCACGCTGCTGCTCGACGAAATCGGCGAAATGCCTGCTCCCACTCAGGCAAAACTGTTGCGCGTGTTGGAAGACCGCAAAGTACGCCGCCTCGGCAGCAAAACGGAAACTCCGGTGGATGTGCGCGTCGTGGCTGCGACCAACAAGGACCCCGAACAAGCGGTCTCCAGCGGCCAGATGCGCCAGGATCTGTACTTCCGCTTAAACGTCTTCCACATCAATCTTCCGCCGCTACGCGAACACAAGGAAGACATACCGCTTCTCGCGGAACACATCCTGCGAGATATCAACGTCAAGCACAGCAAAACCGTGAAAGGTGTCGGCGCCGAAGTGATGGACATCTTCATGAGCCACACCTGGCCGGGCAATATCCGCGAACTGCGCAACGTGCTCGAGCGCTCCGCGATCATGTGCGAACGCGATTTGATTACGCGCGCCTGCTTGCCGGGTGAATTCGGCAAAAGTCAGGCAAAAAGCCCCAGCGATCTCGGAGCCATCAAGTTTCCCATCGGCACTACGGTGGATGCGATGGAGCGCGAGCTCATCTTGCAAACTCTCGCGGCCACTGGCAACAACAAGACGCGTGCCGCGGAACTGCTCGGAATCAGCTTGAAGACACTGCACAATAAGTTGAAAGAGTACGGCGGCGAAAAGGCCGAAGGGGAGTAAACCGCGAAAATGCAGCTGCGGCTTCGCACCAAGCTGACGCTGGTGATGACTGGGCTTGTGTTTCTGGTCGTCGTAGTGCTCTCCGCCGTCTTCATGACCCGGCTGACCAGCCAGGTCATCCATGAAACAAACACCCGCGCCAACGAGCTCGCTCAGCAGACTTTTGAACTGGCCAAACACGCCTTGGAGGACGCTAAGGAGGCCGGCTTGCGTCCCGCTTCCAACAGCGCGGAAGACCGACACGAATACGTCAAGCAAGCGTTCGAAACGAACGAAGGCCTGCTGGCGTCCCTGCAAGCTCCGCTAGGGTTCAACGCGTGGATTTACGAAGTTTCCATTGTCGATCGAGCGGGGGTAATTTTGGCTTCGAGCGATCCCAAACTCGTGGGAACCGTCGCCCCGCCGCGTCCCCCTTTCGCGCAGCTCGATAGCAGCAACTTCCTTCGTCAAATCAAAGTGCTGTACGGGCCGCAGCGCGTCTATGAATCGTCTTATGCCTTCAAGATGGGCGGCGAACCTTTCGGCGACGTGCGCGTCGGCATCTCCATTCCTCTTCTGCGCGATAACATTGCCCCTGGCCTGCGCACCTCGGCGACGATCGCACTAGTAGCTTTGCTCGTTGCCACCGGACTCGCCATGGTGGTCACGGGTGCGACCCTCGCCCCTCTGCGCGATATCTCGGCTCAGCTGGACCGCATCTCTGCCGGCCAGTTCGACATTCCTCCGGCCGAGCCGAAAAGTTTCACTGTCTTTTCCGGTTTCGGCGGATTCGCCAGCTCGGGCGACGAGCTGGGCCTCGTCAGCCGGAAAATCTCTCAGGTAGGCCAGCAGTTACGCGGCGTTCACGAAATTTTCAGTACCATGCGCGAGAATCTGAACTCGGTCATGGCCGGCTTGGAGGATGGTTTATTGCTCTTTACTCGCGATGCGCGCGCAGTGATGGTCAGCCCAGCCGCCGAAAAATTTCTCGGTGCCCCATCCGGGCAGTTTCTCGGACGTCGAGTGACCGAGATCTTTCCGGTTGGTCATGCGTTGCGCCAGGCTCTGCATCTGGAAGGCGATGAACTTCGTGAAACCGCCTCCGAAACCGAATTGCAAACAGCGGATGGCCGTCGCCGCGTCGGCGTCAGCGTCCAGGCCATTCAGGAAAACGGCGAGCAAATGGGTGCGCTCGTCACGCTCCGTGACCTCGACTCCCTTGAAAGCATCAATACTCAGTTGCAGGTCAGTGAACGTCTGGCCGCACTCGGCAAGATCACGGCGGGCGTTGCGCATGAGGTCAAAAACCCTCTCAATTCCATGCGCCTTTGGCTGGAAAACTTGAAAGAGACCTTGCCGTCCGATCAGGACCCGGCAGCGCGGCAAGCCGTGCAGGTATTGGACAAGGAGATCGATCGCCTCGACGCCGTCGTGAAGCGTTTTCTCGATTTCACCCGGCCCATTGAAGTCAAACTCGAGTCCACCAATCTTAGGGAACTGCTCAGCGAAGTCATGAGTGTAGCCAAGCCGCAACTCTCGAAAGCCGGGGTGACGGTGCAAGAATCGTTTGGCGACGGCATTCCCGACGTTTGGGCGGACCGCGACCTTCTGAAACAAGCTGTGTTAAACCTGGTGTTGAACGCCGTGGAGGCTATGCCAAATGGAGGAGAGCTACGCTTGATACTGAAGCGACGCGGCGAGCTTGCGGAAATCAGCGTTTCCGACACTGGCAAAGGCATTCCGCCGGAGAATCGCCAGAAAATCTTTCAGTTGTTTTTCACAACACGGCCGGGTGGCAGCGGAATCGGCCTGGCCACTACATTTCGCATCGTTCAGCTTCATAACGGTTCTATCGACTTTCAATCGGAGGCTGGTCGCGGCACAACCTTTCGCATCGAGCTGCCGCTCGCCGCATGAAATTCTCAATCGATTCGCGCTGGTCATCTCGTTCTGAACCGCCTCTTCGAGCCCTCGGCGTCCTTTTCGTGATTTCCATCTTTCTTCAAGGTTGCGCGCAGAAGCAGGTGCGCGCACGTCCGTGGGCCACAGCCATCGCCGTCCGGCCTCATGTTATTCACCCAGTACAGGCCCACGCACCCGACCTCGCCGAAATTGAGGCCCCGGAACTTTCCCTGGAGCTTCCGCCTGTGCCGTCGCCACTTGGGATCTCGCGGCAACCCGCCCGCCCGCGCGTTCCGCTGCAACCTGCGCCGGAAACTGCGGAGTCCCGCAAGCCACCCGCGCCTTCGCTGGAGCCGGAACTTACGCCGCAGGAAGTCGCTGCGGCGCAGCAGCAGTTCAACGAAAGTACCGCCATCGCGCAAAGAAATCTGGCCGCGGCAAAAGGCCGCTCTCTGAATCCTACGCAGGCCGATCTGACTTCCAAGGTCGTGGCTTTCCTGCAGGAGTCCAAACAAGCCGTCAGCGAAGGCGACTGGACCCGCGCAAAAAATCTCGCCAAAAAAGCTCAGGTTCTTTCCGAAGAGCTCGCAGCTTCTCTCTAACCTGCGAGCGCGAGTCTGCGCTTACCGTTGCGCTAGAATGTAAACGCGAAAATGAAAACGTTCGATGCCGTCATCGCTGGCGGCGGACTCATCGGCTCCGCCATCGCGTTCGAATTGTCTCACTCCGGTCTGCGCGTCGCGCTTTTCGACGCTCGCGATCCCGGTCAGGAGGCTTCGTGGGCCAGCGCCGGCATTCTTTCGCCTGCCCCCGAAAACTCCGCCATGCTCGCCATGGTTCCCCTCGGTCGTGCCAGCCTTGCCATGTACCCGGATTTCGTCGCGTCTGTCGAAGAACTCAGCGACCTGCCCACCGGCTATCGCGCCAAAGGCACGCTTGAGACGCTTTTTTCCCGTCACGCCAAGGAAGAACTCAACACCATCATCGCGCTCCACCACGGCCTTGGGCTCCAAGCCGAAGCCGTCTCCGCCGAAGAAGCTCGTGAACTGGAGCCATCCGTTAGCGAAGAAGTCGAAGCAGCAGTCCTCCGTCCCGATGAAGCTTCGGTAGACAATCGCCTGCTCACGGCCGCGCTTCTCGAAGCCGCAAAACGCTCCGGCGCGCAGATTTTCCCTGGCTCGCCCGTAAAGTCCATCTGGCAAGAACGCTCCAAGTGTCGCGGCGTTGTTCTGAGCAACGGCGACCACATCGCCGCTCGCCACACCATTGTCGCCGCGGGTTGCTTTTCCTCGCGAATCGCCGGGGCTGAAGAATTCGCTCCTGTGCGCCCTGCTAAGGGCCAGATGGTTTCTCTCCGCAACGAAGGCGTCAAAATCGAGCGCGTCCTATGGTCCGAACGCGTCTATCTCGTTCCGCGCAACGACGGCCGAATCCTCGCCGGTGCCACCGTCGAACACGTAGGTTTCGACAAGACCGTCACCGCCGCCGGCATTCACGCCAATCTCGACGCCGCCATCGAGCTCGTCCCCGCTCTCGCCGCCGCTCGCGTCGAAGAAACCTGGGCTGGCCTTCGCCCGGATACTCCCGATCACCTGCCCATCATCGGGTCCACCGATCTCGATGGGCTCCTTATCGCAACGGGCCATTTCCGCAGCGGCGTCTTGCTTACTCCAATCACCGCAAGACTCATCGGTGATTACGTGGCCGGCATGACGCCAACGCTCGACTGTGACCGCTTCAACCCCATGCGCTTCCGTGCGGCCGCCTCTCACGGCAAGCCATCCGGCACGCGCTCATAGCGCTCGCTTTAGGCTCCGCCTCGCCTGTGCGACAATACGGGTTTCCGGGTTGTACTTACCAACCCTGAGCTGAAAAGGTCTATGGCTTCTCAACTCACCATCCCCGCCTCCGTCCCCGGACGCTTCGGCCCTTATGGCGGCCGCTACGTCCCCGAAACGCTCATGGTCCCGCTGCTCGAGCTCGAGCGCGCCTACGAACAAGCCAAATCCGATCCCGCCTTCCAAAAACATTTTGCCGACTTACTGAAGAATTTCGCCGGTCGCCCCAGTCCGCTACAATTCGCCGAACGCCTGACAAACCATCTCGGCGGTCCGAAGATCTATCTCAAGCGGGAAGACCTCCTCCACACCGGCGCCCACAAGATCAACAACGCCATCGGCCAGGGCCTTCTCGCCGTGCAGATGAACAAGCCTCGCGTCGTCGCTGAAACTGGGGCAGGCCAGCACGGCGTCGCCACGGCTACTGTCGCGGCGCATCTCGGCCTTGAATGCACCGTCTACATGGGCACCGAAGACATGGTCCGCCAGGCTCTCAACGTTTCTCGTATGCGCATGCTCGGCGCCGAAGTCATCGGCGTTAGTTCCGGCAGCTGCACTCTG
>UEXQ01000347.1_pt1 | contig 26873 bp, 24 predicted proteins | sample 4301111 | NCBI WGS metagenome assembly UEXQ01 (sample SAMEA4773181, study PRJEB27434) | metagenome | biome: 2259; feature: agricultural soil; material: soil | place: USA | collected 2014-09 | depth 0.25 m
AAAAAAACCTGACCTCTAAAGAGGGCGGCTACCAGATTTTCGTCATTGGAAGGCAGCGGATAAACCCGCTGCTACATAAAAACCGCGCGAGTTGCTAGAATCCGTGAATCATGGCGAACAACGGAACGGCTACACAGACTTCGCTGGAAACGGAAGAGGGGCTGTATCGTATCGGCGAAGTAAGCCGGCAGACCGGCGTTAAGGCGTTTGTGTTGCGCTATTGGGAGACGGAGTTTCCCATGCTGGAGCCGGAGAAAGGGCCAAACGGGCGGCGGCTCTACCGCGAAGACGATGTACAGCTGATTTTGAAGATCAAGCGGCTGCTTTACGACGAAGGATTTACGATTGCAGGCGCGCGGCGGCATTTGCGCGAAGGCGGCGCGGCGGAAGAGGGCGCGACGATTGCTCCAGGACATGGCGCGCACCAGTTGCTGAACCGCAAGCTTCTGCTGGATATGCGCGATTCGCTCCGGGCCTTCTTGACGCTTCTCGAAAAACGGTGAACGCGGTAGAATTGGCTTGTCGGGGCGTAGCGCAGCCTGGTAGCGCGCACGCTTGGGGTGCGTGAGGTCCCCGGTTCAAATCCGGGCGCCCCGACCATTCCTCATAGCAGCCGAATGCGCAAGACTCGGAAAACCTGGGTACTCGTTTCGCTGGTTGCCCTGGCTTTCGTCTTGGTTGTTGGTAACCAAGTTTACGGGCTGTTTCTGGCCCTTGGACGCCAGCCAACACTCAGCTTTACAAACCCAGGCGCTGGTCCCAAGGAGCTGAAAGAGTTCCTGTCCGGCAATTTTGTACTCGTTGAACGGATGCGGTCTCTCCTGTGGCCTGTGCGCCTTGCATTCACCGAGATTGGCGGACGTCGGCTAACAATGGCCAATCCGGGCGAGCTTTTTGAGGCGACCGACGTCTTCCTGCTGCCAGGAATGCCACAAAGGCGTTTGATATTCGCAGGCGTCTCTGGGGATAAATGCTTTGTTCACTTTGAAGCGGGCGGAGTTGGCCACTGGTACGGGCTTGCGCTATTCAAGATAGTTCCCTCGGACCAACTGGAACCCTTCTGGCAGGGCTCCTGCGGCAAGGCAAAAGGTATGCGCGACCTGCGAGATCAAATCGAACACGGTGACTGCCAATCGCAATGAAAACCAACATTCTGCTGACAAATGACGATGGGTACGGCGCCGAGGGGCTGCGGGCGCTGCAGGAGGCGTTGGAGGATTTCGCGACGGTGTGGGTGGTGGCGCCGTTTGCAGAGCAGAGCGGGACAGCGCAATCGCTGACTCTGCGGCGGCCCATTGTGGTACATACGAAAGGCGAGCGGCACTGGGCGGTGGACGGGACTCCGGCGGACGCGGTGATTGTGGCGCTGCACCGGCTGCTGCCGGAGCGGCCGGACCTGGTGATTTCCGGCATCAATCACGGCGCGAACATGGGCGAGAACGTGTATTACTCCGGAACCGTGGGCGCGGCGCGGGAAGCGGCGCTACATCACATTCCGGCGGCGGCGATGTCGCTGTGCTCGCGCAAATTGAATTTCACGAATGCGGCTCGGATTGCCCGCTCGGCGGCAGAAATCATTTCAAAAGAAGGATTGCCGGACCAAGTGCTGCTGAATGTGAACGTGCCGGAGCCGTGGAGCGGCGAGGTGCGATTCACGCGGCAATCGAGAAAGATTACTCGCAATCAATTGACGGAAGGCAAGGACCCCAAGGGGCGCTCGTATTACTGGATTTTTGAGCAGAAGATTGACAAGGACATCGAGCCGGACACGGATTATGCCGCGGTGTTCGCGGGCGATGCGAGCGTGACGCCGCTGCATCTGGACCCGACGCATGACGAGTCGCTAGAGCGGCTGGCGCGTTGGGCGGAGTTGCTGGGCGCGGGGGCGAAGAGTCTGAAGTTGTAGATTTGGCTGGCGGAATGGTCTCCGAACTAGGTTTTTAGCGGTCCGCGGAGCCGGGCTGAAGCCCGGCACTACAAAAACGAAACGGATAGCGGCGGAGCGTGCGGCTTCTTCGTACGTGAGATAGGATACGTGCGCGATGGGTGGGAAAACCTACGACGTGGCGGTGGTGGGCGCGGGCGTGTTCGGCGCGTGGACGGCGCTGGCGTTGGCGCTGCGCGGGAAGCGCGTGGTTTTGCTGGAAGCGTATGGGCCGGGGCACTCGCGGTCGAGTTCGGGGGACGAGTCGCGCATCATTCGAATGGGTTATGGCGCGGATGAGATCTACACGCGATGGTCGCAGCGGTCACTTCATCTGTGGAAGGAACTTTTTGCGGCGGCGCGGGATGAATCGCTGTTTCAACAGACGGGTGTTTTGTGGCTGGCGGAGGCGCGGAATGCTTCGCTGCAAGCCACAAGTGATGTCTTGACGTCCTGCGGCGTGAAATTCGCCGAGTTGGGTCGCGCCGAGCTGATCCAGAAATATCCGCAAATCAACTTCGAAGGGATTGGAAGCGGGATTTACGAACCGGAGAGCGGTGTACTGATGGCGCGACGCAGCGTTGCGGCCGTGGTGACGATTGCGCAGAAGAGGGGTGTCGAGTACAGGGCTGCGCAGGTGCTGACGCCCAAGGGCAGCGGAGAACTGGGGCACGTCGAAACTAGTGGCGGCGAGATTCTCGCAGCCAACCAATTCGTGTTTGCGTGCGGAGCATGGCTCGGCAAAGTGTTCCCGGAAGTTCTGGGGGAGCGAATCTTTCCCACCCGGCAGGAAGTTTTCTACGTCGGACTTCCCGCGGGCGTTGAGCGGTTTTCGCCGCCGCTGCTGCCCACATTTTTGTTCAAGCCGGACGAGTCGTATGGGATGCCGAATCTCGAGAGCCGCGGGCTGAAGATTGCATTGGACCGGCATGGCGAACGGGTCGATCCCGATACGCAGTCGCGCATCGTGACGGTTACTGAACTCGAGCGCATCCGGAAATATGTCGCGTATCGCTTCCCTGCCCTGAAGGACGCACCAATTGTGGAAACGCGGGTGTGCCAGTATGAAAATACTTCGAGCGGCGATTTCCTTGTGGACCACCATCCCGATATGCCCAATGTATGGCTGGTCGGCGGGGGTTCGGGCCACGGTTTTAAGCATGGACCTGCCATGGGCGAGTACGTAGCCGGTCAGCTATCGGCAGCCAAGGGAGAGCCACGGTTCTCGCTTGCCGGCAAAGAGACGGTGCAGAATCGAGCCGTCTTTTAGGGCTGCTCTTAGGAAACTATTTTCCATCGGATGCGTCTTTATTAGCGAGGCGGGGTGTGGTCATTCCTTGCGTTCCCAATCGCAGTAAATTCGAGCGGCAGTTCTGGAGGCAGTATGTACTTGCGTTTGTTGCGGGCTATCCCACGGGCAGCGGCCATGCTGGCGGTGCTCGCGTCGGCCGCGGGCGGCTTGCTGGCGGCTCCGGGAAGTGAGCTCAAAGTTCCAGTCGAGTATTACAAGCTCCCGAACGGGTTGCGCGTGGTTCTGTCGCAAGATCATACCGCGCCAACCGTCTGCGTGGCTGTGTATTACCGCATCGGTTTTCGCGTGGAGCCGAAAGATCGAACCGGCTTCGCGCACTTGTTCGAGCACATGATGTTTCAGGGCTCGCAGAACCTGGGCAAGATGGAGTTCATCAAGCTGGTGCAGCAGAACGGCGGCATCCTGAACGGTTCGACCCGTTTTGACTTCACCAACTACTTTGAAATTTTGCCCTCGAACAAGCTGGAGACTGCGCTGTGGGCGGAAGCCGACCGAATGAACGGCCTCGCGGTTACCGAAGAGAATCTGAAGAACCAGCAGGGCGTGGTCGGCAACGAAGTAAAGGTGAACGTGATCAACCGTCCGTATGGCGGTTTCCCCTGGCTGGACATGCCGCAATACGCCAACACGAACTGGTACAACGCGCACAATTTTTACGGCGACTTGAAAGACATTGAAGCGGCCACGCTGACCGATGTGCAGTCCTTCTTCAAGACGTACTACGCGCCGAACAATGCGGCACTGGCGATCGTCGGCGATTTCGATGTCGTGCAAGCGCGACAGTGGGTGGAAAAATATTTCGGCGGAATTAAGGCGTCCGACCTGCCTGCGCAGCCTGATCTGAACGAGCCGAAGCAGAGCAAAGAGAAGAAGGCGTCGCGCGTTGATCCGCTGGCGAAGCGGCCAGCCATCGCGGTTGCCTATCACATGCCGGAGCGCAACACGCCTGAGTACTATGCGATGGGCTTGATTGATCAAATCTTGATCGAAGGCGACGACAGCCTGGCTTACCAGGAGCTGGTGCAGAAACAAGGCCTGACGGCCGGAGTGCAGGGCGGAATCAACTACCTGGGCAACATGTTCAATTACAAGGGACCGATGCTGTTCATGGCAGACGTTCGCTACGATCCGGCGACGAAGCCGGAAACGATTGTGAAAGCTTGGGACACGGCCCTGGAGCCGCTTCGCGCGAAGCCGGTGGACAACGCAGTTTTGCAGCGCGCGCGCGTGAAACTACGCTCCGACCTTTACGACAACATCGGTTCGTTGGGCGGCTTCGGTCTGGCCGATCTGCTGGCCAGCTTTGCCCTTTTTGATGACAACCCCGCGCGGGTCAACACGCTCGTCAGCGAGTTCGACAAAGTGACGCCGGAACTTATTCAAAAGACGGCGCAGGAATACTTGAAACCGGAGAATCGCACCGTCCTCGTACTGGAAACCAAACCTGCGGATGCCACCGCACCGGCAGCGGCGGCGAAAAACTAGGAGAGCGAAATGACCACGAACATAACGAAGAAAATCGCAATCGCTGCCGCGACATTCGCTCTCAGCACTTTGCCGCTCGCAGCCCAGCAGAAGCAGACTCCTCCAGCGGGCGGCCCGCCCAAACCATTCAACGTTCCCGCTCATGAAAGCTACTCACTTCCGAACGGCATGAAGGTAACGCTTGTGCCGTACGGAAACTTGCCCAAGGTGACGCTAAGCCTGGTTGTGCGCAGCGGCAACTTGAATGAACCCGCTGATATGCCCGGGCTTGCGGACATGACCGGAAAACTCATGAAGGAAGGGACGACTTCCAAGAGCTCGAAACAGATCGCGGAAGAGGCCGCCGGGATGGGCGGCGCCGTGAACATCACAGTGGGCGCTGACGAAAGCGATGTGACGACCGACGTGCTCGGTGATTTTGCAGCGAAGGCAGTGGCGCTGCTCGCCGATGTCGCGCAGCATCCTCTGTTCCCAGAGTCTGAACTGCCGCGGCTAAAAACGGACGCGGAACGGCAGCTCTCCATTTCCAAGGCAGTGCCGCAAAACATGGCCCTTGAGAAGTTTCGCAAGATTCTCTACGGCGACCACCCGTACGGAACGGTCTTTCCGACGCAGGAAAGCATCCAGAAAACAACCGTGCCGGACATCAAGAAATTTTACGAAGGAAACTTTGGAGCTGCGCGCGCGCACCTCTACGTCGCCGGCCGGTTCGACACGGCGGACGTGAAGAAAGCGATCGCGGCGAACTTCGGCGGGTGGGCAAAGGGTGCTGCGGCAGTGACGAACGTGCCAAAGGTAAAACCGCAGCACGTCCTGGATTTGACCGACCGACCCGGCGCTGCGCAGTCTACGCTGCTGGTGGGAATGCCCGTGCCCGATGCGACGAGTTCCGATGCGATTCCGCTCGGCGTCACGAACGCCCTGCTTGGCGGATCTTTCGGTTCGCGCATCACTTCCAACATTCGCGAGCAGAAGGGCTACACCTATTCACCCTCCAGCCAGATTTCGCGACGCTACCACGACGCATACTGGGCGGAGACAGCGGACGTCACGACGCAATACACCGGTGCTTCGCTGAAAGAAATCTTCGCGGAAGCAGATAAGCTGGCTAAGGAACCGCCTGCGGACGCCGAGCTGAAAGGCATACAGAGCTATCTTTCGGGATTGTTTGTGATCCAAAACTCTTCGCGCGGTGCCTTGATCAATCAGCTTCGCTTTGTGGATTTTCAGGGTCTGGGCGAAGACTACCTGAAGACTTACGTACAGAAGGTGAACGCCGTGACGCCGGCCGACGTCTCGAAGATGACGTCGCAATACATCAAGCCGGATCAGATGACCATCGTCGTCGTGGGCGACAAATCAAAGGTTGCCGAACAGGTTGCGCCGTACGGAGCGAAGTAAAGGATTCATATCGGACCGTCGCGTACTATTTCAAACCGTGCGGGGACGGGTAACTCGGCGGCGAGCAACCCCGCCTGAGGCTGTGCGACGGCCTCGTTTTGACTTTTCTTGATACAGGTGGGCATCGGCATCGGATAGAAGCTTTTCAATCCGCATGCCGCCTCCACGATAAACGCTGACGCCTATGCTCGCCGAGAGCGCGGGCTTTTCCGGATCCATCTCCATGACGTGACGTATGCGGCCAGCGACGCTTTCAGCTTCGGTTTCTTCCGACTCCGGCAAGACCAGGGCGAATTCGTCGCCACCATAGCGCGCGGCCGTATCGATAGAGCGACAATGGATGCGGAGTATGTCGCCGACGCGGCAGATCGCCCGGCTCCCGACTAAGTGTCCGTAGGTATCGTTGATCTTTTTCAGTCCATCGAGGTCGAGGAGCAGAAGGGCGAAAGGACGACCGCTGCGATTCGTTCGTTCCGTCTCTGTTTCGAGGACATCAAGCAGGCGGCGGTAGTTGGCAAGTCCGGTGAGCGGATCACTGACGGCGAGGTGGCGGACCTGTTCGAAAAGGCGGGCATTATCGAGCAGCGCGCCGCCCAGTGCGATGGCGTAGCCAAGCACGGTCAGGGCCTGTGAGAACAGGAAAGGGGCGTCGAGCAAAGCCTGGGATTGCGAGGCCGCGAGCTGCGCCGCAAAGTTCATCCAGGCCGCAACGTAGATCGACCGATCGAAAGCCGTATAAACCTGTACTAACCTGCGGCGATACCAAAACGCGGCCAAAAGAAAAACTGCGCCCGGTAGTAGCTGCTGCGGCGAAGGGAAGAACGCGCTGGGGTGCGGCGATACGTCGGTAGGGAGGCGCCGCAGAGCGGCCGTGACCCCGTAGGTCAGCGCCACTACGCTAAAGAGCGCGCCGGCAATCTCGATTTTCGGCCGTCGCGAGCGAGGCAGGAAGTGTTCGACAAGCAACGCGACGACCAGCAGCAGGCCAAGGATAATCCGGCCCACCCATAACGCCACGGGCGCCCACTGAATGCGCAATTGCTGCTCGGCTGGAATCTGAAAAAACAAGATGCTGGAGCCTGCGAGAACGGCTCCGGAAAGCATGAAGCCCGCCCCGAGGATCAGCGAAATGCGGTCCTGCGTGCCTTGAAAGCGGACGAGCGTGACCGCGGAAAAGACGAAAGCGAGCAGGCCGGTAACAACCTGAAGATATCCCAACAGGGAAAGGTCGGCGTGCAGCGGCACCGGCCGCAGCCATAACGCCAACAACAAGATGAGAAGCAGCGCCACCACATGCCAAAAGACAGGTGTCGCTTCCCACCGCTCCGGATTTTGGATCCCCTCGCCCATAGACACACATGGCCCGTACTGGAAATTGGGCGCGTTCAACTCATTAGACTGTATTGCGACTGGAGTGCGTTGCCAGATTTCTCTGTATGTTGCGCTCGGCCAAACTGGCCATTGGAACAGGTGGCGTCTTGCACCGTCGGCCGCCGCGAGAACAGAAAAAGAGTTGCGCACGCCATACAAATTCCGCACAATCTGTGGCTTAAATCGTTTCAATTTTAGCCCGAACAATACGCGGAGGCAGAAAGCGCAATGAGCAGCCAGACCGGCACCGGAGCGCCCCGCCTAAGACGAACCCTGACGCTGTGGGACTTGATCCTCTACGGAATGATAGTGCTGCAACCGGTGGCGCCGATGTCCGCGTTTGGCGCGCTGAGCGACCGGGGCCGCGGCCACGTCGTGACCGCTGTGCTGATCGCCATGGTCGCAATGCTTGCGACGGCAATCAGCTACGGCCGGATGGCGCGCATCTATCCGAGCGCGGGTTCCGCATTCACGTACGTGGCCCAGGAGATTCACCCTTCAGCGGGTTACATCACCGGATGGAGCATGGTGATGGATTACATCGTCAATCCGCTGATTTGCACCATCTGGTGCGCGGGCCAGGCGCATGTTTTTGCGCCTGGGCTTCCCATCTGGGCCTGGAAGATTTTCTTTGCCGTAGTGTTTACGCTTTTGAATCTTCAGGGAATCAAAACCTCCGCTCGGGTGAACGCCGGAATGGCCGCTGCGATGAGCGCAGTGGTGGTGGTAATTTTCGTTACCGCGATCCGCTACATCCTGGGGCATCCGCACAGCGACCCGGGATTCTTCACGAAACCTTTCTACGACCCGGAAACATTCAACTGGGGAAATCTGTTCGGTTGCACCTCGCTGGCGGTGCTGACCTACATTGGGTTCGACGCCATCTCGACACTTTCTGAAGAAGCGGAAAATCCCAAGCGGAATATTCTGCTGGCGACGGTGGGAACGTGCCTGGTAATCGGAGTTCTTTCCGCCGCTGAAGTGTACGTCGCACAACTCGTGTGGCCCGCTGCGCGGCCATTTCCGGACCAGGACACCGCCTATGTTTACGCCGCTGCGCTGACGTGGGCGCCTCTATTCAAAATAGTGGGATTCACACTGCTGGTGGCCAATTTTGGATCGGGCATGGGCGCGCAGATCGGAGCGGCACGACTGCTCTACGGTATGGGTAAGAGCAACGCCTTGCCACAATCGTTTTTTGGCAAAGTAGACCCTAAACACCACATTCCTCGCAACAACGTGGTGTTTATCGGCGTCATCGTGCTGGTCGGTTCGTTTTTCCTGACGTACGGGCGAGGCATCGAACTGCTGAATTTTGGTGCACTGATTGCCTTCATGGGCGTCAACGCGGCGGCCTTCATGCGCTACTTCGTGCATGGGCAAAAGAACGTGGTGAACTTCGTGCCTCCGCTACTGGGCTTTTTCATTTGCCTCGGATTGTGGTGGAGCCTAAGCGCCTCCGCAAAGACTCTGGGCAGCGTGTGGATGGTGTTGGGTATCGCGTTCGGGATCTGGAAGACGAACTGGTTCCGCAAGCCCCTGTCGTTCGAAGTGCCACCGGAGTAGCCGCGATGAAGCACCCATTGCAAAGCGGGACGCTCCTGCCGGATGATGCTAGGGCGGAAAAAATTGTGAAGCGGCCGTCCGGAAAATCTGCGGCAGTGACGATGCGAGACGTGGCGAACACCAGCGGTTTCTCTCCCGCAACCGTCTCCATTGTGTTAAACAACGCGCCGCTTGCGCGCTACATTGCTCCCGCAACCAAGAAAAAAATCGAAGAAGCTGCCCGCAAGTTGGGCTACCGGCCGAACGCCATGGCCCGGTTCCTGCGCAGCAAGCGCACCCATAGCGTCGGCGTGATGTTTTTCGACATTACCGATCCCTTTTGTACGCCGATTCTTCGCGGAATTGAAAATTCCCTGTTTCAGGGCTCGTACGTGCCAATACTCGCCGACGCGCACAACCAGCGCAACCGCTTCGAGCGCTATCTGGAGCTGTTGCTGGAACGACATGTGGAAGCGCTGATCGTTGTTGCCAACTGGCTCTTCGTCGACATTCATCTGCTCGCGGATTTTTCCACACGCAACATTCCCGCAGCGACGATCGGCTGGGAGTTGCCCGGTGACAACGTAAGTTCTGTGATGGTGGACAACGAAACTGGCGGGCGGCTCGCTCTCGAGCATCTCTATAAGCTGGGGCATCGCAAGATCGCGTTCATTCGTGGACCCAAAACGCTCATTGATTCCGGGCCGCGGTGGAAGGGTATCCAGAAATTCGCACACACTGCCGGTCTGGAAATCGATTCCAACCTCACCATGCAGTTGCCGGAAGCGTTTGATCCTAACTCGGGATTCGAAGGCGGATTCCGGCTTACCGAAGAACTTTTGCAGCGCAGAAAGAAATTTACTGCGCTGGTAGCATTCGATGATTTGACGGCCTTCGGCGCGATCCGGGCATTGAACAAAGCGGGTCTGCGCGTTCCAGAACAATGTTCGGTCGTAGGCTTCGACGACGTGGCGCTGTCTTCGATGGCTGTCCCGTCCTTGACCACAGTTCGCCAGCCGCTTGAGGTGATGGGCAACCTGGCCGTGAACATCGTCATGGAGGGCATCACGGCTTCGCAGGAAAAACGCGACTGGACAATTACTCATCACCGCGCGGCCCCGGAACTGGTCATCCGCGAGTCTACGCGTGCAATCTCTCTATCCACTTCACACGACTAGGAGAAAATCGGCGTCTTGTTTTGCAGGCTCCATACCCGAGTCACTGAGGCGCCGGTGTCCGAGGCTGTCTCTCTGAGGCGCTTGTGACTTGGACTCAGAACTATGACCCGCTCGGCCACCCTTGGCTTTCCACTCTTCTCGCCGCTCTCCCCATTCTGGTCTTGCTCGGACTTTTGGCTGGGCTGAAGGTCCAGCCGCACATCTGCGCCATCGTGGGAGCAGCAGCGGCCGTGTTGTGCGCTGTCCTCATCTTCAAGATGCCGGTCGGGTTGGCTGCAGCAAGTTTTGCATACGGCGTGACGTTCGGCTTGCTGAAGATTATCTGGATCGTAATCGCTGCGGTCTTTCTTTACGACATTTCCGTGGAAACGGGCCAGTTCGAAATCATGAAGGAATCGGTAGCGGCGATCACGCCGGACCGGCGGCTGCAGCTTCTGCTGGTCGCATTTTGCTTTGGCTCGTTTGTGGAAGGGTCGGCAGGATTCGGAGCGCCCGTGGCTATCGCGGGCGCTTTCATGATCGGGCTGGGCTTCCGGCCGTTTCAGGCAGCGGTATTGAACTTGATCGCGAACACCGCGCCGGTGGCATTTGGCGCGATCGGAACACCGGTCCACACGTTGGCGCTCGTTTCCGGACTTCCCGACGGCGACCTGAACAAAATGATCGGGCGAATTTTGCCGTTCACCGCGGCGATTGTCCCCTTCTGGCTGGTGCGGACGATGGTCAGCTGGAACCAAACGCTCGAGGTTCTGCCCGCGATTCTGGCGGTTGGCCTATCGTTTGCTGGAATGCAGTACTTTTGGTCCAATCATGTAGACAGCAACCTGGTTGACATCGCGGCGGGCATTTTTTCCATGCTGGCCACCCTTGTCTTCCTGCGTGTTTGGAAGCCGAAGCAAATCTGGAGATTCCCAGAAGAACGCGAAGCGGCATCAAGCCGAGCGGGAACACAAAAAGAAATTGTGCACGCGGCGACGGGAGACGAATGGCAGATCGGAGTCGCCCACTCGTCTGGACGGCAGTTCCGGTACACCGGCGCGCAGATCGCGAAGGCGTGGATGCCCTTCGCAATATTGTCCGTTCTGGTGCTGTGTTGGGGCCTGCCCTCCATCAAAACAGCTATGGGCAAGGCGACTACGCCCGCCTTTGCGGACGGCGGATGGAACGTTCCTTATCTGCACAAAGCCGTACTTCGCGCGCCACCGGTCGTTCTGAAGCCAACCGCCGAGAACGCCAAGTTTGACTTCAACTGGCTGACCGCAACCGGTACGGCGTGCTTCCTGGCGGCACTGCTAACGGGAACGCTGTTGGGGTTGCGACCCGGAGCCATGCTCAAAATCTTTGCCAAGACTCTGCAGCGAATGCGCTTTGCGGTCGTCGCGATGGCTTGCATGCTGGGGCTCGGCTATGTGACGCGATATTCCGGCATGGATGCCGTCCTGGGCCTGGCATTCACCCGCACCGGTTGGCTTTTTCCATTTTTCGGAACATACATCGGGTGGCTAGGTGTTGCCCTTACCGGCAGCGATACATCATCGAACGCGCTCTTTGGGGGATTGCAGCGGATTACCGCGGAACAACTGAACTTGAATCCGGTGCTCATGTGCTCGGCCAACAGCGCGGGTGGCGTGATGGGCAAAATGATTGACGCCCAGTCCATTTGCATTGCAACCGCGGCGACAAATCAGGTTGGCAGCGAGGGAAGCATCTTCCGCTTCGTTTTTTGGCACTCCGTAGCGTTAGCGGCGATCGTCGGCGTGATCGTCATGCTCTATGCGTATGTGTTCCCGCATGCTGTTCCATGATGGAGACGATGTTTCGATTGAGGCTCGTGATCTGTGATACCTTCTTCCCGAAATGAGCCAACCCCTCGAGCGAAATAAACCACACTCCGTTCTCTCGGCCATTCTGACCGATGTCCATTTCTGGATCCCGGCGGTCGTCCTAGTCTTCGGCCTTTGGGTACTGCGTTGGACCCGATGACCACCACGGCGCCTGAGCAAGCGAGGAACGCGCAAGTGGAGGAAAGCCGCCTGCGAAAGCTCCAACTTGTTGGAATTCTTTCCGGGTTTACCGCCGGAGCCTGGCTCGGCGCCGCGGAAGCTCCCACAAAGCTGGTGAACCTTGGCATCTCGCCCGTCATCATTTCTTTGCTGATGGTTTCCGGCGTTTTTCTTGCCCGCTGGACTCTGCCCGCGCTGATTCGTGGCACGTCGCAAATGACGGTGGACGCGAGACAAGCGCCACATCTGATTCTTTGGGGCGTGCTGGCGGGTTGTCTCTGGGCCGTCGCCAATACGCTGACCGTTTATGCCATTCGTGACATCGGCCTCAGCATCGCATTCCCTTTGTGGAACCTGAACAGCCTGCTGGGAATTTTCTGGGGTTGGCTACTTTTCCGCGAGCTTCGCGGGGCTGAACCAAGGCGCTTTTGGTCAGTCCTGGGCGGAGCGGTTGTCATGTTCTTTGGCGCCACAATGTTGGCGCTCGCTTCTGCTACGCAATCCGGAGGTGCCGCGGCAACGCGCGGAATCGTCGCAGCGTTGGCGGCCGGCGCACTCTGGGGCACGATGTACATACCCTACCGCAAGGCCTATCTCAGCGGGATGAACCCGCTCTCATTCGTAGCGTTCTTCACCGTGGGTGAGCTCGGAATGATGCTGACGCTGGGACTTGCGGAAACCGGCAGCGTAGGTGCGCTCGGGAGGCAGCTCGCACAAGCCAAGGATGTTCTCTTCTGGTTGATGTTAGGCGGATTTGTTTGGGTCATTGGCGACCTGTTTCAGCAGTACGCTGCGAAATATCTCGGAATCAGCCGCGGAATTCCTCTATCCAACACAAACCAGCTTTGGGGCCTGCTTTGGGGTGTTTTTGTGTTCGGCGAGCTGCACGGCGCGACCGCGGCGCACTCGGCCAGAATCGTAGGCGGCTCGTTGCTGATGGCAGTGGGAGCCGGAGCGATTGCCCTCGCCTCGGTGACGCGTGGTGAACACGCAAACTGGCACGAAGCAACGGAGCGCGAGGCCAAGAAGTACGGAATCGGCCAGGACTACATAAAGTCCGCAATCACGGGAGAGTCAAGCGAAGCGGGAACGTCGCGCTCGTGGCTGGATTGGATGTTCCTGATTCTGACATCCGGCGTGTTTCTATACGTCGGATCCATCGCCCGCACGCCGCAAATCTCTTTTCATTGGCTAGCCCTGATTCTCCTTTCAGCTGCGTCCCTGCTGATGCTCACTGTTGCGGCGGTTTCACTTTTCAAGACTACCCGCTTTCGCTAGTTACCTTGGCGGGCCACTTTCGAAAAGACGGCTACACTCCTGCTAACATGGGCCGAAGTCGATGGTGAAAGCAAAAAGTCCGGCCGTCGAAGCACCAGTCTTGCTTGCGCAAAATCTGGTGGAGACCCTTGTCCGCGAACGAGTGGTCCCACGCTTCGTCGACTCGTACGTGGTGGAAAACGGCCGGCACGCATTGCAAGTACATGCGCCGCTCTATCGCGATCTGCTTACTATTCTGCAACGCGAGGCTCTGCTCGCAGCCTGCGTGCGCGCTTTGGAAGTTTCATCGTTCGAAACAATCGAAAACAGCCGCGGAAAGCAAAAAGTAGTCATGCGCAAAGGAGCGGACGCCTTCCGTAGGAAATTCCTTTCGGCTCTCGCTCGGCAGCAGAATTGGAATGCCGGCGACGCCCTCGACTTCCAGTCCGATCTAAAAATGTATGAAGACCTGCTCGCGCGGGCAGCGACTTCTCGCCGGCCTCGCAAGCCCTACGAAGCGGCAAACCATCCCTTTGTGGATCGCTGCGCCTTCATGCTGGATTCAGCGTTCTTGGAAAAAGCGCGTCTCGCGGCCAGCCGGGCTCTGGCAAGCGTCGAGGAAATTGCCGCAAAACTCGCTACGGAGGTGGTCCAGAAAGATTAACCGGCAATCAACTGTGCGGCTCGACTTGGACAGCGGTGCCGTAAGCAAGTACCTCGGTGACGCCTTGCATTACTTCGGTGGCGTCATACCGGAAACCCACCACCGCGTTAGCGCCGTGCTCCGCCGCATGCATCAGCAAGAGTTCGTAGGCCTCTATACGCGTCTTCTCGCACAGCTCGGTGAGGATAGTGATATTGCCGCCAACGATGGTCTGTAACGCCGCTCCCAAATTCCCGATTACGCTACGTGAACGCACGATGATCCCGCGAACCACTCCGAAATTGCGGACAATCCGATAACCTGGCAACTCCAGCGCAGTCGTCACCATTGCTGAATTCACTCGGCCCGGCATACGGTTCTCCTCTCGTGGGCAGCCTGAAAGGAGTGGCTGGCTGCCGTTTACCTCTGCGATTCTACCTGTGAATCCGCGTGCTGCGTCAGCGATGTGCGTTTGCTATTCTCCGTTTGCATGGATAATTTGTTCACCTTTCTGGCCTCCGCGCAAATCGTGGTTGGGCTCTATCTGCTTTATCAAGCGGTTCGCTGGCTGGGCTACGTCCGACGGCGTAACGCCACAGACCCAGGTTTTTATTCGCCGCGTACAGCCGTGCTGTGTCCTTGCCGGGGCATCGAGCCGGGCCTGGAACGCAACCTAACTTCGCTGTGTGAATTCGACCACCAAAACTACGAAGCATTTTTTACCCTTGCATCGGAATCCGATCCGGCTGCAAGCATCGTGAAGCGTGTGGTGGCCGGATCGCGCGGCAAAGCGCACGTGCTTTTCGCTGGCCAGCCTGAGGAATGCAGCGAGAAAATCAACAATCTACGCGCAGCGATCGAACAACTTCCCGCGGATTTTGAGGTACTGGTTTTCGCGGATTCGGACGGTCGCCCAGGCCGCTCCTGGTTGCGCAAGCTCACCGGGCCGTTGAACGATTCGCAAATCGGCGCCACAACCACGATGCGCTGGCTCATTGCCAACAACAACGAATTCTCTTCCTTGCTGCTGGCTGCCTGGAATGCGCCAATCGTCACAATGTTGGGCGAAAACACTGCCAGGAATTTCTGCTGGGGTGGCGGGACTGCGATCCGGCGAAGCGTGTTCGATCAGGCCGCCGTGCTCGAGCAATGGCAACACTCCGTCAGCGACGACTATGCGATGACCGCCGCACTGCAGCGCGGCAACCTGCCGATCGTGTTCTTGCCGGAATGCCTGACCGCCTCATATGTCGAAACGGGTTTCGAAGGCCTCATGGAATTCACCAATCGCCAAGTCCTGATCACGCGCGTTTATTCGCCCAAAATGTGGCTGATCGCCGGAATAACCCATTTACTGTTTTGCGCGACGATTTTGCTGGGCATGGTGTGCACACTGAAAAGCATTTTCACCGGCCATCCCGCCATGCAATTTGCCGCTTTGACCTTTCTCCCGTTACTGCTGGCTGCGCTGCGCGGCGCCATTCGCGTCATGGCCGCACAAGAAGTCCTTCAGCCTCTAAAATCGCAGGTTCAGAATCAGTCTTGGGTTCATTTGATTTTGGGAACGGCGATTCCTTTCCTCTACGCCGCAAATTTCATCGCTTCGCTTACGACGCGGACCATTCGTTGGCGTGGCATCCGCTACGAACTGGTTTCCCCGCAGCAAACCCGGATCGTTTCGCGTTAGCAGCCGGTCCAAAATTATTCACAACCCGTAGGGAAGGCTGGACTTGGCGGCCTTGCCGAGCCCCAACACAAACCCGTTGCGGACTGGTATTTTTCCCAGTTGACTATGGAATTTTTTGCACAACCCGTGCAATTCCTACAGAGCTATATACAGAAATCCGGGTAATAGTGTGCATATCTCTACCATTTTTCGGTAGTTCTGGTACGCCGTTTTGGCCTTGAAGTTGCTCCCTTCCACGCAGTTCGGTAGTGCACGCAGGCGAGCAACGCCCGCTCCTTCTCGCGCCTCGTCGTCGCCGTTCTATTATAAGCTCGGCTGCCGAGACATTCGCCCTCTTGTCCGGTTTCGGGTGTTCGTTCTCTGTCATTTGAATCTCGATGTAAACGTTAGCCTCGCTCTGAGGTGCATTTATATTTTGTCGAGGCATTTCTGCCCTGGTAGAAATGCGAACGGAGAGGTCCAGTGAGAGTGATTCGCAGAAGTGCACAGGTGCATTCCATGCACCCCACCCAGCCTGCGATCGCAAGAGAGAAGTTCTTTTTCTACGAAAAAAACACCGGCGTCAGTCATTTCCACGTCGAATCCGATGAGCAAGGCCGCTTTCCCGTCGAGCAAGCCGCAGGTCTGCTCGCCATGCACTGCATGGTACGCAACCAGGCTCCGGAAGACTACGTGGTGATGGTCGAGGCCGATTCTTCCCACCTGGCGGGACTGACCGATAAGGCGCTGAAGCTACTGGAAGCGGGCCGCTCGGTCAAAAGTCACGTCAAGCTGACGCGCCGCGAAGAGGAAGTCTTGAACGGCGTGATGCGCAGCCAAGCCAACAAGGAAATCGCCGCAGCCCTCAACCTGTCCGAGCGCACCGTAAAATTTCATGTTTCGTCACTGCTCGCGAAGTTCCGCGTGCGCGGCAGAATGGAATTGGTGCGTGAAGCGACGCAGCATACTTCGCCGAATTTTCCCGTACATGCCCCAGTGGCCACCCGCGAATCACGGCCCCTGGTTTCCGGAGTGATGAATTATCGTCGTGGCGGCGGCGCTTTCATGTCCATGCCGGGCCGCGAAGCTATTGCGCAGTAACCGTTTCAAACATACCCTTCGGTCGCAATCCTAAGAAAAAAAGCCCGTGGGCATAAGCACCACGGGCTTTTCAATTTGTGGTCGTCGGTTCTTCTTACTTCTTCGCGGCGCTGAACAAATCCGCTGCCTTGTCCCAGTTCACCACATTCCACCACGCCTTGATGTAGTCCCCGCGAACGTTCTGATACTTCAAGTAGTAGGCGTGCTCCCACACGTCCAATCCCAAAACAGCCTTTCCGCCCAACAAATACGGCGTGTCCTGATTCGGCGTTGAATCAATGGCTAGCTTTCCGTCCTTCAGAATCAGCCAGGCCCAGCCGGAGCCAAACCGCCCCAAACCGGCCGCTGCAAATTTTTCCTGAAATCCCGCGAACGATCCGAAGCTCGACGTGATGGCCGCGCCCAGATCGCCCTTGGGCTCTCCGCCTCCGCCCTTCTTCATCAACGTCCAGAACAGCGTGTGGTTCCAATGGCCGCCGCCGTTGTTCCTTACCGCGCCGCGAATGTTCTCGGGAATCGCGTCCAGATTTTTCAATAGATCATCGATAGACTTGGCCTGCAGGTCGGCGTGACCTTCCAGGGCCTTGTTCAAATTCGTCACATAGGCGCCATGATGTTTGTCATGGTGTATTTCCATGGTTTTCGCGTCAATGTAAGGTTCCAAAGCGTCGAATGCGTACGGCAAGGGGGGCACAGAGAATGCCACAGGTTTGTCCTCCAATGTGAGATTAGCCTCGTACTTTGCAGGGCCGCCGCCAGCCAGCAAATTGGCGGCGGCTGGATCCGGACGAAAGAACGCGGCACCGGCAATGCTCCCGGCAAACAGAAATTCCCGGCGATTCATGAGGAACTCCTCAGCCCGGTGGGCCCGTCAGACGTGCATCGCGGATTATACTGCCGCGCCGTTCCGGCACTCAACTCGCACGCAAGTCACGACCGGAGCCATTGCCTTCCCGTTCGATGCGCGAGAGCGCCCATCGGGCAGATTCGGCGATGATGGGATCGCTGGTCTCAGATAGTCGTTGCAGCGTATTCAGTACTTCCCGGTACGCATCGCTTCCAGGCTTTAGGGCCGAATTTCCCAGCGCGATGCACGCATTCCGCACCAAGCCACGCCATTTCGTTCTTTTGATGGGGCTGCCGCGAAATACTTGGCGAAACTCCTTTTCACTAAGATTCGCCAATTGGTGCAGCTCAGGAGAAAAGAGCGCTCCGTCATTGGCAGCGCCTGAAGTGCACTGCCCTTCTGCACCAAGTTTTCGAGGCTGAAACTCACGGGCATTCGTGCGGGGTGACTTGCGGTTCCAGGGACAGACGTCCTGGCAAATGTCGCAACCGAAAACATGCAGGCCCATCGGTTCGCGCAAGTCTTTGGCGATCGAACCGCGAAACTCGATCGTCAGATACGAAATGCAGCGCGTGGCGTCCAGAACATAAGGTTCCACAATGGCTTCCGTCGGGCAGGCATCCAGACAGGCACGGCATGTCCCGCAACGGTCCGGAGGCGGCAGCTCGTCGGCGCCAAGTGTAGGTACGAATTCCAAAGAGGTCAGGATCGTACCGAGAAACAGCCACGAACCGGCCGACTGATTAATCAGCAACGTATTCTTGCCGAGCCAGCCAAGGCCGGCATACTTCGCTGCTGCTCGCTCATGAATCGGCCCGGTATCTGCGTATGCTCGGGCTTCAAACGGCTCGCTTTCGGCGAAACGAACCTTCATTTCCGCCACGATCGTATTCAGCTTTCCCCACAAGACTTGGTGATAGTCGTCTCCCCATGCATAGCGGGAAATCCATCCGCGCGGTCTCGATTCGTTGCCCCCTTCGCCAGCCACCTGCATCGAGTAAGGAAGTGAAGAATTGTAGTTGAGCGCGCAAACGATCAGGCGGCGCACGTTGCTCATGGCATTTTGTGGATTCAGGCGGCGCGGATCGCACAAGTACTTCAGCTCGCCCGCATAGCCGCGATCCAGCCACTCGGGGAACCTCTGCAGTTCAGGAAACTTTTCCGCGGCCGTCACGCCGCACAGCTCGAATCCAGCGGACCGCGCCCGTTCGCAAATCCACCGCGTATCGTCGGTCGTTAGCTTCGTGCGCTCCATTCATCAAGCCTGCCTGAATTTGTGCTCCGCCGGAAGCCGCGAAAAACAAAAACCCCTCGCCAAACGACGAGGGGCCGACCACTCCTTACAAACTTGTATTGTCAGGAGAATTTCTAGGCTTGCGGCGTGACGTTCTCCGCCTGCAGCCCTTTCGGGCCCTGCTTCACCTCGAATTCCACCCGCTGCCCTTCATTGAGCGTCTTGTATCCGTCCGATTGAATCGCCGAAAAGTGCACGAACACATCTTCGCCCGATTGGCGCTGAATAAATCCATAACCCTTCGACGCGTTGAACCACTTCACCGTACCCTGCTCTTTGCTCACGGAAATTCCCCTGCGCTGAATTCGCGTTCGCGAGCGGCGTCTCCGCACCGGCGGCTGGATACCCAACAGGGGAATTGGCGAGGCCGGCGGGAAACCTCGTTCTTGAAACGCGGCGGTATGCTGTCACAAATCCCTGCACCAGTCCAGAAGGATTGCGAATCCTCCGGTGAGAGGTTCAGCGGAAACTGCGCACGGCCGCTGCTTCGTCCGTATGCACGTCGAACACTGTGTAGAGCTTGGTGATCTGCAACAAATCTCGCACTTTTTTCGTAAGGTGCAGCAGCTTCAATTCGCCTTGGCGGTTTTGCACCGAAGTGTAGGCATGCACCAGCTCCCCAATTCCCGAGCTGTCGATATAGTCCACGTCCGCCAGATTGATCAGAATCTTGTAGCGATTGTCATCCAGAAGCTGCTTTACCGTCTTGCGTAACAATGCGCTGCCATCCCCCAGCACAATCCGGCCCCCCAGGTCCACAACCGTAACCTGTCCAACATCTCTGTAGGTAGCGTGCAGTGCCATGTTCGTTCAGTGCGTTTTCCCCGAGCCTTTTTCGCCGTCAGCACCACTTGCGCCGTTCGTGGGCGCATTTACCGCTCCCGGTAGCCATTTGGACATGACGATCTCCGCGCCGCCGGTCCGGCCCGAAACCACATTGAACTCGTCCATAAACGCCCGCATCAGAAAAATTCCGCGTCCGGATGTACTAAGGATATTTTCCTCGGCCAGAGGATCCGGAACGTCGCTCAGCTTGAAGCCCTTGCCCTCGTCCATTACGCGGATGATCAGCTTTTCATTCGTGAGGTCGAGCGCTAGGTGAATCTTCTTCTCCGGGCGTTCCTGATTGCCGTAATGAAATGCGTTGATCACACCCTCGCGCACGCTCATCCCGATGCGGTAGCACATCTCTTCGTCAAAGCCCGCTGCTTCGGCCACACGCAGACACATCTCTTCTGCCAGATTGACGCTCTCGACCTGCGTCTCCAGGACCACTTCCAGGTGCTTGTTTTCCGGCGCCATGCGAGGGTCAGTCACCACGCAAACTGCGTGAATTTAGGGCTTTGTATGGGTAACACAATGGCCTTCCCATCGTCAATGGACTGGGTGGCGTGGAAGTACGATTCCGAACAGTTAAATGAATTCGTAACTGTTACGCCCAGTACGACTCACCGCATTTTCCAGCAACTTCTCCCCTACAGAACGGTCGTGGCAGCATAAACCAGCTTGTTACGATACGGCCGGCGGCACTTCTCCGGGTGCCACATCCTGCGTCGTTCAGGGAGCGGATTTTCCCCAAGGCTCAGCTAGATGGAGTAAGACCATCCACCGCTTTCCACCGTCTGATACAGTTACGTCGGCCGGAGGTGCCCTTTGAAGAAGCTCGTTCTTGCTGTCTCCATCCTGGTCCTATTCAGCGATTCCCGTCAAACCCAAGCCCAGAGCAAGCACACGCCCTCGTTAACCGAATCGCTCAGCCTGAAAGGTCTCTCCGGACAGGAAATTTCACCCGACGGCAAATTCATCGCTTACCGGGTACGCGAAACCGACTGGAAGGAAAATGCCTACGTCCGCCAGATTTGGCTGGTAAACACCGCAACGGGTGAATCCCTTCAGCTAACACGCGGCAAAAAATCCGCAGGCGCCATGGAATGGTCTCCCGACGGCCGCTGGCTCGCCTTTGTCACCGAACGCGAACAAGCCGCCATCCTGCCTGAGGAAAAGAAAGCCGAAGAGAAAAAGTCCGAGGGCAAGGAAGCGGACAAGAAAGACGACAAGGACAAAAAGAAGGAAGACGACGCGGGCGAAAAACCCGCCGCTCAGCAGATCTGGCTGATTTCTCCAACCGGCGGCGAAGCCTGGCAGCTCACCCGCCATCCCGCTGACATCGGCGGCTTGCACTGGTCCAAAGATTCGAAGCAAATGGCTTTCACCTCGTCCGCCGTCGAGAGCAAAGCCGAGAAGGATCGCAAGGAGAAATATTCCGACTACGAAGTCTTCGAAGCAGACTATCGCCAGAATCAGATTTGGACCGTGGACGTGGCTGCCGCCGAAAAGAATTCACTCCCTGTCAAGGCCACGCAAATCACCAAAGACACCAACCTCAACGTCAACAGCTTCAACTGGTCGCCTGACTCCAAGCTCATCGCCTTTTCCGCCTCAAAAAGTCCTTCTCTTCCGGCAGCCATTGACACCGACATCTACATCGCCGACCTCGCCCACGAAAATCAGGTTCGCCTCGCCGTCGCACTCGCTTCGCCTGACAATAATCCCGTCTTCTCTCCCGACGGCAAGCAGCTCGCCTTCAACACCGCCCTCGACCAGCAATACTTCTTCTACGCCAATGGCCACATCGCCGTCGTGGATGTAGATAAAGTATTCTCCACTCCCGCAAAGGCTCCGGCCGATGTTCGCGACCTCACCGCCAAATTCGACGAAGATCCCTTTCTCATTGACTGGGGACCCGACGGCATCTACTTCGCCGCGCAACAAAAAACCACCAGCCACCTTTTCCGCCTCGATCCACAAACCACAAAGGCCACGCGCATCACTAGGCCCGACGCGTTTTATCTAGGCGACGCTTCCTTTACTAAAGATTTCAAAACCATGGCCTTCGCCGCCGAAGACTCGACTCACATGGCGGAGCTTTTCGTCACGACCACCGACAACTTCGCGCCGCGCAAACTGACCGATTTCACTGCGCAGGTCGCCGACTGGAACGTCGGTACCGCTGAAGTTGTCTCCTGGAAATCCCAGGACGGCACGACCATCGAAGGCGTCCTCCGCAAACCGGCCGACTACGACCCGGCGAAAAAATATCCCATGCTCGTCATCATTCACGGCGGGCCCACGGGAGTCTCCGACCCCACTTTTTCGCCCGGCGACTCCTACTATCCCATTCAGACGTGGCTCGCGCGCGGCGCGCTCGTCCTGCAACCCAACTACCGCGGCAGCGCGGGCTACGGCGCCGCCTTCCGCGCGCTCAACGTCCGCAACCTCGGCGTCGGCGACATGTGGGACGTCATGAGCGGTGTGGACTCGCTCGTCGCCAAAGGCATGGTCGATCCTGCCAAGCTCGGCTCGATGGGTTGGTCGCAGGGCGGCTACATCTCCGCTTTCCTCACCACCAACACCGACCGCTTCAAAGCCATCTCCGTAGGCGCGGGCATCAGCGACTGGTCGACCTACTACGTTAGTACGGACATCACGCCGTTCACGCGCCAGTATCTCCACGCCACGCCATGGGACGATCCCGCCATCTATTCAAAAACTTCTCCCATGACCAACATCAAGAAAGCGAAAACGCCCACACTCATCCAGACCGGCTCCGCCGATAAGCGCGTTCCTCCACCCGACAGCTTCGAACTCTACCGCGGCCTCCAGGACCAGCGCGTCGAATCGCGTCTCATCACCTACACCGGCTTCGGCCACCCCATCACCAAACCGAAATCCAATCGCGCCGTCATGCAAGCCAACCTTGACTGGTTCAACCACTACCTCTGGGGCGACGCCATTCCTAAAGACTCCCCCCTGCAAGGCTCCAGCCAACTCGAACCCGCGAAATAAGACGCTTGCCTTCTAATCGCTCCGGCGCGCGCTTTGGATGCGCTCGAAAATATCTGCGCGAATTCCGCTGGAAATATCTGAGATATCCACAGCATAAGTCGAATGGATTTTCTTGACCAACTCGTCGTTGGTTTTGTCTGTGTGGAGATCCCACAAACTCGATTGATCTGAGATCCACACCCATTCGAGGCCCAGAACGCGCCGAGCGAAATCTTTGCTTAGCTCAGAATGCCCGTCGACACGGCTTGTCGAGGCGAACTCGATCGGAATCCTGGTACCCGGCCGGGGCATAGAGCCTTATCTCGGCGCCGTGCCGTTTGAGATTATTGCGCAGGTCTTCGAGAGCGTCTGATCGGGTGTTGCCAAGCCCCGACATGCCAGGCCAATTGATGATCTGTGCCACCTATGGAATCAGTTTGCGCCTTCCTTGGAGCTCAGCATCCACGGAAGTCTGACAGCCGCAGGTCCACGGGGTAATCCTCAAGCCTCCAGTCGGTTGTTGGGAACAAAAGGAGGAACTTGCTCCCTACCCGGATCTGCTGGATTGCATTCTTCATCACGCCCTCTTATAGCCTGTCCCGGGCGGCTCTCTTTACACGCCCGGGGATCGTGCGTATAGTCCGGCCATTCCATGGATTCCAAAACCTACTGGCTCACCTTCGCCGCCGTACAAGTGGTGGGCGCCGCTATCGCACTCTTGTCACTAGCCCATCCCAACTCAGTATCCCTGGTGACGAGTCTCGTGCTGCTTCTCCCCGGCGACCTCATCGCGTCCGTCTTCGGCAAGATCAGCCCCTACGTGTTCTACCCCAGCGTATTTCTCATCAACGGCGGCGTGTGGTTCCTGCTCAAGAAAATTCTTCCCGGTCCAGAAACATCGCATCAAGCTTAGACGTTGCCGTCGAAAAACGTCGGTTTGAATCCGGCCAATATGCTCAAGCGTGTGACGAGTACCCCCGCGCCAGCGATCTCTCACCCGACGACCCGACCTCCGCGAAAACTTAGGCACCGCCCTGCAAAAAGACCGGCCACCCCGAAGAGTCCAAAAAAGCCTTCGCCGAAGCTAAACGCCTCGGCGGCTCATTACAATAGCCTCGAAGCGGTCGTTCGCGCCGCCGTCGACTCCTTTACTCTCCTCGCCTCCGCACGTATAGTGTCCCCAGCGCTGCCGTTACCGGTTTTTCGCGAGGTTCGCACATGATCGGCTGGGTCATCCTGATCGCTCTCGTCGTCATCGTCTTCATTCTCATCGGGATGTACAACTCGCTCGTCCGCCTCAAAGTCCAGGTGGACAACGCCTGGGCCGACATCGACGTTCAGCTGAAACGCCGCTATGACCTCATCCCCAACCTCGTCGAAACCGTCAAAGGCTACGCAGGCCACGAAAAAGGCACTCTCGAAGCGGTCATCAACGCCCGCAACCGCGCCATGACCGCCACCAGCCCCGGCGAGAAAGCCGCGGCTGAGAACATGCTCTCCGGCACGCTTAAATCCCTCTTTGCGCTCGCCGAAGCCTATCCGCAGCTGCGCGCCATCGAAAGTTTCACGTCGCTACAAAACTCGCTCTCGCAAATCGAAGACACTGTCCAGAACGCTCGCCGCTACTACAATGCCGTTGTCCGCGACCTCAACACCAAAATCCAGCAGTTCCCCACGAACATCTTTGCCGGCATGCTCGGCTTCAAGCCCCGCGAATTTTTCGAAGTCACCGCCACCTCCGAACGCGAAGCCCCCAAAGTCAGCTTCGGCACGCCATCCGCTCCCACGGCTTAATGGGATGTCGAAAAGGCTTTTAGCTTCGTCGTTCCGAGCGGAGTCTGCGAAGCGAGGAACCTCTCTGCGCTTGGTTCTTTACCTTGTTACTTCCTTACTTCTCTTTTCCTCTTCCCTCCTCGCCAAAGAACTCCGCATCGAAAACTTCCGCGCACAAATCGACGTCCTCCCGGACTCCTCCGTCTCCGTCAGCGAATCCATCACCGCCCACTTCCTCGGCGGCCCCTGGCACGGCCTCTACCGCGAAATTCCGGTCGAATACTTCACCGCCCAGGGCATGAACTATTCCCTTTTCCTCGATGTGAAACGCGTCAGCGATGGCTCCGGCCGCCCGCTCCGCTACGAGTCTTCCCGCGTCCGCCATTATCGCAAACTCAAAATCTACATCGACAACGCCGACGACTCCGTCCAGACCATCAACATCGAGTACTCCGTCTCCAACGCCCTCAAATTTCACGAAGACTTCGACGAGTTCTACTGGAACGTCACCGGTGACGAGTGGGACGTTCCCATCAACTCCGCTTCCGCTACGATCACACTCCCTTCGACCGCGAAAAATATCCGCGCCAACTTTGCCACCGGAGCTTACGGCTCCCGCGGACAGGAAGCGCAGATCTCCGTCGCCGGCAACGGCGTCGAAGTCCACACCACCGCGCCACTTCCCTACCACCACGGTCTTACTGTCGCCGTCGCGTTCGACAAAGGCGCTCTCCGCGAACCCACTAAGTTCGACGAAGCCGTTCTCTTCTTCCGCAGCAACTGGCCCCTTGTCTTCCCCTTCTTCGTGGCGCTCATCATGTATTGGATCTGGTACAAGAACGGCCGCGACCCGCGCCTCCGCCCCATCGCCGCGCAATACCAGCCGCCGGACCAGCTCACCCCCAGCGAAGTTGGCACGCTCATCGACAATTCCGCGGACATGCGCGACATCACCGCCGCCATCGTCGACCTTGCCGTCCGCGGCTACCTCGTGATCCAGGAACGCTCCGAGTCCCGCATGATGGGGCTCTACAAGACGCAGGACTACAGCTTCATCCTCAAAAAAGGCCGCAGTGAGTGGGCCTCGCTCAAACCGCACGAACAATCTCTGCTCGACGGTATCTTCAGCGTCGGCCAGCCCGAAGAAGTCGTGGACATGGATGACCTCCACAACGTCTTCTATAAAAACATTCCCATCATCAAGAATCAGGTTTTTGCCCAGCTCGTCGGCCGCGGCTACTATCTCCACCGCCCCGATACCGTCCGCGCCACCTACATCGGCGCTGGCCTTATCATTGGGTTTCTTGCCATCTGGGGAGGCGCCGCCGTCGGCCGCAGCCTGGGCATGGCCGGTGCGCCGTTCGTCATTGCTGGAATCCTCAGCGCTGCCATTATCTGCGGCTTCGGCTGGTTCATGCCCGCGCGCACACAAAGCGGCACGCGCGCCCTCGAAGGTGTCCTCGGATTCGAGGACTTTCTCGGCCATGTCGAAGCCGATCGCTTCAATCGCATGATCAAAACGCCCGAAATGTTTGAAAAATTTCTGCCCTTCGCAATGGCTCTCGGCGTGGAAAAAAATTGGAGCAAAGCCTTCGCGAATATCTACACCCAGCCGCCGCAGTGGTATCAAGGCGGCAACTTCAGCTCCGGCTTTTACCCCTACATGTTCGTCAACAACCTGAACGCGCTTTCTTCGCAGGCAGCGACAACCTTCGCCTCCGCCCCACGCAGTTCCGGCGGATCCGGCTTCAGCGGAGGTGGCGGCAGCTCCTCGGGCGGCGGCTTCGGTGGTGGCGGCGGAGGCGGCTTCTAGATGTAGCAGCGGCTTTGCCGAGGGCTCGAGCAGCAGGCTGGCGACTCGAATGGCACAAAGAAAGCCAGGCCTGCGTGACCGAGATCAGCTTATGTCCTTCTACATGGACTTCCAACTAACCGTAGTTCTCTTGATCCTCGGCGTGGGTGTGCTCGCCCTGGTCGTCCGCCGCTGGATCAACCGCCAATAATCGCAATGCTTCGGTTATCCCGCTGTGAACGGAATCCCGGTATCAATTGCTGCCGATCTTCCCCCTCGAGGAGAGACGCTCAAGCCACCCCCGCGCAGTCGCGGCTTCGCGGCGGTCCGAATGGACCCGCAGAAAATCGCGAAGCGCCTGCGCGGCATCTTCGTAGCGGCCAACCGCGGTGAGCGACTGCGCCACGAGCAGCTGAATTTCTGGCGCCTTCCCGTTCGAAGCGGAAAGTGCCGCCT
>UEXQ01000123.1_pt1 | contig 26435 bp, 22 predicted proteins | sample 4301111 | NCBI WGS metagenome assembly UEXQ01 (sample SAMEA4773181, study PRJEB27434) | metagenome | biome: 2259; feature: agricultural soil; material: soil | place: USA | collected 2014-09 | depth 0.25 m
GCTGTACGTAGCCGGTGTAGTCCGCATCGTCAATGACCAGAAATTCGCGCTGCACCTGTTCCGCGATGGCGTCGCCGACGTCCATTTCCTGGCTATCGGAAAACATGTTGGTGCGTGCGTTGGAGGGCGGGATTCGAACGGACGGGCAAGGCTGCTGCGCGCTTACGCGCGTGGGGGCGAGCAGGAAAAGAAAAAGCGCCAAAGTGCGAACGACGTTCGAATGCGACGCGGTTGGGCTGCGTAGCACAGTGCTCTCCGTCGATAACTCGAACGGCTATTTGCCCCCGAAGGTAACATTTCGACGGGGGAGTCGCAACGGTACTGCGCCGAACAGAAAACGCCGGACTTAAGCCGGCGAGTTTAGACGGGGAAATCCACTTCGACGGGATCGATGAGAGGGAGCAACCACTTCAAGAGAGCTTGATGGACGGGGTGGGCGTTATAGACTTCCATGGTGGCCTTGTCCGGGAATTTCATCACGCCGCCAATTTCGAATCCCTGGCCGCGCGGCGAATCGTTTTTGCCGACGTGCGTTTCCAGCAGGCCGGGGATCTGCTTTTGCAGTGCGTTGATCTCGCGAAGCATGCGGTCTTTCTGCTCTTCCGTCACACCAGCCTTCAGCCGAAACGCAAACATGTGGATGTACATTACTGTTATTCGCTCCGAAAATTTACGAAAAGATTCTTGGTGACGCGGCTGGGCCCTGTCAATAAGAATGAACACTGTCAATTTTGCCGTTAGCTGTCTTGCGCGGCCTGGAAAAGACCTGGGGGAACCATGGAAGAAAAGAAGAACATCTCGCGGCGGGAGTTTGTAAAGGATGCGGCAGCGGCGAGCGCGGCATTCACGATTGTGCCTCGCCATGTGCTGGGGCGCGGGATGACGCCGCCGAGCGATTTGCTGAACATCGCGGGCGTGGGCATCGGCGGCATGGGCCGCACCAACCTGGTGAATCTAGCCAGCCAAAACATTGTGGCGCTGTGCGACGTGGACTGGGGCTACGCGGACACAGGGTTCGAACGGCTGGGCACGGACATCGAAAATCTGCAGAAGAGGATCGACGGTCCCGACCCGGCGCCGCAGCCAAGCAGGCCACAACGGCCATTCGATCGCAACGAAGCGAGAGAGCGCCTGGCCGGGATGCAGCGGTTGAAGGACGTGCATCTGCCGAAGGCGAAGCGCTACGTCGACTACCGCGAGATGCTGGACCAGCAGAAGGACATTGAAGCGGTGCTGGTGGCGACGGCGGATCACATGCATGCGCCGATTGCTGCTGCGGCGATGCAGATGGGCAAACACGTGTACGTACAAAAGCCGCTGACCTGGAGCGTGGCGGAAGCGCGGCAACTGGCGAAGCTAGCGAAAGAGAAGAAGGTTGCGACGCAGATGGGTAATCAGGGCCACTCAATGGACGATGCGCGCACGGCAGTCGAGTATGTGTGGGCCGGAGCGATCGGCGAAGTGCGCGAAGTTCACATCTGGACGAATCGGCCGCTGGGCTTCTGGCCACAGGGCGTGCCGCGTCCCGAAGCTGCTAAGGATCCTTTGGACAATTTGCGCTGGAACATGAACGGTGTGGAAAAGAGGTTTGCCGCGGCGGAGGCGGGAAACGGCTATCCGGTTCCCGAAAAATTGAACTGGGATTTGTTCCTCGGAGTCGGGCCGAAGGTGGATTATCACCCGATCTACCATCCCTTTAACTGGCGCGGCTGGTCGGACTGGGGAATGGGCCCGATTGGAGACATGGGCGCGCACCTGATCGACCATTCGATGTGGGCGCTGAAACTGGGCTATCCGACCACGGTTGAGACCATTTCAACGCCGTTCAATGGAGCGTCGTATCCCAGCGCGACGATGACGTTTTACGAATTTCCGGCGCGAGGAAACATGCCCGCGGTGAAGCTGACGTGGTACGACGGCGGATTGATGCCGCCGAAGCCGACGGAGCTTGGCGACGAGGAACTGGACAAAGGCGGCGGCGCGTTGTTGATCGGCAGCAAAGGAAAGTTGCTGCACGAAACCTACGGATTGAATCCGCGATTGCTGCCGAAATCGCTGCACGATTCATTCGGCAAGCCCGCGCAGAAGCTGCCGCGCATTCCAGGACAACACCACGAACTGAATTGGGTGGACGCGGCGAAGGGCAAGACGGAAGCGTCGTGTCCATTTGAGTATGCCGCGCAGCTGACAGAGGTCATGCTGCTGGGAATGGTGGCGCTACGAGCCGGGAAAAAGATCAACTACGACGGCGAAAACATGCGAGTGACGAATGTGGCCGCCGCGAATGACTTCCTCAAGCGCGAATACCGCGCCGGCTGGTAGACATCGCGGCATCTTCCGATGCCGCCAACCAGGATCCGCTCAAAAAGTATCGCGCTGCGATATAATGCGCGAATTGTTTTACCCAATGTGGGCAAAAAGAGGGAGCGTTGGAGGTGTCCTGCTTTGGAGTAACGTTTCAGAGCGGACAAATGATTTGAAAGAAATAAAATCGTTGTGCAACGGATTTTTTTGGCTGCGCGTGTTGCAATTCAAAAAGATTTGTTGGAAACTATCGCGTCATATCCGACCCGGGCATGCACTCGCCCGGTGATACTGAGGGTGGTTTCTCCTAGGTGCCCGCTCCTTTCTCGGAGACCCGCCAGAGTGCAACTAAAACATGGCCCAGATTTTTCACCGCAGTACGAATTTCATCTCAAGGTTCAGTCTGTTTTCAGGGATATTCCTGGCCGGACTAGCTTTGACGGCCGTGCTTGGTTTGGCGAGATCGCCTTATTTTACGCGGCAATATGTTTCGCGGACACAGCCCGTACAATTCAGCCACAAGCATCACGTGGGCGATGATGGGATTGACTGCCGCTACTGTCATACCGGCGTGGAAACTTCGGCAACCGCAGGCGTTCCTCCCACCAAAACCTGCATGACCTGCCATTCGGTGCTTTTTAATGATTCTGGATACCTGGAGCCGGTCCGCGAAAGCTATCGTACCGACACTTCGATCCAGTGGGTGAAGGTACACCGGCTGGCGGACTACGTTTATTTCAACCACAGCATTCACGTGAACAAGGGGGTCGGCTGTTCGACGTGCCATGGGCGTGTGGATCAGATGCCGCTGATGTTTCAGGCGAATACGCTGCTGATGGAGTGGTGCCTGGATTGCCACCGGAACACGGAAAAAGTTTTGCGGCCGCTGGACCAGGTGTTCGAAATGACGTGGACAGCGCCGGCAAATCAAGCGGAATTGGGCAAGAAGTATCACGCGGAACGCAATATCCCGAGCACGACCGAGCTGACAAGCTGCTCGACGTGCCATCGTTAGTGGACGGTATGAGCGATCACGAGCAAAAACCCTGGGTTGATAACCATCCGCCGATGGCAGAAGAGCGGGAGTTGCGCGAGTATCCGTTGAATCTGACGGCGGTGCGGCAGAAGCTTGATACGCAGCAGGGGAAAAAGTATTGGCGGACGCTCGACGAGCTCGCGGCTGATCCTCATTTTGAGGACATGCTGCAGCGGGAGTATCCGCGGGGCGCTGCCGAGTGGGATGAATCGGTCGATCGCCGCGATTTCCTGAAATTAATGGGAGCTTCACTGGCGCTGGCGGGTATGGCGGGATGCGGACTGCCGCCAGAGCAGCACATTGTTCCGTACGTGAAGCAGCCGGATGGTTTGGTGCTGGGCAAGCCGCTGCACTTTGCCACGGTGATGCCGTTTGGCGGCGATGCGCTTGGCTTACTCGTCGAAAGCCACGAAGGACGCCCGACAAAGATTGAGGGGAATCCGGACCATCCGGCGAGCCTTGGCGCGACAGATGTGTTCGCGCAGGCGACGATTCTGGATTTGTACGATCCGGATCGGGCGAAGACCACTACGAAGATCGGCCAGCTGAGCACTTGGGAGGAGTTCAAGGGCAGCGCTCAGGGGCTAGCGACTTCACAAAAAGCTGTGAATGGCGCCGGGTTCCGGATTTTGACGGGGACGATTACGTCGCCGATGGTGGCGGCGCAGATTGCAGCCCTGCTGAAGCTGTATCCGCAAGCAAAGTGGCACCAGTGGGAGCCGGTGGTTGGAGATGGCGCACGCGAAGGCTCGAAGCTGGCGTTTGGGCGCGTGCTGGATCCAGTTTACCGGCTGGACCGGGCGGAGGTGATCGTTTCGCTGGATTCGGATTTTCTGGCAAGCGGGCCGGGACACGTCCGCTACATGAAGGATTTCTACCGGAAACGTCATTTGACCGGTCCGGATGGCGAGATGAATCGGCTGTATGTGGTTGAGCCGACGCCTTCGGTGACTGGCGCGACCGCGGATAATCGGTTGCCGCTGAAGGCGAACGATGTGGAGTTGTTCGCGCGGGCACTGGCGGCGAAGATCGGGCCCGGCGGTTCGGCAACGGCCCCTGCGGGTTCGGAGAAATTCCTGAACGCTATAGCGTCGGACTTGCTGAAACACAAGGGCGCGGGCTTGGTGGTGGCCGGCGCGCAGCAGCCCGCAGAAGTGCACGCGCTGGCGCACATGTTGAACGAGTTGCTGGGGAACGCCGGGGCGACGGTGTATTACACCGAGCCGGTGCAAGCGAATCCTGTGAATCAGACGGAATCGCTACGCGAGCTGTGCTCGGACATGGCGCACGGAAAAGTGGATCTGCTGCTCGTTCTGGGTTGCAATCCGGTGTACGACGCGCCACACGATTGGGATTTTATTTCGAAGTTGAAGAAGGTCGGGACGCTGGTTCATTTGTCATCGCACTACGACGAGACCAGCGAATACGCGCAGTGGCACATTCCGGAAACACACTTTCTGGAAACCTGGGGCGACGCACGGGCGTTCGACGGGACGTACAGCGTGGTGCAACCGCTGATTGCGCCGCTCTATCGCGCGCATTCCGCCTTCGAAGTGCTGGCGGCGTTTTCTGATAAGCCCGGCGCGACGGCATACGACACGGTGCGCGAGCGGATGAAAGCGATGCCGGGCGGCGCCGACCTGGACAAGTTCTGGCGGAAATCGCTGAACGATGGATTTGTTGCCGGATCGGCGTTTGCGCCGGTAAGCATTCTAGCGAAAACGACGCTGGCAAGTTTGCCCTCGGCGAAAGCGACGGCGCAGACGGAATTTTTGTTCCGACCGGACCCAACCATTTATGACGGACGGTTCGCGAATAACGGCTGGTTGCAGGAACTGGCGAAGCCGGTAACGAAGCTCACGTGGGACAACGCCGCGCTGATGAGTCCCGCGACAGCGGAAAAGCTGGGCGTGACGCACAAAATCATGTCGCGCGGCGGCGAACACGGCAATATTCGCTCCGCCGTGGTTGATATTGCGTTGTCGAACAGCAAGGTGACGGCGGCGGCTTGGGTTGTGCCGGGACAAGCGGATGGCGTGGTGGTGCTGCCGCTAGGTTATGGCCGCAAGAAGGCGGGGTTCAGCGGTTCGAACAAGGGATTCAATGCGTACGTTGTGCGAACTTCGGATGCGCTGTGGACGGCGAGCGGCGGCACGGTGACGGTGACGAAGGACGATTATCCGGTCGCCTGTACGCAGTATCACCACAATGTCGAAGGCCGCAAGATTTTGAGCACTGCCACGTTCGAGGAGTTCAAAGAGAATCCCCACTTTGTCCGCGAGCACGACGAGACACCGCCGCGCGAACTCTCCCTCTACAAGGATTTTGAGGAGCTCGGCTACTACCAGGGCTACAAGTGGGCGATGGCCATTGATTTGACGAAATGCAATGGCTGCAACGCCTGCGTGGTGGCTTGCCAAAGCGAAAACAACATTCCGGTGGTCGGCAAAGACCAGGTGATGCGCGGCCGCGAGATGCACTGGATTCGCATTGACCGCTACTATGAGACGGGTTTGCCGTCGCAAGAAGATAAGCCGGAAGAAAATCCGGCGCTGGCGAATCCGAAGACATATTTCCAGCCGGTGCCTTGTCAGCAGTGCGAAAACGCGCCTTGTGAAGAGGTTTGTCCGGTAGGCGCGACGACGCACAGCGAAGAAGGCCTGAACGATATGGTTTATAACCGTTGTGTCGGGACGCGCTACTGCTCGAACAACTGCCCGTACAAGGTGCGTCGCTTCAACTTCCTGCGCTTCCAGGATTGGGAGACGCCTTCGCTGAAGCTGATGCGAAATCCCGAAGTGACGATTCGCAGCCGCGGTGTGATGGAAAAGTGCACATACTGTGTGCAGCGCATCAATAACGGGAGAATCGAAGCGGAAAAGCAGAACCGCCCGGTGCAAGACGGCGAAATTGTGACGGCTTGCGAACAGGCCTGCCCGTCGGAAGCCATCGTCTTCGGCAATGCCAACGATCCGAACAGCAGGGTCAGCAAGCTCCGCGAAAAGATGAATCCTCGGGCGTACAACATGCTGGGTGAGTTGAACACGCGCCCCCGGACGACCTACCTTGGCGCGGTGCGCAATCCACATCCGGATCTGGCGGCTCAGGGCAAAGAACATGGAGAGCCGGCATGAGCACGGAAGATCGCACCGTGAACTCGCCTGAAATCCCCCGGCTGGCGCGGGTCATTGAGCCGGGGCACAGCTACGCTTCGGTTACCGACAAGATTTCTTCCATTGTTTTGACCCGGCCGGTTTCACTTGGGTGGCTGGCAGGATTCGCAATTGCATTCAGTTTGTTGATGCTCATGACGGTCTCCATTGCCTGGCTGATTACCAAGGGCGTCGGCATCTGGGGCATCAACATTCCGGTGGGTTGGGGCTTCGCGATCGTCAATTTCGTCTGGTGGATCGGTATCGGCCACGCCGGAACGTTGATTTCCGCAATTTTGTTTTTGCTGAACCAGAAGTGGCGCACTTCGATTAACCGTTTCGCCGAGGCGATGACTCTTTTCGCAGTGGCTTGCGCTGGCATTTTCCCGCTGATCCACACCGGGCGTCCGTGGATGGCTTACTACATGTTTCCCTATCCCAGCACGATGGGGATCTGGCCGCAGTTCCGCAGCCCGCTGATCTGGGACGTTTTTGCGGTGTCTACCTACGGAACAGTTTCGGCGTTGTTCTGGTTTGTGGGCTTGATTCCCGACCTGGCGACCCTGCGCGACCGCGCGACGAACAAAGCGGCGCAGATTATTTACGGAATGCTGGCCATGGGCTGGCGCGGTTCGGCGCGGCACTGGCACCGGTATCAGTCTGCCTATCTGCTGCTGGCAGGATTAGCGACGCCCCTGGTGCTTTCGGTGCACACCGTCGTGAGCTTCGACTTCGCGATCGCCATCGTCCCCGGGTGGCATACGACGATTTTCCCGCCCTACTTTGTGGCCGGCGCGATCTATTCGGGATTTGCGATGGTGCTGACCATCGCTATTCCGCTGCGCAAGGCGTACGACCTGGAAGACTTCATTACCATGCGCCATCTGGAGAACATGGCGAAGGTTATGCTGGCCACTGGCTTGATCGTGGCGTACGGCTACTTTTTCGAATTTTTCATGTCACTCTACAGCGGGAACAAGTTTGATGTGTTCCTGGTGCAGCAGCGCTTGCACGGACCGTATGCGCCGTACTACTTCGCTTTGATTTTGTGCAACATCCTGACGCCGCAACTGCTGTGGATCCAGAAAGTACGCATGAACGTAGCCGCGCTGTTTGTGATGTCCCTGGTCATCAACCTCGGCATGTGGCTGGAGCGGTTCGTTATTGTCGTCATCAGCCTGACGCGCGATTTCGTGCCAAGCGCGTGGGGCCGCTACCAGGCGACGTTCTGGGACTACAGCACGTTCGTCGGAACCATGGGACTTTTCGTGACGCTGATTTTCCTGTTTGTGCGCGCGTTACCGGCAATCTCCATTGCCGAAATGCGTGAACTTGTGGCGCACACGTCTGAGGATGACCACAAATGAAGGTGCCCCACGCCAACGTGTGCTACGGGTTGCTCGGCGAGTTCGACACGCCGAAGGAATTGATGACGGCTGCGCGCAAAGTACGCGAAGCGGGCTATCATCGCATTGATGCGTATGTGCCGTTTCCCGTGGAAGGGCTATCGCAGGCGCTCGGGCTGGGACGCAAGCACGATCTGGTGCCTTTGCTGACGCTGATTGGCGGACTGGGCGGTGGGCTGACCGGCTTTCTGTTCCAGCTTTGGGTGAATATGTCAGCCTACCCACTGAATATTGCCGGGCGGCCGCTGAACAGCTGGCCGGCATTCATTCCGGTCACGTTTGAGCTGACAGTCTTAGGCGCTTCGATATTCGCCGTGTTCGGCATGTTGGCGTTGAACAAGCTGCCGCAGCCGCACCATCCTTTGTTCAACGTGGCGCGGTTCAAGCACGCTTCGAACGACAAATTCTTCCTTTGCATTGAAGCACACGATCCGAAATTCCATCTGGAAGAGACGGCGCGCTTTCTGCAAAGCATGAACGCTCGGCACGTCACCGAGGTGCGCGATGAAGATTAGCGCATCGGCGCTGGTTGGCGTGGCGTTGTGCGCGCTAGCGCTTGCCGGATGCGAAGAGGCGATTCGCCAGGACATGGCCAATCAGCCGAAGAACCGCCCGGAATCGCCGAGTGATTTTTTTGCGGACGGACGCTCTGCGCGGCCGCTGATTGAAAATACGGTGGCGCGCGGCTCAATTGATGATGACGTGTATCACGTAGCGAAAGATTTCGCAGGCTTCCCGCCCGCGGTGAAGGTGAATGGGAAGCTGCTGGAGCGCGGCGAGAACCGCTACAAGATTTTTTGCACGCCGTGCCATGGGTTGCAGGGTGACGGGCAGGGCATGATCGCGACGCGCGGCATGAAACATCCGCCGAGCTATCACATTGACCGGCTGCGCCAGGCGCCGAACGGCTATTTTTACGACGTGATGACCAACGGTTTCGGCGCGATGTACAGCTATTCGGAACGAATTACGCCCGCAGATCGCTGGGCGATTATCGCCTACATTCGCGCGCTGCAGTTGAGCCGCAACGCGAAGGTTGCCGACCTGCCTGCGGATTTGCGGCAAAAACTGGACCAGGCAGCGACTTTAGGGGGAGCCAAGGAATGACCGCGCAGGAATACAAAGCGCCGGAGAGTGTGGCGCGCCTGGAACAGCGCGCGCTGGTTGTGGGTGTGCTAGGCGTGGTTGGTTCTTTGGCCGGCTTCATCATGAACTCCACCGCTTTCTACCGGGCTTATCTCGTTGCCTTCCTGTTTGTACTGGGGTGGTCGCTCGGTTCGCTAGGGCTGCTGATGTTGCAACACTTGACCGGCGGGCAATGGGGAATTTTGATTCGGCGGCCGCTGGAAGCGGCTTCGCGAGTTTTGTATCTGCTGCCGGTGCTGTTCCTTCCGCTGATTCCGGGAATGAAAAGCCTTTACACCAGTCACGAGGTGGATGGCGAGACGCGGATCGGCTGGCTGAATCCTCCTCCGCCGGGCCACGAAGGGGCGCTTTCTCACCTTCAGCAGTGGTATTTGACAAAGAACGGATTTTTGCTGCGTGCCGTGATCTATTTTCTGCTGTGGCTGTTCCTGATGTTCATCTTCGACAAGATGTCGCAGCAGCAAGATGTGAACCGCGACGACCGCGCATTGCGCGCGCGGCTCAAATTCTGGGCCGGGCCAGGCATCATTCTTTATGTGTTTGGCATGACGTTCGCGGCGGTTGACTGGGCAATGTCCCTTTCGCCGCACTGGGCTTCGACCATTTACGGATTTTTGTTCGTGGCGGGCCAGGCGATTTCCGCCATGTCGCTGATGATCATTGTGATCATCATGGTCTCGCACGCGGAGCCGTTCTCTCATTTCATCCAAAAGCGGCATCTACACGACCTGGGCAAGCTCCTGTTCGCGTTCAACATGCTTTGGGCATACTTTGGATTTTCGCAGCTGCTGATCATCTGGGCGGGCAACCAGCCGGAGGAAATCACCTTTTACAAGTCGCGGCTTTTTGGGGGATGGGGCGTAGTCGCGATCATGGTGCTGGTGCTGCACTTCTTTATTCCATTTTTTGCGCTGCTGTCGCGCGACGTGAAGCGGAATAAGTCGATCCTGCCGAAGATCGCCATGTGGCTGATCGCCATGCGCTGCCTGGATTTGTTCTGGCTTACGCAGCCGGAGTTTTCTTCGCACGTCTTCCCCAGTGCCGTAGCAGCTGTCTTGTACTTTGCCACGATTCTCGGCTTGGGCGGGATCTGGCTGTGGTTTTTCGCCCGCCAGCTGAAGCAGCGGCCGTTGCTGCCGTTGGGCGAACCGAAACTCGCGGAGGCCATCGCGAATCATGAGCACTAAGGAACATCACGGCCACGATTCGAACGGCGCGCCGGTACACTCCGACGTCACGTTCGAGCCGCGCGACATTGATATCGGAACGATTGCTCGGTACCTGGTGTACTTGGCGATCACCATCATCATTGCGCTGGTGATTTGCGTCCCGATTTTGAAAGTGCTGACGAAGTATGTGGCGGAGCAAGATGCGCCTATGCCCGCAGTGCGCGCGGCAATGACACAAGAGCAGCGCGATAAAGATCAATTGGCGCCGCAGCCGCGGCTGCAAGGCGTGCCGGGTAGCACCAATGATCCGCAGCAGGACATGCGCGACAAGATTCACGCCGACACCAAGGCCAACGAGACATTCGCCTGGGTGGATAAGGACAAAGGAATTGCGCAAATACCGGTGGCCGAAGCAATGAAGATCATTGCCGAAAAGGGTGCGGTTCCCGCGGCGCCGGCGGTAGCGGAGAAGAAACAATAAGCATGAGAAAGCTGCGCAACGTTCTGACGCTTGGCATCCTGCTTGTCGCGGTGGCGCAGGGATATGCACAAGCTCTTCCCGACAATGTGGGCCAAGCGTCAACAGGTATGCCGGCGATTCTGCAGAATGTCACGTTCCGGCCGGAACTGAATGCGCAGATGCCGCTCGATACGCCGTTCAGCGATGAGAACGGCAAGAGCGTCACGGTCGGCAGCTATTTGCATCAGCAGAAGCCGGTGGTGCTGGCATTTGTGTATTACGGCTGTCCGATGCTGTGCACGCAACTCGAACAGGGCGTGGTGGGCAGCCTACGCATGCTGTCGTTCAGCCCGGGCCGGGATTATGAAGTCGTCTTTGTAAGCTTCGATGAGCGCGACACAGCCCAGATGGCGACCGCCAAAAAAAATACGGCCATTGACCATTTCCGCCGTCCGGAAACCGCCTCAGGCTGGCATTTTTTGACCGGTTCGAAGGAATCCATCGCAGCGGTAACCAACGCGGCCAATTTTCACTTCAGTTTTGACGAGAAGAACAATTTGTTCGCGCATGGCAGCGGCATCTTGTTGCTGACGCCCGATGGCCGCATTTCACGCTACTTCTATGGCGTGGAATTTCCCGGGCGCGATCTTCGCCTGGGCCTGGTGGACGCTTCGCAGGGAAAAATCGGCACGCCAGCGGACAAGATGCTGCTCTACTGCTTCCAGTACGATCCGTCGGCGGCGCGTTACAGCGCCACCATTCTTGGAATTATGCGCGTAGGAGCGGTTTTGACCGTCGCGGCGTTGCTGTTTGTAATTTTGTTCTTCCGCCGCCGCGACACTCAAGCGCCGCGAGCGAATTTGAGCCAGCAAGGAGCACACTGAACCGTGCAGTCTGAACTGCCATTGTATCCGGAGCAAGCCTCTAACTTTGCTCCCCAGGTGGACGGCCTGGTGCTGTTCATGATCGCGGTCTGCGCGTTTTTTGCCGTGGTGATCTGCGCTGCGGTGATCTATTTCTTCTTCAAATATCAGCGCAAGCGCGCGGATGAAGTGGGCGTGCCGATTCACGGCGATATGCGGCTGGAAATTGCCTGGATTGTGCTGCCATTCTTCCTGCTGATGGCGATGTTTGGCTGGGGCGCGGTGATCTATGTGGACTATCGCCACACGCCCAACGACACCCTGGATATTACCGTCATTGGGAAACAATGGATGTGGAAGCTGCAGCAGCCCGATGGCCGCCGAGAGATTAATGAGCTCCACGTTCCGGTGAATCGCAACGTGCGACTGATCATGGCCAGCGAAGACGTAATCCACGATTTTTCAGTGCCGGCCTTCCGCGTGAAGATGGACGTGGTTCCGGGCCACTACAACACGATGTGGTTCCGGCCGACCAAATCCGGCAGGTATCATTTCTTCTGTTCGCAGTATTGCGGCACCAATCATGCCGTGATGGGTGGCTGGGTAACCGTGATGGAGCAGGACGACTACGCGAAATGGCTCTCCGGGACGACAGGTTCCGAAGATCCGGTCGCTGTGGGCCAGAAGCTTTATAACGACCTAGCATGCGTCACTTGCCATCAGCCGGATGGAAAAGGACGCGGGCCGTCCTACAACGGCATGTATGGCTCGCATGTGAAATTAGCGGACGGCTCGACGGTGGTCGCGGACGACAGCTATATTCGCGAATCCATCCTGCTGCCGAACGCAAAGATAGTTGCTGGGTACCGGCCGGAGATGCCCAGCTTTCAGGGACAAGTAACGGAAGACCAGATCGCGGCGCTGACCGCCTACATCAAGTCACTGAAAGATCAGGCGCCTCCGGGGAAACCCGGCGCCGCCCAATCGGCAACGGGGAAGAAATAGCATGAGCAGCAGTCAACAACCATCGCTCTCGCCGCAGCCGGCCGCTGAGCAGCAGCTGCCGAAAGAGCACTATCTGAACGCGACGTATGGGATTCGCTCTTGGCTTCTGACCACGGACCACAAGCGCATCGCTATTCTGTACCTCATCTCGGTCACGTTCTTCTTCTTTGTCGGCGGCATCTTCGCTACGCTGATCCGCATCCACCTGCTCACTCCGAGTGGCTACCTGGTTACGCCGGAAACGTACAACAAGCTCTTCACCATGCACGGCGTGGCGATGATTTTCTTCTTCCTGATTCCGTCCATTCCGGCTGTGCTCGGAAACTTTCTGATTCCGATCATGGTCGGAGCGAAGGACCTGGCGTTCCCGAAGATCAATCTTCTGAGCTGGTACATCTATCTGGTTGGCGGCGCCTTCGTCCTTTACTCGTTTGCAACCGGCGGCTTGGATACCGGTTGGACTTTCTATACCCCGCTCAGCAGCATCTACTCGAATTCTGCGGTAACGCCTGCCGTCATCGGCATTTTTATCAACGGCTTTTCTTCGATTCTTACCGGCCTGAATTTCATCATCACCGTACACACGATGCGGGCGCCCGGTATGACCTGGTTCCGGCTGCCGCTGTTTGTTTGGGCGCACTACGCGACCAGCATCATTTTCATACTGGGCACGCCGGTCATCGCCATCACCTTGCTGCTCGCCGGACTCGAGCGCATGTTCCACATGGGCTTCTTCAACCCGGTGTACGGCGGCGACCCGATCCTGTTCCAGCATCTGTTCTGGTTCTATTCGCACCCTGCCGTGTACATCATGATTCTGCCGGCCATGGGCGTGATCTCTGAGATTATTCCGACCTTCGCGCGCAAGCCGATTTTTGGTTACGACTTCATCGCCGCGTCGAGTATCGGTATCGCGGTCATCGGCTTCATCGTTTGGGCGCACCACATGTTCCTTACGGGCCAGTCGACCTATTCCGCGCTGGCGTTCTCGTTCCTGACGTTCCTCGTCGCCGTGCCTTCCGCGGTAAAAGTATTCAACTGGACGTCGACCTTATATAGAGGTTCCATCTCGTTCGATACGCCGATGCTTTATGGGCTGGGCTTCATTGGCCTGTTCACCATCGGCGGCTTGACCGGTTTGTTCCTGGCTTGCTTGGGCTTGGACATCCACCTCCACGATACTTACTTCGTTGTCGCGCACTTCCACTACATCATGGTGGGCGGCGCGATCATGGGTTACCTCGGCGGCATCCACTTCTGGTGGCCCAAGATCACTGGCCGCCTCTATCCGGAATATCTGGCGCGCATCGCGGCCATCACGCTGTTTGTCGGGTTCAACCTGACGTTCTTCCCGCAATTCATACTCGGCTATCTGGGCATGCCGCGGCGCTATCACAACTATCCGCCCGAGTATCAGGTGCTGAACGTGATGTCCACGGCTGGCGCCTCGATTTTGGCGCTTGGCTATTTGTTGCCAATGGTCTATCTCGCCTGGTCCATGCGCTATGGCAAAGTGGCGGGCAAAAATCCGTGGCCTTCGACCGGCCTGGAATGGACCACCGATTCGCCGCCGCTCACGGAAAACTTCCGCGAGACGCCGGTTGTGGATTGGGAGCCGTACGACTTTCTGCATCGTCCGGAGCTGGGTTTATTGGGCGCGACTTCCAAAAAGCCTGTGCCCGCGCACGGCGACGACTGAGTTCTTTAGCAGTTGCTTTTTGTAGCCGCAGCTTTAGGCCGCGGCTTTGCTGAAAAAGAAGAGGAGCACCGCGTGCATCGCACCGGAGAGCTGTACGGACAATTTCAGACGCTGGAGCAGCAGAAAGAATCCGCCACGCTGGGCATGTGGGTCTTTCTGATCACCGAAATTTTGTTCTTCGGTGGCTTGTTCATGGCCTATACCGTCAACCGCCACGCCTTCCCAACCGCGTTTGGTGTCGGCGGCAACATGCTCGACCTGAACCTCGGTTTCTTCAATACGATTGTCCTTATCGCCAGCAGCTTTACGATGGCTATGTCGGTCTGGTCGGCGCAGACCAGCCGCAGGAAGGCAGTTCCCGCTTGGCTTGTCGCCACCCTGATCCTGGGCTCGGCCTTTTTGGGCATCAAGGTCGTAGAGTACAAGCAGAAATTCGATCACCATCTGATTCCCGGCCACAACTTTGACGTCACATATTGCTCGCGCAATCAGGTAGCCTGCGGCCTGGACGATAAGGAGTTTGCCGACGAGCAGAAGGAAATTCGTGAAGGGATCGAAGCCGAAAAAGCGCCTGGCGCTTCGGAAGAAGAAGCCACTGTCGCCCTCAACGCGCACGCCCAGCTTTATTTTTCGCTGTACTTCGGCATGACCGGCTTGCACGCCTTGCACATGATCATAGGCGCAGGACTGCTGTTATGGCTCATTTTCGAAGGTTTCAAGGGCAGATTCGACGCCAATTACAACACACCCGTCGAAAACATCGGATTGTATTGGCACTTCGTCGATATAGTGTGGATTTTCCTGTTCCCGTTGCTGTATTTGATCAATCGTCATTTAGCTTGACCGGAGAAGCGCGTGTCAGAACATATTGTCTCCCCGAAGATCTACGCTACAATCCTGATCGCGTTGCTCGTCGGCACGGTTGTCACCGTCTACGCCGCAAAGGTCGACCTCGGCCGCTGGAATATTGTTCTGGCGCTTACGATCGCCGTGACCAAGATGACTTTGGTCATTCTCTTCTTTATGCACGGCAAATACAGCTCGCGCCGCACCAAACTCATCATCGCTTCAGGCTTTTTCTGGCTGGCAATTATGCTCGTCCTCACGCTAGCCGACTACACCACGCGCCATCCCGAGCCGAGCCGTAGCCAGGCTGCTCCTGTCCTTGAGCTACAGTCGCACGCAAACTCAGCTCTCGCCGCCTAAGTCTCTAATTTTCATTTTCAAATTGCGATTTCTCTATACCGATAAACACACCTCTGCCGTGTTCGGTAGTTCGGGGTGTGGAAGGGTTGGTGTACTCGGAGGCGTCCGGGACACCATCGGCAGAAGTGCTTACAGAACCTGAAAAGAAGAAGGGGAGAAGTCAGCCGGCCCAGCCCTCAATCCCCTAAAGGGATCCTCGGCTAACTCCTCCCACGTCGCAAGAAGAGTGCAACCCGCTCGCCATTCCTAACTCCTTTTATTACAATACGTTCCTGTTGGAAACCCCTGTAAAAATGCGGTACTCCCTGCGCGAAATTACGCGTCAGCAATTTCCTGTATGCGGCTAACTTCATAAATTGACAGGTGTTCCCAGCGGGTTGCGGCCGCTGCCCCCACAGGAAGTCGGAGGCGCGTTTCTTGACCCATTCTCGCCTACACTGCTATCGTTAAGAGTTATCTTGGCCTCAGTGTCGCTACTGAGCGCCGGGCCTGCCTATGGCGGGCTGCCCTGCTTCGGCAGGCAGGCTCCTGCGGAGGGAGCCTACGCACTATGGGCCTGACCAAACTCGTCGTTCGCGGCGCTCGCCAGCACAACCTGAAGAACATCAGCCTTGAAATCCCGCGCAATACCCTTACGGTCATCACCGGCCTTTCCGGATCCGGTAAGTCTTCCCTGGCCTTCGATACGATTTATGCCGAGGGCCAGCGCCGCTACGTGGAGTCGCTCTCCGCATACGCGCGCCAGTTTCTCGACCAGATGGAGCGCCCCGAAGTGGACGTCATCGAGGGTCTTTCCCCTTCGATCGCCATCGAACAAAAGACTACTACGCGTTCGCCGCGCTCCACGGTAGGAACAATTACCGAAATTTACGATTACCTGCGCGTCGTCTATGCCTCGGTTGGCGTGCCGCATTGCCCCAATTGCGGCAAGCCCATCAAGCGGCAGTCCAGCGAAGCTATCGTACAAGCGATTCTCGGCGGCGAGCTCGCCAAGCCCGACGACCGGGTGATGATCCTTGCGCCGATCGTGCGCGGCCGCAAAGGCGCTTACCGCAAGGAGATGGAAAAGCTCGCGCAGGACGGTTACGTCCGCGTGCGCGTGAATGGCGAACTGTTTCCGCTCGATGATCCTCCGCAACTCGACAAGCGCAAGAACCACACCATTGAGGTTGTCGTGGACCGGCTGTTGGTGAAGCAGGGCATCGCTTCGCGGCTTGAACAGTCCATCGCAACTTCGTTGAAACTTGCTTCGGGGTTAGTTACGGTTGCCGTCGTGGGCGGGCAGGAATTTACGTTTTCCGAAAAGCTCGCGTGTCCCGATTGCGGCATCAGCGTTCCGCAACTCGAGCCGCGCTCCTTCAGCTTCAATTCACCTTACGGAGCATGCCCCGCGTGCAATGGCCTCGGTTCGAAATATGACTTCGATCCGGCAAAAATCGTCACCGACTGGACGCGCCCGCTGTTCGATGGAGGTCTCGGTCCCGGTTCCGGCTCGGCGATCCTCAAGCGCACATTGGAACTCGCCGCCTACGCGCACGGGTTTGATCTCGACATGCCGTTTGAAAAGCTTCCCGTAAAAACGCAGAACCTGATCCTCTACGGTTACCCGCCGATCGGCACGCCCGGCAATAAATCCAATGGCGATGCGCCGAAAGCCACAGGCAAGGCCGACAAAGGGTTTCGCTTCCAGGGCATTCTGAAATTTCTCGAGCGGAATTTTGAAGAATCTGGATCCGATTCGTATCGCGAGTGGATGACGCAGTACATGTCAGCCACGCTCTGCAATGTTTGTCACGGCAAACGCCTGCGGCCGGAATCGCTCGCCGTTAAGCTCGCCGGCTGGTCCATCGCGGATTTCACCGATCTTTCGCTCTCTTCGGCGCGTCCCGCAGTGGATAAAATTGTTTCCGAGCTCACTCCGCGGCAGAAAGAAATCGCCGCCCGTCCGCTGGGCGAAGTCGCCGAACGTATTGATTTTCTTCTCGCCGTTGGCCTTGCGTACCTCAGCCTGGCACGTTCCGCGGCAACGCTTTCCGGCGGCGAAGCGCAACGCATTCGCCTCGCCACGCAAATCGGCTCACGGTTGCGCGGCGTTCTCTATGTTCTGGACGAACCTTCCATCGGCCTGCACGCGCGCGACAACGAACGCCTGCTCGGTTCGCTCGAACAGCTCCGCAATCTCGGCAACACCGTTCTCGTCGTCGAACACGACGAAGACACCATTCGCCGCGCCGACTTTGTCGTGGATCTTGGCCCCGGCGCCGGCAACGCCGGCGGTTATCTTGTTGCGCAAGGCAAACCTGCTCAAATTGCTGCTTCGGCCCAATCGCTCACCGGGCAATATCTTTCGGGCTCCGCAAAAATCGACGTTCCGACCGCGCGCCGCAGCCCCAACGGCAAAACCATCCAGATTGTCGGCGCCTCCGCAAACAACTTGAAAGATGTCGACGTTGCCTTTCCGCTCGGCCTGCTCACCGTTGTCACCGGCGTCTCCGGCTCAGGCAAATCCACTCTCGTCAACGACATTCTCTATCGTGCGCTCGCGCAAAAACTTTACCGCTCCCAGGAAGCGCCCGGCGCATACAAGCAGCTGCTCGGCGTCGAACACATCGACAAAATTATCGAAATCGACCAGGCGCCCATCGGCCGCACGCCGCGTTCGAATCCCGCCACGTACTCCGGCGTTTTTGCGCCGATCCGCGAACTCTTCGCCATGCTTCCCGAATCGCGTGAGCGCGGCTACAAACCCGGCCGCTTCAGCTTCAACGTAAAGGGCGGACGCTGCGAAGCCTGCCAGGGCGATGGCCTGCGCCGCATCGAAATGAATTTTCTTCCGGATGTTTACGTTACCTGCGAAGTCTGCCGCGGCCGCCGCTACAATTCCGAAACGCTCGCCGTCCGCTTCAAGGGCCATTCTATCAGCGACATTTTGAACATGCAGGCTACGGACGCGGTCAAGCTACTGGAAAATATTCCGCAAATCCAGCAGAAGCTCGCCACCATCGTGGAAGTCGGCCTCGGCTACGTTCAGCTCGGCCAGTCTGCCACCACGCTTTCCGGCGGCGAAGCCCAGCGCATCAAGCTCGCCCGCGAACTGTCCAAGCGCCAGACCGGCCGCACACTCTATATCCTCGACGAGCCTACCACCGGCTTACATTTCGACGACGTGCGCAAACTGCTCGACGTTCTTCAGCGTCTCGTGTCCCTCGGCAACTCCGTGCTCATCATCGAGCACCACCTCGACGTCATCAAGCAAGCCGACTGGATCATCGACCTCGGTCCGGAAGGCGGCGAAGGCGGCGGCCGCATCGTCGCGCAAGGCCCTCCCGAACTCGTTGCCCGCAACAAAAAGTCCTACACCGGCCAAGCCCTCGCCCGCGTCCTCCACCTCAACAATGGCAATACCGCTAACTCGCGCGTGTAGTGGCCGCCTTCTGACGTGCGCGTTCCTTTTTATCCGTGTAAGCCGTCAATACCTGTAGAATTCTCCCGAGAGACTCACCCCATGGCCGCTATTCTCTATCTCGCCGTCAAGTTTCTCGCTTACTCCGCCTGGATGTTTCTCGGTCTCCGGAAGTTGCGCAACGGACCATCGCCGCTCCTACGTTCCATTCTGCTTGGTCTTTTCCGCCTCGGCCTTGGGTTCTTCTTCGGCGTGCTCATTTATTTTGCGAGTAGCGCGCTTATGTCGCAGCTTGGTTCCGGTTCGGGATCGAATATCCTCACCTATCTCGCCGTCTACATTCCGGTCCGTTGGATCGAATGGAGCATCATGGCCGCGATTCTAGTGCCCAGCTCTTTGGCTCAATTTCTTTTTGGCGCGGCAAAGCCCGACCGCCTCTGGCGTGTCGGTGGCATCGTTATCTCCTGCCTCGCTGACATCCCGCTCATCATTTCCCTCGGCGGCGTCATCCCAACGGGCCGGTTTCTCTGTTGAACAGGCACCACCGCCAGTTCCTTGCCTATTCGAAGGCTGCCGTTTAGAGTGAAACATCCACGATGGCCAACAGCACTTACGCCGTTCAGCCACTAACGCTTGGAGAGGTAGCCACTTACCCGCTCGCCTCGCGCAAAAGCAAAGTCTCCATCGCGGACTTCGCCAAGCCGCCAGCCGCCAACTCCTCGCTCACAAAGTTTTTCGACTCGCTCCCCAACATCCTCGCCGCACAGGATCTGCGCGCTCTTCTCGCGGCGATCCACGCCGCGAAACGCAACCGGGAAGCCATCCTCTGGGGCCTCGGTGGTCACGTCATCAAAACCGGCCTCGGCCGAGTCCTTGCCGACCTCATGCGCCGCGGCTTCATCTCCGGAGTTGCGCTCAATGGCGCCGCCCTCATTCACGACTTCGAAATCGCGCTGAGCGGCAGCACGTCAGAAGACGTCGAAGCCGCTCTCGGCGAAGGCAAATTCGGCATGGCCACCGAAACCGGTCTCTTTCTCAACCAAATCGCCAGCACCGCCGCTTTCTCCGGCATCGGCTACGGCGAAGCCGCTGGCAAATTCCTCAACTCACGCCGCCTCGATCCGCACAAGGCGCAGGCCAGCGTTCTCTACAACGCCTACAAACTGAAAATCCCCGTCACCATACACCTAGCTATCGGCACCGACATTCCCCACATGCACCCCGCAGCGGATGGTGCCACCCTCGGTGCAGCCACCCACCACGACTTCCGTCTCTTCTGCTCGCTCGTGAAAGAAATGCACCCCGGCGGCGTATATCTCAATTGGGGATCCGCCGTGCTCCTCCCGGAGATATTCTTGAAAGCCGTTTCCGTCGTACGCAATCTCGGCGTTCGTCTCCAACCCATCACCACCGCAAACTTCGACTTTATCCAGCACTACCGTCCATTGCAGAATGTAGTGAAGCGTCCTACCGCCCCCGAAAAGGGGCGCGCCTCCGCTTCAAAGGGGTATGCCATCACAGGTCATCACGAACTCATGCTCCCTCTCTTCGCCACCGCTCTAGTATCCGGTTGGCCGCGCACCCCATCGAAAAAGAAGGCAGCCGCCCGGTCCAAATGAATCCCTTCGACGAGAAGCCCTCGCAACCGCCCAACGACCAGCCAGCTCCCGATCCATCGCCCGAAACCCCGCGCGAAGAATCACTCGACGAACTTTCCTCCCGCATCGTTGTCCATCCCGCTGACGCTGCTCCACCGCCAGGCGAGCCACTTTCCGTCAGTTTCACGGAAACCCTTGCTCCTCCTCCGCCGGCCAATGCTTTCTTGCCTGAAGATCTCCGCATCTCCTGGTCTTGGCTACACTTGCTTTTCTTCGGCCTGTTCGCATTCGGCAGCATTCTCATCATTCAGGTAGGCTTGATCATTTATTTCACTGCAGGCCGCCATCTCAGCCAGAAAGAAATCGAGCAGCTCTTTCAGAATCGTCCTGACGTTGCTGTCGGCTCCAACGTTCTTTGGTTTCTTCTCATCTTTTCATTCCTGTACATCACGATTGCCGTCCTGCAGAGCCGGCCATTCTGGCCCACTCTTGGCTGGAAAAAACTAAGCATGGTCAACCCAAAGAATCCCACCAGCCCGTGGCTCTACTTTGCGGGCGGCGTCGGCCTGGCGATCTGCGTGGCCATCATAAGCCTGAAAATCAAAACGCCCGAGCATCTGCCCATTCAGGATCTCTTCAAGAATCGCACTGGTGCTCTGTTGCTGATGGGTATGGCGGTGCTGATTGCTCCGCTCGTCGAAGAAACCGTTTTCCGCGGCTACCTCTATCCGCTCTTTGCATCCTCTTCGTCACGTGTAGCCAAACATTTTGGCGCCGATGCCGGCGATGCTGTCGAAACCGGCACCCGGGTCGGAATTATCCTCACTGGCGTCCTTTTCGGATTCCTCCACGGGGCGCAACTCGGCTGGACCTGGGCCCTGGTAGCCGTATTGTCCACGGTCGGCGTCATCTTCACCTACGCCCGCGCCCGCGCCGGCACCGTCTTCGCCAGCTACATGCTCCACCTCGGATACAACTCTTTCATCGCCTTCTCCGCCATCATCTCCACTCGCGGCTTTACCCAACTCCCCCCGCACCCCTGATGATCGTGTGCCAGTGCGGGCTTGAACTCTTCGAACGTCAACCTTCAACTCTTGAACTTGTTTGCGTGCCCAGGTTTCGCTTTGCAGACCCGGGGGCTTCTCTACTCCGCACCTTGAAACATTGGGAGCGTATGGCATTGGAGACCTCCCGCACTTGGCAGCTCAAGTTGAATCTTAGCTTTGCAGCGCTCAGAGAATCTGAAAAGAGGGTTGTTGCACACCGGGGAATTTTTAAGCGTCGGCTTTCGCTTGAAACAGTAAACTTCGGAAACTGAAACCCGTTCTCAGCTGAGATTCAGTGCTCCCGAGTACACCACTCGGGCCTTGGCGGTGTCCCCGCGCTCGATGCGGCCAATCTGGAAAAACTTTTCGCGCCGCCGCTTCAAATCGGCTTCCACTTTTTTCACGTACGCCGACGGCACCACCAGGATCATCCCGACGCCGAGGTTGAACGACTCCAGCAGCGCGTCCGAATCCATCTTCCCAACCTTCGCCAGGTACTTGAAGATCGGCAGCACCGGCCACGATGCCAGGTCAACCACGGCTTTCACGCCGGCCGGCAACACGCGCGGCAAATTTCCGGGAATTCCGCCGCCGGTAATGTGCGCCAGAGCGGAAACCCAGCCGTTCGCCAAAATCGTGCGCAGCGCAGGCGCGTAGCAAAGATGCGGCTTCAACAACTCCGCGCCAATCTTGTTGCCGACTTCCGCGACGTACGCTTCCGGCTTAAGCTTGGCCACTTCAAACACCAGCTTGCGCGCCAGTGAATATCCGTTGGTATGCAGTCCGGCCGAAGGCAACGCCAGCAGCGTGTCGCCCGGCTTCACATTTTTTCCGTTCAGCAAATTCTTCTTCTCGACCGCGCCGACAATGAAGCCCGCCAAATCGTAATCGCCCGCCGCGTAAAATCCCGGCATCTCCGCGGTTTCGCCGCCGATCAGCGCGCAACTCGCTTTGCGGCAAGCGCGGCTCATGCCATCCACCAGCTGCTCCACCATGCGTGGATCCATTTTGCCCAGTGCCAGGTAGTCCAGGAAAAACAATGGCTCGGCGCCCTGCACCAGAATATCGTTGACGCAGTGATTCACCAGGTCGCCGCCCACCGTGGAATGGATGTTCATCATGATGGCGACTTTCAGTTTGGTGCCGACGCCGTCCGCGCTCGAGACCAGAATCGGTTCCTTGAACTTCTTCATGTCCAGCGCGAAGAGCGCGCCAAAGCTGCCGATTCCGCCCAGCACTCCATTGGTGAACGTACGGGTGGCGAGATGGCGGATGCGGCATTTGGCCTCGTCCGCGACAGCGATATTCACTCCGGCGTCGGCGTATCTCATGGCTTTTTGTTGCGACCCTTATCTAATCGCGGGGCGGCAGGGCAGGAATCGCCGCGGCCTCTGACCTCGATTGCCTGCTTAGAAAACGTGGAACAACCGCCTCCAACGTACCGTACCCGGATGGACAATGCCATTCAGGTAGGCCAAGAATCTTTCGCCGATCTTGCCCGGCTGCCACGGCTCGGTGCCCGCATTCAAGGACATATAAATGAGCACCGGAGTTCCGATAATATCGTTGCGCGGCACGCATCCCCAGAAGCGCGAGTCGAAAGAATTTTGCCGGTTGTCGCCCATAGCGAAATAACAGTTCTCGGGAATTTTGTAAGGCATCACCTGCGACATTCCCGCAAACGCGCCGGCGTAGGCACTCGGGTCCACGCGCTCTGTTTTTCCGAGAGTGTACGGTTCCACCAGGCGCTGGCCGTTGATCCACACCGCGCCATCGTGAATATCGATCGTGTCGCCTGGCAGACCAATCGCGCGCTTCACATAGTCGGGCTGTGATGTATCAAAAGGTGGTTTGAAAATAATGATTTGCTGGCGCTTGGGATTTCGCCAGAGAGGAACATGCCAGCCGGTGAATGGGATTCCGGCGTCGTAGCCGACGCGGCTCATGATCAAGTGATCGCCGATGAGCAGAGTGTTTTCCATCGAGCCGGAAGGAATGACACGCGCCTGGCCGATCGCGCCGTTGATCAGCAGGAAAACCAGACCGACCCAGAACCACGCGATAATTTCGCGCCGGACCTTCTGTTCCATGGTCAGTTTTTCGGCCGTCAGCTTTTCTGGCGATTTGCTTTGGACTTTTTCGGCCTTCACGGTGTCACCGGCGCCGGACCCGCCGGCTGCTCAACAACTAGAATAACCGAAACAGCCTGCGCCAGCGAACTTCGCTTGGATGGATCAGTGCATTCGCGTATGCGGAAACGCGATCGGCGATCGCGCCGGAACCCCACGGATCGGAAGGCGTATCGAGCGACATGTAAATCATCACCGGCGTCCCGACGATGTGGGTGCGCGGGATGCATCCCGTGAAACGGCTGTCCAGCGAATTGCCGCGATTGTCGCCCATCACGAAGTAACAATCTTTCGGGACGGTGTACGGCAGAACATTCGACTGGCCCGCGAACGGACCGCGGAACATTCCTGGGTCGCCCGGTTCCGTGCGGCCCACGGTGTAGGGCTCATCCAAGCGCTTGCCGTTGATCCAGACGCTACCGTCGCGTACGTCCACCGTCTCACCCGGCAATCCGATCACGCGCTTTATCACGTCGGAAGTTTCGCCGGGAATCACGGGACGGAAAATCACGATCTGTCCACGCTTGGGATTTCTCCACAGAGGAATGTGCAGATTCGTGAACGGAATTCCAGCGTCGTAGCCGACGCGGCTCATGATCAGGTGGTCGCCGACCAGCAGCGTATTTTGCATGGATTCAGAAGGAATCACGCGGGCCTGGCCGACTGCGCCGTTGATGAGCAGAAAAGCGAGACCCACCCAGAACCACGCGACAGCTTCACGCCAGACTTTTTGCTGCATCGTGAGTTGCGGTTCAGTTTTTTTATTGGATCTTGCGTCGGGCGCTTTCTTAGTTTGCGCTTTCTTGTCCTTCACGTTTCACCTTCACTGGGCGCGTTCCACCATCACCGGAGCATCGTCGGTCAGTTTTCCGAAACTCGTTCCTTCGCGTACTTCCAGTTGAACCAAATCCGTCGGGTAGTTCCCCGTATAACAAGACGTACAGAAATTGCCTTCGGTGTCGTTGACGGCTTGCCGCAATCCGGCAAGAGAAATGTAGCCGAGCGAATCGGCGCCCAGGAAACGGCAAATGTCTTGGGGCGTGTTGGAGGAGGCGATCAGCTCTTCGCGCGTCGGAGTGTCCACCCCGTAGTAGCACGGAGAAATGGTCGGCGGACAGGAGATGCGCACGTGAACTTCTTTGGCGCCGGCTTCGCGCACCATGCGTACAATTTTCCGGCTGGTGGTGCCGCGCACGATAGAATCGTCGACAAGAACGACGCGCTTGCCTTCCATGAGGCCGCGAATCGGATTGAGTTTGAGCTTCACGCCAAAATTGCGAATGGCTTGCGACGGCTCGATGAAGGTGCGGCCGATGTAGTGATTGCGGATCAAGCCCATGCGGAATGCAATGCCGGATTCCATCGCATAGCCTACGGCGGCGGGAACGCCGGAGTCGGGCACTGGAACAACGATGTCGGCTTCGACGGGATGTTCGCGCGCGAGCAGCCGGCCAAGCATTTCACGGCTGTCGTTGACGCTGCGGCCGAATATGGTGCTGTCGGGGCGCGAAAAATAGACGTGCTCGAAAATACAAAACTGGTGCGGCTTATCCGGCGCGAAGTGAATTGATTCGAGTCCAGATTTGGATATGCGAAGCATTTCGCCGGGCTCGATTTCGCGAATATACTGCGCGTTCAGTAGATCGAAGGCGCAGGTTTCGCTGGCGACGATCCAGGCGGTTTCGCCATTCGGCGCGATCAGCTTGCCGAGATTGAGCGGTCGGAATCCACGCGGATCGCGAATCGCGTAAAGCTCGTCAGTTGTTAGCACGACCAGTGAATAAGCGCCTTCGACCTGATTGAGCGCGTCGCCCAATGCACCGCTGAGATGGCGCGCTTGCGACCGAGCGAGCAGGTGAACGATGACCTCGGTGTCGCTGTTGGTTTGAAAGATCGAGCCTTTGTGTTCGAGCTTGCGACGCCACTCGGCTGCGTTCGTAAGATTTCCGTTGTGGCCGATGGAGACTTTGCCCTTGTTGCAGTCGATCATGATGGGCTGCGCGTTGAGCAGCGCTTTGTCGCCAGCGGTGGAATAGCGCGTGTGACCAATGGCCAAACGTCCCGGCAGCTTGTTCAGAACATCGGGCTTGAAGATTTCTTCGACCTCGCCCATGGCACGGTGGGCGTGAAGTTCGCGGCCGTCGGTGGAAACGATTCCGGCGGATTCTTGTCCGCGATGCTGCAGCGCGTACAGGCCGAGATAGACCAGCTTGGCCGCTTCTTCGTGGCCGTACACACCGACGACACCACAGTGGTCGTGGAAGTGATCGTCGAGAATATACGTAAGTCCACTCACGCGCTTGCCACTCTCTTCTCAGATCCAACGACGGGTAAAAAGGGCCAAACCAGGGAAACAAATCCGATGGCAGCCATCACGGCGCCCAATACCGGAGATGCTTTCCAGAAAATCCCACCGCTCAGAATTGCATTTATCGCCGCGACGGCGGAAACAGCGCGGGACCCGTTGCGCCGGGCAAACAACATATAGCCCACTACGAAACAAAAAACCGCAACGGCGATCTCGCCAAAGTGGCTCACCCAAAGGTCGCCTTGCTGCAAGCGACTAAAGAGATCGAGAGACAAAAAATTCCCTATAACCACGGAAAATGCCCCGAAGTACCAACCACCGATCGTCTGACTACCATTCATCGCTGCACCACTGTACGTTCGAGAGAGTTGGTCCAGATGTCGCGCAACTCTTCGACGGGAGATTCGATGATTGCGCGCCCCTTACATTGGATGCGCAGCGTGCCATCGCCGGTGACCTGGCCGATCTGGTCCGCGACGATGCCGTATTGTGCCGCAATCGTTTG
>UEXQ01000387.1_pt1 | contig 26394 bp, 24 predicted proteins | sample 4301111 | NCBI WGS metagenome assembly UEXQ01 (sample SAMEA4773181, study PRJEB27434) | metagenome | biome: 2259; feature: agricultural soil; material: soil | place: USA | collected 2014-09 | depth 0.25 m
GGGCATCAGTTACTGCGCGGGCAGATTTCGCTGGGTGCGCTGATTTCGTTTAACGCGTATTTGACGCTGCTGGTGTGGCCGATGATTGCGTTGGGCTGGGTGACCAATATTTTTCAGCGCGGCGCGGCATCGATGGGGCGGTTGAACTACATTTTGACGGCCCAGCCTTCCATTGATGATTCGCACGCGACGGTGGCGGCGGACCGTAAGCCTGACGGTGAAATCGAATTTCGCGGACTGACGTTTACTTACCCGACCACGCTTTCCGGAGATTCGAGCAAAGCCAAAACCAACGGGAGCGGAAACGGAAGCGCGAAGAACGGTTCGCATTCGGTTTTGCGCGACATTGATCTGAAGATTCCTGCGGGCTCTACGCTGGCGATTGTCGGTCCTACAGGGAGCGGGAAGACCACGCTGGCGGCGCTGATTGCGCGGTTGTGGGAAGCGCCTGACGGCCAGCTTTTTCTTGACGGAAAGCGGCTGCGCGAGTGGCCGCTGGCGTCGTTGCGGAGTTCAATCGGCTTTGTGCCGCAGGATACGTATCTCTTCGGCGAGACGATCGGCGGAAACATTGCATTTGGGTTGCCCGAGCTGAAAGAGGAATTGGTGCAGGAAGCTGCGTCCATCGCAAACCTGGAAGGTGACGTAAGCGAATTTCCGAAACGCTACGAGACGATGGTCGGCGAGCGCGGCATCACTTTGTCGGGCGGACAGAAACAGCGCACCGCGATCGCGCGAGCGGTGGTGCGCGATCCGCGCATTTTGATTTTGGACGACGCGCTCTCGAGCGTGGATACACAAACGGAAGAGCGAATCCTGAGCCGGCTGAAAACGATCATGGCCGGGCGGACGACGATTCTGATTTCGCACCGGACTTCGACGGTGCGAGACGCCGACCAGATTGTTGTGCTGCTCGACGGACGAATCGCGGAACGCGGTACGCACGACGAATTGCTCGCGGCGGGTGGCTATTACGCGGACCTGTACCACAAACAGCTTTTGGAAGAAGAACTGGAACGTGCTTAGGCGCGCGGGACTGTAAGAAACTTCATGAGTAATTCGCACGAAGAAGAGGCGCTAGGAAAAGCATACGACTCGCAGCTGATGCGGCGGCTGTTGCAGTACATGGCACCGTATAAGTGGTGGGTCGTGCTTGCACTCGGCTTGGTGGCCGTGGTGACGCCGCTAGAACTGGCGCCGCCCATCATTTTCCGCAACGCGATTGACCGCTACTTCGTGCCCGCGATGAACCGCGCCATCGCCGAGAACACGGCGTGGAACGGAATCCTTATCATTTCCGGCGTTTTCTTCCTGGTGCTGGTATTTGATTTTCTCGCGCAGTACGCGCAGATCCGCATCATGCAGCGGGTCGGACAGCAAACGATGTACGACATGCGGCGCGGAATTTTCGCGCACCTGCAACGGTTGCCGATGAGCTACTTCGATCGCAACCCCGTTGGCAGGCTGGTGACGCGTGTAACTACGGACGTGGACGCGCTTAATGATCTGTTCGCAGCGGGCGTGGTCACGATGATCAATGACCTGTTTCTGCTGGTGGTGATGGCGGTGCTGCTCTTCAAGATTGACTGGCGGCTGGCACTGGATACGCTTGCCGTACTGCCTGCAATCCTGATCGTAACTTTCGTTTTTCGGCATTACGTGCGCGAGGCGAATCGTAAGATTCGCACGGCAATCGCACGCATTAACGCGTTTCTGCAGGAATATATTTCCGGCATGAGCGTGGTGCAGCTTTTCAATCGCGAGCGTAAGGCGATGCAGGAGTTCGAGCGGCGCAACAAGGACAACATGCTGGCGTGGCGCGACGCCATTCTGGCCTACGCGCTCTTCTATCCGGCGGTTGAGTTTCTGAGCTTTGCGACGATCGCTTTGATTTTTTGGGCTGGCGGCAACCGCATTTTGCACGGCGGACTGACCCTGGGTGTTCTGACTGCCTTCACCATGTACGCGCAGCGGTTCTTCCGGCCAATCCAAGATCTCAGCGAAAAGTTCAACATTCTCCAGTCCGCCATGGCCGCGAGCGAACGTATCTTCAAGCTGCTGGATGAACCGGTTACCATCGAATCGGCACAAAACTGCCAGCGGCTTGCGGCGGCTCGCGGCGAAATCGAATTTCGAAACGTATGGTTCAGTTACCGAAACGTATCTGAACCAGCAGATGAAGATTGGGTGCTGCGCGATGTGTCGTTCCGCATCTCCCCGGGCCAGACCTTCGCCATCGTCGGTCACACCGGAGCGGGCAAAACGACGCTCATTTCCTTGCTGTTGCGCTTCTATGACATTCAGCGGGGACAAATTTTGCTCGACAGCGTGGATATCAGGCTGCTCGACCTGCAGGACTTGCGTAGGCACTTCGGCATTGTTCTGCAGGATCCGTTTCTCTTCAGCGGAACGATCGAGTCGAACATCAAGCTGGGCACGCCGGGAATTTCGCATGAAGACGTCGAGCGTGCCATCGAAAAGATTGGCTTGGGCGATTTTGTAAATGATCTTTCCGAAGGAACCGCAACCTCGGTGAATGAACGTGGTTCGACGCTGTCGGTCGGGCAGCGCCAACTGATCAATTTTGCACGCGCCCTGGCGCACAATCCGCGTTTCCTGATTCTGGATGAAGCCACCTCGAGCGTGGATACCAAGACCGAGCTGCTGATCCGCGAGGCTCTCGACAAGCTGCTCTCCGGCCGCACGGCGCTGGTCATTGCGCATCGCCTGAGCACGATTCAACACGCCGACCGCATCCTTGTCTTTCACAAAGGCCGGCTGCGCGAACAAGGCGCTCATCAAGAGCTTCTTGCGTTGCGCGGCATCTACTACCGCCTCTACCAGCTGCAATACAAGGAGCAAGAGCTGCACGTGCCGCCCACGGGATCAGCGCCGGTGCCGTCCTTTCCTGCTCCGCTTCCTGCAAACGATTGAGTATCGCGCCCCACGATGCCCGCCCCGCAAATCCTTCTCTCCGCCGGCGAAGCAAGCGGCGATATGTACGCCGCGCGCCTGGCAACCGCTCTGAAAGAGCGGACCAACGCGACAATCTTTGGCATGGGCGGCGAGCAGATGCGCCGAGCGGGCGTGGATGTCGTCACCGACTACTGCGAAGTTTCCGTTCTCGGCATTACCGAGATCCTAAGCCACTTACCGCAGCTTGTTCGCGCGATGCGGAAGCTGGTCGATATTGCTCGCGCGCGCAGACCTGAACTTGCGATCGTGACGGACTTTCCCGGCTTCCACCTGCGGCTAGCCCGCAAGCTGAAGCCCCTGGGCGTGCGCAATGTGTATTACATCTGCCCGCAGTTCTGGGCATGGCGGCCGTGGCGAGTGCGCATTGTACGGCGCCGCTTCGCGCTTGCGCTTTGTATCTTTCCGTTTGAGGAGAAATTCTTCGGCGATGCGGGCGTGCCAGTAAGATTCATCGGGCACCCGCTGGTGGGTAATGTGGCGCCGAAGCTCTCACGCGCCGAATTCTTTGCCAAGCATCGCCTTAACGAATCGTCGCCACTGGTTACCATCTTGCCGGGCAGCCGCGGCTCAGAATTAGCGCGCCACGTGTCAATTTTGCGTGAAGCCTGCGTCAAAATTCACAACGCAATGCCAGTGCAATTTGTGGTCGCTGCAGCGCCGGGGCGGTCAGAAAGCCTGAAGCATTCCTGGCCGAGAGAACTCCAGCTGTCGATCGTCGAAGGCGAAACCTACGATACGCTGGCGCACGCCAATGCCAGCATTGTTTCGAGCGGCACGGCAACCGTGGAGGCTGCCCTGCTGGACGCTCCCATGGTGGTGGTATACCGCGTAACACCGCTCACCGCGCTGCTGGCAAGGCCTCTGGTGCGCACGAAACACTTCGCCATGGTGAACTTGATTGCCGGTCGCGAAGTAATTCCTGAGCTGATCCAGAAGGACTTCACTCCCGCCAAGGTAGCCGAACAAACGCTGCGCCTGCTTCGTGATCCGGCGGCCGTAGCGGCTATGCGGAGCGATCTTGCCGAAGTCCGCCGCAGGCTGGGGCCGCCCGGTGCGGTCGAGCGTGCCGCCGACGCCGTTGCGGCTCTGCTCGCAATACCCTAGGCTGCGCCTCCCTCCAAGCTTTCTGGCAACGCTTCCTCACCCGCTGCTATCCTATATAGGGAGTCTTAACTGGCACTCCCAAGGAATTAGCCTGATGCTCCTTCTCTGCCGACCATTTCGCCTGTCCTGGCTAGCGCTGCTCCCCGTATTGCTTCTCGGCCTAACGCTGCCTGCCACGGGTGCTGCCCAGGATGTCTCCAAAGAAAACTTTCTAGCAGAACATTACGATGTGGCCGCAACAATTGAGCCTGCTAGTCAGTCTCTGTCGGCTGTCGCAAAAGTGGATTTTCGCGCACACGATGCCTCGAGCATCATCCGCGTTGAGCTTCATCCCAACCTCAACGTCTCGTCCGTGAAGGATGCGGCGGGAAAATCGTTAAATGTCGATCGTGATCAGCTGAACCCCATGCTGTTGGCAGTAAACCTGCCGTCGCCCGTTGCGGCCGGGTCCACGGTTTCGTTGACGTTCATCTACACCGGTTTGCTGGCTAACGAGGAGAACAGCCCGGTCCCCGGAGTGCGGCTGGCCTCCATCTACAAAGACGGCGCCTACCTGCTGCTTCCGGCCCGTTGGTTTCCACTCACCGCGTATCCTACGAATCGGTATACCGGGACATTCCGGCTGACCGTGCCGGACACCTTTGCCGTTGCCGGCACCGGGAAAGTATCGTCACCATCGGCTGTAGCGGCCAAGTCAGCCGCCGAAGGCGGTCGGCTTCTCTACACTTTTGAGTGCAAAGATTCCCAACCAAACGGCTCGTTCGTTGCAGGCCCGCTGCAGGCCAACCCGAAACAAGCGGAAGGTTTGGATGTGAACGTCTACGCGCCGCCGGCGGATTCAAAGAACGCGCAAGATTTTGCAAATGCGGTGGTCCGTTCCGTGATGGCGTTCTCCGATCTGTTCGGCGCTTTGCCGGATCCGGGTTTTACGGTAGTACAGATGCCCGACGGTGGATTGCGGGAATTTTCCGGGCCGGGTTTGCTCGTTCTCTCGAAGCGTGCGTGGGATCCCAAGATCAACGATCGCGTAATCGCGCGCCTGGTAGCCTCTCAATGGTGGGGCAACCAAGTGTTGCCTGCGACGCGAGGCGACGTATGGATCAGCGACGGCTTGGCGCGCTATTCCGAAGCCCTGTACGCAGAACAAAACGCCGGCAAAGAAGCCGGCCTTCGCGCGGTGGACGATTTCGCCGTCGGCGCGTTAATGAACGAGGAGGCTGCCCCCATTTCACAAGCGGGTCGCCTGACGCCGTTCACCAGCGACTATCGCTCGGTGGTAGTCAACAAGGGCGCCATGCAGTTCCACATGCTGCGCGCGCAACTCGGCGATGCGGCTTTCAAGTCGCTGCTGCACAAATTCTATGCGACCTATGCCGGAAAGCGGGCGACCAACGCAGAGTTCGAACAGCTGGCCGTCCAGCAAATGCAAGCCGCAACGAAGCCCGGACAGGAGCCGCCGAATCTGAACGGATTCTTCGCGCAGTGGCTGAACTCGACCGGCGTGCCCGACTTCAAGATTGAGTATGTCGTTTACCGCACGCCGAAAGGCTTCCGAGTCGTTGGCAAGATCACGCAACCACTCGATACCTTCTCCATGCCCATTCAGCTGCGCATCGAAACGGAAGGCAATCCGGAAATGAAGACGGTCGACGTGACCGGTACAGAGTCCACGTTTACGGTTGAAACGTTCGGCCGCCCCAAGCCGGGCGGCATCAAGATTGACCCGAACAATGTGGTCCTCAAGGGCAATACCGGCCTGCGCGCACGCGCAGCGATTGCGCGAGGTGAAGAACTCGCCGAAAGCGGCCGCTACTACGACGCGATCCAGCAGTATCAAAAGGCTTTGAACATTCAGCCCGGGCGGCCATTGGCCAATTTCAGAATGGGCGAAGCGTTTTTCTACCAGAAAAACTATCAAGCCGCGGCGAATGCCTTCCGTGAATCTTTGCAAGGCGTGCCCGAGCCCTCTGAAAAGTGGACCGAGGTTTGGGGCCACGTCTATCTCGGCATGATTTTTGACCTGCTCGGTCAACGCGAGCGCGCCGTCAACGAGTATAGCAAGGCCAAACAGACCAACGACAACACGGGCGGCGCACAGGAAGCCTTGGATCGCTACCTGAAGAAGCCGTACAGCGAAGGCGGTGCGCAGGCGGCCTCGGCAGCCAAGCCAACCGGCGAAGCGGCTCCTCCCGCGGCAGACGACGGCCGCCCGCACCTGAAGAAGCCAAATCCTTGATTTCAAAGTGAACGGAGTTGCGCTCGCCTGAGCGGCGTTTTTCTTAACGGCAACTCCGTCGGGATCATCCACCCGCAATCTTTCAACGTGGCCTTATGCTCGTAAAGTGAGCTCCGAACCTCTCGCCCCCGAAATTCAAGCAGCCGATCTCGCCACGCCATCGCCGAGCGCACAGGTTGCTTACTCGGACACCCATTTCTCACCGAGACTCGCGGTGCTAGTCGCCATCGTGCTGGGCCTCACCGCCCTGGTCTACGCCAACTCGCTGTTCAACGGCTTCACAATGGACGACGAGTTGTACATCCAGCGGAATCCGCAAGTCACCGAACATACGTTGCGGCTGCTTTTCCAGCCGAATGCTGCGAGCAACGTCTTTCGTCCGGTGACATTTGCATCGCTGGCATTGAATTGGATCGCGGCTGGATACAAACCGCTCGGCTACCACTTGGTGAACCTTCTCCTGCATGCGGGCGTCACTGTCTTGCTGCTTCTAGTCCTGCGAGACGTGCTAACGAGGCTGGCCTATGGCGAACTGGTGTCTTTTGCTGCGGTGGTCCTATTTGCCGTGCATCCCATACACACCGAGGCCGTTAGTTCCGTTGTAGGCCGTTCCGAGCTACTGGCCGCGGGATTTCTCCTGGCTGCGTGGTTCTTCCACCTGCAGGACCGTTGGCTTGTCGCGTTGCTGGCCTTCGTGCTTGCTGTTTCCTCGAAAGAGTCGGCGATCGGGCTTTTGCCTCTTGCCCTGGCCGGCGACTACGCAAACGGGAAACTCAAACCCTGGACTCGCTATGCTGGAATCGCCGCCGTCACTGTTCTTTACGTCGGCATACTTTGGAAAGTACAAGGTGGCCACTTCGGCGCGGCAAGCGTCTCCGTGCTGGACAACCCTTTGACGCTCTTACCGGTAAGGTTGCGAATCCTGAATGCAATCCGCATCGCATGGAGGTATGTGGGCCTGTTGACCTTTCCTGCGACACTTTCGTGCGACTATTCCTACAACCAGATCGCGATGTACGGGAATTTGCGGCATTTGCTTCTGCCGGCCGCCGCAGCGGCCGGCGCAGTGGCGTTGTGGATCGTTGCGATTTGCAGGCGCCAAGCCGGGCTTCTCGTCGCCGGTGCAATTTACTTTGCCGGTTTCGCGGCAACGTCCAATATCGTCATGCGGACCGGAACGATCTTTGCCGAGCGCTTGGCATATTTTCCATCCGCGGGGTTTTGCCTGTTAGTTGCGATATTGTGCGCTTGGCTGGCGAACCGGCACCGTATCGCGGCTATCGCATTGCTGGCCGTAGCGGTAACAGGATTTGCTGTTCGCACGTTTGCTCGCAACCGCGACTGGCGTGACAACACAGCTCTCTACATGTCCGCGGCGGATGCTGTGCCCAACAGCGCAAAAATGCGCGCCTTCCGCGGAATCGTCTATCTGGGCAAGAATGATTTGGAGCGATCGCGTTCCGATCTGCAAGCGGCACTGTCCATCGAACCCGACTATCCCGATGCAGTCGAAGCCCTGGGGCTGCTGGAACAGCGAAGCGGCAATCAGCAATCCGCGCTGGATTACCTGCGCAAAGCGCTGGAGATGAGTTCGCCCAAGGACTTCGACTACGACTATCGCGCAGCAAATCTGGCAGCCCTACTGATAGAAAAGGGTAAGCTCGATGAGGCGATGAAATTGCTAAACCGCAGGATTGCCGAGTCGCCGAATTACTCTCGACTATGGTCCAACCGAGCCGCGCTTCGTGTGGCTCTAGGCCAATTCGCCGAGGGACTCGCAGACGCTCGCACAGCCCTTCGCCTCGACTCACACAACGACCAGGCCCGCAAAGTACTCGAACATCCCCAGGCCAGCAGCCTGCACTAAAGCGGCCTATCCGGCTCGATACGCCTTGCAGCGGCAACCAGGAAAGTTACAGGGCGTTCCGAGTTTCTGGTTGGCGTACATGCGGGCATGAATGCTCTTGGGATGTTGGCATACACAGCGGAGCAATGACTTGCGGCCTTTGCGAGCGGCTTTGTTCGCAGAAGATGCCGAACGGGCGCTCGCGCGACCTTCGCGCTGACTGGGCACCGACACGGTGGCCTCCGACAGTTTTGAGGGGCCCGAAGTCCTTCCCTCGCGATGACCTGGTGCCGCGAGAGGATAGTTGGCTCGTTATATCATAATTCTCTGCATCGCATGAGCGGAGAACGGTCTCTATCGAGATTGGCTGCGGCCGCCGTAGTCGTACACGCCGCGCCCGGTCTTGCGGCCGAGGCGGCCTTCGGCGACCAGTTTTTTCAGTAACGGGTTCGGCCGGTATTTTTCTCCTAGCGTTTCGTGCAGATGTTCGAGAATTCGCAACCGTACATCTAATCCCACAAGGTCGACCATTTCGAACGGGCCCATCGGATGGTTCAGTCCAAGCTTCACAGCCTTATCAATGTCTTCCGGCGACGCGAGGCCAGCCTCCAGTATGGCGAATGCCTCATTGCCGATCAGCGCGTTGACGCGGCTCGTAATGAATCCCGGCGATTCTTTCACTACAACTACTTCTTTACCCATGCGCGAACCTACTTCACGGCAGGCTGCGATGGTTTCTTCGGAAGTTTTTGGCGCTCGCACAATTTCGATCAACCGCATTTTAGGAACTGGATTGAAAAAGTGCATCCCCACGCAGAGTTCCGGTCGATAGGTCATCTCCGCCATCTCCGCGATCGAAAGCGATGACGTGTTGCTCGCTAGTACTGCATAGGGCCTCGCGAATTTATCGAACAGCGTGTAGAGCTCCAGTTTCAGCTCCATCTCTTCCGGAACCGCTTCGATCAAAAAGTCCGCTTCGCGGCAAGCAGCTTCCACGGCAGAGATGGTCTCGATTCGCGCGAGCGCTGCCGCACAGTCCTCGGGCACCACCTTGCCGCGCGATACGCCCTCTTCCAACGACTTCTTGATCCAGGCTGTAGCGGCCGCCAGGTTTTCCGGCATGACGTCCTCGAGAATCGTGCGGTATCCGCCCAGCGCCGCCGCATAAGCGATGCCCCGCCCCATGGTTCCAGCACCAATCACGCCTATGGTTTTCACTTCCATCGGATGCAGCACCTCGTCGCGGCGAAACCGTTCGCTAAGATTATTTCAGTAGCTTTCGATATGCGGCTTCATCCAACCCAAGCACAATTTGATCGCCACGCACGACCACGGGGCGCTTGATCAGATTAGGATTCTTGGACATCAGCTTAATCGCTTCCGCTCGCGACGGCGTCTTCTCCGCCATGTTCCGCTCGCGATAGAGCTCGTTTCGCGGATTAAGAAACGGCTTGTAATCCCGCGCAGCAATCAGTTCGTCCAGTTCTTTCTCCGACAGCGGCTGCTTATCCAGATCGCGCGACTCGAGTTCTGCGCCTAACTCCAGCAAGAGACCTCTTGCTTTACGGCATGTCGTTCAAGTCGGTTTCTGATAGAACTTCACTTTGATTTTTGCCATGGCCTCTCCCCGAAGCGCCGCAAGGAATCTGAAATGGAAGTGCGGTTTGCAGTTCTAATAGCGCGGGATGCTTGGATCAATCTCCAACGACCAACGATCAATGCCGCCGGCCAGCGATTGCGCGCTTTCGACGCCCTGTGTGCGCAACCATGCTGCCACATCCAGGCTGCGCTGCCCGTGATGGCAATAGCAAATCACGTCCTGATCCACATCGAGTTGTTGTAGGTTCGCGGGAATTGCCCGCATGGGAATCAGCTGCGCGCCTTCAATCCGGCAAGTTTCGTATTCCCACGGCTCCCGAACGTCAACCAACAAGAATGGCTCACCCGCTTTTTTCTTTTTCTGTAATTCAGAAACGCTGATCTCTAATTCGCTCATCCTTCAATTGTATCGCGATCAGCGTCCTTTGAAATTTGGCGCTCGCTTCTCAAAGAAAGCGTGGATTCCTTCCAGTGAGTCTTCCGAGGCGAAGCATCGCATCTGTTGCACCACTTCGGCTTCCAGCGCATGTTTCAGTGCTTCTTTGTCGGCTGCGAAGAGTGTCTGCTTCACGGCGCACATCGCCAGCGGCGGTCCTGCGGCAAGTTTCGCGGCGTACGCTTTCGCTTCCGCTTCGAGCTGCGCTCCCGATACGACGCGGTTCACCAAACCCAGGCGCAGCGCCTCGCGTGCATCAATCATGTCGCCTGTATAAAACAGTTCTGCCGCCTTCGCTGGCCCTACCAGTTGCGGCAAAAAGAACGTTCCGCCGTAATCCGGGAACAGTCCAACCTTCGCGAAGTTTTGCCCAAACGTCGCCTCTTCGGCGGAGATGCGAATGTCCGCGGCCAACGCGATGTTCATTCCCGCACCCGCCGCCGCACCATTCACCGCAGCGATCACCGGTTGCTCGATCGTTCTCATGCGCAGCACCGCGTCCATTCCTGCGCGCAGAATGGGCTCCAGCTGCTTCGGGTCGCGCATTTCCCTGCCCTTCCCGATCATCCCCAGGTCGCCCCCAGCGCAAAAAGCTCGGCCCGCTCCTGTCAACACGACCACACGAATCGAAAGGTCATTGCCGATTCGTTCGAACGCCTGATCGAGCGCCGTCGCCAATTCGTTGTTCAACGCGTTCAGCTTGTCGGGCCGGTTCATCACCAGCAGAGCGACACCGCCTTGCACGCTTTCGAGCAACACGGGACTTACCGCGGCAGCAGTTGGTGGATTCATGACTTCCTCCGGGAAATTTCAGGCGGGCTTGGCTTCGCGGGCTTTTTCGACTTTGCGTACCAGGGCTGCGAGCCTGCGGAAGTGCGCAGGACGATCCTTGGAGTTTTGCGCGTGCTGCGCATCGGTTGCTGGCAAAACATAGATACTCGCGCCGTACAGCGTCTCTTTCTGCAAGCCCAGGTTCACGCGGCGTTGTGCGAACTGCTCGTACACAGCCTTGCCGTTGAACGCAATCACGTGCGGAACATACTCGCCCAGCTTCTGCGAAAGGACAATTCTACCTTCCGCATAATCCTCGCGCGTTAGTTCCTCGACCGTCCGCGTGGGCCGCTTCACCAAGTCGGTCAAGCCGATCGCAAACTCGATGATGCGCTTGTCGTCGCGATATTCCAATGGCTCTGGGATCACTCCCGTCTCATACAAAACAGGCCAAAAAGGATTGCCCCGCCCGGAGTAATAATGCCCCGTCCTCACGGACGACTCCGTCGGATTGCATCCCACGATAACGAGCTTCATTCCCTTGCGGAGGTGGTCGGGCAGAGTCTTCATGATCGAGCGTCTTCGCTTTCAACCTTAGAATAGCCCGGCGCGCAGGAGATGCACGGTTCGTTGTTCTAGCTCGTCTGCCAAAAAGGCAACGCTCGACCAAGACCGCGTTCTTTTGCCAAGCGATAAACGGCGGCAGCAGCGGCCAAATCCCAGGCGGCGATCCCGTTCGATTTAAAGAGTGTAATCTGCGAGTCGCCAGTGCGGCCGTGGCAAATTCCCGCCACCAGCGAAGACAGCTCCCGCACGGCGTCCCAACGCTTCTCGTGGCCGGCAAATCCCAAGACCAAGTCGCCGGCCTCCTGGCGAGACTGCTCGATGGAGTCCACAAAAATGCGGTCGCACTTGGCCACAGTCTCGGCGTCCAACTCCCGTTTTTTCATGTGGTTGGCGCCAATCGCATTGATATGTGTGCCTGCTGAGATTGCGCCGGCGTTCACCACTGCGTGGCTGGCCGTCGTTGCCGTACAAACGACGGCAGCGCCCTCGGTCGCTTCCGCCGAGCTCACTGCAGCCTCCACCCGGACTCCGAGATTGGCCGACATTTCTTTCGCGAACTTCTCCCGGCGCTCTGGCTCGCGCCCGTACACCCTCACCCGATCCAGCTTGCGAACGGTCGCAATCGCTTCCAGTTGTGTGCGTGCCTGTCTGCCAGTGCCGATGATCGCTGCAGTTTCAGCATCCGCCCGAGCCAAATATTTCGTCGCCACGCCGGTAGCGGCGCCAGTCCTCATCTGTCCCATCACGTCGGCTTCGATCAGCGCCAGCAAGTCTCCGCTGTTGGTAGAAAACAGGCTGGCCACGAACTTCAACTCGCCGCCAACGTAGGTGTACTGCTTCGTCGCAACCAGATTTTCCGTTACATCTGCCGCGGCCATATGGTGAAAAAACGCGCCGCCCGGCAATTCGAATCGCCGCCGCGGATGCACCAACACTTCTCCCGCCGCCTGCCGTCTCGAAATCGCCTCCACCGCCTCAATCGCCAGCGGCATGCTCAGCACACTCTTTACTTCGGCTTCATTGATGTGCAACGTCACGGCGTCCGCCCCTTTTTGCTCCACTCCGATCCCATCAACGCCTCTTCGACCGCGGTTTTCCGCGCGCTTGCGCCTTGCTCTGATCGTCACCTTCCCGCACGCGCCGCACGACTGTCTGCATCAGCCGGTATACCCGGTTATTCCTCCGGTCGTCCGCATTCACAAACCGAAATTCCGGCTGCCCAGCCGCCGACTTCCCCACGCGAATGGGCAAACTCCCGCACAAATCATTCTCGATGAACGCCGTCTCATAGCGCGATTTCTTTCGATTCCACGTATACACGCGCAACACGGAGAAATCGCACGCCTGCCCTTCCGCCCCGCGCGCCGCAGCTAGCAGGTATTGCGGCTTTTCACCTGAAGGATCGTCCACGCGATTCAGCTCAAACCAAGCAATCGGTCGTAGATTCGACGCGTTCGCTCCTTCACGCACCGGTTCCGGCACATCCAATTCCAAAAATCGCGCGATCACCCAGCCCGCAATGGGAACCGTCTGGTCTCCAGGCTCGGTCGTTGCGGGTTGCACCGCGGTTCGCGCCGACGTCTCTCCGGGCGGCCGCGTCGCCAGCCCACGAATCAAAAACCAATCCTCTTTCTTCGCGTCCTGCGGCTCACTGTTCTCTTTTTCGTCGGAAACCTGAGCCCAATCCGCCACCGCGCGCGCCACCACTTGCACCTGTACTCCTCGGCCAAACTGATACAGCCGCGGCGCCGTGCGCCCAGGCTCCACTCGCAGGTTCGTCGCAACCTTCGTACGCCCGCTTGCCTGCACCTGCAAGCCTTCCGCCCGTTTTAGCAATTCCTCGCACCGCTGCCACAGCGCCGGATCCATCAGCAGCCGGCCATCCACCCAGCCCACGGCGCCGGCGCTGCTCCTCACTTTCACAAAGTCGTTGCGCTTCGCCAGCATGTCCACGCGATCGCCGTAGTGCAGCACTCCGAGCGGCTCACGCACCTGCGCCATGCTGCTCCACAGCGTCACGCTCTTTTCGCTGACATATGCCTCGCCCAGTGACTCGTGCTTCGGCCGGAAAAACCACGCCGTCAACGTCACCAGGGCCAGCAATGGCACCGCAATCAGCAGCTTTCTTTTCATTCGTCAGACCACCCAGGCAAAGCGAACCTAAATTCTACCCGATTCGCGACTCTTCACGTGGCGACCGTCCGCGGGCAAACCCTTTGCTAGAATGCAAACTGTTCGCCTACTTCTTTCGAATGATTCCGCAGAGGTGTTCGTGAAATTTCTGAGTTCTTTTCAGCCGCTCGGTTTGCTGGTCTTTCGCCTCGCGCTGGGCGTGATCTTCCTCACTCACGGCTATCCCAAGCTCACGCGTTCTGCGGCGGCGATGCAAGGCATGTTTGTGCAGCACGGCTTGCCGGCCCAATTGGTCTACGTGGCGGGCGTCCTTGAAACGTTTGGCGGGATACTGCTGATTCTCGGCCTATTCGCTCGCCCGGTAGCTCTGCTTTTAACCATCGAAATGGCCGTGGCCATCGTAAAAGTCCACAGCGGCCACGGCGTCATGGCGCTTCGTGAATATGAATTTCCTTTGGCGCTGGGAACGGCATGCTTGGCCCTCGCCACGTTCGGCGCGGGAGTCCTATCCGGCGACCATCTGCTTTTCGGCGAGGGCGGTCCAGGCCGGTCACGTCCGGCTCGAGCGCCGAAAAAGTAGCGTTGCCCCGGGCTTGGAGGCCTCTCGACGGGATAATGCGTCCGCTCAGTTGCCAGGCTGCGGAACAATCGGCGTCTGTGGCGCCGGTGCCGCATATACCGGAGGCGGCGCCAGCGGCAATACCAGCCACAAAATCAGGTACAGCAAGATACCGGTCCCTCCACAGAACACCACCAACACCCACAATACGCGCACCAGCGTAACGTCCATGTCCAGGTAGTCCGCCAGCCCTGCGCACACACCGCCGAGCTTCTTGTCCGTGCTCGAGCGCATCAGTCTCTTTGGCCCGCCGGTCGCCGCCGCCATATTAGGCGCATCTGTTACGACCTGCCTTGCGCCGCAGTTGTAGCAAAACCGTGATCCATCCGCGATGTTCCGCTGGCAGCTGTTGCAAACCATGAGTCCCTCCCGCAGGCAGGAATCGCCCCTGCTCTACTAGACTATACGCCCCAGCATGTCAAAAAGTTGCGTTAGAGGATTTGCGGCAACGAACAGCACAGACTTACCGCCGCGTAACGTCAAACCGCTAGAGCAGTTGTCATCCTCAGTCAGGCGAAGCGGCACGAAGCATCGCAACGCTAACTCCGCCAGGGTTGCTCAGTATTCCAGCAGCTGCTTCACGGTCACAACCACCGCATCGGATTGCGGCAAAATCGCATCCTCCAGTTTCGGCTGGTACGCACAGAACGTGTCGGTGGCTGCAATTCGCTTAACTGGCCCGTCCAGTTCATCGAACAATTCGTCTGCAATCCGCGCGGCCAGCTCCGCGCCGTAGCCCCAGCTCAGCATGTCTTCGTGCGCCACGATCACTCGATGCGTCTTGCGCACCGTCGCGCAAATCCCTTCCCAGTCATAGGGCGTCAGCGATCGCAAATCCAGAATTTCCGCCGAAATCCCTTCGCGCTGCAGTTGCGCCGCAGCCACTTCCGCGCGATGGACAAATGCGCCATACGTCACGATGCTGACGTCCGCCCCTTCTTTCACCACGCGTGCCTTGCCAAACGGAATCGTGAAATCCGGCCCAGGATACTCCGACCGGTTGTACGGCTGCCGGTAGAGGTGCTTGTGCTCCAGAAACATCACCGGATCGTCGCACCGAATCGCGGTTCTCAATAACCCGGCGACGTCGAGCGCTGTGGACGGCATCACCACGCGCATTCCCGGCGTGTGAGTAAAAAGCGATTCGCCGCTCTGGCTGTGATAGATCGCGCCGCCCGTCAGGTACCCGCCAATCGCCACGCGAATCACCATCGGGCATTTGAAGCTGCCGTTCGATCTCCACCGCAGCGTGCACAGTTCATCGCGAATCTGCATCATGGCCGGCCAGATATAGTCAAAGAACTGAATCTCCGGCACCGGCTTCAGCCCCCGCGTCGCCATGCCAATCGCGCGCCCCACAATGGAAGCTTCCGCCAGCGGCGTATTGAATACTCGGGTCGAGCCGTATTTCCTTTGCAGGCCCGCGGTCGCCTTAAAAACGCCGCCCTTTCCCTTCACGTCTTTCAGATTTTCTTCGCGGCTCGCGTCGGCAACATCCTCGCCAAAAACGGCAATCCGTTCGTCGCGCGACATTTCATCGTTCAGCGTCGCCGCCACCATCTCCACCATCGTTTTCTGCGCGCCGTGTAATTGCGGCTCGGCAGCAAACGAATCCGACGTTGGATCCACATCCGGTGAGTACATGCTGTCGTAGATCGAATCGACCGAAGGCGGCTCAGCCGCCAAGGCCTCGTCCGCCGCTTGTCTCACTTCGTGATCCACTTGCGCTTCGAGCGTTTCAATCTGCTTCTGGTCCACCAGCCCCTCGCGGACCAGGAACAAGGCGAACTTCGACAGTGGATCGCGATGCGCCTCCGCTTCCCGCTCCTCCGGCGACTTGTACAACTTTTCATCGTCGCTCAGAGAATGCGAATACGGCCGCGTCACCTTGGCGTGAATCAATGCAGGCCCACGCCGTTCGCGGCAATTGTTCACCGCTTCCTGGCAAACCAGATAACTCTCGATGGGATCTGTTCCGTCTACATCAGCAACGTGTAAGCCGGGGAACGACTGCACAAGTTTCGCGATGTTTCCGCCCGCTGTCTGCACTTCCACAGGAACCGAAATCGCATAGCCGTTGTCTTCCACCAAATACAGCAACGGCAGCTTCTTTACGCACGCAACGTTCAACGATTCCCAGAACTCCCCTTCGCTCGTCGCTCCATCGCCCGACGACACGTACACAATTTCGTCCGCAGTATGCTTCGCCAAGTCACCCAGCGGCGCTTTCTTCGCCTGCGCCAGCGCCTTCGGATGTTGATCGTAATAAAGCGTCGCTTCCGCCGCACCCACCGCGTGCACGAACTGCGTCCCTGTGCACGAAGACTTGCTGGGAATGTTGAACCTCGGATGGCCAAAGTGCGATGGCATCTGGCGTCCGCCCGAACTCGGATCGTCCTTTGCGCCCACCGCCTGCAGTAGCATCTCCAGAGGAGTGACACCCAACATCAGACACAGGGCGCGGTCGCGATAATACGGATACACCCAGTCCACGCCGGGCCGCAAAAGTAACCCCATAACCGCGGTGACCGCTTCATGCCCCGCGCTCGAAATTTGGAAGAAAATCTTGTTCTGACGTTTGAGTTGAATTTCCCGGTCGTCCAGCTTCCGGGACAAGTACATCGTGCGGTACAACCGGATCAGCGTGTCGCCACTAAGGCCACCGTATTTGTCGTTCTTGGGAGCTTCGCTCTTGGCTACCTTCACTCGCGTTTGAACGGCCATTCGGTCGGACCCCGCTTGGTAAATGTCAGTCAGCGAACTTCATTCCGCGCTCTCGCAATGAATAGAACGCGCTAGCTCTTCCATCTCAAATTATAGCGAAACTAATTTTGCGCCTCGCCGAACCGGGCGCTGCCATCCTCTGGAAAACCTAGGCCAGAGCAGTCCAATTTGGCCTCACTGATACTGATTACCCTTCTAACGCCTCGAACTTGCCTTCGATCTCCGCAAACGCCGCATCGGAAGGCTTCACCGTTTCAGGCTCCGCGCCCTTGAACGGCTCCTCCGTCGGAATTCGCTTCAGCCACCGCTCTTCAGTCATCTTCTCATGGCCAGAAAATGCCAGGCGCAAATGGAGCTTCACAGGCCCGCTCGGTGCCACAACCTCCGCCGCTTCCTCCGTCTCCTTCGCGGCCTTGGCTTTCATGCCCGCGCCCTTTCCCGTCTTACTTTTTCCGGACTTGTCCGCCTTCGCGGTTTCTTTCTTGGTGGACGCCGGTTCCGCAGCCGCCGCGCCGTCACCTTCCCGGGCGGGACGCTCAAACTTATAAAGCAGCTTCTTGTCTAGCCGGAACGCCTGCCTCCATCCATCCAGCTTATGCCGCGCCTGCTGCGCCTTCTCTTCGTCCGTGCCGAAGTTAAACGTTATGTAGATGTGTGCCATGAGCCGAGTCTGCGTCCCACCCCGCCCCAAGTCAAGGCAACCACCTCAATTTTGCATTTTTGACGTATTATCGTTGTAGTGTCGCGGGCTGCCAAAAAAGCGAAGCCAAACCTCCGCGGATTCCGCCGCCGGGCCGCGTTTCTGTGTCTGATCGCGACTTTCTTTTTCCAATTGCCCGTTATCGCGGGAATGGTTATTGCGACGGGAGTCTGCTGCACTGGGGACCATTGCCCGATCGCCTCTCACCACCACACTCACTCGGCCGCAAAAACCGAAGAAGCCCCGATGGACTGCGACCACAGCATAAACCACGATGGCAGCAAATTGCGGGCCTGCTCCATGTCCTGCTGCAACGCGACCGAACAGTCGGCGGTCCATTCAAACGTCTTCGTGCTTTCGCCGGTTGTCGCGCTCGCCGCGATTTATCCCGTCTCAGAAACCCTCTCTAATCGCGACGCGCGCGAATGCGTCAGTTCATTTTTACCTCTCTTGCCCCCTCCGGAATTCCTGCCAAGCCTCATCTGAATAGCTCCGCTCCACGTAGTTCCGAATAACTCCGCCTGCCCGCTTGATCAGCGGTGCAGCCAAATTCCTTTTGGAGCCGATCGTTCGCAATGTCAGGTCAACAAAAGTTTCGCACGCATTTGTATGTATTCGTTCTGCTTGTCTCGCTAGCGTCCGCCGTCTCGTCTTTCGCCGGAATCTTCGGCACTGTTCGCGGCATCGTTCACGATGTCCAGCACCGCCCCATCGCTGGAGCGCATCTTCTCCTGCAAGCTAAACAGTCCGACTGGAAGCGCGATACGGTCACCGACGCCAACGGCGAGTTCCAACTCGACGCCGTTCCAGCCGGCAACTACACCATCCGCGTCACTCACGATGGTTTCCGCGAGTACGCCGCCGATCTCCTCGTCGTCGCCGACTCGGCTCCACTGCGCCACTTTCCACTCGACGTCGCAGGAGTCTCCGAGCGCGTCGAAGTCAGCGAATCCGCGCAAACCGTGGACACTACGGCCTCTTCCACTCCAATCACTGTGAGCCGGCAAAGTATCTCCGAAACTCCCGGCGCCACCCGTGCCAGCAGCCTCGACTTCATTACCGACTACACTCCCGGTGCATACATGGTCCACGACCAGCTCCACGTCCGCGGTGGCCATCAGGTTTCCTGGCTCGTAGACGGCGTCCCTGTACCCAACACCAACATCGCTGCCAACGTCGGAGCCCAATTCGATCCCAAGGACATGGACGTCGTCGAAATCAACCGCGGCGGCTACTCCGCCGACTACGGCGACCGCCTTTACGGCACCTTCAACATCATTCCGCGCTCCGGCTTCGAACGCGATCGCCAAATCGAACTTCTCGCCACCTACGGCAGCTTCCACTCCACCGACAGCCAGATCAGCATTGGCGATCACACTGACCGTTTTGCCTACTACGCCAGTGTCAGCGTCAATCGCTCCGATTTTGGCCTCATGCCGCCCGAACCCGAAGCGCTCCACGACGCCACCAACGGCCTCAGCGGCTTCACCTCGCTCATCTTTAACGCGACTGCAAACGACCAGCTGCGCCTTGCCGCGTCCGCTCGCTCCGACTTTTTCCAGATTCCCAACACGACAGATCAGCAAAATGCGCTCATCCGCGACACGCAGCGCGAACGGGACGCCTTCCTCAATTTCACGTGGGTCCACACCTTCCAGCCCGGCGTGCTGCTCACCACTGCGCCGTTCGTCCACTGGAACCACGCCGCCTATGACGGCAACGGCCCCATCCCCAGTCTGCTTCGCGATCAGCCGCCCATTCCGACCAACGACAACGACTCGCGCTACGAAGGAACGCAGCTTTCTCTGGGCGTCACACGCGGCCGCCACAACGCACGCTTCGGTTTCTACGGTTTCGCGCAACAGGACGACTCCCTCTTCCGGGTCGTCGCGACCGACGGTTCCGGCGAAGTAGCTTCAGAAAACGACCATCCCAACGGCGGCCAATTCTCGCTTTTTGCCGAAGACCAATTCCGCGCCGCGAACTGGCTCACGGTCAACGCCGGTCTACGCTACACGCATTTCTCCGGCGGCGTCACTGAAGACAAAACCGATCCTCGCATCGGAGCGGCGCTACGCGTCCCCAAGCTCAACTGGGTCTTCCGCGTCTTCTACGGCCGCTATTACCAGGCCCCGCCGCTCACCACCGTCTCCGGTCCGCTGCTGCAATTCGCGGTGGATCAGGGCTTCGAATTTCTTCCGCTGCACGGCGAAACCGATGAGCAGCGCGAATTCGGCCTCACCATTCCCATTCGCGGCTGGACCTTCGACTTCTCCAACTTCCAGACGCATGCCCTAAACTTTTTCGATCACGATGTGCTCGGCAATTCCAACATCTTTTTCCCTGTCACTATCGAACGTGCTCGCATCCACGGCTGGGAGTCCACCGTTCGCTCGCCGCGCATCGCCAAACGTTTTGATGTTTATCTGACCTACTCCAATCAAATGGTCGAAGGCGCCGGCGTCGTCACGGGCGGCCTCCTTGCGGAAGAGGGTGAACTCTGCGAAGGCGGCGGCTTTTGCTATCTCGACCACGACCAGCGCAACACGCTCAGCCTCGGCTTCCATTCTTCGCTGCCGTTTCACATCCTGGCGTCCGGCAATATCTCTTACGGTTCCGGTTTCCTCGACGGCGAAGGACCAAGCCACCTTCCCGATCACACCGAATTTTCTCTATCGCTCGCCAAATCTTTCGGCGAGCGCTTCTCCGTCGGCTTCACCGCGCAAAATCTCAACAACTCGCGCTACCTGCTGGACAACTCCAACACTTTTGGCGGCACCCACTGGAACTATCCCCGCCAATTCACTGGCCAAATCCGCTACCGCTTCCACTTCTAGCGGCTTTTGGCTTACACTGCTTTCGAAACAATTTAGGCGATGGAGTTCGCCATAACCGCAGATTCCCTTCTGCATTTCGCTGGAATCCGCTGATGACTCCTGGCAGCCGCAAGGCTCCAGGAGTTTTTTGTTATGGGCACACCTGGCCGCTCAACGCATCGCAGCGAGGTCAACGCTTGAAACTCTTCCTGATCGCTCTCCTCGGCGCCGTCGGCACGCTCTGCCGCTACGGCCTGCAGGGTCTGGTACAGACCAGCATGGGCACCACTTTTCCCTACGGCACGCTGCTCATCAACCTGACCGGCTGCCTGCTGCTAGGCTTCCTCGGCCAGCTCACGCTTAATCGCCTGCTCATTTCATCCGACTTGCGCATCGCCATCGCCGTCGGTTTCTTCGGCGGCTACACCACGTTTTCCAGCTTCGGCTGGGAAACCGCAAAAATGCTGGAGGACGGCGAGTGGCTCCGCGCCACCACCTACGTCACCGCCAGTGTCTTCGCCGGCCTGCTTTTCTCAGTAGCGGGCATCCGCCTCGCCAACCGCTTTTAGCGAGCCACTGCCAGTGGCGCAGACTCCAGTCTGTGCCCTTTTCCGCGGGTGCCGCACTCTTCAGTTTTGGGATGCGAGTTTTCCGGTGAGGCCGCACCGAATCGAGGAACAACACCGATCTGTCGCCAAGGAGCCACGTCATGACCCACGAAAAATTCGAAGGCGAACGCACCTTGATGCGCATCCACATCGGCGAGTCCGATAAATGGCGCGGCAAACCTCTCCATGAAGCCATCGTCGAACTGTTGCGCAAAGAAAAATTCTCCGGCGCCACCGTCCTGCGAGGCGTCGGTGGCTTCGGCTCATCCAGCGTCTATCACACCGACAAAATTCTCCGCCTCTCCCAGGATCTGCCCATCGTCGTCGAAGTCGTCGAATCCACCGAACGCATCGAGCAAATCCTGCCGCGGCTCGACGAAATGGTAGAAGGCGGCCTCATCACGCTAGAAAAGGTCCGCGTCATCCTCTACCGCGCCGCCAAGAAGTAATTACTTTTCTTGGCTCGCACGCTGCTTACGAATCTCCTCCAGCCTCCGCTTCAGATACGACTGGTATTCTTCCTTTAGCTTGGGATCTTTCGGACTCGAGTAGATTTCACTCGACTTGTACTTTCCTTCCGCGAATTTCTTCTTCGTCCATTCGTCATGCACGCGAATCTCATCCGCCCGGTCCAGCACTTCTTTCACCAAGTGCGGAGGAATGAAGTACACGCCCTCGCGGTCACCGACCACCAGGTCGCCCGGCATCACCATCGCGCCTCCAATGCGCACCGGGACGTTGATTCCCGTCAGCATCACATTGTCGATCGGCGTGGGATCCACGTCCTTGAAATAAGCCGGCATATCAATTTCCGATATGCCGTTCAGATCGCGAATGCTGCCATCCACCACCAGGCCGCCGCTCTTGGTCGCTGTCATCACGTAGTAGAAAAGATTGTCGCCGACGATCGTCCCGCCCACTTTTTTGCCGAACAAATCCACCACTAACACATCGCCGGGCTGCAGCATGTCAATTGCGGTCTGATTGCGAAGAGGCCCAATGCCGCGTTCTTTGGCCTTGGCTTCGGCCAGGTGCTCCACGTCCGGCCGCATCGGCATGAACTGCACCGTAAACGCGCGCCCGACCATCGGTTTGTCCGGGTGCAAGATGCGAAAGCCATCGGCGTATTGGTTCTTGTAGCCCTTCTCCTCCAGAACCGCCCAGATCTCTTCGGCAGAAAGCTCGCGTGCCTGCCGAAGCAGGTTGTCCGGCACCTTCGGCCGCCCATCGGACAAGCGATCGAAAGGATTCGACTCCGAGTACTCAACCAGCCGCTGCTTCGGGAAATCGATCAACTGCGCTCGCGCCGGACTGGCGGCGAACAGCACAGCGAAAATCCACAAACTCAAACCCAGGCTCAAACTCAAAATGGACCAACGCGGTGACCACAATTTTGTCTGCAGTTTCTGTTTTTGCATGGCGAGTCCTCGGTGGCGAAGGGTGGTGAGCACGTCTTTTTGCCGGTACGCAGCAACGCGCCTGAAATTCTCAAATGATTCCCGTGTTGTCAAAACAATTCGTTTGGCTCACACACCAATTGTCTTGGCCTGGTTTGCGATGATCATCAATGATCGAGCATCCGTTCTGGTGTAGTATCCCGCTTCAGCAAGCTGGCGGGAGGAACACACAATGTCCGGGGCGCTTTCCACACAGACCAAGGTAAATCGTCGGGCCATGCTGAAGACCGCCGCGCTCGGCGGCGCCACCGCGCTGTGGACGGAGAGCGTGGAAGCCTGCCCCATGGCCGTCAACACCAACTCTCGTCCCTCCAAATTGAAAATCACGGACATGCGCTTCGCAACCATCGTCAAGCCCGGCCCCAGTCCGTGTCCCATCATTCGCATTGACACCGATCAAGGTGTCTACGGTCTCGGCGAAATTCGTGACGGCGCCAGCCCAACTTACGCGCTCTTGCTCAAGAGCCGGCTCCTCGGCGAAGACCCGCTCCAGCTCGACAAGCTCTTCCGCAGGATTAAGCAGTTCGGCGGTCACGCCCGCCAGGGCGGCGGCGTCTGCGCCGTAGAAATGGCCCTGTGGGATATCGCGGGCAAGGTCTACAACACTCCCGTCTACGCCATGCTGGGTGGCGGAAAGTTTCGCGACAAAATCCGCATCTATGCAGACACCGAAGAGTCCAAGGATCCCAAGATCTACGCGCAGCGCATGAAAGAGCGCAAAGAAGGAATGGGCATCACCTGGCTGAAAATGGATCTCGGAATCGAAATGGTCGCCGACACTCCGGGCACCGTCACCAACCCCTCCGACATCAACCAGTGGCAAGCCCACCAGCTGCCTCATCCTCTTTTGGCCATGGAAGTCACAGACAAAGGCATCGCCATGCTCGAACAATACGTCGCCGCTGTGCGCGACGCCGTCGGCATGGAGATCCCTCTCTCCATGGACCACCTCGGTCACCTCGGCGTCAAATCCATCATTCGGCTCGGCAAAGCCTACGAAAAATACAGCCTCTCCTGGATGGAAGACGTCATTCCGTGGCAGTACACGGAGCTGTTAAAACAAATTTCCGACGAGAGTCCGACACCCATCCTGACTGGTGAAGACATCTATCTGAAAGAACCGTTTCAGGTCTTGTGCGAAAAGCACGCCGTAAGCAAAATTCACCCGGACTTGGCCACCTCCGGCGGCATCCTGGAAACGCACAAGATCGGCGACATGGCCGAAGAGTACGGCGTCCCCATGGCCATGCATTTTGCTGGCACGCCGGTCTGCTGTATGGCTAATGTGCACTGCGCCGCGGCCACCCAGAATTTTCTCGCGCTGGAAAATCATTCGCTGGATGTACCCTGGTGGTCTTCTCTGGTTCAGGAAGGCGCAAAAGCGCCAATCGTAAATCACGGTTGGATTGAGGTGCCGGACCGGCCGGGCCTCGGCGTTACGTTGAACGAAGACGTCGTGCGCCAGCACCTCGCTCCTGCCACTGGCTACTTTGAACCTACGCCACAATGGGACCAGGAGCGCTCCTGGGATCGCCTTTGGAGCTAGTGGCAGCGCAGGCTTCGTGGTGACCGGTCTTTAGACCGGTTCTACTCTCGCCTGGGATCGCCGCCGCCCGATCCCGCGAGGTGCGGGATGATTCTTCTGAATCGCTCTTTCCTCCTGGTCGCTGGTCCCCATTCTCCGTTCTCTGCAGCTGCTTCATTGCGGCAACTTTACTCCGGTAATTTCGCGCCGGATTGCTCCGCCACCATGTACGAAGCGTACCAGTCGGGCCAGTTTTCGTCGCGTTGGCCGCCGGTGCGCTCTTCGTGTTTGCCGTGCGCGGCCGACGCCCGACGCATTGCGCTCGCCAGATCGTTCGCTGACGCAAAAGTCGTCGCCGCGGAGTCAATGCGACCGGGCAGCCGCGTCGTCAGCTCCTGGAACAGCCAGCCGTTGCCGTCCGGATCCTTAAACGACGCGAACGAGCGGTAGCTACGATGTTCAGGATCCGGCCCGCTGACTCGCACTCGCCCAAACAGGTAGGCCTCGTCCGTGCCGGCGTACCCGCCTTCGCTGTGGAACACTTCGCTGACCTCGACGCCACGACGCTGCAGTTCGGCGCGCGCCGCCTCGATGTCGGAAACGATCAGGTACAACCCCTGCGCCGAGCCGGGCGCCGCCGCGGTGACGTTCTTGCCAAAAATGACCGAGCAGCCGGAACCCGGCGGCGTGAACTGGATTATGCGGAAGTCGTCGGCGCTGCCGAATTCGGCGTCGAGCCGCCATCCCAGCTTCGTGTAGAACTCTTTTGCGCGGTCCACGTCCGAAACGGGAATCACAACAATCTCGAACTTCATGTCAATTGGTCTAGCTTTCGGTTCGCTCTCTTTCGTGGGAACTGGTCTGGTGCTCATCGGAGTCTCCTTCGTGGTGTGGCTTGTGGTGGGCTGAACGTCGCGGCGTGTTGGCGGTAGATAGTACTCCATCGCGTCAAATCGAGGAACAGTGTGCGTGAACCGGACGGAAGCAGATCTTGTTGCGGACGTATTGAGGAGGTGACGTCTGAGAAATGTCTTGCGCTGACGAGGTACGTTCGCGGCAGAAGTCTGCGGAAGATGCCGGACACATTTTGCATCGCGGTTTTGCAGTGGCCGAGGCGGCGGACCTTGTCCTGGTGAACGTCGCCGCCCATTGCGCCGAAGCATTGAGTAAACCTCCCTCGACTCGGAAAAACCGCCGCGCTCTGCTTCCGTTTAGGCGTAGCCCCCGCCGCTCCAAATCACCGCAACTCTCCGTCGGCTGGTCCACGGGGAGATTCCACTTTTTCGATAAGGACGTTGGTCAGGCTTCGACGCTGTCTTCCTCTCCGGCTTCGACTTCCTCGTAAGGGACTTCAAAGATTTCGCTCTTCCACGTTCCCGGCGTTGTCACCTTCATGGGCAGACGAGTGCGCTCACGGACGTCGTGTACAAACTGTCCCTGCTCCACGTTGAAGCCACTGTGAGTGATCTTGCGGCCATCCTTCGCACACACGATGAACTGCTTGTTGCCGGTGTTGTAGTGCAGGCTAGCGACGTCATCCCAGCGGATCATCTCCTTTTCGCGCCGCCACCAGGCACGTGACCCAATGCCTTCCACCTCGATGGACAAGACCGACGGGTAAACGAACAGGTCCAGCGCAAGAAATCCAAGGAACAGATAGGGCACCCACCACTCATCCGGTTTGCGCAAAGCAAACCAGGACAACAGGAAGAGTGAGGCGAATGCCACACCGACAACGAAGATAAGAATGCGGATGGCGCGCGTCGGCGGGAAGATCGTGCGACCGGCCTCAACGTCGGCGCGCTCGGTGAGCGATGATATCCAAAGCCAACGGAAAACTACCGCAAAGACCACCAGCATGAGTAAGTGACGAAACGGGCCCATTATCCGCAGTGTAGTCAGAACTCGTCGGCAAGGGTCAGCAATTGCCCGATCTATGGTCAACTGGCCAGTATTTCTCCAGACACCGATGGAAAGCCCGAGCTGTTGCACTTTCCCAGCTTGCTGACTTCTCCCCGGCTCCGAGTCTTGTAACGTGGTCCGTGGAGCCAGAAATCCTTAGGAGACCATACCGATCACAGACCACACGACGGTACCGTCTATTTCTGTTGTTACGGCGTGACCGTCACCACGACCACGCCATGCGATGGCACTTTCGCGGACAACCTGCCGGTGGACTTGCCCAGGTCCTTGTGCGTCCATAAATCGCGCACGCTGGCCGAGAGATGTTCCGGGTACCCGAGCACGGTCCACGGCACTGAAATTTCCGCCTCGCTG
>UEXQ01000025.1_pt1 | contig 26258 bp, 20 predicted proteins | sample 4301111 | NCBI WGS metagenome assembly UEXQ01 (sample SAMEA4773181, study PRJEB27434) | metagenome | biome: 2259; feature: agricultural soil; material: soil | place: USA | collected 2014-09 | depth 0.25 m
GACTAAGCTTGAGCGCGGATGCATCAAACTCAATGCAGGGCTCGCTGATCGCGTCGTCGGGAAAGAGCGTACGACTGGATAGCGGGACACGCCTGCTGCTAACTACGCAGGCGAATACGTCCGCGTCGGCTCAGCCTTAAGTCCCGGTTTTTCGCAAAGAGAAGAGAGAAAAACCGAGAGCTCCTCGAGGATAAATCGGGGAGCTTTTTTTTGTGGCGCGAGGCAAGGCGCAAGACGCCACGCTCCCGACGTTTGTCGGGACAAGTTCCGGGTGGCGCTACGTCCAAAGACGGGCGTCTTCCCGGCAAGGTTTGCGAAAAGACCAGACCACGGCGTGGCCAAGAGCGCAAGCGGAGGTAGCCCGTGCTAACCCAAGTGCCGATGTTGTAGCCAATGCGCTGTCGTTATTTCAGCTTCGGCTTGCTTTTGGCGTGGAAATGGCAAAGAAGCGATTGAGCGGGATGCGGCATTTTGCGGCCATCAGCGAAAGTGCACGAACACACGGATGCGCGCTTGGAATGGGGAATGGACATGGAAGTTCTCTAGAAATGAAGTTTGAGATTTGTGGATTCGAGTGAAGCCCTCGGAGACTACTGAACAGAACGCATAGCGCGGACGTATGCGTAAGGTCAAATATTGAATGAGTTGGTGCAAGCGGAACGTGGAACAGCAAGATGCCGGCGGAGCAGCATGGGTCTGCCTTCCCCGTTGTGCGCTACCTCCGTTCGACGAGGCCGATTTTTTCTAGGGCCTGGAGATATTCCGTGACGAGATCTAGCGGGACGGGGCCGTATTCGGCGGAGACGGCGTCGCAGATTTCCTGGGCGTTGCGTTTGCCGTCGATGAAGTTGGCGACTTCGTAGGCGTATTCTTCGCCGCTGCCCCAGAGGCCCTGGTAGTCGAGAAGTTTGGGCGGAGCGATGCCAGCGGATTTGGCATGCTCGGCGAAATAGTCATAGCCGAAGACGGTCGGCGGGCCTTTGGGAGTCGGTTTTCTATGAAATATGAGGACGCCATCACCCGTCGCCTTGGGTGGATTCCCAGCTCGTACCGCCAGCGTTTGTATCGGAAAGAGACTCTCGAACGCCAGCTCGCTCGATGTGATGGATTTAGGTGCCAGCCGATGGATTGATTGGAATGTGTCAATTTCTGAGTTCAAGAAGTGGCGAATTAGGTTGGAAGATTCACGGGCGGGGATCTGCTCACTGCGTAAAGCAGCGACGCGCGCGCGCAACAATCTGTCGTAGTCAATCGCCACGAGAACGCCTTGAGCGGAATCTTCGTTCATTGCAGCCAGAAAATAGCCGCTGGCAGCGCCGATGAAGGCGGCGCGTTTGAGTTTGGTGGGATCGATGTTTGCGGCGGAATCGAAATTGGTGTGGATGAAGCGGTCGGGCCAGTCGTTGAGATAGATGGCGGGGATGGCGAAGGACGAATCCTGATAGACGTCGTGGTCGCTGCCCATGGTGTGGGCCGAATATTCGGCACGGAGAGGCTCCTTGCCGCCTTCGGGAGCGACCATCGGATAGGCGGCGTTGCCGGTGGCGGCGAATTGATAGGACTGGTCGTTGAGCCAATCGGCGAAGGCCCAGGCGACGTCGTGAACGAAGCTGGGGAGGCTCATGGGGCCGCGGGTCACGTGGAACACCGCCTTGGTTTCAGGGCCGCCGCCGACCATGTCCATGTGGATGACGGCTTTGGTGCGCTTGGCGAGCTCGGGCTTGCCGTTGAGCAGAGCCATGGTGCCTTCGATTTCGGGCGGAAAATTGAAGCGGATGGTGCGGGCGGGCGGGGCGAGCTTTTTTTCGTTGATAAGCTTCTGCAGGGTGCGGGCGACTTCGAGGATGGTGGCGCAGCCGCTGGCGTTGTCGTTGGCGCCGGGGCGCTGATGGTCGAGGTGGCAACTGAAGGCGATTTCTTCGTCTTTGAGTTTGCGATCGGAGCCAGGAATAGTGGCGGTGACGATTTCATAGTTGCCGGGATGCTGGCCGGCTTTGACTACGGCGCGGAGCGTGATTTCTTCTCCGGTAGCGAGACGCGACTGGAATTGATGCGCCGTTTTCAGGGAGACCATGAACGCGAAAGTCTTGTTGGGCGAGAACGTATCGAGGTGGCCCCAGCGGATGGCGTCCTGATTTTCGCCGGACCAGGCGGTTTTTTGATTTTGCGCGTAGCTGATGATTCCGGCGGCACCGAATTTGCCGACGGCGAGATCCTGCACGGCGCCGGGCTGCGCGCTAGTGAGGATGAGTTTGCCCTTGATGTTCTTGCCCGTATAGTCGGCGTCTTTGCTACCGGAGCCAACGTCAACCAGTTCGCCTGTGACATTGGCGCTTTCGCTATCTTCGGCAAGAACCACTGGCTGCGCCTCATAGCTGGCGATAGCACCGGGCAGACGGGTCATCGGCATCTGGCCGCTTTGGTCACCGGACGCACTCTTGCTCTTTTCAGTGGCGATTTCCCAGAGTTCGGCGAAGTCCGCCTCCCAGGCAGGGCGGGAGCGCTGTGTGCCGTAGAAGATTTTGCCGTCGGCGGGGAATTGAAGGATGGCGACGTCGCCGAGCCCGTAGGTGCGGAGGCGTTCGGCGACGAGCTCGGCGGCATCGTGAAAACCCTTGGAGCTACGCTGGCGATGGAAGCGGGCAAAGCCTTCGAGGTTGCGCTTGGCAGTTTCGCCGCTGAGTTCGTTGGCGAGGGCAGCGACGTCTTTCTCAGAGAGTAGCGGTGGCTTTTGCGCATGGAGTGTCTGACAGGCAGACAAAGTCAGGAGCGTTGCAATGCAGGTGAGTCGTTTCACGGAGCCTCCGCTGGGACAGGGATTCTACAACGTCAGGAAGCGTCGCGGAGACGTGCCTAGGGTTGTGGCGCTGCAATCTTGGAGGCGGGCGGGACGTAGTACCCTTGAGATGGCTCTTTATGACACCGACCACGGACCTGGACACCAACGCAGCATTTCAACTGGAACATGTTTGCCGGCACTACGCGATGGGGGAAACCTCGATTCGCGCGGTGGATGATGTATCGCTGACGGTGCCGACGGGGGAATTTCTGGCGCTGCTGGGATCTTCGGGGTCGGGGAAGTCCACGCTGCTGAATTTGATGGCGGGGCTGGACCGACCGACGAGCGGCTCGATCGCGGGGACGGGACGGAATTTGGCGAAGCTGTCTTCACTGGAATTGGCGCGTTACCGGCGGGAGACGGTGGGGATGGTGTTTCAGTCGTTTAATTTGTTGCCGCGGATGACGCTGGAAGAAAACGTCGAGCTGCCGCTGCGGCTGGCCGAAGTGGAGCGGGGGGAGCGAGCGGCGCGCGTGCGCGAGGCGCTGGAACATGTGCGGCTGACGAAGCGAATGGGGCACCGGCCGAGCGAGCTTTCGGGCGGGGAGCAGCAGCGGACCGCGATTGCGCGGGCGCTCGTGAACCGGCCGAAAATTCTGCTGGCGGATGAGCCGACGGGAAATCTGGATTCGGCTACGGGCGAAGCGATCATGAATTTGCTGCGGGAGATTCAGAGCAATCTTGGTATGACGATTGTGATGGTGACGCACGAGCGGCCCCTGGCGGAGCGGTTTGCGGACCGGCTGGCGACGATGGGCGACGGGAAGTTGCTGTCGACAGCTGCTACCGGGTCGGCGAACCAGAGTGCGGCGGTGATCCAGGATTCGGCGGAGGTTCAGCGATGAAACTCCGCGACATGACGGAACTGGCGGTGCGGAATTTGCGCGAGGCGATGCTGCGCAATTCGCTGACGACTTTGGGAGTGGCGGTGGGCGTGGCGTCGCTGGTGGCGATGCTGTCGCTCGGCGTTGGATTGCAACAGTTGGCTACGAGCCGGCTGAGCAAGAGCGGACTCTTCGATTCGATTTTTGTGACGCCGAAGACGAATTTGCGCGGGCCGGGAGCGGGACCACCGGCAACGCGGGTGGCTGCTCCCAAGTCGCGGCCGCTCGATGAAGCGGCGCGGGTGGAGTTTGCAAAGTTGCCGAATGTGATCGAAGTGTATCCACAAATCCGCTTTTTCACGGAGGTGCGGTTCGACGGGAAACCGTTTGCAACGATGGTGGCGGGAATGCCGGAGTCGTCGCGGGCCAGCGGATCGTTTGATGGGATGCAGGGGAATTTCTTTTCTTCGGCGAATGCGGACGAGGCGATTCTGCAGGCGGAGTTTGCGAAGGAATTGAATCCACAGACAGCGTCGTTGATTGGTAAGGATTTGGTGTTGCGATATGCGGAACGGCAGGCGCTGGCGGCGACGGACGGTTCGAACGAAGGCGGCGGATTTTCGGTGGTGCCGAAAGAGAAGCATTTGCAGATCATTGGCGTGGTGGAGACGGAGCCGGCTTCGGGATTTGGCGGATTTGGAAGCGGAAGGCTGCTGATCCCGCTGACCGTTGCGGAAGCGTTGCGCGCCGCACAGGTGAACGATTTGCGCGATGTGTTGAGGGACTCGGCTGGGGACAAGCCGGTGTATGCGAGTCTGACGGTGCGCGTGAAGAGTGCGTCGCTGGTGGAAGCTACGGAAGCGAAGATCAAAGCGATGGGATTCGGAGCGTTTTCGCTGCTGGATGCTTCGAAGAGTATGCGGATTTTCTTTTCAGTGTTTGATTTGCTGCTGGGGATTTTTGGCAGCCTGGCGCTTGCGGTGGCGACGCTGGGGATCATCAATACGCTGGTGATGGCGATTCTGGAGCGGCGACGCGAGATCGGCGTGCTGAAGGCGCTGGGGGCGGCGGATGGCGACGTAAAGCAATTGTTCTTTGTGGAAGCGGGAGTGATGGGGCTGGCGGGCGGAGTGTTTGGCGTGTTTTTTGGCTGGCTGATCGGGCGCACGCTGACGCTGGGGACAAATATATATTTGAAGCGTCAGGATTTGCCGGGCGTGGAAATTTCCGCGGTGCCCTGGTGGCTGGTCGGCGGAGCGATCGGGTTTGCGGTATTGGTAAGTTTGGTTGCCGGCTTGTATCCGGCTTCGCGGGCGGCGCGATTGAATCCGGTGGACGCGCTGCGTTACGAGTAAACTAGGCGAGATGAAAGTTTCCACGCGGCTGGCCACTCTTGTTTGTCTGCTTCTCTTCTCCTTAATCTCCATTCCATCGTTTGCGGCGCCGACGGCCCGCATTGAATGCAAGTCGCTGCCAAGCAAAATTCTTACGCATCCCGTGAATTACTGCGTTGTGCTGCCGCCGAGCTACGACACGGAGAAGACGCGCAAGTATCCGGTGCTCTACTTTTTTCATGGGCTGGGCGATAACGAGCAGATGTTCGTGCACGGCGGCGCTTTCAACCTGGTTCAGGATTTGTGGGAGCGGCAGCAGATTGGTGAGTTTTTGATTGTGACGCCGGAAGCGGGGGCAACGTTTTACATCAATTCGCACAGCGGAAAAGTTCGCTACGAAGATTTTTTGGTGCAGGAGTTTCTACCCGCCATTGAAGGGCGTTATCGCATCATTGTCGCGCGTTCGAATCGAGGGGTTAGCGGCGTTTCGATGGGAGGCTACGGCGCGTTGCATCTGGCGTTCCGACATCCGGAGCTTTTTTCGGCGGTGAGCGCACAGAGTCCGGCTTTGATCAACCAGATTCCGGCGATGGCGTCGCCGAGTCCTGGAAGTGGTATCCGTTCGCGTGTGCTTGGCGAGACATTCGGATCGCCGCCCGACCCGGCATTCTGGGAACGGAACAGTCCGATTTCGCTTGCGCGGAGGGCGGAGCTTGTCGGGTTAAAGATTTATTTCGATTGCGGCGACAATGACGATTACGGTTTTGAAGAAGGCGCGAAAGGGTTAGACAAAGTCTTGACGTCGCGGCGCATTCCGCACGAAGGGCACATTTATCCGGGGCGGCATGACTGGCAGTATTTCGCGGAGCATTTGCCGGATTCGTTGAAGTTTCAGTCGCAGGCCTTCGGTAGGTAGGAATCAGGAAACAACAGATTCATCGAGAGAAGCTCGCTTCGCCTGCCTGCGGCGGGCACGCTCGGAATGACAATCGCGCCGAGGATTGAACGGATGCGTAGCCAGCTTTCAGAATTTTCGGATGTACTCGGGCCGGGCGACGTTTTGCTAACGCTACGGGACATCAGCGCGCAAGAAATCTACACGCTGCAAGTGGAATGGCCATAGGCCGGTTACTGTTGTTGTTGTTCGGCAAGCGAAGGAGTTTTTATTTCGGGACGCCGGCTGCGGAAGATCATGGCGGGCGGCAAATCTTCCGGCTGCGGCGAATCCACGGAACAGACGGTGACGCGGACGCTGAGCTCGCTTTCGGCTTCGCCTTTGTAAACGCCGCGAGTGGGCGGCACGTCGGCGTAATCGCGGCCGACCGCTACGTGAATGTGGCGCTCGCAGCCGAGAAGATTGTTGGTGGGATCGAAGGCAACCCAGCCGGCTTCGCCTAAAAATGCCTCGACCCACGCGTGAGTCGCACCCGCAGGCGATCGATCTTTGATTTTGTCCTCGTGATAGAGGTAGCCGCTGACGTAGCGGCAGGGAATTTTCAAGCCGCGCACGAGCGCGATCATGATGTGGGCAAAGTCCTGACAGACGCCGCGGCGCTCGCGCAACGCTTCGTCAATGGGCGAATCCACCTTGGTGCTGTTGGGGACGTAGTCGAATTTTTCGTAGAGCGCCTGATTCAGCTCCATCAAAAGCTCCAGAGGAGTATCGTGCCGTTCGAGCCGGAGTTCGGCAGCAAGTTCGTTCAAGTGGGTCGTCGGGTTTGCATATTGACTGGGCAAAAGCATTTCCCAGTAATCGCCTTCGGCGACACGCGTGTCCAGTTCGTCCCAGGAGGTTGACGCGAGCTGACGTGGAGAAGGGTTCACCTCGACGATAGCTTGCGCAGAGACTTCAATCAGCGTGTGGCGTCCGGGAATATCGAAGTGATGCACGGCGTTGCCGAAAAAGTCGTGGTACATCATGACGTTGGCGCGGGGCTTTACGTCGAGGGAAAAGGTGACGCAGCGCTGGCGTGTGTCGGAACGCGGCTGCGTGCGGACTTCCATGACGCTTTCGCCGACGGTCGGATGATAGCGAAACGTGGTGATGTGTTTGATGGAATAGGCCATAGAGTCGTAGTCAGTTGGCTAGCCGGCTTGGGTTGATTGAAAAAATGGATCGGTTGACATCCTTCGGCGGCGATTCGCTCGCCTCAGGACGACAGGCAATACGTCACCTCGGTCTTCAAGAATCAAATCGTTTCAACAGGTAACATCGTTTCTCGAAGAGTGAGGTAACCGCATCAATCATGAGGCTAGCTCCGCTTCGATGGAATAATCAAAATAAATCTGGTTGATGGCCGAATGGATTTCTGCGCATTCGCTGCGGATGCTTTCAAGGTAGGCGGCCACGCCGCTTTCCATAATTTCTTCAATCTGGCTGAAGCTGAGTTTGGCGCGCAGGCGGCCGGCGATCCGCGAAGGAATTTTTTCGCGGCGTTCGGTGAGATCGCCAATGATGTGAAGCGCAGCGTTCATACGATCCACGGAAAAACGGACGGAGTGCGGCAGTTCGGGATTGAGGATGAGAAACTCCGCCACGCGTAACGGGCGAATTTCGGCGGTTTGCGCCTTGCAGTAGGCCTCAAACGCAGCGCATCCGCGCAGCAGGCCAACCCAGCCGAGATATTCGGCGCTGTCCACGGGTTGGTCTGTTGGATGGGCTGTGCGCTTGAAATGCGTGTCCATCAGAGCGGCGAGCGTGTCTGCGCGCTCGACGTAGCGGCCGAGCTGGATGAATTGCCAGCCTTCGCCGTGGCTCATGGTGCCATCGGTGATGCCCTGAAAGAGGTGCGCACCTTCTTGCACCGAGCGGAACAGTTCGTGGGAGTTGAGAATCCAGCCCTTTTCGGGCCGGCGCTCAATCACTTGCAAGTAGAGCTTGTTGAGCTGCTCCCACATTTCGGAGCTGCATTGTTCGCGCACATGGCGGAGATTTTCGCGCGCGGCGGAAACGCAGGAAACGATGGAGGAGACGTTTTCGCGGCTGAAAACGAGCGTTTCGGCCAGCTGTAGCGGATCAAGGCGGCCTTGCATGCCGCGGACCTGCAACGCATCGACGAGGAACCGCCAGCGGCCCGCGCCCACGTCCGGCGATTGGTCGAGCCACAATTGAAGCTCGACATCCAGCAGGCGGGCGGTGTGTTCGGCGCGCTCGAGATAGCGGCTCATCCAATACAAGTTGTCGGCGACACGCGAGAGCATGCCGGCTTCGCGCTGGAAGGTGCGGACGTAGTAGTTGCGCGGCGGCCTCATGCGGCACTCGCTCCGGTCGAGCCATCACCGTCGCGCAGGACCCAGGTGTCTTTGCTGCCGCCGCCTTGAGAAGAATTGACGACCAAGGAGCCGGGGCGAAGAGCCACGCGAGTAAGGCCGCCGGGGACGAGAGTGATTTTGTCGCCCATCAAGATGTAGGGCCGGAGATCGATGTGGCGGGATTCGACTTCGCCATCGATTAGGCATGGAGCGCAGGAGAGCGAAAGCGTCGGCTGCGCGATGTAGTTGCGCGGTTCGGCCAGGATGCGGGCGCGGAACTCTTCGCGCTGCTGCGCGGTGCTTTGCGGACCGATCAACATGCCATAGCCACCGGATTCACCGACGGCTTTGACGACCATTTTCTCCAGATTTTCGAGAGTGTGCCGGCGATGCGTGTCGTCGGTCATGAGAAATGTTTGCACGTTGGCGAGGATGGGATCTTCGTTGAGGTAGTAGCGAACGATTTGCGGGACGTAGGCATAGACGGCTTTGTCGTCGGCGACGCCCGTGCCGATGGCGTTGGCCAGAGTGACGTTACCCGCGCGATAAGCGTTGAACAAGCCAGGCACGCCGAGGATGGAATCTGGACGGAAACAGAGCGGATCGAGAAAGTCGTCGTCCACGCGGCGATAGATGACGTCGACGCGACGGAGGCCAGCTGTGGTACGCATGTAGACGAGATTGTCGTGAACCAGCAGGTCGCGGCCTTCGACGAGCTCGATGCCCATCTGCTGCGCGAGAAATGTGTGCTCGAAATAGGCGGAGTTGGAAACGCCGGGAGTCAGAAGAACGGTGGTGGGATCGTTGGGGTATGCGGCATTATCCGGCGCAAGCGAACGCAGCGTGGCAAGCAGAGCCTGCGGGTAATGATCTATGGGCCAGACGCCGTAATCACGGAAGAGCGACGGGAAGACGCGCTTGAGGACTTTGCGGTTGGCCAGCATGTAGGAGACGCCGCTGGGGACACGCAGATTGTCTTCGAGCACGGCAAATTCGCCATCGGGCAAGCGGATTAGATCGGTGCCGCAGATGTTGACGTAGATATCGCGCGGAACGTTGAGGCCCCGCATTTCTCGGCGGAAGTGTTTGCAACTGTAAACGAGTTCGCGCGGGACGACGCCTTCGGCGAGGATACGGCCTTCGTGATAGATGTCGCGGAGGAAAAGATTGAGCGCGGTGAGGCGCTGCGACAGACCTTTTTCGATGCGCGTCCACTCGCGCGCGGGAATGATGCGTGGCACGAGATCGTTCGGAAAGATACGCTCGGTGCCTTCCTTGCTGCCGTAGACGGTGAACGTGATGCCCTCGTGAAGAAAGGTGAGATCGGCGGCTTGTTGTGTGCGACGCAGCTGTTCGGGCGCGAGGCCAAGGAGCGTTTTCTGGAGAGCGCGATAGTGGTCGCGGGCGACGCCGGGCGCGGAGAACATTTCATCGTACGCGGAGGCAAGATGGTAGTTCACAAAGGCAGCGGAAACATTGGGCCGGATGGAGGAGGCAGCAGTGGTCATGAAGTCGTTCTCTGGCCCAACCAGTCAAATAAGAGGGTCGATAAAAGGGCGTAGCAAGCCAGTTTTGTGACTTTAGAGCGAGGGGTTCGCAGCCGTCCAATGCAAAATATGGATGCGGCAGATGCGACTTTTGGCCGCGGATAAAGCCCATTAAATGAGCGAGTTCCGTTGTGCAATTCCTGTGGATGGCGTCGGCGCAAAAAGCTCAGCGAGCGGCCTTGGCTCCCGGGTTGGCGACGAAACGCGGCGGCGCCGTTTCGTTTGCGAATTGATAGGCGCTGAGATACGCGAGGCGCAAGATTTTGGCCATTTTGACGTAGTTGATTTTGTCGGCGGTGTCGGTGGTGTGGTGATAGTCGGGATGGAACCCCGTGAACCACCAGAACGCGGGAATATTTTTTAGAACGAACGGAAACTGGTCACTGCGGAAGAAAACGTTGAGAGCGGATTCGTGGTCGAAGCGATCGTCGAGGATGAGGCCGACGTGTTTGTTCTGCTCGATGACGGTGCGGTTGTATTCGGGACTGTAAAGCGCACCAATGAGATTGAGGCGATTGGTTGTGTTAGCGGGAATTTCAAGAAGTCCTTTCGTCTGATCGCTCGGCGTTTCGTTGCGGCCAATCATGTCGAAATTGATCATGGCGCGAGTGGTGTCGAGCGGGCGAAGCGGCTGAGCAGCTAGATAGAAGGCGCCGAGCAGGCCGCGTTCTTCGGCAGCGAAGACAACAAAAAGAATCGAACGCTTGGGCGCGAGGCCGGATTTGGCTTTGACGTTAGCCGCGAAGGCGTGGGCCAACGTGACGACGCCGACCGAGCCGGAGCCGTTGTCGTCGGCGCCATGCCAAATTTCGCTGCCGCTCATGCCGTCGTGATCGTGGTGGGCGGTGATGAGGATGGTTTCGGATTTTAGTTTGGGATCGCTGCCTTCCAGCAGGCCAACGACGTTGTAGCTGGTTCCGGTGGTGACCGAAGCGTTGCGGAAATGAATGGTCGCGCGAGTGTCGGAAAGCGCGCGGGATTGTGGTTTTAGGTCGCGGTCGATTGCCGATTGGAGCTCGGGGGGTGTCGCGCCGGCGGCCGCCAGGATTTCTTTGGCGGCTGCGTCTGAAATTATTGCCGCCGGAATTTGGAGTTCGTCGGCTGCGAGGGCTTGTGAAGGTAAGGGCGTCGAGCGAACGGCGGATCCGCCTATGCGAGCTATGCGCTCCTGATTTGAAGGATGTTTGCGATTGGGCTCAGCGACGATCAGGACGCCGACTGCGCCGCGGGCTTGCGCGTTGAGGACTTTCACACGCGTGGTGGCATAGCGAGTGTTCCCGGTGCCATTGAAGATCGAGTTGGCATCAGTTTCCTGAGGCTCGTGATCGAAGAGCAGGACGATTTTTCCGTGGACGTCGATTCCGGCGTAGTCGTCATAGGCAAGTTCGGGCGCGGTGATGCCGAAGCCGGCGAAGACTACATCAGCTGTGAGATCAACATCCTGACGGTAGCCACCGAGAACGTCAGGAAATTTCCACTGCGTTTCTTTGCCGCCGCGCGCGAGCGAAACAAAATTCTGCGAACGGTCAGGGCGGTATTCGACGAGCGGAACAGGATGAAGGTAGCTGCCGTTCGCTGCGGGCTGCAGGCCGGCTTTGGCAAATTCGGATGCAATCCACTGAATAGCGGTCTCGTCGCCGGTTTGGAGCGACATGCGGCCTTGCAGTGCGTCGGAAGCGAGAAATGTTAAATCCGCGCGCAGTGTGTCTTCGCGAATCGTTTCATAACCGGGAGCGAGATTGGCGGGAATGGGCGCGAGCGATTGCGAAATCGCTGGCACGGAGAATAGCAACGCAGCCAAAGCAGCAGATAACACTATTTTCGTCATTTTCATGCCGCAAACGATACCGAGTTTTCCGAACTGGGGCAACGCCCGATTCAATTGCTTGCTTGCGGCGTGCGGGCACGTCGCAACAGGAATGCAAAGGTGGTCAAAAATGCCGAGGGCAGCCAGATCCAAAGGATTTCGGTGCGTAAGACCGCTAGACCTCGAGCTGAGAAGAAGCGCGCGACGCCGAGCCCGCCGTTGGTCCTTGCATCGAGCACACCGTGGCTGGCAGCTGTGATGAAGAAATAGAGCCAAAGCAGTCTTCGGTCGCCGGGCACGACGTTGCGAAATGCGAGTAGAGCTACTAGCGTGGCAACAATTGCAGCGAACAGCAAGGAATGCGTAAAGCCTCGGTGGCCCAGAAGTCTTCGTAACGGACACCGAAATGAAAGCCGATGACGCCTATGTCCGGCAACATTGAGCAGGCCGCACCAAGTGCCCAGGCACACCTTGGGAGGCCCTGATGGTAGAAAGCCGCTCCAAGACCGAGCGCCGCGACCGCGTGTGAAATGACGGAAGCCACATTGCCTCTAACTATTTTTTCTTTTCTTGCTTGATGCGAATGGAGCCGTCCGTAGCGATTTCGTATGTGAAATGGGGGGTGGCGACCATTTCCGGGACTGGAGGATTCTGCTGCAGGACATGCAGAATGTCGGTGTCTTCGGGAACGTCGCTCACAACGTGAGAGTGAAAACCGAAGACAACCTTTTTGCTTTTGGCGGGAGGGGTTTCCAGGATGGTTTTGTGCAGCTGGCGCTTTTCAAGAATTTTCTGGCCGTCTGCGGAAAAGAGATAGCGCACATCGCCGCCTAGCGGGTAGATGCCCGCTTTGAGCTGAACGGGGTAGAGATAGACGTAGAGTTGACCGTCGTTAGTAGGGAGGACTGCGGCGTTGTAAGGACGTGACGGTCGCTCAAAATCGTCCAGCGCGATTTCGAGTGCGCGGGCGGCGAAAAGATAGAACCCTGTGTCTTCCTCCGGCGGATCATCGCGGTTCACGTTGAACGATTGCGGCTTGTTACCTTGCCTAGCTTCGTACGTAATCAAGAATTTTGTTTTGTTGGGATTGAGATAGCCGAAGACAACAGTCCATCTTTCGTTTACCAAGCGCGCGAGGGAATGCTGGCCTTGTGCCGTTTTCGGATTTGCCATTTGGACGGTATCGGTGGCGTGCCAGGCAGCCTGGTCGTAGGCGGCCAGAACGCGACCGCGTTCTGTGATGGCGCTCAAGTCGACATCGAAAGGGCCAGCGGAGCGCCGTGCCTGACGGGGTATCAGCGAAAAGAATGCAATTCCAGCTACGGCTATCGACGCCATAAACCGCTTCATCCGCTGATCCCTTTCACCAAAGCTCCTTCCCAAAGACGATCTCAAACTGAAACACTTTACACGCTTTCCGCACTACTTTCCGGTCGTCGGGCCGGCGGGCAACCCTGCGGAAGGCGCTTTCGTCAATGTAATCTCGGCGGAGCGCGCCTTTTACCGCCTATTCGTCATCTTTTCGCTTGACACAAATTTTCGGCAAGGTAAAGTTCGTCCAGTCGTCGGTAAGCACCCCGCAGAACGGTAATCGATTCGTAATATCGTTGTAGCCGCACTATTACTCCCAGACCGTTAGCTTGCCGGTACGCGACCGCTATATTTACGCATTCGTGTGCTTAAACGTAAGGAGATAAAACGTGAAATTTAGACTCTTTGCCTTCTTTGCCGTTGCAGTAGTGTTTGTCGCCGCACCAAGTTTTGCGGCAAGCTCCGCCAACTGCGGGTCGACGACCGGGGACAATCCGTTTAGTATCAGCTGCCACTTCACTCCGGATCCGTCGGGCATCTCTAGTGCCACCTTCGATTTCGGGCCGCAGCAGGATGGAACCATAACAGTGCAATTCGAGGCCGTACTCAAAGAGTTTGATGTCATCGTTACCGCCAATGAGTTTCTCGTCATTCCGAATCCACTCGATCCCAGCGAATTCCCGGCAACCACGATGTGCATCACCTACACCGTCGGACATTGCGTTCGTTACGATTTCAGCGGTACCGCGGTGCCTGGCGGATTGGATGGTGTTCCGGTGAAAGGCGTCGACTATCGGGGGCTGATCACTTTGACGCTCAACTACTTTAGCGGACAAAACGTCCGCATACCGGCGTTCGCACACGCTCCAGGAGTGAACTCCGACTCAACAACCTTTTCAGAGGACATCCTGACGAGTTACGTCGATACCGGCTCGAATTGCCCCAGTTGCGACGACCCGGCAATGGGAGGCAAGACTCCAGGCTTGTCGCCCTTCGCCGCTTACGATAAGCCGTTTCCGGGCACGACCGCTGTTGTTTGCAGTTTGACGGCTGCATACCAAACTTTGACATCCGACAAAAACCCGATCGTTGAAGTAACGTTCAAGCTCGCCGCCAGCTCCAGCAATTGCAGCAGTGGCCCGTTCCTGCGCGACAAGACCGCGAGCCTCTCTGTCGCTCTCAACGCAAGCCCCATCAGTTTTGCCGATCTTATTAACGGGGGAGACTCGAATAAATTCCATTTTGACAACAAAAACAGCAGCAACGTTCAAGACATCAACACCAACAAACTTACCCCTGGCAGTTATATCGTGACAGTACGTTCGAACGTGTTTGCCCCGGTGCGCACGCCTTCCTTCAACGTACCGAACACCCCATAAACATTGCGAGTTGGGCCAGACCTCAGGGTCTGGCCCAACTCGAAAACTCTCCCGTCTTGCTAATGCACTGAAATCTCCGCTAAGTCCTTCCTTTGCAGGACCGCCGCGGTCCCTGATTCCTGTCCGATTGCTTCTAAGATCCTTTTCGCCGCAGCGTAGTGCGTTTGCGCCTCGCTCGCATTGCCAGAAGCTCCCAGCACCCGGCCCAGCAAGAATTGGGTCCGTGCTTGCGACGCCAGCAGCCCCAGCTTCTCGCTGGTGGCCCACGCCTTTTCCAGCTCGCTTCGCGCTTCGGCATTCTGCCGGGCATTCAGCAACAGCGCACCCAGCTCGATGCCCGCTTCCGTGGCAATGTTCTTAAGGCCCGCCGCGTCGGCGCTTTGCACCAGGCTGCGCAGCGCGCTGGCCGAAATCTTTCCGTTCTTTTCCTGCACCGAGCATTTTGCTGAGTTGAATTTCGATAGCAGCGCCACCTCGTTATCAGCATCTTTGGAGGCGCTTGCTGCCACCGCCTGCGCGAAGACGTCCGCAGCTTTCTTTGAATCACCCCGATAGTAGAAAACGTCTCCCTGATAATTCAGGGTTTGCGCAATCAGCGTCTTATTCTGGAGCTCTTTCGCCAGCGCCATCGCATCGTTCAAACTTTTGTCCGCCTCCGCATACTTCCCCACTTGGCTGAGGGAGCGTCCATATCCGCTCAGAATCTCGCCCATCCAGAAGCTGCGGTCCTGTAATTCCTGATATGCCTTAAGCGCTTCTTCGCGCGATTTGAGCGCGGCGCCATAGCGGCCTTGATATTCAAAAATCGTGCCCAAGCTGTAGGACTGAATCGCCGCACCACTCTTGTCACCGGAACTGCGAAATAGTTCCAGCGCTTTCAGGTGATAATCGACACTTTTCCCATAATCGCCGTCCTTCAGGGAAGCTTCGCCGAGGTTATGCATAGTCTCGCCAATTTCGCTGGGCACGTTGCCTTTCTTGCGCAGCTCGAGCGCACGCTCAAAATTCGTCAGCGCGTCGCTGGCCGGCCCGGTCACCAGGTAAACGCTGCCGATATTGTTCAAGCACAGCGCCTGCCGGTATTCGTCGCCGATTTCACGATGAATCTGCAGCGACTCTTTGTAGGCTTTGAGAGCGTCGTCATATTTACTGCGTTCGCGATATAGTTCGCCTAAGTTAATCAGGGTGACTCCTAGCCCCTTCTTGTCTCCGATCGTTCGCTGCAGCTTTTCCGCCTGGCTATAACTTTTGTAGGCCTCATTCGGCTTGCCGAGGCCCGCCTGCACCCGCGCGATATTCCCCAATACCAGCGCCTCGCCCGCTTCCTGCTTCAAGTTCTTCCTGATCTGCAGCGCCTCCTGATAATTACGCATGGCATCGTCGGGTTTGTTCAGCTGCTCGTAGGCCGCGCCCATGGCATTCAGGATCGTCGCCTTTCCGTCCGCGTTGTTCAGCTGGATGGTCTGCGTGAGCCCGCGATTTAAGAAATCGAGCGAGGCCTGCGGATTGCCGCCCTTAATCTCTACGCGTCCTGCGGCGATCAGCGCATCGATGCGTTTCGGATCGCTCGCCAGCACTCTCCTTTGTTCCTCGCGTGCTTTGTCGAACGCACCGGTTGATTCGTACAGCTCGCCTAGCCGGTAATGCACGTCTGCGTCATCGGGCGAAACCTTTTCCAGATTTTCGTAAGACTCAATCGCCTTGCGATAATCGTTCGTGACCTGCGCGTGATTGGCCTGAATCAAGTAGCGCTCAGGGGCCGGTAGTTTCTCGCTCAGGTCCAACGCTCGCTGCGAGGCTTCTTGCGCCTTTGCATCATTCCGCAAGGCGCTGTACGCCTGTCCCAGGCGCGAATACGCAAGGGCAAAGCTGGAGTCCGCCCGGATCGCGGACTCGAATTTTTTCTCGGCTTCCAGAGCATTGCCCTGCCGCGTCAGCTCCATGCCTTCGTTGTAACTGTGCAGCGCGGGCAGCGAATCCGAAGTGGGACGGAATGATTTCGCGCGCAACTCTTGCAGCACATCCGACGGCAGCGATAAATTTTGCTGAATGCTCTTCGCCAGCTGCTCCAGCGCGGGGAGCAGCGCTCTCTCGTTCGCTGCCTCAGCCTTAAGCGTTGTGCTCTTTTGGTTCTTCAGATCGCGCAGCGTCGCCGTGACTTGGATCTGATCGCCGAATTTCGCGAACTGTCCTGAGACCATCGTGTCGGCGCTCGTGAAATCCGCGATTCGCGCGAGAGTCGCCGGATCGATCTCGCTTCCTTGCGCGATCCGCAGGTCACTCAAAATCTGGTGCACGCGGTCCGATGAAATCATCCGCAGTTGCGCCGACTGGCCCACATCCGCGCTCAGGGTGTCCGCCACGGTTGCGCCCAGCCAGTCGAGCTTGGCATCACCTGATGCGTTGCGGAATGGCAATATCGCCAGCGAAACATGCGGGCCTGTGACGGGTTGGCTTGTGGACTTCCCGCCAATTCTGGCGTTTAGCATCCAGCCAGCCACGGTCAACACGATTGCCGCCGCGCCCGCGCCAATCCACTTCCAGGGGACAGCCCAACCGCCAACTTGAACGATAATGGTCCGGGGCGCAGCACCCACTACTGACGCCGACACCAGGCGCTTGCCTTCCCAAGCGTCCAGGTCCGCTAGAATCTCCTGCACGCTCTGGTAGCGCCGTGTCAAATCGCGCTCCAGACATTTGCTCACGATGTCGCTCAGTCCTTTGGGTACCGAGCTGTCCAACTCGGCAACCGGCACGGCGCGCTCCTGGTTGCGTAGCAGGAGGCTGGCCATGGCGGTATCCGCTTTGTAAGGAATTTTGCCCGTCAGCAGCTCGTAAAAAATCAACCCCAAAGTGAAAATGTCCGACCGCGAGTCCACATGTTTGCCGAGCGCCTGCTCCGGAGACATATACTCGATCGTTCCCAGCAGTACGCCCGACTGGGTCATTCCGTCCGATTCGAGCGAACGAGCGAGCCCAAAGTCCATCACCAGAATTCGCCCACTCCCCTCCTGCATGATGTTCTGGGGCTTCAGGTCGCGGTGAATCACGCCCGCGCTATGTGCCGCTTCCAGCGCCTGACAGATCTGGCGCACGATGGAGACCGTTTTCCCTGGCGGCAGCTTTCCTTCGTCGTGCAGCAGCTTGCGCAGATCGCTGCCTTCGACGAACTCCATGGTGATGTACTTCGTGCCCTCCGCTTCCGCGATGTCGAAGATGCGGATGACATTGCGGTGGGTGACCTGGCGGGCGGTCAGCAGTTCCTGCTTGAATCTCGCCAAGATCACTGGGTGGTTGGCCATTTCCGGCCGGATCAGCTTTAAGGCAACCAGGTGCTCGACTTCGCGGTCCCGCGCCTTGTACACGGCGCCCATGCCGCCCTCGCCGAGCAACTGCAGAATTTCATAGCGACCGCCAAACAAATCGCCAATGCGAAGTTGGCGGCGTCCTGCGTGAATGGATTGACGTGGTCGGCCCGAGCTGGGGGAGGGGGAGGCGTCGACGAAGGTAACGTCCCCTTCAGAAGCTTCCATTCCGGAAGGCGTAGGAACAGAATTGTCGTCGGAGATCGTCGCGCCATCATCGTGCGGAAAATCCCCGCTGGAGCTTTCACCCTTTGCGGGAGCACGCGAACCAACCGGACCAGGTACACCGGCGCCGTTCTTCTTGTTGGCTTTGGGGTAGTCCATACCGTTCTAGCTGGGTCACCAGGAAGGGAATGCCGTCAGTCGCGGACGCCTCCCAAATTCAAGGAAGTATAGTACTTAGGTAAACTTTAGCCCACAAAAGGATTCAGCGCGCTGGCGAAGCGACGCTGGCGTTCCAAGAAGCTACCTACACCCGTACTCAATTGTGGCTGTCAGATAGTGAGAATAGCGGCCTGAGCGTTTCCATTGGGGAAAAGTTTGCTACGCCTTGTTTTCCTGTCACCAGGTAGCGTTCGGCCACTTGCGAATCGCGTCTCTGCTATCATCGCGGCGCATCTTGGGAAGGGGCAGATCGCCGGAGGGTTCATGAGTTTTGCGCAGCGCCTGGAAGAGGTGCGGACCGGATTTGAGCGGCCGTTCTGGGTGGCCAATATCAGCGAAATTTTCGAGCGGCTGGCGTATTACGGCGCGTTTGCCTCGCTGGCGAACTATTTGCGCGAGACCTTGAGCTTTCCTACCGAGCAGACGGGCACACTAACGGGCATTTTTGGCGGTGCAGTCTGGTTCATGGCGATTTTTGGCGGGGCTATCGCAGACAAACTGGGATTTCGGAGAGCGCTTTCACTGGCGTATGCGATTCTTGCGGGCGCCTACTTTTTGCTGGGTTCGATTGGAGCGCCGTGGCTTTCGCCTGTCCGCAACGCAATGCCACTAAGTCTGTTCGTGGGCTTCATTCTGATCTTGCCGGCACTGGGAATTGCGCTCGTGAAACCGTGTGTGGTGGGCACTACGGCGCGCGCTTCGCACGAAAACATGCGTTCGCTCGGCTATTCCATTTACTACACGATGGTGAACATTGGTGGGCTGCTCGGTCCGTTCGCCGGATCACTGGCGCGGCGCTATCTCGGCGCAGGAAAGATCTTCCTGATCGCAGCAGCGGCCGTCTTTATCATGTTTTTCTTTGTCCTGGTGTTTTTCCGTGAGCCGAAAAAAGTTGACGACACGCCGGTTCCGACCATCGGAGAAACGCTGCGCAATTTCGGGACGGTGCTGGGCAATCCAAAGTTCATGCTCTTTCTGCTGATTTTCACGGGCTACTGGATTGTGTTCTGGCAGCAGTGGATCGTGATGCCGGTCTATCTGCATGAATACGTGAACAAGGACATCGACGTTGAGCGAATCCTGATGACGGACAGCATCATCGTGATCACCTGCACGATTCTGGTGAACTATCTGACCAAGAAAATCCCGGCGTTCAGCGCGATTATTCTTGGCACGTTTATCACGGGAATTTCGTGGCTGATTCTGGCGTTCCGTCCTTCGCTATGGGGAGCGGCGGCGGCCATCGTGGTCCTGGCGATCGGAGAAATCGTGCATCAGCCGCGTTATTACGAATATGTTTCGAGGCTGGCGCCTCCGGGACAGCAGGGAACGTACATGGGATTCGCGTTTGTGCCGCTGGGAATCGGTTCACTGGTGGGCGGCTGGTTCGGCGGGAAGTTGCTGCATCACTTTGGCGAAGTCAGGCAGCGGCCGGAGTGGACGTGGTTCGCAATTACGGGTGTCGGACTTGCGACGACTGTGCTGCTGCTGATTTACGATCGAATGGTGAAGCCTTCATCGCCTGAACAGACGAAAGTCTAGTTCAGCATGCGGCGCAGCGAATCGAGCGCCTGGCGCGCCAACCCGTAGCGCGGCTCGATCTCCAGCGCTTCCTGGAAGCAGCGCATGGCTTGCGAATACATTTCCTTGCCGAGGTACGCGCGTCCCAAATTGTAGTGAGGGAAATGGCGCGGCTCATAGCGCCTGGCCTCGATCGCCTGTTGCAGCCACGGGATCGCCTGATCGAGGTTGCCCTGTTCGATCATGTACGCGCCAATGTCGTTGTAAGGATTGCCGAAATCAGGATCAATCTCAATCGCGCGCTTGCATTCCGAGATGGCATCTTCGAGCTTGCCCTGGAAATGGTAGGTCCAGCCGAGAAAGGTGTGCGCTTCGGCTGTGGGGTGCAAATCCAATGAGGATTGATACAGCTCCACGGCGCGGTCGTAGTCGCCTTCCATCTGTGCCTGATAGGCATCCTGCAAAACTTCCCAGGCTTGCGTGAGGGTCTCCTGCGTCATGAGGCCATTGTTACCACTCGGAACGCGCGCTGCCTACGGTACGGAAGTTCCAGTTGTGCGCAAGGTGAAACCTGTACTTCGCGGCGGCCTGCGGGAGTCCCAAGCAGCCAGAAAATCGCCGCTGTGTACAAAAAATTGCATTTTCGGGCATCAAATAGAGAGAATAGATGTGAGGAAGCGTCTTACGCACAACGAACAGGAGAGAATCGTGAATCGCATTCTGGCTGCACTTGGAATCGCCGCTCTCGGAGCCTCGCTCGCCGTAGCTGGCGTGAGCCTGGCTCAAACAAAAACGACAAAGAAGGCGCCCGCGGGAAAGACAGACGCCGCGGCGGTGGGGCGGGGTAAGGACTTGTTCCAGCAGAAATGCTCCACTTGCCACTACGACACCAGCGACGCCAAGAAGATTGGCCCGGGGCTCAAGGGCTTGAATAAGCGGGGCACTTTTACCGTGAACAACAACAAGGTGACCGACGAGAACCTGAAGGCCTGGATTGAAAATGGCGACTCGCTGATGCCGCCGTTCAAAGACGTGATTGACGACAACCAGATCAAGGACGTGATTGCGTACGTGAAGACGCTGTAGCTTACGTCGCGGTTGAAGAATCGTTTCTCAAAAGAAAAACCCCCCGTGGGTTACCGTGACCACGGGGGCAAATTTTTCTATGCTTCCCTTGGGGAGGGCCCGTCTACTTACTCAGGGTTTCAGGACCAAAAAATCGGCCTTGAGAAAAGAAGTTGTAAAACAAAGCCTGAAGACCCTACTTCAGGATGGCGTCTTTCAGGGCCTTGGCCGGGCGCAGGCGCACCACGGTCTTTGCCTTGATTTTGATTGCTTCGCCGGTCTGAGGATTGCGGCCCATGCGCGCCTTGCGATGCGCCTTGACCACGCGCCCGATTCCCGGGATGACGAACTTCCCCGCGCCGCCCTTGGCTTCCTTCACCGCCAGCTTGTGCAGCTCTTCGAAAAACAGAGCTACCTGCTTCTTCGGTGTGCCGAGCTTGTCGGCGATGTGCGCAACGATCTTGGTCTTGCTGAGTGGCTTGGCTGCCATCTAGTCTGCCTATCCTCCTGTAATTTCTTTGCGTCCCGAGGAACTCGGGGCGAGCGCGGAATTTCTTCGTCTACCCCTTGTATCCGGGCGAAAAAACTCAGGCCGTGTGGGACTATAGCGAACACGCCACGATAACGCAAGCGCAATCGCTGAAAAAACGCCGTAAAAATGCGATTTTTCCGGAGGTGGTGTGGAAAACACCGCTGTTTAAGCGGTAATTCCGGCTTGCGCGAGGGTCAGACTCGAGCGTCGTGCTATTCTGCACGAATTGCGCCGAATCATGAAAAATTGGAGACCATATTCGAATGGCAAATGAAACAACCTCGGGAGTGCTGGAGCAGCGAATTTCCGGCGCCGTGAAATTGCCACGCAGAGCCGTGGCTGTCGCTTTTCTGGACGCTCCACCCGCGGGAATGGAAAAATTCGACGGCGCGGAACCGTCGAGTTGCAGTTATTGGCGCCTGGCCGCCGCAGGCAAGTCGTTTTATACAGTTCCGGAGAATCATTTCAACTGTGCAGTAGGTGCGCACACCCATAACATTTCGCTTTCGTCCGCACGCGGAAAAGAGACCGAGCAGACTCTGAAAATGATGTTTGACTTGGGCTACGTGAAGCCGGAAGAAGTTAGCCAGCTTCCGCGCTTGCCCAACACTCCCGCCGCTATTGCGTATGCTCCCCTTGGCGATGCCACGTTTGCACCAGACGCGGTTTTGTTCGCGTGCAAGCCGTCTGGCGCCATGTTACTGAACGAGGCCGCGGCCCGTGCGGGAATCGCCAGTGGCGCTCCAACGCTCGGCCGGCCAACATGTATGGCGTTGCCGGCGAGTTTGCAGGCCGGCTCGATTCTGAGCCTCGGCTGCATTGGCAACCGCGTGTATACGGGACTGGGCGACGATGAACTGTATTTCGTGGTGCGCGGCAAGGATCTCGCGGCGTTAGCGGACGCGCTCGAAGTGATTACAGGAGCCAACAACGCGCTGCGCGAATATGCGCAAGGGCGTCGAGAGCAACTAGCCACCGCCTGACCGAATCCTCGATACCGTCATGGAGAGGCGCGGGAGGACTTCCGATGGCGTTCCTTCGGAATGAAGCGGGACGGCCGCCCGTTCTCGCCGGCCGATAGTCTCGCTCCTCGCGAAAATTTGAACGTTCCTACCGGATAGATTGCACCGGGCGATTTGCCCGAGACTGGGCCTCGTCAGGAACGTGAAAGCGAGGATTCCATGCGAACACTTAAAATTGTGCCGATGTCGACAGCGATCGCCGAGACCGTGCGAGCGAGCATGAAAGCGCCGGTCTACGGCTTTCCAGCGCACCGCGAAACCGCTGCCGGACGCGCGCCGTGCCGGCATTGCCTCAAATTGATTCGGCCACAGGAGGAAGAATTGATCCTGTTCACTTACGACGCGTTTCATGGGCAAGGCGTGTGGCCCAGCCCCGGTCCGGTCTATATCCATGCCGAAGCCTGCGCGCTGTTCGACGGAAATGGGCAGATTCCGCCGCAATATCATGGCCAGCCACTTACGCTGGAAGCGTTTGGAGAAAACCGGGAGCGCCTTGGCGAGCGCCTGCTGAAGGAAACGGACGGCGATGCAGCGTTGCAAGAAATCTTCGACCGGGCGGAAGTGCAATACGTGCACGTGCGAAGCACCACCGCCGGCTGCTATTTGTTCCGCGTGGAACGCGCCGCAAGCGGCTCGGAAGCCTGAACGCGTGCCGCGGGCCGAGCGTTCAATCACAGTTCGGCCAAGTCTTGATAAAAGTGCGCAATTGCCTTGATGCCGCTGAAATAGTTTTCCAGGTACAGATGCTCATCCGGTGCGTGCGCATTTTCATCGGGTAAGCCGAAGCCAATCAGCACGCACGGCACCTTGAAGGTGTCGTGCATTTGCGTTACGAAAGGTATTGAACCGCCCTCGCGGATGAAGACGGCTTTCTTCTTGAAGCCTTTTTCCAAAGCGGCTTGGGCTTTTTGGAAAATCGGCGCACTGTAAGAGGCTGCCCAGGGCTTGCCCGTGCTTAACACGTCGAACTTGCACTTCACGGTTTTTGGCAGGAGCTTACGTACGTACTTTTCTACAAGCTTCGCGATGCGCTGGGGATCCTGCCCTGGAACCAGCCGCGTGGAGAATTTCGCGTACGCCTTTGACGGGATAACCGTTTTTGCGCCCTCGCCCTGGTAGCCGCCCCAAATTCCATTCAGCTCGAGCGTTGGCCGAGTCCAGATCTGCTCGACGGTGGTGAAACCCTTTTCTCCGCAGTATCCGGGCGCGCCCACTGCTTGCTGGAATGCTTTCTTGCTCCATGGCAGTGCGTTCAGCGCTTTGCGTTCTTTGCTGGATACTTTGGCGACACCATGGTAGAAGCCGGGCACGGTCACGCGAAAATTCTTGTCGTGTAGCTTGGCGAAAAGCTCGGTGAGAATCGTCAGGGGATTCGGTACGGCCCCACCGTACACGCCCGAGTGCAAATCGCGCTCCGGGCCGGTCAGCTCCACCTGGTAATAGTTCAGTCCGCGCAAACCGTAAGTAATCGAAGGCACGCCCTTGCCAAGCATGGAAGTATCGGAAACCACGAGCGCATCCGCCGCCAGCTTTTCTTTGTTCTTCTGGACGAAGTTCCACAAGCTGACGCTGCCCACTTCTTCTTCGCCTTCAATCAAAACTTTCACGTTGATGGGAAACTTGCCATTCAGTTCGTGCAGCGCCTGCAGCGCCTTGAGGTGGATATGTACCTGTCCTTTGTCGTCGGCGGTCCCGCGCGCGAAGATGTTTCCGTTCCGCACAGTCGGTTCAAAAGCCGGTGAGGTCCACAAGTGCAGCGGCTCAGCAGGCTGCACATCGTAGTGCCCGTAAAACAGCACGGTCGGCTTTCCGGGAGCTTCGAGCGATTCCGCGTAGACTAGCGGGTGCATCGCCGTGGGCACGATCTCCACGGTCTTGAATCCAGCGGAGCGGAGGTTGTCCGCTACCCATCGCGCGGCGCGTTCCACGTCAGGTTTGTGTTCGGATTTTGCACTGACGCTGGGGATGCGAAGAAAGTCGTTCAGTTCGGCGAGATGCTGGTCGCGGTGAGCATCAATAAATTCAGCCAAAGTCATAGGGGACAGAAGAAAAGTATTAGTCCTTTCCAGGATAACTTACGAATTAGAGCCTAAAAATGTTGCGGGAAAGTATGAATGATCGGACCCGGGTCCCCGCCAGTTTATGCCAGTTTTCAATTGTAAGACCCGCCCGCTCCCAAGGACAAGCGCAGGGCGTACCGTTTCCCAATCCGATACACCTGCCCGGTGGCCCAATTGACCCCTTACGTCTGCCTTTTCGATGATGAAAGCATGATGACCACCGTCGAGTTTTCCGCTCCCCGGCGCAGCGCGCGCATTTTCCGCAAGATGAAGATGCAGGCGCAGGGACGCGCACACAATGGCAAAAAATTCCGTGAAACGTGCCAGACCCTTGTGGTCAGCGCGCACGGCGGGCTCCTGACCTTAAAACACGAAGTGGACAATGGCGAGCTGCTGACGATCACGAATCCGGAAACTCAGGAAGAGATTGAGTGCCGGATTGTTTTTTTGGGCGATCTTTGCGAAGGAGGCCAGCGGGTGGGAATCGAGTTCCTTACTCCCGCTCCTCACTTCTGGGGGCTGGAGTTCGCAGAGCCAGCGCCTGCGAACGGCGAATCTGCAACGATTCACTGAACGCGTCGAAAGGCTTCAGTTGCTCCTGGCGGGACTCGCCTGCGTCACGGCGGTTGTCGCGGGCGCCTTTTTCTTTGACGTCCACGACCAGATCCGCCAGGCCAACAGAATTCCTACCAGCGCGCCATAAAAGACCGGCTTCCTGATGTCTGACTTCACCAGCCACCAGTAATGAATTACGCCGAGTATCGCTGCCGCATAAACCGCACGATGCAACATCTGCCAGCGCTTCCCGCCGAGTCGCCGAATCCATCCCGCCGTTGAGGTAAGTGCCAGTGGTATCAGCAGCACAAAGGCTGCAAATCCTACGGTGATGAAAGGCCGCTTTGCCACGTCTTGCAGCATTCCCGAGAACGAGAAACTCTGATCGGGACCGAGGTAGGTCAAAAAGTGCAGGCAAGCGTAGAAAAAAGCGAAAAGGCCGAGCATCCGCCGGTATCGAATCAGCTCCGGCAGGTTCAAAATTTTGCGGAACGGTGTGATACAGAGCGTGAAGACCAGGAACCGGAGGGTCCAGTCACCGGTCTGGTGCTGGTAGAACTCGACCGGATTCGCCGTCAGCTCGCCCCGGTAGGTCCGCCAGGCAATAAAAAGGACGGGCCACGACGACAAAACAAAAACCAAGATTTTCGCCCAGCTGCCGGCAAGAAATTGACGCACGCCGCAGTCCTCAGTGGAACTTCTTCAGGTCCATGCCCGAATACAGCGAGGCCACCTGGTCGGCGTAGCCGTTGAACATCAGCGTCTCCCGGCGGCGGAACTCCCCGATGCGCCGCTCCGTGGCCTGACTCCAGCGCGGGTGATCGACCTTGGGATTGACGTTCGAGTAGAAGCCGTACTCCTGGGGCGCCGCCTTGTTCCAGGCCGTCTTCGGCTCCTCCGCGGTGAGGCGGATGCGCACGATGGACTTGGCGCTCTTGAAGCCGTACTTCCACGGGACCACCACACGGATCGGCGCGCCGTTCTGGTTGGGCAGCACCTGGCCGTACATCCCCATCGTGAGCAGGGTCAGCGGATGCATCGCCTCGTCGAGGCGCAGGCCCTCGGTGTAGGGCCAGTCGAGACCGCCGAGGTTGAAGAGGCCTCGCTTCTGCGCGGGGAACTGCTCCGGGTCCATCAGCGTGGAGAACTCCACGTACTTGGCCGCGCCGGTCGGCTCCACGCGCTTGAGCAGCGCGGAGAGCGGGAAGCCGGTCCACGGGATCACCATCGACCAGCCTTCCACGCAGCGCAGGCGGTAGACGCGCTCCTCGAGCGGCGCCATCTTCAGCACGTCGTCGATGTCGAAGGTCTTCGGCTTCTGCGCGAGCCCGTCCACCTGCACCTTCCACGGGCGGGGCCGGAGCGTGCTCGCGTGCTGGTACGGATCGTCCTTGTTGACCCCGAACTCGTAGAAGTTGTTGTAGGTGGTCGCGTCCTGAAACTTGGTCGATGCGTCCGGGA
>UEXQ01000175.1_pt1 | contig 25956 bp, 20 predicted proteins | sample 4301111 | NCBI WGS metagenome assembly UEXQ01 (sample SAMEA4773181, study PRJEB27434) | metagenome | biome: 2259; feature: agricultural soil; material: soil | place: USA | collected 2014-09 | depth 0.25 m
ACTTCGTCTTGCGCCGCGAGCACAACACGCGCGGAGCCGACCGGGTCCATGAAGCGAAATTTTTCAACTTCGGAAAAGCGTTTGGCGAGCTTGAATTTGCCGGCGCGGTAGATTCGCGGATGCGAAACGGCTTCGTCGAAAGAAACTTCAGGTGACCACTGCGAGATGGGGTCGTCGCTTTCGGAACTTTCGTACAGACGAATCTGCGCGGCGACGACTTCGTCGCAAAGGTCGGCGGCCCGCTTGACCAGCAAGTTGGTGAGTCCCGGAGCCGCGCCGGCGTTGATCACGGCGGAGCGATTTTTACCTTCAAAGCGCTTGGCGTAGCGGAATTGTTCGGCATGGAACGGGTTGCGGGTGAGATGGGAGCTGAGGTCCAAGTAGTGAGAGCGGAGGCGCAGAGCAGCCCGCATCACGATTTCGTTGAAGACAGAAGCGGAGGCGTTGATCAGGAGCTGGCAGCCTTTTGCGGCGCGCACGATTCCGTGAAGGTTGCGGGCATTGACCTGAGCAATCGCTATTGGGCTTTTCTTGCCGAGAAAAAGGCGCGCGCGGTCTGGGTCGCGGTCGCCGCACCAGACGTGGTGGCCTTGCCGGTCGAGCAGTTGTGCAAGAAGAGAGCCTGTCGCCCCGGCTCCCAAGACGAAGATGCGCATAGCGTCGGAGAACTCTACCATAATCGCCACAGCATGCTAGACGGGAGGCCGCTTGACCGTAATTCACCGCAATCCTTCCAAAGAGGCCGAAAATACGGCGGTCTCCAGACAGGGCGGCACACTGGCTGGAGGACGCATTTACAGTCATGCTTGCGTAAGCGTACACTTGAGCTATGCTCCGACCGGGGCGGCCTATAGGGAGAAAACCCAGGGCTACTTCGGCGAAGCCCCAGAGGGCTGAGGGTTTGGGCGGAAACGCCCGAGCCTCCCGTTTTTGGAAAGGAGCGCATGGCCGAAGATGTGTAGCTTTTCGGTTTGCGCCCGATTCCAACTGACGGATCGGGCCTTTTGTTTTAGGTGCGAACGAGTTCAGAGGGAATGGCGCTGCACGACCAATTCGGCAGACAAATCACCGACCTCAGAATTTCGGTGACCGACCGGTGCAACTTCCGGTGCTTCTACTGCCGTTCCGCCGATCCGGAAAATTATCAGGAACACGACCAGATTCTCTCCTGGCCCGAACTCGAGCGGCTCGGACGTGTGTTCCGCGAGTTGGGAATCCGCAAGGTGCGCGTGACGGGTGGCGAGCCTTTGGTGCGCGAAGGCTTAGAAGGTTTCGTCGCGAAGCTCGCTGAAGTCGGATACGAAGATTTGTCGATGACGACGAACGGCCACTTGCTCTCGGAACGGTACGAACGTTTGCTTTCCGCCGGTCTGAAGCGTATCAACATCAGCCTCGACTCGTTGAAACCGGTGAAGTTCGAGAAAATCACGCGCACCAAAACGCTCGCATCAGTGATCGCGGGAATTGATGCGGCACAGAATTCGCCGCTGGGGCCGGTGAAGGTGAACGCGGTGCTGGTGCGCGGCTTCAATGATGATGAAGTCGAAGCATTCGCCGAGTTTGCGCGCGAACGCGGCGTCATCATGCGCTTCATCGAATTTATGCCGCTCGATGCGGACCGCCACTGGTCGCGCGGCGTCGTAGTTCCGGCGGCGGAAGTGCACGCACGAATCAGCGCGCGCTGGCCGCTGGTGCAGATTCCGCACGAAGCGAGCGAGACCGCGCGCAAGTATCGCTTTGCCGATGGCGCGCCCGGTGAGATTGGTTTGATTGCGCCGGTGACGCAGCCTTTCTGCGGGCACTGCTCGCGAATTCGTCTGACCGCCGACGGGAAGCTGCGTACGTGCCTCTTTAGCAAGGAAGACCACGACTTGCGCAGCCTGCTGCGAGAAAATGCCAGTGACGACGATTTGGGCATTTACATCCGTTCCGTGGTGAACGAAAAGGAAAAAGGACATCGGATCAACGAACCTGGTTTTGTGCCGCCGTCGCGAACAATGGTGTTTATCGGCGGCTAGAAAATGCCGAAATACGCGCACGTCTCATCTAACTAAGTAGGAAAAACAAGCAGAGCGAAAAAAAAGGGCCAATCACGCATCAACCATGAGCAACCTCACCTCAATTCCAAGTCGAGCTGGCCTTGTCACCATCGAACAGCCGGAAACTTTGCGCGCGCCCGAAGTCGAAAAGGGTGTCGGCTGCGATTTCGACAATTACTTGTTAGTGCCGGACAACTCGCTCGATGAACGCATCGCCGCAGCCAAGGCGAAGCTGGGCAAAGATGTGGTGATCCTAGGGCACCACTATCAGCGCGATGAGGTAGTGAAGTTTGCCGACTTTCGCGGCGACTCGCTGAAGCTTTCCCAGCAGGCCGCCGAGACCGATGCAAAGTACATTGTCTTTTGCGGCGTGCATTTCATGGCGGAAAGCGCAGACATCCTGCGCCGCGGCAATCAGATCGTCGTGCTGCCCGACTTGAACGCAGGCTGTTCGATGGCAGACATGGCCGACATAGGCCAGGTTGAGGCGTGCTGGGAGGAGCTCAGCAGCGTCACCGATACGTCGAAGATCATTCCTGTGACGTACATGAACTCGACTGCGGCGATCAAATCGTTCACCGGCGAACACGGCGGATCGATTTGTACCAGTTCCAACGCGGCTGCGGTGATGAAATGGGCATTCGAACGCGGCGACAAGGTTTTGTTCTTGCCTGACGAACATCTGGGACGCAACACAGGCTACCGCATGGGAATTCCGCTCGATGAAATGAGCGTGTGGGATCCTTACGAAGAGCTAGGTGGCAACACGCCGGAGGCGATCCAAAAAGCTAAAGTGATTTTGTGGAAGGGGTACTGCTCTGTGCATCAGCGCTTCACGCCAGAACATGTCGCGAAAGTCCGCCGCGAGCATCCGGGAATTCGCGTCATCGCGCATCCCGAATGCCAGTTTGACGTGGCTCAGGCCGCGGATGAAATCGGCTCGACTGAGGGTATCATCCGCGCCGTGAAAGCTTCGCCGCCAGGGACGAAGTGGGCAGTAGGCACGGAAATTCACCTGGTGAACCGCCTTTCCAAAGAGCTGAAAGACCACCAGGTAATTTCGCTGGATTCGAGCGTCTGCGTGTGCACCACCATGTTCCGCATCACGCCGCTGCATCTGTTGTGGGCGCTGGAGAATCTGGCTGAGAGCCGCGTCGTAAACCAGATTTCCGTCGACGAACGTACAAGAAAATACGCGCGAACGGCTCTCGACCGCATGCTTTCTTTGCGTTAGCATCACAGCGAAGCTTGTTGAACCTTACGAGCGCAAATTCAGAAACCGTCCCCAACCCGCGTAACAGGGGAAACCATGGCCGACGAAGACGACGAGTTGCCGCAGGACGAAACCCCCGAAGAGCCGCAAAGGCTATTCACGCTGACGGAAGCGGAACGCGCACGCCGTGAAGTCGAGCCATTTCTTGTCGAAGCCATGGAATGCCGCAAGAAACTTTCCGGGCTGGATAATGATCTTTCCGCGGTTGCGGCCCGCATCATGATGATGGGGGGCGTGGTGGTTCCTTACGAAAGCCTGGCGCGTTTGCGTCACGAGCACACCAAGCTGGCGGAGAATTTAAAAAGTTCGCTCGACCGCATCCTAGAGACAGGTTGCATCATCAAGGATCTGGACGTAGGCCTGCTCGATTTTCCGTCCATCATTGATAACGAGGAAGTCTATCTCTGCTGGAAGTTGGGCGAGGACCGGATCCGCTACTACCACCGGCAGGACGAAGGCTTCGCGGGCCGCAAGCCGCTGGACCCGCGCGACACTGGATCGAACGACACCGTACAGTAGGTCCAACCAACCGCCAAAGATCCCAATTAGATTGAGAGCTCATTCTTGACCGCACATCCGCCAAATCGCCTGGAGAATTCCGCCAGCCCCTATCTTCGTTCCGCTGCACATCAGCCGATTGATTGGTATGAATGGAACGACGAAGCCTTTGTGCGCGCGAAAGAACAGGACAAGCCAATCGTGCTCGACATTGGCGCGGTCTGGTGCCACTGGTGCCACGTCATTGACCGCGAGAGTTACGAGAACGCCACCATCGCCCAAATCATCAACGAACATTTCGTTGCGATTAAAGTGGACCGCGATGAGCGCCCCGACGTGGATTCGCGTTATCAATCGGCGATCAGCACCATTTCCGGGCAAGGCGGCTGGCCGCTAACTGCATTCCTGCTTCCGGATGGCCGGCCGTTTTTCGGCGGCACGTATTTTCCGCCGGAGGATCAGTTCGGCCGGCCGGGATTTAGGCGTGTCCTGCTCGCAGTGGTCGATTCCTACAAGGGCCGACGCGCCGAATTGCAAAAGGCGGCGGATTCTCTGGCGGATGCGGTGGCGCAGGCGGAGACTTTTACCGGCGCGCATGGCGAGTTTGACGTAGGTGTGGTGGATTCACAGATCAAATCGCTCACTCAGCTCTTCGACATTCGCAATGGTGGATTCGGGCGAGCGCCCAAGTTTCCTCATTGCTCTTCTATCGATCTGATCCTCGAGGAGCACCAGCGAACGGCGAGTCGTGGAGATGGCGCGGAAAGCGGCAAGCACCTGCTGGCGATGGCGGAAACCACACTGGAAAAAATGGCGCGCGGCGGCGTCTATGACCAATTAGCTGGTGGTTTCCACCGCTACTCGGTGGACGAGAAATGGCTTGTTCCGCACTTCGAGAAGATGTCTTACGACAATTCGGAGCTGCTGAAGAACTATTTGCATGCCAGCACTTTTGCCCGGCCTCCCGCAACGGTGCAGCCGTGGGAGTTCTTGGAGGTCGCCGAAAGTATCATTCGCTGGGTGATGGACGTGCTTTCGGATCAAGAAAACGGCGGCTTCTATGCAAGTCAGGACGCTGATTATTCGCTTGATGACGACGGCGACTATTTTACTTGGACGCTAGATGAAGTTCGTGCCGTACTGACGCCGGAAGAATCGCGAATTATCGAATTGTTTTACGACGTCGAAGCACACGGCGAGATGCACCACAATCCAGCGAAGAATGTGCTTTGGTGCGCTAGGAATTTCGATGAAATCGCAAGAGCCGTTGACAAGACCGAAGATGATGTAATCCGTTTGAAGCTAAGCGCAGAAGCTAAAATGCTGCAGGCGCGGTCGCTACGGCCTACGCCTTTTGTCGATAAGACGATGTATGTCTCATGGAACGCGATGTTCGTGTCCGCCTACCTGGAGGCGTCTAGAATCGTCAGTACGATCTGGATTGCCAACGACTGTCGCGCATTTGCTTTGAAAACAGTTGATCGCATGTTGCGCGAAGCCTGGACGGAGGAAAAGGGATTTGCGCACCGAATCGGCGGGCCAGCGCTTCCCGGATCGCTGGACGATCAAGTCTTCGGTACGATTGCGTTGCTCGATGCCTATGAAGCGACTCTGGACGAACGCTACTTCAGCGCCGCGCGCCGCACGATGGACATCGCCATTGAAAAATATGGCGATGCGGAACGAGGCGGATTCTTCGACCGCTCCTGCGAGGCGCCGCCCCTGGGCGGTCTTGACGTACGCCGCAAGCCTTTCCAGGACTCGCCGACTCCCGGCGGGAATTCCGTCGCTGCCATTGCGCTGACGCGGCTCTATGCATTTACAAACGACGGGAAATATCAGGAGTGGGCAGAGAAAACGCTGGAAGCTTTTGCCGGAATCGCGCCGCAATACGGAATGTTCGCGGCGACCTACGGGTTGGCGGCTACTCTCTATGCGCACCACGCGCCGCAGGTCGTAATTACAGGAGAGGCGAATGATCCGGTCGCTGCAGCCCTCGAAGCGGCAGCCAATTCCGTTTTTCGTTACGGCAAATCAGTGCTCCGCGTTTTGCCCGGCGTTTTGCCGGCGTCCTTGCCAATCGCTCTGCGAGAAACGCTTCCGCAGCTGCCCAAGGACAAGGCCGTCGCGCTGGTCTGCTCAGGCAACACCTGCTTCCCGCCAACCTCCGATTGCGGGCAACTTAAGGAATCGTTGTCGGGCAGGCGAAGCTCGGTAGCCGCAAACTAGCGTTCACTTTTTGCGCGGGAAAGCAAAGCTCTCCGAAAAGGCGTGCTTGTCGTCGGCATGTTCCAGCACGAATTTCCGCAACCCTTCAGTAGTGGCCATGAGAATCGTCGCACGCGGCGCCTTGGTGTTAGCAAGACCGAGCTTGCCCGCAAAATGCTTCGTCGCTCTTGAGAAAAAGTGGAAATCGGGGATCCCGTGGTGCACAACCCGCCAGCAACCCACACTGGGCGAGTGGGAGAATCAAGCGCACGAATTTGTTAATCCCTTTTCCTCCATAAAAGCAAAGGCCGAGGGAAATCACGGAGATGATCCTCCCCCGGCAAAGTTATCCAGGTGCGAATGTGAACGGCTTTACTTCTTGGGCCGCGATTCGGGCGGGACCAAGCCGTTCGCGCGGTAGTACACCACAAGCTGCCCGTAGTGCTCCCCGGAGTGTTCAATAAGTCCATACGCCAATTCATCGACCCGATAGAGGCGCTTGCCGCCGGCGTCGATTCCAGTGGCCATACCTGCATCGCCCTTGGACTTGATGACGTCCGCACCGTCTTCCACGCACTTCTTCACGAACGCCACGATTTGCGCCTTGGTCTTCAGTTCGTCGCGCTTGGGGTCATCCCCATAGCGCGACTTTTTGCCCTGCGCGGGATCGGTGAAGAAATACATGGACCCAGCCGCGTGTAGCAGATTCGCTACAAACGTGCGCGAATCCGGGTTCGGCTTGTAGTCGTATTTGTCTTCGGGCAAGTCTTCCGCGATCGCGACGAGTTTTCGCCCGATGTCGTTCCACTGATCCAACACCGCAGCGGAAGGTCCCAACGCCGGCTTCGGCGGTTCCTTCTTCGCGTCGCTCTGGGCTACTACGGGTATCGCCGACAAAACGGCGGCAAGACAAACTGCTGCTACGTAGGCAACACGCTTCATACACTCCCCCTTTCCCTTTTGGCAGGGAACTCCCTTTGAGGCCTATGCAGGCCAACGCTCGCTTCGACGGTTAGCCAGAACAGGTGTAAGCCCCGGCGGCCAGGGTTTTTACAACCTTTCACAACTGTTCACAACGCTTAACAACCTGGAACCCGGCCCGCCGCGCCAGCCATCTTACTGTTACTGAGCACACTCCGCACGCGTAAAGTACTTCAGGAGCCGGGCATGGTAGTCTGAAGAGAGTGGCTCCGGAGGCAAGCTTGAACTGGTCCTGGCTCACGCTGCGGGTTGTCATCGCGGCAACCATGCTGCTGCTGCTGTTCCTTTCGCAACGATTCTGGTATCGGTCGCTATGGCGCTGGAGCGCCAAGTGGGGCAGCCGGGCGTTGCGTCTTGCCGCTCGCCTGGTTTATGTGGCGGGATTGCTGCTCATCATCGTCAGCCTGGTGGACTCGATCCGCAACGGACATGGACGTTTGCTCCCGCGTGGCACGTTTCTGAATGTACTCGCGGGTTTGTGGTTCTTCAGCGCGCTGTTTGCCTACATTTCCGTAAAAGTCGTACATGTACTCGACAAGGTTTGGCAATTCTTCCGGCCATCTCCCAAGGTCAACGATCCCGACGCGCCTGAACTGGATTTGCCTGTCGATCCCAGCCGTCGTTATTTCTTTAAAACTGCAACTGCGGCCGCGGGCGCTGCGCCCTTCATCGGCGCCGTCTACGGATTTGCCTCGGAGCGCCTGAACTACCAGGTCCGCCGGGTCGAGATTCCGATGTCGAACCTTCCCGCCGCGTTGGACGGTTTCAAGATTACTCAACTCAGCGACATCCACTTGAGTGGCTACATGCCGCGCAGCGAAGTGCGCCGCGCCATCGAAATGGCCAACGAACTTGGTGGTGACCTTGCCGTCGTGACCGGCGATTTCATCACCGGTGCTGGTGACCCGCTGGAAGATTGCGTGGAAGAAATTCGCAAATTGTCTTCGCCGCTTGGCGTTTACGGTTGCAACGGAAATCACGAAATCTACGCCGACGCGGAAGATCGCGCGCAATGGCTGTTCGCGCAAGCCGGCATGAAGCTGCTGCGCCAGCAAAACGCGATTCTGAATTATCGTGGCGCACAGCTGAATCTGCTCGGTGTGGACTATCAGCGCGAGCGTACTCCGGGCGGCCGCCGCGTAACCTTGCTCTCCAGTTTGCAGCCTCTGGTGCGCAAGGACATGCCGAACATTTTGCTCTCGCACAATCCGAATTCGTTCAATCGCGCCGCGGAGTTGGGCGTGGAGCTTTCTCTTGCGGGCCACACGCACGGCGGGCAGGTGCAGGTGGAAATTCTCGATCACAGGTTAAGCCCCGCACGCTTCATCACGGACTACGTCGCGGGCCTGTATATGCGGCCACTGTTCACTCCCGCAAAGACCGTTGCGTCGCAAAACTTTCTGCACGCTTCGACCTTGCAAGGTCCGCACGCCGCCATCTACGTGAATCGTGGCCTGGGAACCGTCGGTGCGCCAGTGCGCCTCGGCGTTCCCCCGGAAATTTCGCTGCTCGTCCTGCGCAGCGCCTAGCCTTTTCGCCGCGTCGCTGCTGAACGCGAACTCGTCATGATCATGCTCGTCATGGGCACCACCGGAGCGGGGAAGACGACGGTGGGCAAACTCATCGCTCAGAAACTAGGCTGGGATTTTCTTGACGCCGATGATTTTCATCCACCCGCCAATATCGAAAAAATGAAGCACGGCATTCCGTTAACCGACGCAGACCGAGCGCCGTGGCTCGCCAATATTCATGCGCGGTTGAAGCAACTTGGTGCGGAAGGGAAGAACGCTGTCCTGGCGTGTTCGGCACTGAAACAGAGTTATCGTGACGCGCTAGCTGCCGGACTCGATTTCCGCATCGTTTATCTGCGCGGCACCTACGAACAGATGCGCAAGCATATCCTTGCGCGCCATGGCCACTTCGCAGGCGAATCTATTCTCGCGGGCCAGTTCGCCGACCTGGAAGAGCCAACCGACGCCTTGACTCTCGAGGTCGTGGGAACTCCAGAAAGCCTCGCCGACCAGGCTATCGCTGGACTTGGGTTATCGCAGAACCTGGAATTCTGAACACCTCGCGCCAGGCATCTAGCGCGCCGCAACCTTCATCCAACTCCAGTGTTAGACAGTACGTAGCCTCACGCCGCGCGAGGTCTGGCCCTTGCGCTCCAAGGAAATCATGTTTAGGGACCACGCCATGGGTTCAACCACTCGTTTTGCGTTTGTACTCGCCACCGCATTCGCCACTGTTTTTTTTCTTTCTGCCAGTAACGCCTGGGCACAAGACCCGCAAGGTCAGGATTCAGGGGCTGAGGCGCAGCAGTCACCACAGCCCGACGTTCAGCCTGCGCCGATGCAACCAGGCCAGCAGGACGGCCGAGATTCGCGCCCCGTTATTTCACGAGATACATTTCCGCAGGACCAGCAACCGCCTCCATCGCCGGCACAACAACCGCCTTCGCCCAATCGTCCGCCGATGCGGCCAACGGCCGCCGCGCCGGTTCCCGCGAGCCTGATTATTCCCGCAGGTACGGTCATTTTCGCTCGTCTAGCTGAGCCCCTCTCGAGCGATCGCAATCAAGCTGGCGACACGTTTACCGCCACGCTCGATCGGCCCATCGTCGTGGACGGCTGGGTCGTCGCGCGGCGAGGTGAAACCATCATCGGCTCCGTCACAACTGCTCAAAAAGCCGGCCGTATCAAGGGCGTTTCGCAGCTCGGGCTCGAACTCACCGATCTGGGAATCGTCGACGGCCAGCAACTCCCCATTCTCACCGAATTGTGGAAAGGCTCGGCCGGAACCTCGCATGGTAGGGATGCAAGCGGAATCGCAACGACCACAGGCGCGGGAACAATCATCGGTGTTGCGGCAGATGGCGGAGCCGGCGCAGCGATCGGCGCTGGCGCAGGAGCAGCCGCCGGCATCGCGATGGTCCTGCTCACGCGCGGCAAGCCGACCGTGCTTGCGCCGGAGACGCTGCTCAGCTTCCGCCTCAAAGATCCCGTGACCATTTCCACCGCGCGCAGCCAGCAAGCCTTCTTGCCGGTCGGACCCAATGACTACGGTTCGCCGTCTTTGCGCCGCCACGGCGACGCCTATGTCGCATACCCGCCGCCTCCGCCGTATTACGCCGCATGCGGTCCATATGCCTGCGCGCCTTACTACGGCTATGGCTACTGGCCGGCTTTTGGGTTCACCTACTACGGCGGCTACGGATATCGCGGCGGCTGGTATCGCTTCCGTCGCTAGACGACCGTTCGTGCCCAACTTGGCTTGATCGAGGCGGAGGCGTCCACAGACGCGCTCCGCCTTTACTATTGAGCGGTGAAGTAAGCAGATGCTAACGTAAGGCGTCGTTTACCTGGCTCGTGCTATGCGATCCATCCGCCATGTCGCGATTCCGCTCGTTGCAATTCTCCTTCTCACTGAGATTGCTCCCGCTGCAAAAGCACAGGCCGATACGGCTCCGTTCGACCTTCGAGGAAGAGTAGTGAACGCGCTGACGGGCGAACCCGTCAGCGGCGCGCTGCTTCAGCTTCCTGGTCAGCTGGCTAGGTTCAGCGCCTCCGACGGTAGTTTCGCATTCAGTGGCCTTCCACGTGGTCGCTATCTCATGCTTGCTCGCAAGCCCGGTTTCTTCAATGAACAGGAACTTGGTAAATGGGTGGTCCCAGACCTCTCCATCGACGTTCCTAGCGACGCGCCGGTCGTAGTGAGACTCACTCCGGAAGGAATCCTGTACGGTGAAGTCAAAAATGCTGAAGGCGAACCTCTTGAGGATGTTGCCGTGCGCGCCGAGCGCTGGCAAATGATAGAAGGCCGAAGACAGTTGCAGGTGATGAAAGAAACGAGGACTGATGATGAAGGCAGTTTTCGTCTTGCCGAACTGGTGCCCGGCAAATATTACCTCGCGTTTGCTCCCGGCGAACGGAGCGGGGGTGCGCTGCGTCGAAAAAGAAAACAAGACGTGGGGTATAGTTCGCAGTTTTATCCTGGCGTCGCGGACCCCGGGTCCGCTTCGGCGTTCCAGATTCGCGCTGGTGCCCAGGTGCACGTCACGCATAGTCTTTCGCTGCAAAGCGTCTTCCAGGTTTCGGGCCTCATTCGCGGTTCCAGTGTGGGCAGTTTTTTCGATCTCGACCTGATTAATTCTGCCGGCGAACCAACACAGCGCAACATTCGCGTTGATCGGAAAAGCAGCGAATTCCAGATTTCCGGCGTTCCTCCCGGCAACTATATTCTTACATTGAGGGAGTTTCGCCGAGGCCCGGATGACGGCTCCGAACAACGCCGGACGCTTAGTGCCATGCAGCCCATGCAGGTCTCCGGCGATGTTTCCGGAATAGTTTTGGCGCTCGGCACGGGAATTTCATTGGGCGTCCAGCTTCACGATGAAATACCCGCGAGCTCCGCGAATCCGCATCGAGTCATCCTTCGGCTAATGCCCAAGGAATTCGCGCGCAACGAACAAAGCCTGATGTTCCCGCCAATACCGGACGAGCGCGGTCGGGCCATGACCAGATTCGAAAATCTCTTTCCCGGCACATATTCCGTCGAAGCCCAGGCTGCGGTTGCGCAGGGTTACGTAGCGGAACTACGCTGCGGCAATGTGGATTTACTGCGCGACGATCTTGTCATTGCGCCCGGTGCAGCACCTCCGCCGATAGACGTGACGCTCCGCGAAGACGCCGCCCAGTTAACCGTCGCTTTGAAAAAGCCGGCCCGCGTCGCGCCCGTCGTGGTCTATTCAACGGAGTACCCGCGGCGATCTATGCTCATGCCTCAGACGCCCGGCTCTGCCTCGGTATCTATCCCCAACCTTCCGCCTGGGAGGTATCAGGTGCTCGCGGTCAGCGACGCCAATGATCTGGAGTTTCGCAATCCTGCTGCAATGGAAAAATATTTGGGCCGGGCGACATCTGTTACATTGCAACCTCGCGACAACATCACCTTGTCGGTCGAAGCGGTGGACATCGGGGAGCAGGCGGAATGAAGTCGATATTGCTCTTCTTCGCGACGCTCACCCTTGCCTTCCCAACAGATAGTCTTGCGCAGGTCGCCGCCAACCCCGACTGCGCGATCGCAGGCACCGTAGTCGACGCCGTAACCGGCAATCCAGTCCGTCATGCGGAACTGGCCCTCGAACTTAAGGGCGAAGAGGTCAGCACACTCGCCGATGACAGTGGCCGATTTCGCTTCGATCACCTCGAAGCCGGCAAGTATCGCCTTTACGCCAGCGCTCCCGGCTATGTACGCGCGGGTCTCGATCAGCATGGGGCTTTTTTCACGGGCGTCGTAACAGGGAGTGGTCTCGATTCCGAACACATCACCTTTCGCCTGCGTCCGCAAGCGCTGATTCACGGCAGAGTCACGGATCAGAAGGGCGAACCGGTCCGCAATGCTACGGTTCACCTCTTTGCCGTTTTCAAGAATGCCGACCAGCGACCTTCGATGCAGGCACAGGTGCAAACGAATGATCTGGGCGAATACCGCTTCGCGCACCTTTTGGCCGGCAAGTATTTTGTCGCCGTGCAGGCGCAGCCTTGGTATGCACAGACCGGATTCAGCCATTCGCAGGGCGAAGCTGAGAATGCGACCTCTGGCGGCCTGTCGCGCGGGCCCAGTGGAAAACCCGACGGAGGGCTGGACGTCGTTTACCCCGTGACCTTCTTTCCGGGTGTGACCGATGAAGGCTCGGCAAACGAGATCCGTCTGTCTGAAGGAGAAACCGCGGAAGCCAGCATTCCAGTACGCGCCGTTCCAGCCGTGCATCTTCGCTTCACGAACATGCCGGAGGACAAAGGCACTCCTCCCAACATATCCGTTTTGCAAAAGGTCTTCGGCACGTTTCCCGTTGGCCTGGCTGTCCAAATGATGGAAATCTCGCCGGGCGAATTTGAAATTGCAGGCCTTCCTCCGGGGGACCTCACGTTCGCCATAAGGCGCGGGAACGTGGGCCAAAACGAACGAACTATTGAAGCCAACGTAAGCGGCGACGGGGCTCTTGACGCGTCGAAGCCCTTGCCTTCTGCAACGGTCTCGGGCCGCGTGATTCTGCCTGAGGCTTCCGCGGCGATCGGTGACGCGGTCATCATGCTGCTGAAGGACGGCAACCCGGCATCCTCCGCTCGTTTGAACAAAGACGGATCCTTTGCACTGGGCGCGCTGCCGGCAGGTGCCTACCGCATTGCTGCCCATTTTCTCGGCGAGCCAAAATACATTCAGAAGATTTCTGTCTCAGGCGCCAAGGTTAGCGGACGAGAGCTCTTCATTACCAGTACCAATGACATCAATCTCACAGTTGTGATGAGCCACGGATTTGGCACAATCTCTGGCGTAGCCATGCTCGACAGTCGGGCTGTTGAAGGCGTCATGGTCCTGCTGGTTCCCGACGCGGGCATAAACCTCGACGAAGACGCGCGCATGGACCAGTCCGACAGCGACGGCTCATTCCAGCTCGGCGGAATCCTTCCCGGTAAATATCGGCTGCTGGCCATTCAGGGCGGCTGGAGTCTCGATTGGCGCATTCCCACGGTCCTCAAACCCTACCTGGAAAAAGCGCAATCTCTCCAGATCGCTCCGAGCGACTCCAAAAAAACTACGGTCGAAGTGCAACGAATCATCGTGACCTGGCGGACGGCCAACTAACGATTAGCGGCCGCCTTCTGCGCAGCAATCCACTTTTCCGTGCGCGCGTCTAGCAGATCCAGCGGCATGCTTCCGCCGTTCAGCATTTCGTCGTGAAACTTGCGCAGGTCGAACTTCGCCCCCAATTCTTTTTGCGCCCGCTCGCGCAGCTCGCGAAACTTCAGTTGGCCGATCTTGTAACTGCATGCCTGGCCTGGCCACGCAATGTAGCGATCGGTCTCGGATTGAATCGTCGGCTCGTCGATCGCGCCAGACTCTCGCATGAGCTCCACCACCTTCTCGCGTGACCACCCCTTCGCGTGAATGCCGGTGTCCACCACCAGCCGCACCGCGCGGAAAAGCTCCGACGAGAGCCGGCCATAATCCGAAACCGGATCCTGGTAGAAGCCGACTTCTTTGCCGAGCTGCTCTGAATACAGCGCCCAGCCTTCCGTAAACGCACCGAAGCCCAGCCCCTGCAGGCGGAACTTGGGCAAACCCGTCAATTGCCGCTGAATCGAAATTTGCATGTGGTGTCCGGGAATCCCTTCGTGATACGCCACCGCCTCGTCGTCCACCAGCGAACGTTCCGCGAAATTCGAAGTCGCCACCACGACTCTTCCCGGGCGCTTTCCATCCGGCGTGCCCGCAACATAGTGCGTTGCTGTAGCCGCCTGAAACGCGGGAATCGCTTCCACGGTGACCGGCGATTTGGGCAGCACGCCGAACAGTTGTGGCAGCTTCGGCTCCATTTGCCCGATGTAACGCCGGAAATCTTCAAGGATTTGCTCGGATGATGCCGGAACGTATTTGGAATTCTTCTTCAGCGCAGCGCGGAACGCGGCCAGGTCCGCGAATCCTTCCTTCTTCGCGATTGCCGTCATCTCGGCTTCGATGCGGTCTATCTCGTGCAGGCCGAGCTGATGAATCTGCTCCGCTGTCATGTGTGTGGTGGTGCGAGCATAAAGATTGCTCTGATAGCGCGTGTCGCCGTTAGGCAGCGATGTGACCGACAGCGTCGTCCGGCCCTGCGGCGCGTATTCCGTCTTCACGAACTCCGCAAATGCTCCGTACGCCGGTAGCACTTCGCCGCTCACCGCTTCGGTAATCTGCTGTGTCAGCCGTTTCTGGTCGTCAGCCGAAATGTTTGCCGGATACTTTTTTGTTGGATTCAAAAACGGATTGGCCTCGATGATTCCCTGGCACTGCGCCGGAACTTTCTCCAGCAGAAAGCGCACCGGCATCAGTTTGTCTTTCATCCCCGCACGCAGCACTGCGATCGTCTCCTTCAGTGACTGTGGAATCTGATGCAGCCGCGCGATGTAGTCCTCGTAGTGCTTCACCGAGTCGAACGGCACGGAATTCGGCAAATCGGCCAGGGTCGTGTGGATGCCGCTAAACTGGTTCACCGGCATCTCGTGTTCTTTCAGCTGAAAATCAGCGACGCGCTGCTCCAGCCCGCGCATCAGGATGTCGTGCGAAAGCTGGTCCTGCTCCGGGAAGCCATCCGTAGCAATCGCCTCCAGCCGTCCAAGAAACGCCTCGTCGGCTTTCTCGCGCCGCTGAATTGCCGCCAGCGACCGCTCAGCAAGTTTGTCGTTGTAGCGGTAATCGCCAAAGCTGGTGGCCCGATCCGGAAACTCGCGCAGCTCCGCTTCGTACTGCTCGTCGAAGAGCGCATTCTGCGCGGCAAGTCGTTCCGCCACTGGCAGAAGGCTCTTGCCTTGTGCTTTGTCCTGGGCAAACGTGGAAATAGACAGAGCTAGAAGTGCAACAAGAATCAGCCAGAGTCGCATAGGCGTTGTAGCCTACCAGAGTTTTGCTCTCGCGTAGCACAAATGCAGGATGAACCATCCCGCCCAATCCGCGCCTCGAAAAACAGCGAAAGCAACGCGCATTTGAAGCCGCGAACACCCCATCGCGCTCGCATCAATCTTTGCTATCCTTTCCGCCAATTCCGGTAAAGCGAGCCCAGCATCCATGCGGAAATGGGTTTTCACTTCTTGCACTTTTCTTCTGGTCGCACTGTTGGCGGTCGCGCAGCAGAATTGGCGTCTGCACGGCGGCTCGCAAAACAACCAACGCTTCAGCTCACTCGACCAAATCAACGAACACACCGTTTCCCGGCTCGGCCTCATGTGGAGCCAGGAACTCGGAACTTCGCGCGGACTCGAAGCCACGCCGATCGTAGCGGATGGCGCCATCTATACGACGGGTTCCTGGAGCGTGGTGCACGCCTTCGACGCGCGAACAGGAAAACTGAATTGGACCTACGATCCGCGGGTCGCGCGCGCGCGAGCCTATTTCTATTGTTGCGATGTTGTGAACCGCGGCGTCGCTTTGCACAACGGCAAAGTCTATGTAGGAACGCTCGACGGCCGCCTCATCGCGCTGGATCAAGGAACAGGAACTCCCGTGTGGAGTGTGCAAACCACCGATCCGGCCAAGGCCTATTCCATCACCGCTGCGCCGCTGGTTGCCGGAAATAAAGTCGTCATCGGCAACGCAGGCTCTGAGTACGGAGTGCGCGGCTACATCACAGCCTACGACGCGGAAACCGGCAAGCAGATCTGGCGCTTCTATACCGTCCCGGGAAATCCGAATCGGCCATTCGAATCGAAGGCGCTGGAAGTGGCTGCGAAAACCTGGCACGGGACGCACTGGTGGAGAACCGGAGGCGGAGGCACGCCTTGGGAAGGCGCGACCTACGATCCTGAGCTCGACTTGCTCTTCTTTGGAACTGGCAACGCCTCCACGTGGTATCGCGCGCTTCGCGGCGAGGGCGACAGCTTGTACACCGCTTGCATTCTTGCCGTGAAAGCAAGCACGGGCGAACTCGCCTGGTATTTTCAACCCACGCCCGGCGACAGCTTCGATTTCGACGCGACGCAACCGCTGGTGCAGGCCGATCTGAACATCGGTGGCCGGCCGCGCAAAGTTCTGCTTCAGGCCAACAAGAACGGATTTTTCTATGTGCTCGACCGCCAAAAAGGCGAGTTTCTTTCCGCGGCGCCGTTTGTAAGCGGAATCACCTGGGCCAGCGGTGTTGATCGCAAAACCGGTCGCCCCATCGAATCCCCCGGTGTAGGCGATGCCAATCCGAAGATGCTTTCTCCCGATTCAACAGGTGCGCACAGCTGGCATCCGATGGCCTTTCATCCGGCTACCGGACTAGTGTACTTCGCGGCGCGCGATCGCACGCAGATGGTTCACGCTCCGGACAGGAATTGGAAATACGATGCGAACCGCGACAACGTTGGCATTGATGGGAACTACGAAGGGCCGCTTTTCGCCAAGCTGGATTCTATGCCTCCATCGTCGGGCGAGTTGCTGGCTTGGGATCCCGTCGCGCAGAAAGCCGCGTGGAGCGCCAAGTATCCCGTCCTGGATGGAGGAGGCGTGCTGGCAACAGCGGGCAACCTGGTTCTCCAGGGCCGCTCCGATGGCATCTTCGCTGCGTATCGTGCGACGGATGGCAAGCAAGTCTGGCAATTTGACTGCGGCACCGGAATTATGGCTCCACCCGTCACCTACACCGTCGATGGCCTTCAGTATGTGACCATCATGGCCGGGTGGGGTGGCGCTCCCGGGCAGATGAACACGCCATCGGTTGGCGCGGCCAAGCCCGGATGGGGCCGCATTCTCACTTTCGCTCTGGATGGCAAAGCTGTCCTGAAAGCATCACCGTTTGGTCAGAAGGACCCGCCGAAACCCGCCATCACTGCGAAGCAGGATCCTCAGCAGGTTCACGCTGGTGCTTTGCTCTTCAACTCGCACTGCTTTCTCTGCCATGGCTTAAACGCGATCGGCGGTTCGCTGCCCGACCTGCGCTATTCGAATAAAGCGGTACTCGATTCATTGCCGTCCATCGTGCTCGGCGGTACCCGAGCCTCCGGCGGGATGCCGTCTTTCAAGAAGATACTCACCGAGAAAGAGGTCGCGGCAATTCGCGCATACGTCATCGCGCGTGCACAAGAATCGGCGGCGCCGACGAAGGCGGCCGACAGGCGGTAACGAAAGCCGTGGCAATCGGCTCACCGGCGAGGGCGTTACCCAAGCCAGAATCCCACGAAAATAGAGCCTTCTGCTTTCCTGTCTCAGAGCTATACTCGCACCATGCGACATCTCGTCGATATCGGCGCTCTCGCCGAGGAGGAGGTGATCCAGTGAGGTACAGTTTACGTTGACGCAGTAGAGGAGGCGCTTGTGACTACCCGAGCGCCTCTCTCCTTTGTCCCACTGACAGCCTAAGAACCAGCCGGGTAGCGAAGCATCCGATTGCCGGAGCAACGAACATGGCACGCGTAAAACATCAAATTCATATCGTCCCGTCCGCTAAGCGCATTCTGTTGAAAGCAATCGTTTCCGCGACTCTTTGCGCCGCGGCGACAATCTGTGCCCAAGCGCAAGACTCGCAGCAAAGCGCCGGCGACGAATCCTGGACGAAAACCACCGAGAAGGCCGAACAGAACATCAACCCGTCGCGGACCACGGAGAGTCACACGAAATCCGGCAGCCGTGCCGTGGATAAGCAAAGAGTCGAAGTCCTCGGACCTAACGGCGGCTATCAGCCATTGTCAGAAATCGAGACGGAGACGGTCCAGGTAGATGCCAAGACGACTCGGACCATCGTGCGCTCGTACGGGTGGGATGCAAACGGACAAAGGATTCTGTCGCAGGTAACGGAAGAGAACTCACGAACCACCGCCGGCGGCGATGTTCGCGTGGAGCGCAAAACCTCGAATGCGGATGTGAACGGGAATTTCCGAGTCGTTCAGCGCGAAGTCGCGGAGACGCGAAAACTGAGTTCGGGAGCCGAAGAAACGAAAGGCTCGGTATACAAGGCGGACAGTTATGGCGGATTCACTCAAGTGGGACAGACGCAGGAATTGAAAACGCGTGGTGCGGGCGACAGCGTCGCTGTGAAGAAGACGACGCTGCTGCCGGATGGCAACGGCAGCTGGAAGGTAAGCGGCGTCACGGAAAAGACCATCAAGGATGAAGGCAAGAACCGCACCACAGAAGAGCGCGTCTCGTACACCGATTTAGAGGGCAGGCTTCAGGAAAGTTCGCGCACGGTTGCAAAAGAAACGGAAACCGCCTCGGGAGAAAAAAGAAGCATCATCGAGACTTATGACGGCGGCGCGCAGCTGAACAAGCGGGTTACCAAGACCCAGAAAAGGGACTCAGCTGGAGAAATAACCGAGGAGACGTTTGAGGGACCCAATCTCGGCAACCCGAGTGACGGCCCCAAAGTAACTGGACGCACGAAGTATGTCGTGCAGTATGCCGGCCCTGGAACGCAACAGACAAAGACCGTCGAAATCCGCGATGCCAACGGCAATTACAAAGTGGTCTCGTCCGACACGCAGAAATCGACGCAGCCTCCGCCCAATCAGACGCCGCCTCCTCCTAAGCCCAAGTCGGACGCACCCGCACCCAAACCCAAACCCTAGTTCACCGGGAGGGTGCCAAGCGAACCGGCCGTGAATCATGCTTTCGGCGAGGTAGCACCCGCTTGCCTCGTCCCGCCTTTATCCCCCTAAAGCGAATAGTCTGCCCACACTAAGTGATGATCGGAGGCCTCATCGGCCGGCTTCGTCACGGTATCGAAAGGCTGCCACAAATGCGGATGGAACGTACCCCGTCGCTCGATGCTGGTACCGGTGAGTTTCGCTCTCAGCCCCGCTGACATAATCAGATAGTCGATCTTCTCCGCGGCCGTACCCGTATCGTAGGTGCCGGGCCGGTCCGTGGGATACGACGCGTGGTCTCTCACATCGACGAATCCGTCTTGCCACAGTGATGCAAACAAGGGCTGGTCCGGAGTGTCGTTCAAGTCACCGGCAATCAGCACGAATGGCGTCTGCGCCGAGCCATCCTTGGCTATGACGTGTGCACGATCGGCCTGTGCCTTCCTGCGCGCTTGCATGGACGACGTATTGCCGCCCCGCTTCGACTTGAAATGGTTCGGTAGAATCAGGATTTCTTGACCGCCCGGTAGCTCGAGCAGGTATTCCGGGCAATCTCTTGAGAAAGTGCGTTCTCCGTTCCCGTTTCGGTCATCAACGTGGCTCTTGATCGACCGGATCGGATAGCGGCTCAGGATCCCGACGTCGATCCCGCGTTCGTCGTTGCCGTCAATCACCATCACGTGCTCGAAGGCTTTGTTGAACTTAGCGCCGAGCACTTGCTCGTTGAAGCGCAGCAGCGTCGGACGATTTTCGATCTCGACACAAATCTGGATGTCCGCGTTGGTTTCTGCGATCACGCGGCCCGTGTTGTAGGTCGCTTCCCAGGACACATCTTCCGACCGAAGTTCAAACCACCCGGTCCAATCGCTGCGCCCCGCCGCCACGACCGTTACCACGCCCGCGTGCGATCGGGAAAACAACTGCCCGCGGATCTTGTTCAATACCACCAGCGAGTTCTGCGGGGTGTTCAATGCGCTGAAGCCGTAGATTGTATCCAGCGCGAGCAGCCTTGCTTTATCGGCGGCATCGTAGACCGGCTTCGCGATGATCCCATTTAACTCGGCATGATGATTAATGGCGTCCTGCCCGACTTGGCCCATCCCGTCCTTCATGGCTAGAGGACGCGTAAAGAGGTTTTCCACGTTAAACGTCGCAATGCGTAGGCTCATGACGACCTCCGTCTGTCTTCATCTTCGAATCGGCGCCCTGACCTGTAGGCGCTATACGGGTTACAAGCGCGGCCCAGCCGAGCTCACTTATCGAGCTAGTGGCTGCGGTTCACGGCCGAAACCGTACGTCAGTGAGGACCGATGGATCTGACCGCTTTGTGAATATAGTGTCTTTTATGGTCCTTAACGTTTCAATCCGCTGGCCTCTCCACGAAGCGGCCTTTCTCAAGTCGCAAGACATAGGTTTGAAGGGGCTTGCTAATCCGCCACATTCCGCCCAATCGGACGCATCCCCCTCCTCAGCAAAGTCGAACGCACCTGTGGATAAGCCGGATATGACCCTCTTTCGAGTGCATCGGCCAATAGTTCGCAATCACAGTAGCCGCCTGCGTTTTGCAGCCAAGCAACGACAGGTTCGCAACTGACTTGCAAGCGTTCGATTCGAGTTCGCATTTCCCCCCGAGAAATAAGCGGGCGCGCGTTACCGAAGGAATTCGCCCAGGACCTAAGTTACCAACCGTACCCACAAGTTGCCGCTTCACCCACCCGATGCCATACTTTTCTTTCATCGTCGGCGGCGGACCAACACAATTCTGATACCCACCGCGTGCCGTACCTTCTGGGGGACTTATGCCACTCCGTGATAATTGGATCGAAAAACGCGAAGCCGAGCAGGCCAATGCCAATGGCTCGCGAAATATGTCCCAGATGCACCTGGCCCGCCAAGGTGTCATCACCGAAGAGATGGCTTACGTAGCCAAGCGCGAAAAAATCGAGCCCGAACTCGTTCGCAGTGAAGTTGCCCGCGGCCGCGCCATCATTCCCGCCAACATCCATCATTGCAATCTTGAGCCGATGGGCATCGGCATCGCCTTCAAGTGCAAAATCAACGCGAACATCGGCAACTCCGCCACCACCTCCAACATTGACGAAGAACTGAAAAAGCTCCACCACTCCGTGCACTACGGCGCAGACACCGTGATGGACCTTTCCACCGGTGGCGACATTCCCACCATCCGCAAGGCCATCATCAACGCTTCGCCCGTTCCCGTCGGCACCGTTCCCGTTTACGAAGCCATCTCCCGCGTCCGCCGTCCCGAAGACCTCACCATCGATCTCATGCTCGAAGTCATCGAAGAGCAAGCCGAACAGGGGGTGGACTACATGACCATCCATGCCGGCGTTCTGCGGCAGCACGTTCCGCTCGTTCGGAAGCGCATCACCGGCATCGTGAGCCGCGGCGGCTCCTTAATGGCGCACTGGATGGAGCACCACAAAAAGCAAAACTTCTTATACGAACGCTTCGACGACATCTGCGAAATTTTCAAGAAGCACGATGTGAGTTTTTCGCTTGGCGACGGCCTGCGTCCCGGCTCGATCGCCGACGCCAGCGACGACGCACAATTCGCCGAGCTAAAAGTTCTCGGTGAACTCACCAAAAAAGCCTGGGAACACGACGTTCAGGTGATGATCGAAGGCCCTGGTCACGTGCCGATGGACAAGATCAAGGAGCAAGTGGACAAGGAAATGGAGTGGTGCTACGAAGCGCCGTTCTACACGCTCGGCCCACTCGTTACCGACATCGCTCCCGGCTACGACCACATCACCAGCGCCATCGGCGCCGCCATGATCGGCTGGCACGGCGCCTCGATGCTCTGCTACGTCACGCCGAAAGAGCACCTCGGCTTGCCAAATCCCGAAGACGTGAAACAGGGAGTCATCGCGTACAAAATCGCCGCGCATGCCGCCGACGTCGCCCGCCACCGCCCCGGTGCGCGCGATCGCGACGACGCGCTCAGCTACGCTCGCTTCCTTTTCGACTGGAACAAGCAGTTCCAGCTTTCGCTTGATCCTGAAACCGCTCGAGCCATGCACGACGAATCACTGCCCGACGATTTCTACAAGGAAGCCAAGTTTTGCTCTATGTGTGGGCCGAAGTTTTGTTCCATGAACATCACGCAGCTCGCCGAAGCCGAATCCGGCCAGGATCAAGCCGAACGCAAGCAGAAGTTCGCGGAACTTCTGGTCAAAGTGCAAGGTGCAGGCGCATAGTATTGCCATGAAAACCCGTCCAGCCCTGGCGTCGGCGGCAGCCTTGGCTGCTCTTCTCGCGGCGACTGTGATCTTTACCTCGAGCCGTCCCCTATTCAGCGCGAACGCCGATGACGCCGGTGCGTTAGCGCCAATGAGCTGGATGGCCGGCTCTTGGGAGACTCGCGAGGCGACGCCTTATGTCGAAGAGCATTGGTCTCGTCCCTCCGGCGGCGCGATGCTGGGCATCAGCCGCGCGATCAAAGACAACAAAATGGTGGAGTTCGAGTTCATGCGCGTCGAAGCCCGCGCTGACGGAATTTTCTATATGCCGCAACCCTCGGGAAAACCGCCCGTGGACTTCAAGTTCACTCCAACCACGAACAACGAAGCGGTGTTCGTCAATCCAGGCCACTCCGATCACCTGAAGAAAATCACTTACCGCAAAAACGCAGACGGCACCCTGACGGCTCGCATCGAAGGCGAGAACAACGGCAAATCCTTCGCCCAGGAATGGCACTACTTCCCACAGGAAAAATAAGTACCTTTATACGTCCACCTGCAGGGAACATCTGGAACCCAGTCCTCGTACTAGTCGGTAGGAATCTGCGAGGAGGTCTTGATGCTGAGCTTTTTCTTCTTGAGCGCTCTCTATTTTCTGCCGTCCATCATGGGCAGAGACAAGCGCGACTTCATGGGCATCTTCCTGGTTAACCTGCTGCTTGGTTGGACGCTGGTCGGCTGGGTGGTGGCTTTCATCTGGGCTTGCGCCTCCGATCGCCCCGCGTACGTTCACTACGCGCCGGCCGGAATCGCGCACTTCTGCCCGCACTGCGGTGCTCCCGCCGTTCCCATGGTGCAATACTGCGGCTCCTGCGCAGCGCGAGTTTAGCTTCAGAACCCAACGTCGGCCGCATCCTGGATGCGGAAAACAATGCAGCGCCCAATTTGTGCAAGTTGTCTTCTGCCGAGGCGATAGATTACCGCCAGTTAATTGATAACTGACCGATTCGACATCGAGAGGATTATTTCGCACTTCGGACTTCTAACTCTCCGCTATATTACAATCCATCGCAGCTGCTCCGCCGCCCCGGTTGCCAAACTGCGCACGAACGGACCCTCGAACAGCTGCCATGAAAGCGCTCGAACCCAGGTCAATACTCGAAGTCTTGGTTGTTGACGACTCGGCGGTCTCCCGCAAAATTTTTGACCAGCTCTTGCCCACCGACCTCTATTCCGTGTCCTATGCATGTAATGGCGGCCAAGCTCTGCAGGCCTTCAAGGAGAAAGCGCCGTCCATCGTGATCACAGACTGGGTGATGCCGGATTTTTCAGGACTGGAACTTTGCCGGCGCATCCGCGAAGACCGGCCCGAGTCATACACCTACGTCATCGTGATGACGAGCAACCAGGAAGAGGATGCCGTGCTGCGGGCGATGGAAGCCGGCGCGGACGATTTTCTCGTGAAGCCTTTCAATTCGAGCGAGATGCTTGCGCGAGTGGGTGTGGGCCGCCGCATCATCGAATTGCATCGTAAATTGGAGGACAAGAGCGCGGAGCTCGAGGAAGTGGCCAGCACAGACGTGCTGACCGGTTTACCGAATCGCCGTGCTATCGAGGAGTGGGCCAACAGACAGCTGCGCGGCGCGAAACGCCACGGATTTCCCATCTGGGTCGTTCTCGGCGACCTCGATTCCTTCAAGGAAATCAACGACACGTTTGGCCACGAGGCCGGCGATACCGTGCTGCGAACTTTCGCCGATACTTTGCGCAAGCTGACGCGGATTTCCGATATGTGCGGACGCCTTGGCGGCGACGAATTCCTGATCGTGATTTCTCACGTGAGCGCCACCAACATTGAGGTGGCCATCAACCGGTTCCGTGAATTGTTTGGTTCGCTGTCGTTTCCATTTGCCGGGCAGAGCGTGAGCATTTCAGCGACATTTGGAGTCGCGGGAAGCGAGAGCGGAAACATTCAGGATTTCGATGTCTTGGTGCGCAAGGCTGATGAAATGCTCTATGAAGCAAAACGCGCCGGTCGTAACTGCGTTCACGTTGCCAAACTGGATTGATTCAAAATCAGCTTCTTGCCGCTGTAACGCGGCGCATACTTCAATATCACCTGCTGACGTTTTCTTTACCGCTCTTTCGTCGGGCGTTATACTTTCCGCGCTGATTCGAAAGTGCGACCACGCGCCACTGGGGGGATGGATGGGTCTGGAACGAGCTGCGAGAGTGTCTGAGATTCCGCCGGGCTCGATTAAGGAAGTGCAGGTTGGCGGCAAGCCGGTCGCGTTGGCGAACGTAGCTGGCAAATTCTACGCCCTCAATAACACCTGCCTGCATCGCGGAGGACCGCTGGGCCAGGGCCAGTTGGAAGGGAACGTGGTCACGTGCCCGTGGCATGGCTGGCAATTCGACGTCACAACGGGAAGGGCCGTTATGAACCCGAGTGCCGAGGTGGGATGCTTGCGCGCAGAAGTGCAAGGCGACGAGATTTATGTGGACTTGGGATGATTCTGCCTCTAATTTTAACAAAATAAAAGACTTGCAGGGGATTCAGCGCAGGGCAGGCCAAGACGGTACTTTTGTTGTCAAAACCCACGTAACTCTCACATTTTGTTTGGCTTTGGTGGCGCTGCCGTGTATAGTACCGCCGAAACAAGCCGAAGGCAGGGTTTGCAAAGTACAAACCCTGCAACCCGGGCTAAATGACGACGCACACAGCTACCCGCCATTACTGGATATTTACCGCCGACCCGCACCACTACCATTGGGACACGCTTTTTGTGAAAGGCAAGGAGATGTGGCATGGCGGTTCAAAGGCCGACGCGATCCGCGCTCTGAAGCAGGTTCGCAAAGGCGACCGCGTTCTGTGCTACCACTCGGCGCCAGAACGCTCCCTGTATTCGATTGCGGAGGTCACGCGCGATCCCTATCCCGACCCGCACGACCGGGACGGCAAGAACCTGGTAGCGGACCTGCGCGCCTTTGAAAAGCTGCCGCGGCAGGTAACGTTGACCGAACTGCGCGGGAACAAGGCGCTAAGAAAAGTGAAGTTCCTCAAGAATGTGCGGCTGATCGTTTCCCCCATTACCGACGTGGAGTACCAGGAAATTCTGCGCATGGCGGGAATCGTAGCGACGCCGGGAATACCGCTGCCGTAAGTCGCAGAGAGACACTCTTCCCGTGCCACATGAGGTGAACCATGGCGAAGCCCACTCGCATCGCGTTCGGCTCGGCCACAATCTTGGCGGTGACGGCATTTGCTTTTGCGCAGAGCAGTAGCCAGAAACCGGCGCTCGACGAGATCGCAAGCGGCAAAACGCGCGTGATTGATCTGAGCTACGCCATCAACGAAAAGATGGTGCCGTGGCCGGGTGACGCGAAGGCGTTCGAGGCGAAAATCAACGCGACTGTCGAGAAAAACGGCTACTTCACGCGCAGCTTCTGGATGTTAGAGCACTACGGCACGCACATGGATGCGCCGGCGCATTTCCCGCCGGGAACTACGACCGTGGATCAGATTGCTGCGGAGAGGTTCTTCGGTCCTGCCTCGGTGCTTGACGTTCGCAAAGAAGCGGAGCGCGATCCGGACTATCAGCTCGGCGCAAAGGATATTGCCGCGTGGGAAGTGAAACACGGCAAGATTCCGGCGG
>UEXQ01000179.1_pt1 | contig 25810 bp, 21 predicted proteins | sample 4301111 | NCBI WGS metagenome assembly UEXQ01 (sample SAMEA4773181, study PRJEB27434) | metagenome | biome: 2259; feature: agricultural soil; material: soil | place: USA | collected 2014-09 | depth 0.25 m
ATGGAGTCCACGCCGTACTGTTTTCTCATCAGCGGATTGATGAAGCGCCAGCCGATGGTGGTGTCGTAAATTTCGGCTGAGCGCGAAAAGGCGGAGTCCGCTTTTCCCATGACGAAAGGCGCGCGGGACATGGATTCAACGCCACCGGCGATGGCGAACTCATATTCGCCCGCTGCGATCGCACGGGCGGCGGTGCCGACGGCTTCCATGCCGGACGCGCAGAGACGATTGACGGTTGAGCCGGGGAGCGTGTGCGGAAGGCCGGCGAGAAGCAGGGACATGCGGGCGACGTTGCGATTGTCTTCCCCGGCTTGATTGGCGCAGCCGAGAATAACTTCGTCGAGTTGCTGCCAGTCGGCCGCAGGATTCCGTTGCGTCAGCGCTCGCAAAGGAATCGCAGCAAGGTCGTCGGTGCGAACGGAGGAGAGTGCGCCGCCGTAGCGTCCGATCGGTGTACGGAGCGCATCACAAATAAAGACGGTCTTCATGGTTATGCCACCGTAAGATTGCCGTGCGCGAGGTTGGTGCGACGTTCGAGATCGCGCAGGGTTTCGAGTTCGGCGTTAGTGGGCGCGGGAGTCTCCTGCAGACTTTGCGCGAAGCGAATTTCCCATCCCGTAGCCTTGGCGACCTGATCGCGCGTTACACCAGGATGCAGTTGCATGACGGTGAGTTCTCTCGTGACTTCGTCCGGTGCCATGATGCAGAGATCCGTGACGACCGCGACGGGACCCTTACCCGGTAGGCCGAGGCGCTTGCGGGCATCGCCGCCATCGAGGTGGCCGACGGACGTGACGAAGTCGAGTTTCTTGACGAAGGCGCGAGCGGATTGTTTGAGAACGAGCACGACCTCGCGGGCGCAGCTGGCGATTTCCGGAGCGCCACCTGCACCAGGTAGGCGTGTAGAAGGCTTGTTGTAATTGCCAATGACGGTCGTGTTGATGTTGGCGAAGCGATCTATCTGCGCAGCGCCGAGGAAGCCGACGTCTACGCGGCCGCCTTGCAGCCAGTAGCGGAAAATTTCCGGAGTGGAGACTACGGTGTCAGCTGTTTCGGCGAGATTGCCATCACCGATGGAAAGGGGAAGTACCGGAGGCTTTGCGCCGATCGGCCCGGATTCATAGATAAGCACGATATCCGGCGCGTGTGTGAGGCGTGCGAGATTCGCAGCCGTGGAGGGAAGTCCGATGCCGACGAAGCAAACCGCTCTGTTCTTGAGAAGGCGAGCGGCGGCGATGGTCATGATTTCGCTGGTGGTGTAACCGGGTTGAGCGCTCATGAGCGGACACCCGCTGCCGTAGATTCGCCGAGAATGCGACGAAAGCCGTCGAAGTCTTCTGTGTGGAGGATGTAGGTTTTGATCCAATTCAGAAAAGAGTCGCGTTCGCGAGAGATGGTATCCCAAGCCTGGTAGAAGCGATTGTCGCGCTCGTAATAGCCGTGAGCGTACGAGGGAAACGCTCCCCCGGGAACGCGGCAGACGGCGGAAACCGTCCAGCCGGGAAGGATGCAGGCGTTGGGCCAGGCTTTGAGGTCGTCCACGATCTCTTCGACGGTGACAATTGCTTTTTTGGCGGCGAGAACGGCCTCTTTTTGGACGCCGAGGATTCCCCAGAGCAGGACGTTACCTTTGCGGTCGGCTTTTTGCGCGTGAATGACGGTCACGTCGGGATTGATTGCCGGCACTGCGGCGAGCGTTTCAGCGGTAAAGGGACACTGAATGAATTTGATTTTGTCGTTGTGCTTGGGCAGTTCGGAGCCCGCGTATGCGCGAATCACCCCGAAGGGCAGCTTGGCGGCGCCGGCTACGTACGCGTTCGCAAGATCGCTGTGGCCGTGCTCCTGAATTTCGAGTGGAGCAGGCCAGTCGCGTTCGACGGCGTCACGCAAACGATGCAGGGAGCCGACGCCGGGATTTCCGCCCCAAGAAAAGACAAGTTTTCTCGCGCAGCCAGCGCCGATGAGCTGGTCGTAGATGACGTCGGGGGTCATGCGTACTAGCGTGAGCTGCTTGCGGCCTTGGCGAATGACTTCGTGACCGGCCGCGAAGGGGATCAGATGAGTGAAGCCCTCCATGGCGACTGTGTCGCCATCGCGCACCAGAGCGGCGATTGCTTCGCGGAGAGTGGTGATTTCGGCCATTGGAACTTGCGTGATGCCAGCGCGGAGTTGCTTGCGTCGCGCGAATTCTACTTTAATGATACACGCGGTCGCATCAGCATTGTATTCGGCGAGCGTCGGCTTTCTAGGCTGGAAGCGTCTTTACCAGCGCTTTCACGCCGTTCCACAAAATCTGCACGCCGATGCAGACGAGCAAGAATGCGGAGAGCCGCAGAATGACGTTCATTCCGCTGGGGCCGACGGCGGCGGCTAGTTTGTCGGCATAGGCATAGCAGACGTATACGCTCAGAGCGATCAGAAATGCCCCCATCGCGGCGGCAAGAATGGCGATCAAGTTCGGCCCGAGATGCCGAGGCTCATTTGCGCCGAGCGTGATGGCGATCGAGATGGAGCCGGGCCCCACAGTCAACGGCAATGTCAGCGGATAGAAGGCTTTCTTGAGTATGTCTTCCGTGCTGACCGCCTGATGCATCTCACCGCGGTCGCCGCTCGCGCCGGGATCGCTGCGCGTGAGCATTGCCCAGCCCGTTGAAATCACCACCAGGCCTCCGCCTACTTGAACTACCGGTAGCGATATTCCAAAAAAAGACAAGATGTGCGTGCCCACCACGACCGAGACGATCAGCAGAATGAAACTGTTGATCGCCACCCGGCGGGCGAGGAGTTTGCGCTCATCGGTCGAATATTCCTGCGTCAGCAGCAAGAATATCGGACTGCCGCCGATCGGATTCACAATCGGAAACAGCGCACTGACAATCAACAGGATGCTTTTGGCCACTTCGAAGAACATATCGTGCGAGGAGTATACTCGAATCGCCAGGCTGTTCCGTTGCCCTAATCCGAATCCAAAGAATTCTCCCGCCGTCTAGGAACGAACTTCGCCGTGGTAATTGCTTGCCCCACGTGTCGCTGACTGTGGTCCGCCACGTGGACCAGGAGCCCACCGAGGGTTGTTGGAAGTTCCTTGCGACCCACGACTCGCACTGCCGCAAGATCGACCACGGCCAGTGCGCGAATCCGCCCGGCCGCTTTCTCGAGCGCCGCGTGCAATTCCTGGAAGACTTCTTGTGGGCTGGCGTCGCTGTCCATTTCTGCCCGCAGGGCCGCCATTTGTGTCTCATCCAACTGGCTCTCCTCGGCGTAGGTCAGAAGCCGGTCCACGCTACGTGCGATATGGCGGATCTGGAAGGCGACCGACGGCGCTCCGTTTGCTCGCGCGTTCAGTTGCTCCACAGTAAGGTTTCCGCACCACTTGAACAGGTCCTCTTCCGCCAGCTGCAGCGCGTGCAACACGGCTCGCGCTACGGCGGGGACGTCGTTCAGCGTCCCGCGCAGCCACGGCTCGGGTTGTTTTTTTTCGTCCATATAGCGGCAACTCTCCCCAATCGAATGCACTTATAATCCATCAGAATAATACGGTCGAATCATGCTGCCACATGGCAAAGGCGACCCAATACGACGGGCCGCCTATCGTTTGTTAATTTTGGTCGTACCGACTGCTGCTCAAAACAGGAATCGGAACCCGATCAGTATCTGGCGCGGCGAATAGGCGAAATTGCTATTTGAGCTGGCCACCGAACCGAATGCCGTGTTGTAGTTCAGGCAGGGAGCCGCGTTGCTGCACGGGTGGATGACCCGTCGCGGGTTGTCACCGGGCTGTCGGCAAGCGAGTACCCCGCGTTGTTCACTCCAGTGACGTTCTGGTGGTTGAAGACATTGAACGCTTCGCCGAGCAGTTCGACCGCATCCGTCACCGTCACTGAAATCGCGCCGTCCGTTGTGGATTGCGCCCGCAAATTCCGCCCGGCGACCAACATCATCAGCAAGGCCGGCGCACAGCCGGCTCGGCGAAACACAAGACCGCTCTTCAGCATGCAAACTCCTCCTGGGTTTTAACGAAAGTCTGAATGGAGCACTCGCTTATTTCGGCCGCCCGGGGTGTGGGGGCGTTCGCAAACCGGCGCTTGAAATCGTCAGAGTAAAACGCTAACGCACGCTTGCTAAAGTACTCTACTCAGTACATAAAGGCATGCTTCCAGAAATAGCGGGCCGTAGAAAAACACTAGACCTAAGGGAATTTCAGACTGATGAATGCATTGCAAAGGCCTGCTTAAGCGCGCAGCTTGCCGCGGATTGCCTGCTGAGATAAAGTCAGGCGGAACTGAGGATCAAATGGCGAAGAAAAAGGTGGCAGATGACAAAGCGATACAGGATTCCCCGCGCGAAGGGGAATGTGTCCGCCCGCTGATTTCCAGTACCGACATACAGCAGAAAATCCGCGAAATGGGACAGCGGATCCGTGTGGATTTTCCCGGTGAGCCGCTTCTATTAGTCGGCGTCCTAAAGGGCGCCGTACTGTTCTTGGCTGATCTTGCCCGTCAGATTCCTGGCGAAGTCACCTTTGATTTCATTGCTGTTTCCAGCTATGGCAAGGACACGAAATCCTCAGGCCAGGTCAAGCTCAACAAGGACCTCGACTCCGGCATCGAAGGCAAGGTGGTCATCGTTGTGGAAGACATCCTCGACACCGGCCTCACGCTTCAGTATCTGCTGCGCGTGTTGCAGCAGCGCAAACCAAAGAGTCTCAAGGTGGCGGTTCTGCTGGATAAGAAAGAGCGCCGAATCGCTGACGTCCGCGCCGATTATGTTGGCTTTGTCATTCCGGACGAATTTGTCGTCGGCTATGGCCTTGATTACGCCGAGCGCTACCGTAACCTGCCCGACGTCGGAATTCTTTCCCTGCCCGGTGCTCCGCATTAGATGCAGCCATGTTGTCGCAAAATTGCGGCCGCGCTCGGCTGCTATAATAGGAACAGATGAATCCGTCCGAAACGTCAGTACCCGTAAAACTCGTTCCGCAAGGCGAAATTTCCGCCGAAGTTCTAACTACCCTCGCGGAAATCGGCGAGGAAGTGAACGCTTCCCTCGACCTTGATGAGGTGCTGTCGCGCACCGCAGCCCTTATCAAAAAGCACATCGATTACGAAATTTTTGGCGTGTTGCTGATTGAAGAAGGCGCCCTTAAGCATCGTTTCGCCATCGGCTATCCGCGCGACCTCGCGGACAATCTTAGGATTCCAGTCGGCCAGGGAATCACCGGTACGGCCGCTGCGACGGGACACTCCGTCCGCGTAAGCGATGTCGCGAACGATCCGCGCTACATCAATGCCATTGATAGTGTTCGCTCCGAACTGGCTGTGCCTCTGATGATTCAGGGCAAGTGTATTGGCGTACTCGACATTCAGAGCAACCGCCTCGACTACTTCACGCCGGAGCAACAAAGCATTTTGACGTTGCTGGGCAGCCGGCTAGCGGTGGCGATTGAAAACGCACGGCTTTATGCACGCGCGAACACCCAGGCGACTACGCTACTTTTGCTCAATGAAGTCAGCCGCGAGATGAGCTCGATCCTGGATGTCGAGGAACTTCTCCGTCGCGCCGCTGAACAAGTGAAGCGCGTGATTGACTACCATATTCTCAGTATCATGTTGTACGACGAAGAACAGAAGATTTTCCGCCACCGTGTCGACGTCAAGCATGGCCAACGTGTTCAGGGGAAATTGCGCGTGGCCGCAAGCGAAGGTATTGTCGGCGCGGCGGCAACCTTGCGAGAGCCAGTGCTTGTTCCCGATGTCACTGTGGATCCGCGCTACTTGATGGTCAATCCGGAAACTCGAGCTGAGCTGGCGATTCCCATGATTCACAAGGGAAAAATCATCGGCGTACTCGATCTGGAAAGTCCGCAGCTTAACGCTTTTCGTGAAGACCATGTTCAGACGCTTTCTATTCTCGCGGCAAATCTTGCCGTTTCCCTGGAGAACGCACGCTTGTATGAGCAAGTCGCACGCGACGAAGCGCGCCTCGAACGCGACCTGCAAGCTGCCAAGCGTATTCAGGGCGCGTTGATCCGCCCCGTGCCAACCGAAGACTTCGAACTCGACATGGCTGCGCGCTATCTTTCCGCGCGTGAAGTGTGCGGCGACCTCTATGAATTTCTTCGCTACGGCCCGCAGCAGCTTGGCGTCGCGCTGGCAGACGTCAGTGGGAAGGGAACTGCCGCAGCGCTGTATGGCGCCGTCGCGATCGGGATCATGCGCAGTCTGGCCCCCCAAAAACTGCAGCCCGCGGAAATGCTGCGCCAGATGAACCAACTCGTCGGCGAGCGGCGCATCGAAGGCCGTTTCATGACGGCATGTTTTGCGACGTGGCAGAAAGGCCGCCGCAAATTCCGCGTGGCCAATGCCGGCCAGTCGCAGCCGCTGCTCTACAAAGATGGCCGGTGCGGAAAAATCGAACTCACCGGATTTCCCCTTGGCATTTTTGAGGAAACCAGCTACGACGAATGGAGCGTGACGCTGGCGCCGGGCGACATTGTGATTTTTCATTCCGATGGCATTGCTGAAACCATGAACAGCGAAGGACAATTTTTCGGCACGGAACGCCTGCGCAAATTGGTGGAGACACACTACGAGTTGAACGCCACAGAACTCTCCGACTTGATCCTTCGCGAGGTGGACTGGTTCGCGCAGAGCGCGCCGCTTTCCGACGACCGCACACTGGTGGTGCTCAAAGCCCGATGAGTGCTCCGTCTGCCGTGCCCCGGCTAAAGCCGAAGTTTGTTGACCCTGCGGAGTTTACGCCGCAGTTCGCCTGGCGGAAGTCTGCGCGAAATTACGGACAAGAAGTATTTTGCGAAGGTGTTTCGCTAACCGAGGCTGCCGAGAAGTTCGGGACACCCGCCTATCTTTACAGCCGTGCTGCAATCGAGAACGCCTTCGGCGAGTTGAAGAAAGGTCTTGGCTCGCAACCGCATACATTGTGTTTCGCGGTGAAATCCAACGGCAATCTGACCATTCTGAAAACCCTCGCGAATCTCGGCAGCGGCTTTGATGTGGTTTCCGGCGGCGAGTTGGAACATCTCGCGCATCTGGGCGTTCCCGCCGACAAGATTGTTTTCTCAGGGGTTGGGAAATCGCGAGAAGAGATTCGCTTCGCCTTACGGTATCCCGGCCGCGGAAAAGCAGCCAAACGCGGAATCTTGCTGTTTAACGTTGAATCCGAAGGCGAACTCGGCGTTTTGCTCGAAGAGTCCGCAAAAACCAAAAACAGCGAGCTGCCCAGCGTTTCGATTCGCGTGAATCCCGACGTGATCGCTGGCGGCCATCCGCACATTTCTACCGGACATCACCAACACAAATTCGGACTCGATTGGGCGGCGGCGCGAGAGCTTTACATCAAGCATCGGCAATCGCAATCGATTCGCTGGAACGGGATTAGTGCGCACATAGGGTCGCAGATTACTTCCCTAAAACCATTTCAGCAGGCGCTCAGCCGGATCGCCAGCTATGTGCGCGAATTTCGCGAGTTGGGAATCGCGCTCAAATATCTCGATTTTGGCGGAGGGCTCGGTGTCCGCTATACCGACCAGGAACCTCCGTCGCGCGTAGACTACGCTCGGATGGTGGCGCGTTTTGCGAAACCGCTTGGAGTTCATCTGCTCCTCGAGCCGGGAAGAACGATCATCGCTCCTGCCGGGATTTTGCTAACCCGAGTGTTGTATACGAAGAAAAATCGCGACAAAACTTTCGTTGTAGTGGATTCGGCGATGAACGATTTGTTGCGGCCGGCGCTGTACAGCGCGGTACATCCGATCACGCGAGTGACGCGAGCGAAAAGCGAAAAAGGCGGCGCGCACGTTGATATTGTTGGGCCCGTGTGCGAAACGGGCGATTGCTTCTTGCATGATTGGCCGCTCGGAAACGTGAAGGCTGGCGACGTGCTGGCAATTTGGGCGGCCGGCGCTTACGGAATGTCACAGGCGTCGAACTACAACGCGCGGCGACGTCCCGCGGAAATTCTGGTCGAAGGGAAACGCGCGCGAGTGATTCGGAAACGCGAGACGAGCAAGGACTTATTGCGCAGCGACGTGCTGGCGTAAGCGACGAGAACAGCAGATTCCTCGCTGCGCGCGGATTGACAGCCATAACGGTCTCGGGAAAAAGCTACATTTCGCCCCATTTGAGTTTGCTGCGCAGAATTTCGTAGTACGATTTGCGGTGCGGCTGGATGAGCTTGAGCCGTCCCTGAGCGCGCGTAATCGCAACGCGATCTTCTGATTCCATCACAATTCCTTTTTGGCCATCGAGGGTGAGATACACGGATTCCGCCTGGCCGCGCAGGCGCATTTCGATACAGCAATTGTCGCCGATCACGATGGGGCGGTCCGTCAAGGTATGCGGACAGATTGGAGTGACGATGAGGCATTCGACTGCGGGATGAACGATGGGGCCGCCGGCAGACAGGGAATAGGCAGTGGAGCCGGTCGGCGTGGCGATGATCAGGCCATCAGCGCGATAGCGGCAGACAAACTCCGCGTCAATGAAAAGCTCGACTTCGATCATGCGAGCGAGAGCGCCTTTGTTGATAACGGCCTCGTTGAGAACATTTTTCGATTCCACGATCTGGCCGCCGCGTCGGAGCGTAGCGGTAAGCATCACGCGTTCGCTAGTTTCCGCCTTGCCCGAGAGAGTTTCCTCGAGAGCGAGATAGAGTTCTTCGAGCGTAAAACTGGTGAGGAAGCCGAGGCTGCCGAGGTTGATGGGCAGAATGGGGATGCCGTGGGGGGCGGCCTCGCGGGCAGCTGCGAGCAGGGTGCCGTCGCCTCCAAGTACGACCAGCAAGTCTGCTTGGGCGGCCAGCTGTTGGCGGTCGATTCCGGATTTGTCTCCGTCGCTCAGAGCTTCGGCGGTCTCCGTGTCGTAGAGTGCGCGAATGCCCCTTTTGGCCATCCAGTCGAGGAGCGGCGCGACGATGCCGGTGAGGTCGACGCGCCGGGGTCGAGAGAAGATGCCTACGGTTCGGATGTTGGCGGATGGCATGTTTTCAGGAAGTGTAGCGTAAGTGAGGCTGCGCTTGCTGGTCGGCTGTCTCGCCGACGGTTTAGTCTGCGCATGCCGCTCAAGTCGCCCGGGCTTCACCTTGACCGTGCTCCCAATTCTGCTCTGTGTGTGGGAGCTAACACGGCGGTCTTTGTTCTTATGCGAGCTCTGGGTTGCTTAGTAGGCGGCGTCGGAGCGGATGCGCATGCCGTAGAACGAGCGGTACACAAACGCGAATGAAACGATGAAGAAGATGGCCGCGAGGACGTGTGTCGGGCCGTGACCCCGGCTGGCGCTGAGTTTTACGGCGAGCTCGACGGCGAGAAGTCCGAAAAGCGTGGTGAACTTGATGACCGGGTTGAGCGCGACGGAAGAGGTGTCCTTGAACGGATCGCCGACGGTGTCGCCCACGACGGTGGCGTCGTGGAGCGGCGTGCCTTTTTGTTTCAGTTCGACTTCGACGATTTTCTTGGCGTTGTCCCAGGCGCCGCCGGCGTTGGCCATGAAGATGGCTTGATACAAGCCGAACACGGCGATGGAGATGAGATAGCCGATGAAGAAGAACGGCTCGAGGAAGGCGAAGGCCAGCGTGGCAAAAAAGACGGCGATGAAGATGTTGATCATGCCTTTTTGCGCGTACTTGGTGCAGATTTCGACGACTTTCTTGGAATCGGTGACGGAGGCCTTTTCGACGCCTTCGAGCTTGATATTGGCCTTGATGAATTCGACCGCGCGGTAAGCGCCGGTGGTGACGGCCTGCGTGGAAGCGCCGGTGAACCAGTAGATCATGGCGCCCCCGGTGATGAGGCCGAGGACGAACGGAGCATGCAGGAGCGAGAGCTTGTCCACGTTGGCGGTCAGGCCGTTCGTGAGGGCCATGATGATGGAGAAGGTCATGGTGGTCGCGCCGACGACAGCAGTGCCGATCAGAACTGGTTTAGCCGTCGCTTTGAACGTGTTGCCCGCGCCGTCGTTGGCTTCCAGCATTTCCTTGGCTTTTTCGAAATTGACGTCAATGTTGAAGTCTTTTTTGAGTTCGGCTTTGATGTTAGGAACGTTTTCGATCAGTGAGAGTTCGAAGACGGACTGCGCGTTGTCGGTGACGGGCCCGTAGGAGTCCACCGCGATCGTGACCGGGCCCATGCCGAGGAACCCGAAGGCGACGAGTCCGAACGCAAAGACTGGCGCGGCGACCATCAGGTTGGCCAAGCCCATTCCCGTGATGAGATAGCCCACGGACATCAACAGAACCATGGCCATGCCGAGGTAGTAAGCGGAGAAATTTCCCGCTACGAAGCCGGAAAGGATGCCGAGCGATGCGCCGCCTTCCTGCGCGGAAGTGACAACTTCCCGGGTGTGGCGGGATTCGGTGGAGGTGAAGACTTTCACGAGTTCGGGGATGATGGCGCCGGCTAGAGTGCCGCAGGAAATGATGGTCGCGAGCTTCCACCACTGCGTGTCGTCGCCGCCGAGCGTCGGGATGATCAGCTTCGAGATCGCGTAGGTCAGGGCGATCGAGACGATCGAAGTAATCCAGACGAGGGAAGTGAGGGGAGCTTCGTAGTTGAAATTGTCAGAGTTGCCGTACTTGGCTTTTGCGATCGCGCCGTTGATGAAGTAAGCCGCAGCGCTGGCGATGAGCATTACGATGCGCATCACGAAGATCCAGACGAGCAGTTGGACCTGAACCGTGGAGTTGTGAACGGCGAGAAGAATGAAGGTGATGAGCGCGACGCCGGTGACGCCGTAGGTTTCGAAGCCGTCGGCGCTGGGGCCGACCGAGTCGCCCGCGTTGTCACCAGTGCAATCGGCGATGACGCCCGGGTTGCGCGCGTCGTCTTCTTTAATTTTGAAGACGATCTTCATCAGGTCTGAGCCGATGTCGGCGATCTTGGTGAAGATGCCGCCGGCGATTCGAAGCGCGGCGGCGCCGAGGGATTCACCGATGGCGAATCCGATGAAGCAGGGACCGGCGTAGTCCCCGGGAATGAAGAGAAGAATGAAGAGCATCATGAGCAGCTCGACGGAGATGAGCATCATGCCGATGCTCATGCCGGCTTCGAGCGGCGTGTGGTAGATGGGATAGGGCTTGCCGCGGAGTCCGGCGAAGGCGGTGCGGGAGTTGGCGAAGGTGTTGACGCGGATACCGAACCAGGCGACACCGTAGCTGCCGGCGATGCCGACGATGCTGAAGAGCAGAATGATGGGCAGAGTGAGCGCGACGGATTTGCCGGGAACGGGCGAGAGCCAGCCGAAGTAGAGAACGATGACCACGGCGATGAAGAGCCAGAGGAGCATCAGAAACTTGCCCTGCGTAAGCAGGTAGGTCTTGCAGGTTTCGTAGATGAGCTCAGAGATTTCGCGCATGGAGCGATGGACGGGAAGATTTTTGAGGCGCGTGTAGATGATGAGGCCGAAGAGCAGGCCAAAGACGCAGATGAGGATTCCCCAAAGGAGGAGTTTGTGTCCGTCGATGCCGCCGGCGAATGTCACGGAGGAAAGATCGGGAAGCTTGAGGCTGGCTTCGCCGCCCGCTTCTTCGGCAGGCTTTGCAGCGGCCAAAGCGCCGGTCGTGGCGACGAATGCTGCTGCGCTCACGGCAGAGAGCTTGCTGAATCCATTTAAGATTGCAGAACTACAGTGGGACCAGGCGTTTTGTAGCCAGGTTCGCATGTAAGGCGTCCTCCGAATCGCTGTCGTTAGTCAAAAGCTTGCAGGCGTGTGATACACCGCACTGCTGAAAATCCGCACACTTATTGCTGGCGAACCTTGCGGGCATTCGCCGGTGTTGCATTTGCGCCACCTTGCCGCTACGCAGCATCTGGGATGCGCGCTTGACGGGCCGGAGAGTGGCTCCTTGTCCTGACGGAAAAGCAACCATGCCACGCGGCGGCGCGCCAGGAACCCCTTCCCGGCAGACACCCTTAATCCAGGGCCTGCGAATACAAGCGCTGGAACCCCGCGGTTTGCTTGGTATAAGCAAAATTCAGGGCGTGGCGAAGGTCTGATTTATAACATTCCAGCGCCGGATTTTCAAATGACGGCAGGTTCGGCGCCGAGTGAGTCGGTCCAAGGTATTTGGTCACACGGCGGCATTTTATTAGAGCGGGTTTCTAACCTGTGCTATACTGGCTTTGCGCTTAATGCAGCGGTTGTGTTGTGCGGTCCCTCCGGTTTACAGACCTGATCTGAGAATACCCGCCCTTCGAATTCTCCGTACGTTTTCAGCGTAAATAAAAAATACGTCCGGCAATACGGATTGTCGCGCGCAGCGAAGTGTGCGCGCAGCGGCAACCGCGCCGGCAAGAAAGCAAAATGACAAGTATTTCTGAACTCGGTTTTTCTGAATTTTCGGTAGCTCCTTCACTGAAGGAGCGGTTAAAAACGGCAAAGTTTTTGGTACCGACACCGGTGCAAGCCGCGGCGATTCCCCAGGCCCTGTCGGGCAAAGACCTGATCGCCACCGCGCAGACAGGAACCGGCAAGACGCTGGCGTTTCTGATCCCGGTGATGGAAAAGCTGGCCGGACAGCGCACGCGCGGGATTTCCGCGCTGGTGCTGGTGCCGACACGCGAACTGGCGATGCAGGTGGTCGCGCAATTCAATGTATTGAAGGAAAAGCAGGCCGCATCGGCGGCTTTGGTAGTGGGTGGATTGCCGGAAGGCCGGCAACTGGATGCGATTCGCAAGGGAGCGCAGCTGGTGGTGGCGACGCCGGGACGGCTGGAAGACTATCTGGACCGCAGGCTGATTTCGCTCGGCGGAGTAGCAACGCTGGTGCTGGACGAAGCGGACCGGATGCTGGACATGGGATTTCTGCCGGCAATCCGGCGGATTCTGGCGGTGCTGCCAAAAGAGCGGCAGACGCTGTGCTTCTCCGCGACGATGGAAGGCGCAATGACGCAGCTGGTGCGCGATTACACCCGGAACGCGGTGCGGTTGTCGTTCGGGTCGACGTCGAAGCCGTCGGAAAATGTGCGGCTGCAGGCGTTTGAAGTGACCGATCAGGACAAGGCGGAGACGCTCTACGGGTTGCTGGCGAGAGAGAGTGGTCGCTGCCTGGTGTTTTGCCGCACGAAGCGCGGGACGGAACGAGTTGCCAAGAGCTTGTCGCGGCAGGGAATTCATGCGGCGACGATTCATGGGGACCGTTCGCAATCGCAGCGAACTGCGGCGCTGACCGGATTTCAGCGCGGACAACATCGCGTGCTGGTAGCGACGGATGTGGCGGCGCGCGGGATTCACGTCCAGGATATTGCGCATGTCATTAACTACGACCTGCCCGAGGTGACAGAGAATTTCATTCACCGTGTAGGGCGGACGGGACGCGCCGGTGAACGCGGCGTGGCTTCCACATTGTTTGACCGGAGGCAGCGGAGCGAGCTGTTCCAACTGGAGCGCGCGCTGGGAATCCGGATGGAGCGCGCTGTTTTGCAGGGCGGGCAGGCTGCCGCTCGGCCGGCGAGCAGACCAGTGAGCTATGACCGGCGCGAGATGGAATTTGTGCCGCGAGTGTCGGAGCGGATGGTTCGGTTGCCTGGGGAGTTTTTGCAGGCGCAGATGGAAGGCTGAGACCGCAGTGGAGTCGTTGGGCCGGGGACTCTGTTTCCGGCTCTTTTCTGTTTGGTCCGATCATAAATGCACGCGTTCAGTGGCAGGCACGGGTCTGAAAATCACCGGCGGATCGACTGACGGGGCAGTCATGAAGCGCGGATGCTATCGAGCGCGCGGAGGCAATGAAGGAGTTGGTTGCCAGCTACAGTCCGCTACGAATCCATGAGACGACAGCACGTGTTTACCATCGCGGTTCGCGTTCAGGAAAACGGTAAAGCGGCCCTCGTCGCCTTCGCTGAAACCGCCCGTTGAGCCGGCACGCCAAAACCGACATGGAGTGTCTGACCGGGCCACACCAGCTTGCGGACTATCTGAGTGTCGGCAATCTCAAAAGTGGGGCGACAGAAGAAACGTGCACCGAAACCGTACCACGCCGGGACGAAGGTCCACTTACCAAACACTGGGTCTTTGCGTTCGACGATGTAATTCAGCATTGTTTCATGTCGACTTGCCCAATCTATGGAATCACACGCAATTAATGATTTGGGGATCGAGGCATAGTTTTTTAGCCGCGCTTCGCTTCGTATGTCCTGGCCGGGCCTTGCACGCCTGGGACGTCGGTTGAAGTTGTTTCCATCACATCGATGTGCAGGCCCGTCGGCGCGAAATGGCCGAACCGATGGCGATGCACTCCTTCATGAAGGCAGAATCCAACCAGCAGCGTGCCTGCGAATACTAGCCCGAACCATTTCACCTTCCGCATAACCTGATTTGACACCGCGGTTTTTGGCTTCGTGCCTAATAAAGTCGAATTAATCATCGAAAACGAGGAATGGACGACTGACCGATAGGCAGAACCTTTGATAACATGCCAGGCAGTAATTTGGAGACTGCATCGGAATGAGCACAGGTTCTTCGGCTATTGCGGATACCGCGGCTGCACCTATCCGGCATGACTGGCGGCGGGAGGAGGTGGCGGAGATTTACGGGACGGCGCTCCCTTCGCTGGTGTTTCGCGCGCAGACGGTGCACCGGCAATTTCACCCGGAAGACCGGGTGCAGACGTGCCAACTGCTTTCGATCAAGACGGGCGGGTGCCCGGAGGACTGCGCGTACTGTCCGCAGAGCGCGCATTACGATGCGGGCGTGGCTCGGGAGGGACTGCTCGATACCGAGCATGTGGTGAGCGTGGCGCGTGAGGCGGCGGGCCGCGGCGTGACGCGGTTCTGCATGGGAGCGGCGTGGCGACAAGCGCCGGAGGGCAGGGAATTCGAAAGAGTCTTGCAGATGGTGCGCGGCGTGTCGGCGCTGGGGCTGGAGGTGTGCTGCACGCTGGGAATGTTGACGGAAGGGCAGGCGGAGCAACTGAAGGAAGCCGGTCTTTCGGCGTACAACCACAACCTGGACACTTCGCCGGAGTTTTATGGCTCGATCATTACGACGCGCGTCTATGACGAGCGGCTGAGGACGCTGGCGGCGGTGCGCAAAGCGGGGATTACAGTATGCTGCGGCGGAATTTTGGGCATGGGCGAGCGGGAAGAAGACCGCATCGGGCTTCTGCAGCAACTGGCAAGCCTGAAGCCGCATCCAGAGAGCGTGCCGATCAACATGCTGGTGCGCGTGGAGGGGACGCCGCTGGCGAAGGTGCCGCCGCTCGATCCCCTGGAGATGGTGCGCGCGATTGCGACGGCACGGATTCTGATGCCGGCTTCGCGCGTGCGATTGGCGGCCGGGCGCAAGCAGCTTTCTCAGGAAGCGGTGACGCTGTGTTTTCTGGCGGGCGCGAATTCGATTTTTGTGGGCGAAAAGTTGTTGACGACGCCAAATCCGGGTCGGGACGAGGATGAACAGCTGTTGGCGACGCTGGGCATGAAGCCGTTGGAGCCGCATGCCGTCTAAGGAAGAAAAGAAACTGTTGGGAGAGTTGGAACGCGACTTGGCGGAGTTGCGTGCGCGGGATCAATTGCGGAGCTTCGCGCAGGTGGCGGGGATGAATCTCTGTTCGAATGACTATTTGGGATTGGCGGAGGATTCGCGGCTGAAAGAGGCGACGCTGGAGGCAGTGGCGGCGTCGACGCGGATGGGCGGGACGGGTTCGCGGCTGCTTTCGGGGCACGAGCCGGTATGGAATGAGTTGGAGGAAGAGTTTGCAGCGTTTGCGGGGACGGAAGCGGCGCTGTACTTTGCGAACGGGTATGCGGCTAACCTTGGTTTGCTGTCGGCGGTGGCCGGCAAGGATGATCTGGTTTTTTCGGATGAACTGAATCACGCCAGCTTGATTGACGGGATACGGCTGAGCGGCGCGCGGAAGGTGATTTATCCGCACCGGGATGTGAACGCACTGGAGCGGGGCCTGCGTGAGCATGCGAGCGAATCGTGGCGGAAGCTGATTGTGACGGAGTCGGTTTTCAGCATGGACGGCGACATCGCAGACGTTAAGGCGATGCAGAACTTAGCGGAGCGCTACGGTGCGAATCTGGTGGTGGATGAGGCGCACGCGACAGCGGTGCAAGGGCCGGGCGGAGCCGGGATTGTGGCTGAGGCGCGGTTGACACGAGAAGTGTTTGCAACGGTGCATACGTGCGGCAAGGCGCTGGCAAGTGCCGGGGCGTTTGTTTGCGGTTCACGCGTGTTGCGCGAATTCTTGATCAATCACGCGCGAACGCTGATCTTCAGCACGGCGATGCCGCCGTACATGGCCGGGCAGATTCGGGCAGCGACGCGGCTGGCGCGCGGGATGGACGCAGAACGAAGAACGCTGTTCTCAAACGCTAGCGAGTTGAGCGATTCACTCCGTCGCGAAGGGTGGGATGTAAGCGGATCGGCATCGCAAATCGTTCCCGTGATCATTGGCTCCAATGAAGACGCGCTCGCGGCGGCTGCATTTTTGCAGGGACGGGGATTTGCCGTGCGTGCGATTCGTCCGCCGACGGTCCTTGTGGGGACGGCGCGGCTGAGATTGTCGCTTACGGCGCGGATTACAAGGGAACACGTGACGGGCATACTGGCGGCCTTGCAAAATTGGAGAAGGTCGCAGAGTTCGCTGGCTGCGGCCGAAGTTGCGGGCCGCGCGTGAGACATCATTTTTTTGTTACGGGAACGGATACCGGCGTGGGCAAGACTACGCTGTCGGCACTGTTGTGCGCGGCGCTGGACGCCGTGTACTGGAAGCCGATTCAGACCGGCACGCTGGAAGGCACCGACCGGGCGACGGTAATGCGGCTGGCAGGAATCGGCACGGACCGGACGCTGGACGAGGTTTATAAATTTGTGCCGCCGGTTTCGCCGGACTTGGCCGCTCGGTGGGCGGGCGTCGAAATCGATCTGGCAAAGGTCAATTTGCCGAACCACCTGGCGAACGACTGGCTGGTGGTGGAAGGCGCGGGCGGCGTGCTGGTACCGATCAACCAAAAGCAGTTTATTCTGGACATGATGGTGAAATTGAAGCTGCCGGTGATTCTGGCGGCGCGCAGCACGCTGGGGACGATCAATCACACGCTGCTGACCTTGGCGGCGCTGCATGCGGCGGAGTTACCGGTGCATGGAGTGGTGCTGATCGGCGATCAGAACCGCGAGAATCGCGAGACTGTAGAGCGCTTCGGGCATGTGCGCGTGATTGGCGAGATTCCACGGCTGCCGAATCTGCACCGGACGGCGCTGATGCAGGTTTTCATGAATTATTTTGACCGGTCGGCGTTTTCGCAGTGATTGCGATATAGAAGTTTACGGTGTGGCAGGGAGTTTCCTCGACTGCGCAGGCCGACCCTTCGGATTCGCGCAGGGCGGGCATTTGCTTCGCGAATGAAAAGAAAAACCGGTCAGCCTGCTCCGCTCGGAATGGCAAAGGGAAAATGACGAGTCCCCTAAGAATCTGGCATCCGTTTACAAATAGTGCATTGGATCCGGCGGCGATTGAAATCGAGCGTGCGGAAGGCGTGTGGCTGTATGCGCGGGACGGGCGAAAGATTATTGATGCGGTGTCTTCGTGGTGGGTGAATCTGCATGGCCACGCGAATCCGCGGATTGCTGTAGCGATTGCGGAGCAGGCGCGGAAGATGGAGCACGTCATTCTCGCGGGATTTACGCATGAGCCCGCAGAGGAGCTGGCGGCGAGACTGCGCAAGTGGGTGAGGCCGGAGCTGACGCATCTGTTTTTTTCGGATGACGGCTCAACGGCGGTGGAAGTTGCGCTGAAGCTGGCGGTGCAACATTTCAGCAACAGCGGGCGCGCGGAGAAATGTGAAATCGTTGCGCTGGAGCATGGGTATCACGGCGACACGGCGGGAGCGATGTCGGTGAGCGATGACTCGCCGTTCACGGATCCGTTTCGAACGATGCGGTATTCGGTGCATCGCGTGCCTTCGGCGTACTGTTATCGGTGCCCGGTCGGATTGAAGCGCGAGTCATGCCACATCGAGTGTGTGCAGAAATTGGAGACGCTATTAGAGGAACGCGGCGACCGGATTGCGGCCGTAATTGGTGAGCCGTTGCTGCAGGGGGCGGGCGGGATGATTGTGCATCCGGTGGAGTTCTTGCAAAGGGTGCGGGCGCTCTGCACGAAGCATGATGTGCTGCTGATTGCGGATGAGGTGCTGACAGGCTTCGGGCGTACCGGAAAAATGTTTGCTTGCGACCTGGCGGGAATTTCGCCCGACCTGATGAGTTTGTCGAAGGGAATCACCGGCGGATTTTTGCCGATGGGCGTGACGCTGTGTAGCGATCGGGTGCAGGGCGCGTTTCACAGCGAAAATCGGTTGCACACGTTTTATCACGGGCATTCTTATACGGGGAATGCGCTGGCGTGTGCGGCTGCGAATGCGAGTTTGCAGATTTTTGACGATGAGCCGGTGTTCGAACGCATTGCTGACATTGCGAAAATTCATGCACAGCGGTTGGACCAACTAAGGAAGTTTGCGGTGGTCGGCGATGCGCGGCAGATCGGGACCATCGGCGCAATCGAACTGCGGACGGAGGATGCAGGCTATCTGTCGGCGATGCGCCCCAAGCTTTACCGATTCTTTTTGGAGCGTGGAGTATTGCTGCGGCCGCTGGGGAACGTGGTGTATGTCTTGCCGCCTTACGTGATTTCGCCGGACGAGTTGCATCGCGTGTGGGATGTGATTACCGAAGCGGCGGAGACAGTTTTCTAGCGACGGATGATAGATTTTGCCGGGATGGGGCGCAGCATGCTGCGCCCCTACGAAACTTCGCGGAGGGGTTTTGCACGGAAAGCTGAGTGTTTGGAAGCAGAAGATTGTGACCTTCGCGGGGACGCTGGGCGCACCGGGGCTGTTTTTGATTTCGTTTTTGGATTCGTCGGTCCTGACATTTCCGGTGATCAACGACCTCCTGCTGATTGAGCTTTCCATCCAGCATCCGGCGCGGATGACTTTGTACGCGCTGATGGCGGCTTCAGGGTCGGTGTTGGGGTGCGTGCTGTTGTATTTCATTGCTCGAAAGGGCGGAGAAGCATTTTTTCACAAGAAGGCGGGCCATCGGGCGCTCGCGATTCGGCGCTGGGTGGAGGAAAACGGCTTTGGGGGGATGCTGGTCGCTGCGCTGTTGCCACCGCCCACGCCGTTCAAGGTATTTGTATTCGCGGCGGGAGTGTTCGAAGTGCCGCTGTGGAGCTTTACCTCAGCCATCACCCTGGCGCGGCTGATCCGGTATTTCGGCGTTGGATACCTCGCGGTAAAGTACGGAAAGGATGCGCTGCCGATTTTGGAGCGCAACAAACTAACGGCGGCCGTGGGACTGGCGGCGTTTGTTGTGCTGAGTTATCTGGCTTCGCGATGGATTCTGCGGCACCGGCATCGTCCCGAGGCCGGGAATTAGTGAGAGCTGCTCGCGTCCTTCTGCCACTGCAACTCGGACGAAACGACTTTGAAATTCTTGTCGAGATTGATGTCGGCGAAAATCGCATGTGACTTTTCTTCGGCTGCCTGATCCTTCAAATCCTGAATTTCTACGGAATAGCCTTCTGTTTCCGTTTGCACAGTTGCTTTGGGAAAGCGCGCAAACTTTAGAAGCTCGACCGCAGAATGCGAACTTTGCGCCGCACTGAGCATTGGCGACGGCTCGGGCTTATGCAGGGTTGTGACGCCAGAAGCGTAACTTACTTCGCCGCCCATGCTGCGCATGAGGACGAGGTTCAGCGCGGATTCTGTTTCCACGATGCTGTGCCAATGGAATGGCGAAGTCGAATCAGGAAACGCGGCGGCGCGATGCGGTGTTTCGCCGGCTATTGTATGGGCCTCCAGCGCGGCAACCGTGTTGGCGTGCAAGAGGGCGCGCAGTCCGATGTATAGGGCCGCAAGAGTCAGGCCGACGAAAGCCCCATTGCGTCCACGCGGGCGCTTGCTGCGCGCGCCAATTTCGTCGCTGACCAGCCGGAACAGTTCGGGGAAGACAATTGCGGCGATCAGCATGGCGAGGAGCCACGGTTCAATCGTTGGCAGCAAGTCCAGTGCGAAGCGGCGCGAACTGAAGGGCCACAGCAGCGCGACGCCGTCGGACTGGCAGAGGTCCATCATTAGGTGAAGTAGCGCGCTGGCGAGCGTCGCCGGTAGCAGAGCAGAAGCCATCATCTTTATTTCTCGGCGCACGGTGGACTGGGGTCCTTCGCCAGGTTCGGTATCGGCTCCGCCGCCGAGAGGAATTGCGATGCCACCCCGGCGAGCCGAGCCGAATGTGATCAACAGTAGAAACGGCAACGCTACGGCGATTAGCGAAACGATTACGGTGCCGGCCAGCGAATGCGTGGCGTTACCGTGCCACGCGAGGTAGGTTGAGGGACCGAAAAGATAACTGAACCAATCGATGTCGGCGAGGAGTCCCGCAAATATGACTGCGAGAACGGTCAAGAGCTTCGCCTTCGGGAAAAAGGCGCGTTGCAGGGCGAAAGACGCTACTCCGTGCGTGAGCGGATCCACGTCGCGTCAGTCCGTGGCTTCGGGAGGCTTTTCGGGACCAGGGACAAGAAGCCGCAGGGCGCGCGGCACAATGCGAAATTCGACGGGCAGGCGGGCCAGGGGTTCTCCGTCCACCTGGGCATAAGTGGGCGGGTCGGATTCGATTGGTTCGCAAAGCAAGCGATCGGACTTCCAGAAATAGACGCCTTCTTCCTTGCGCAGATCTCCGAACCACAAGGTCGGCAAATAGCTGAGGTACCTCAGGCCGCTTTGGGTGGTTAGGCCGACGAATTCGAATTGATCTTCATAGAGATCGGCCTGTGTGGTGATTTTAAATGGGCCGCCGTAGTGCTTGGTGCGGCCGACGATGACGAGAGAAACTTCGCGTTGCTGGCCTTCACTGGTGACTCGGAAATGTTGAAACTTGTAGTTGAAAACTTCGCGTGCGCCTTGCCACCAGTAGGCGAGGATGCCCATACGGGCTTTGAGCTCGAGGTCGACGGCGTAAGTAATGCGGCCGTCTGGTCCGGCGCCGGCGACACTGAGGAAGTAGCGGGCCTTCTGGGGTTCTTCGAGAGGCGTGGCGAGGCCAAGCGCGATGTCGCGTACCTCGCCGCGGGCGATCTGATCGGCGGCGGTCGGAATTTCCCAGGATAATTCGAGCTCTTTCGCGAGGACGTTAGCGGTGCCTGCTGGAAGCAAGGCCATCGGGACACGATGACCGTTTTGCGAGCCGGCGAGGCCGTTGACGACTTCATTTACAGTGCCGTCGCCACCACATGCAATCACCAGCTGGCGGCCGTCGGCGCCTGCACGGCGGGCGATTTCCGTGGCTTCGCCGGGACCGGTGGTTTCGGCGAGGTCGGCCCGGATGCCGCGAGTTCCGAGTATTCTGCGCGCCTCGTCTAATTGGGCGCGGCGGGCCGCGCCGCCGCCACCGGCGTTGGGGTTGTGAATCAACAATGCGTTGCGAAGATCTTGCATAATCCTCGTAAGACCGTCGGCTCGTGGCAAACTCGGCTGAAGCAAGCCAATCTGCCGCAGGCATGTACCCGCCACAGCGTCTTCCAGCGAGTCGTAGGAAGCTACCTATTCTATATAATACGGATTGCGATTGTGTGAATGTCGCGCGGAGCGGACATGGCGAAGGCGGCCACGGCGTCGGTAAAAAAGGAAGTTGAAGAGCTACGGCAGAAACTTCGCTACCACGAATACCGGTATCACGTGCTGGACGATCCGGAAATTTCGGATGCCGCGTACGACAAGCTGCTTGCGAAGCTGAAAGAGCTGGAAGGCGCACACCCGGGGCTGGTGACGGCGGATTCACCGACGGCGCGGGTTGGCGCAGCGCCTAGGGCAGGGTTCCAGACGGTTCGGCACAGCCGGCCGATGCTGAGCCTGGACAACGCATTTTCGTTCGATGCTTTGCGCGACTTTGACCGGCGAGTGAGGGAAGGAAGCGGGCTCAAAGAAGTCGAGTACATTGCCGAGCATAAGTTCGACGGGCTGAGCATTTCGCTGGTTTACGAAGATGGAGTACTCGTGCGCGGCGTGACCCGCGGTGATGGGACGACCGGCGAAGAGGTAACGCCCAATGTGCGAACGGTCCGGTCCATTCCGTTGCGAATTGACGAAGACCTGCTGAAGAAAGTTAAAGTGCCGGGTGACTTTGAGGTGCGCGGCGAAATCATCATGACCCGCAAAGCGTTTGAAGCGATGAACCGCCAGCAAGAACAAAGCGGCGGCAAGATTTTCGCGAATGCGCGTAATGCGGCGGCCGGAGCGGTGCGGACGCTGGATTCGAACGTCACGGCACAGCGCAAATTGGATTTTTTTGCGTACTACCTGTTGCGTGATGGGAAAGCGGCGTTCGCGAAGCACTCTGATTCGCTGCAGGCGTTAAAGCAGTTGCGTTTTCGCGCTTCGGACGACTGGAAATTGTGCGACGGCATTGAAGAGGTCATCAAATATTGCGAATCGTGGGATGCGAAGCGCGAAAAGCTGCCCTACGAAATCGACGGCGTGGTGATCAAGGTCAATTCCGTGGGGATTCAGAACGAACTGGGATTCACATCGAAGTCGCCGCGCTGGGCAATCGCATATAAGTACCCGGCCCGGCAGGAAACGACCGTGGTGAACGATATTCAGGTGAACGTCGGCAGGACAGGCGTGTTGACACCGTGGACCCTTCTGCAGCCGGTACAGATCGGCGGGGTGACGGTGAGCCGCTCTACGCTGCACAACATGGATGAGATTGAGCGGCTGGGTGTGCAGATCGGCGACACGGTGCTGGTCGAGCGTGCGGGCGAAGTGATTCCGCATGTGTTGAAAGTGGTGAAGGAAGGGAAGGACCGGCGGCCGTTCCGCATGCCGAAGAACTGCCCGGAATGTGGCAGCAGGATTCACCGCGTCGAAGGCGAAGTAGCGTACCGCTGTCTGAACTCGGCGTGCCCGGCGAAACGGCGCGAATCGCTGCTGCACTATGCCAGCCGGCACGCGATGAATATTGATGGTCTCGGCGAAAAGATTGTGGACCAGTTGGTCGAAAAGAACATGGTCAAGGATGTCGCTGATCTTTATTCATTGAAGCTGGATGAGGTCGCGGACCTCGAGCGGATGGCGGAAAAGTCCGCGCAGAACCTGCTGGATGAGATTGAAGCGAGCAAGAAGAATTCGTTGTCGCGCCTGTTTTATGCGCTGGGAATCCTTTTTGTGGGCGAACGCACGGGCCAATTGCTGGCGGAACATTTCTCCTCACTCGACGAATTGGCCGAGGCGACGCAGGAGCAACTGGAAGAAGTGCCGGAGGTTGGCCCGAAGGTTGCTAACAGCATCGTGCAGTTTTTCTCAGAACCGGCGAACCGGCAGCTCATCAAAAAGCTGGAGAAAGCCGGTGTGCGGCCGACCGCCGAGAAACGCGAAGTAAAGAGCAACAAGTTCGCGGGAAAGTCGTTCGTATTTACCGGCGGGCTGGCGAACCGTTCACGCGAGGAAGCCGGCGAGATTGTGAAGCAGCATGGCGGCAGTGTCTCGGGATCGGTGAGCAAGAAAACCGGCTATGTGGTGGTAGGCGCAGATCCAGGATCGAAGTACGACAAGGCGAAAGAACTGGGAGTCACAATTCTGGATGAAACCGGTTTTGAAAAACTCGTCGGGTTGAAGTGAGCTGACTCAAGTGGCAATTCGCCCCGCAACGAAGTTCGACCACGATGTAATTTGGGAAATTCTGGAGCCGATGATCCGGCGCGGCGATAGCTATACGCTTCCGCGGGATATGAACAAAGAGCAGGCGCTCGAGTTTTGGTTCGCGCCCGGGAAAGAGACATTCGTATGGGAAAGGGAGGGCGTCGTCCTGGGAACTTACTTTTTGTGTGCGAATCGGCAAGGCGGTGGTGCACACGTCGCGAATTGTGGGTACGTGACCGCGTTCGCAGCACAGGGGCGCGGGATCGCGCGCGCCATGTGCCAACACTCTCTGCAATACGCGAAAGCCCGTGGTTTTCGCGCGATGCAGTTCAATTTTGTCGTCGGCACCAACGAACGGGCAGTCAAGCTTTGGGTGGATCTGGGCTTCGAGATTGTCGGCCGGCTGCCAAGTGCGTTTGACCATCCAGAGCACGGCTTTGTCGATGCCTTTGTCATGTACAAGCGTCTCTAAATGGTTAGCGCAGCAATGCTCCTCCCAGAGTGCGCTCTGGATTCAGGGCTTGCTGATTTTTTGTTCCCTCGCAACAAATACCAGAAGCCAAAAAGCAGCGCTATGAGTACCCCAGACTAGCTCTCCACCCGACGGGACGTCGAAGAAATTGACGCAAGTAAGCCGCGATGCGGCTCGAATTAATTGCGACCAACACCGCCAGGGAAGCGATAGCCAAACCGCTACCCAATAATTTCCAGATCGTGCGAAAGGGGACGCTTTTTCGAGCCGTCTTCGCCGTGTTCCCACAAAACCAACCTTTTCGAGTTCTGAAATCGGATGTTCTCCAAGGAGGCTTGTTTAACCGTTTCAAGTACGAGAAAGTCTTTGGCTTCGCGAACGTTCATGGTGGCGATTCTATGTGGCCAGCCCAAGAACAACAAAGCCGCGTGGCATGGCGCGTTGTATAATGAGATTAGCGGGTGAGCTGGACGATCGCTGGTCCCGATTCATCGGGACGGGAGGAAAGTCCGGACACCGGTCTGCGTCAGCAGATTAGTAGGCTTGTGGAACGAAAGGGGTAACCTTTCGGCCGCGGGCCTCAGGGTAAACGCGCCTGGTAACGCCAGGGGAGCAGCGTAAAGCTGTTCACGGAAAGTGCCACAGAAAACAGACCGCCGCAAAAGAAAGCTTCTGTGACGGGCGGCAGGGAAACCTGCTCATCGTGTGAGAAAAGCGCTTTTGTTGGTAAGGGTGAAAAGGTGGAGTAAGAGCCCACCGCTCGTTTGGTAACAGGCGAGGCACGGAAAACCCCGCGTGGTGCAAGGCCAAGTAGGAGGGGAGAGCCGGCCCGGCTCGCCAAGCGAAACGAGCGAAAGCTTGTGACGCTTCCTCGAACGTGGCGCAAGCGGTAAACGCTTGTTGCTGCGGACGAGGGCAACCCTCGGGTAGGCTGCTGGAGTCCCGGAGCGATCCGGGGCCTAGAGGAATGATCGTCGGGCTCCGAGCAATCGGCGCCAACAGAATCCGGCTTATAGGCTCATCCGCTATAACTATATGAAAGACAAGTATTTAGATTTTTTCGCTAGTTAAATGCGACAAAACTGTGACGGGTTTCCAAACTGAAGTCATTTCGCTTTCGTATTGAATCACGCCGTTCTCTCGTCGCGTAGTCCGCGAAGCTTCCTATCCTATCCGTCGCGATCAGGTCTCCCACACCTTCACCTGTTTGAGCAGTGCCGTTTCCGGATACTTCTTTTTGGCCATTCTTTCGATCCGCCGATCATATTCCTGGATGCGTTCATTTAACGATTCCACTTCGCGCAACAACGGCTGCAAGGCTTCGCGCAATTCCGTGCCTAATCCACTTCCAATTTCCCGACTGACTTGCTGCGTGCCACACTTGCGCAGCCGTTCCCCGTGTGACTTCACCAATCCTCGTGCGGCATTCACTAGGGCAGTTCGAGCGCGCACCAGTCCCGCTCGTGCTCGGATCTCGGTCAGGTGCAGCTGGGCTTGGGCACTGCGATGGTGCACTGGGCTCAGCAGCTCCGGATCGATTCTTGCCAGCCGCGCCAGTGTTCCCGCATCGATGCGATCATCTTTTCGCCGGCTCTTCACGATCAAGCGCACGTTCTGGGCGTGCGCCACAATCACCTCGTGTCCTAGCTCCCTCAACAGCCGGCTTACCCATGGGAAATGTGTTCCGG
>UEXQ01000425.1_pt1 | contig 25685 bp, 18 predicted proteins | sample 4301111 | NCBI WGS metagenome assembly UEXQ01 (sample SAMEA4773181, study PRJEB27434) | metagenome | biome: 2259; feature: agricultural soil; material: soil | place: USA | collected 2014-09 | depth 0.25 m
ATGCAAATCAATATTCCTCGTAATCTGGCCGGTCGCACGCAACTTCGCGTCCGGCTGCGTGCGGAAGAACTTGGCGAACACGGCCCGGCCGGCCGCCTCATCTGGGCTGTCGCCGCCATGTCCTGGATTCTTGGCTTGGCTACCGCGCCGCTGGTCTGGCGCGGCTTTGAATGGATTGGCGCACACACCGGCGCGCCCAAGCTCGTGCTGCAATTCGGATTTGTGCTGTGGTGGGGCCTGCCCGCTCTGTTAGCGGCGGGCATTGTGTTGTGGAAGCGCGAGTGGCGCGCCCAAGGAGCCGAATAGAGTGGGCGCAATGAATTTTCAGGAGTAGGACAACCATTATGAGCACACCAGGTCAAAACGTCTCGAGCGCGTGGAATGAACGAATGCGGATGATTCGTTTGCGCCGTAAAAAAGAGCGCCCTCAGTTTCGCGAAGAGCTGCGCGTCATCCCGCGCTGGCTGAAAATTCTTTGCCTTGTTCTCTACCTGTTGGCCGTCGGCATCGCCGTAACCATCGTCAATGTCGCGCCCGACACCAGGTTCCCCGAAGTTCGCGACAACGCCGCCGCCGCAACGCTGGCCATGATCGGCATCGTCACCGGCATGGCCATTATGATTTCGGCTTTTCTCTTCATGCTTGGCTATGTGTATCGCGATGCGCGCCGCCGCAACATGAACGCACCTCTATGGACTCTGCTCGTTCTCGTCCTTGCGCCCTCTTCGCTGATCATCGGCCTCGTCATCTATCTATTGGTGCGCGAACCCCTTCCCTATCCCTGCCCGCGCTGCGGAGCGCTCGTCGGCCCGCGCTTCAATTTCTGCTCCAGCTGCAAATGCAACCTCCACCCCAGCTGCCCCAACTGCAAGCAGGAAATCGCCGAAACCGACAAGTTCTGCCCCCATTGCGCCTACGAACTCAAACCCGCCGAACTCCCTGATTCTTCAGGCAATCTGATTCACCAAGAATGAAAGAAACAAAGGCGAAGCGGGAAGAAAGAGGTATCATGCCCGCGCTATGGGTAGTACCGATTGGCAGCACGAAAAAGAGCGTCTCCAGAAGCTCTACGGAACGATGCGCGATGAGGAACTAACGAGAATTGGCGCTGACCCGTCCGCTCTAACCGAGGCCGCAAGAACTGCGCTGGAACCCGAACTACGATCGCGAGGCTTACCTCCGCTCGCCGCGGCACACGAACTGCAGTTACTGCAAGAGCAAGAAAAAAAAGCCCTGGAGCCCGTTCTACTTCGTCGATATCGAGATTTGCCGGAAGCGACAGTCGCTAAGAGCGTTCTGGAGTCTGCAGGCATTGAGTGCGTCCTGGCTGATGACAATCTGGTTAGGCTTGACTGGTTTTATTCAAACTTAATCGGCGGCGTGAAGCTTTTGGTCCACCGAGAGGACGTGCAAAGCGCTGAAACGCTGCTCGAACAATCGGCGCCTGAGAAATTTGACGTAGAGGGACTCGGAGAATATGAACAGCCCAGGTGTCCTCGCTGCAACTCGATGGACGTTTCCTTGGACGGCTTGAACAAACCGGCTTCCTACGCAAGCCTTCTCATAAGAGTGCCCATCCCAATCATCGACCGCGGCTGGAAGTGCCATTCCTGCGGACACATGTGGGACGAAAGCTCTCAGTCCGAGCCCAATACGAATGAGCAGACAGGCTAAACGGTTGAGCTCTAAACGATCAGAAGCGTTCGACTGCAAGCGCAACCGCGTTGCCGCCGCCGAGACACAGAGCGGCGATGCCGCGCTTCAGGTTGCGGCGCTCCAGTTCGTATAACAGCGTCACCAGCACGCGCGCGCCGCTCGCTCCTATGGGATGGCCGAGCGCGACCGCTCCACCGTTGACATTCACCTTCTGTGGATCGAGCTTCAACTGGCGTGTAACAGCAATTGCGGCGACGGAAAATGCTTCGTTCAATTCGACGAGGTCCACGTCTTTGTCGCGCTCCCAGCCGGTCTTCCGCAGGAGCTTTTCTACGGCATCCACCGGCGCCATCATCACCCACTTCGGCTCCACGCCGCTGACCGCTTGCGCCACGATGCGCGCCATTGGCTGCTTGCCAAGATTCGCGGCGTTGCGTTCGCCGGTAACAACTACCGCCGCGGCGCCATCATTCGTTCCGGGAGCATTTCCTGCTGTGACCGTTCCGTCCTTCTTGAACGCGGGTCTCAGCTTGGCCAATGCTTCGAGCGTGGTATCTTCTCGCGGCGATTCGTCGTACTGGATCACGATCGGCTCGCCTTTTTTCTGAGGCACTTCGATCGGCAAAATCTGCGCTTCAAAAAAACACGATTTGCGCGCACGTACGGCTTTCTGGTGGCTCTCCAGCGCAAACTGATCCTGTTCTCCGCGCGAAATGCCGTACTTCTCTGCGACCAACTCGCCGGTCATGCCCATGTGGAAGTTTTCATACGCGTCCCACAACCCGTCGTGGACCATTGAGTCCACCACGACGCCGTTGCCGATGCGGTAGCCGCTGCGGGCCTGCGGCAAAAGATAGGGACAATTCGACATGGACTCCATGCCGCCTGCAGCGACGATTTCGCTTTCGCCAAGAGCGACCGCTTGCGCTGCGAGCGCAACCGCCTTCAGCCCCGAGCCGCACACCTTGTTGATGGTCATGGCCGCAACGCGGGGATCGCATCCGCCTTTGAGCGCGGCCTGGCGGGCGGGATTCTGCCCGAGTCCCGCTTGCACCACGTTGCCGAGAATCGCTTCATCAATCTGTTTGGCATCTAGTCCCGCGCGGCGTGCCGCTTCTGCGACAATTTTGCCGCCCAGTTCCGGCGCAGAAAAGCCTGCAAGTCCGCCCTGGAATTTGCCAATCGGCGTACGAACCGCGGAGAGAATTACTGGAGTTTCCATGGTGCTGCCTCCAACTACCAATTATAACGCGGCGTTGAAGACGGCGCAGATGGACGAAAAACGCGTGAACTAATATCGCCCCGCCTACGATTCGTCGGCGGAGGGGCCGTACAGGCCGGGGACCGGTACGTTGAGCAAGCGCAAATAGACGGTGAGTTGCGCGCGGTGATGAATCATGTGGTTCATCACCATGCTGCGAAGACAGGCAATGCGGGGCATGGTGAAGATTTCTTTGCCGCCGGCGAGTAGCGTCCAATTCACGTTGAAGTCGGCGTCGGAAGCTCGGCCCAGCGCGGCGCGCGCCTCTTTCGATTCCTTGTCGAACGCGGCGAGAAGCTGTTGGGTGTTTTCAATTTTCGGCGGTTCGTACTGCGGGCCATCCACCGGAGCGTAATCGAGATTCTCGGTTTGCAGCGTCATCGTATACCAGCCCGGAATCGTGCCGACGTGGGCAGCCAGCCACCCGAGCGTGCCGGATTTTTCATGCGGTTTCCAGTTCCACTTTTCCGTGGGAATGCGTTCGAGCACTTTGCGAGTGCTGGCCATTTCCTGGTCAAATTCGGGGAGCAAGGACTGCGCTATCGACATAAAGCCTCCAAAAAGCTTTGCTTCGCGGCGGCCAAACTATAGGCGAACAAAAGGCGAATTGTCAAGCGCGCTTCGTACGGTCTCTGTCGTCAGGCTGAGGCTTAAAAAGCGGCAGCAGTGCTGCCACACTCCAAAGTAGAATGCGCGTATGGCACACCAACGCACGGACTCCTACCTGAAAGACTCGATTTCGCTTTTCCAGTATTACAAGAAACTAGGCGAGAACGCGATTGCGCAGTGTCCCGACGCGGGGCTGTTTGGAACGCTGGATGAAGAGAACAATTCCATCGCGATCGTAGTGAAACACATGACCGGAAATATGCGGTCGCGCTGGACAGATTTTCTGACGAGCGATGGAGAAAAGCCGAATCGCGATCGCGATTCGGAATTTGAGGCTCCGCCGAAGACGCGCGCGGAGATTTTGGATTTGTGGGATGCAGGGTGGAAGTGCCTGTTCACGGCGTTGGAGCCGCTCACGGACGCGAGCATGACCAAGACGGTGACCATTCGCGGCGAGGAACATTCGGTGATGCAGGCGATCAATCGGCAGATTGCTCACTATGCGTACCACATCGGCCAGATTGTGCTGCTGGCAAAGCATTTTGCGGGAGCTAGCTGGAAGGCGCTGACGATTCCGAAGAAGCAATCGGCCGAATTTAACGCGGATGTGGCTGCGGGCAAAAAATCGCAACGCTGAGCAACAGCCGAAGAGGGATTCCCGCCCTAGGAGCTGAACAGAGAGGAGTACGGCAATGTCCCCGAATTATTTTGAGCAGGACTCACGTGTGTCGCGGCGGCGGTTTCTGGAAATTGCGGCAAGTATCACAGCCATGTGTTCGATGCGTGCGGAGTTGTGGGCGGCGGAGGAACGCAACGGGATTCCCTACAAGGCATTTGGAAGTACGGGCGAAAAAGTTTCAGCGATTGGATTGGGCGGTTATCACATCGGCCGGCCCTCGGATGAGGAAAGCACTCGCATCATCCGCACGGCGATTGATGGCGGCATCAACTTCATGGACAACTGTTGGGACTACAACGACGGCGCCAGCGAAGTGAAGATGGGCAAGGCGCTGCGCGACGGCTACCGTCAAAAAGTTTTCCTGATGAGCAAGATTGATGGCCGCGACAAAAAAACCGCCGCAGCACAAATCGATGAATCGCTAAAGCGGCTGCAGACGGATCACATTGACCTCATGCAGATGCACGAAGTGATCCGGATGGGCGATCCCCAGCGCGTTTTTGCTCCGGGCGGCGGAATGGAAGCGCTGGCCGAGGCGAAAAAGGCCGGCAAGATTCGCTACATAGGATTCACCGGGCACAAAAGTCCGGACATTCATCTGCACATGTTGAAGGTGGCGGATGAGCACAAGTTCCAGTTAGATGCCGTATTGATGCCGGTCAACGTGATGGACGCGCACTTTGAAAGCTTTGTGGGCAAAGTGATGCCGGTACTGGTGCAGAAAAAGATTGGTATTCAGACAATGAAGCCGATGGGCGGCGGAATTATCCTGCAAAGCAAGACAGTGACGGCCCCGGAGTGCCTACGATTCGCGATGAGCCAGCCGACGGACGTGGTGATAACCGGCTGCGATTCATCGGAAATCGTGCAGCAAGCGCTGAATACGGCGCGTAATTTCAAGCCCATGAACAAGGAAGAGATCGCTTCCCTGCTGGCGCGGACCTCATCCGCAGCGAGCGAGGGCAAATTCGAACTGTATAAGACATCCACCAACTTTGACGGGACAACTCACAATCCGCAGTGGATGGGCACGTGAAGTAACCGACGGGGAACCGCGAATCGCGTTGATCTCAATTCTTGCGTCCATCCTGCTGGCGGTGGCGTGAATTTGCCTGCATCACTGGGACCCATGAAGGATATTTTGAAGTCCTTTTTGTAGTCGAGCCGCTAGAGCTCAGCCATTGCCGGGCTTTCCCAAGTTTACGGAATTATAGTAAGGTAGCGGGCACGGGAGATGCCCATGAAGTCCGCCAGATTTCTCGTTGCCTCGTTGATTCTATTTGCCCCCATTGGTTTCCTGGCCACGTCCGCGCGGCCAGCGTCGGCGGAAGACGAGGTCCGCGACGTTGAGCAGCGGGTTAACGCCGCCTACGAAGCCAACGATTTGCCGAAATATTTTTCGTTCTACGCGTCGGAATTTTCGCAGTTCCTACCGGAAGGCCGGAGCGATCTAGACGCCTACAAAAAGGAATGGACTGCGTACATCGGCGAAGGCAACCAAGTGCAGAAAGTCAATATTTCCGATCTGCACATTCAAGTCGGACCGAACAAGGACACGGCGGTGGCGAGCTACATTCTGCACGTTCGGACGAAATTGAAGGATGGAAAGACCACCGACGAAGACAACCAGGAATCCGACGTGCTCTTCAAACGGAATGGAGAGTGGAAGATCGTGTTTCTGCACTACTCCGCGGCTCCGAAGAAATAGCTCAAGGAAAGCGCAGAAGATACTAGAAAGCGCGGCATCTGGGGACTGCATGAGCGAATCCGACGACAAAAAGCTTGGAATGGACCGGCCGATCACCCGGCGCGATTTCCTGAACGGCGTCGCAGTTGGCACAGGCAGCACAATCGCGTCGTCGGCTCTTCCCTCGTTTGCACTAGGAGCACTCGCTGATCCCGGCGCTGCGCAGGATCAGCCGGGCTACTATCCACCCGCGCTCACGGGCCTGCGCGGGAGTCACGCGGGATCGTTTGAAGCGGCGCACAGCGTGCGCGACGGCAAAGCTCCGGCCAAGAGCGCGAGAGCAACCGACACCAAGGAAACGTACGACCTGGTGATCGTGGGAGGGGGGATCAGCGGACTGGCAGCCGCGCATTTTTGGCTCGCGAAGAATCCCAACGCGCGCATCCTGCTTCTCGAGAACCACGACGACTTCGGCGGCCACGCCAAACGGAACGAACTTAGCGCGGGCGGACGGATGCTACTGGCCAACGGCGGCACGTGGGCGATCGAGTCGCCGTTCCCTTACAGCAAAGTGTCACGTGCCCTGATGGACCAGTTGGGAATCGAACCGAAGGCGCTGCTGGCCAAGTGTTACCACAACAAGGTGTACAAGCACCTCGGCAATGCCGTCTTCTTCGATAAACAAACCTTTGGAGCGGATCATCTGGCCGCGCATTTGCCGGGGAATAGCCACCGGGGGGGCGGCAGCAGCGAGGAATGGCGAACCTTTCTCGCGAAGTCTCCCCTGCCCGCCGAGGCGCAGAACGACATCGTGCGGCTTGAGACCGACAATGCGGACTATTTTCCAGAGTTTTCTTCCGCTCAGAAAAAGGACAAGCTTTCGCGCATCAGCTACAAGGACTATTTGCTGAAGGTCGCGAAAGTTCACAAGGACGCGATTCCCTACTACCAGACCCGCACGCATGGGCTGTTTGGGGTAGGAATTGACGCGGTGCCCGCACTCGATTGCTGGGTACTGGGCCAGCCCGGTTTTGCTGGCCTGAAACTGGAACCTGGACCGCATCCGCGGATGGGCTACACGCCGCGAGGCTTTGCGTCTCCGAAAGAACCTTACGAGTTCCACTTTCCCGACGGCAACGCGACAATTGCACGCATGCTGGTGCGCAAAATGATTCCGAACGCGGCAGCGGGGCACGATGCCGAAGACATCGTCACCGCGAAATTCGATTACACGCAGCTCGACAAGAACGATTCGCCGGTGCGAATTCGCCTCAGCAGCATTGTGGTCACGGTGAAGCACGCCGGCGAGGCGGCGCAAGCGAAACAGGTGGATGTTACCTATGTGCGCGACGGACGGCTTGCCAGCGTACACGGCAAGAATGTGATTCTGGCTTGCTGGAACATGATGATTCCCTACCTGTGCCCTGATCTGCCGGAAAACCAGAAGGAAGCGCTGCATTATGGCGTGAAGGTGCCGTTGGTCTACACGTCGGTGGCGATCCGCAATTGGGAAGCCTTTGAAAAACTCGCCGTACACAACATCGCTTGCCCGGGAATGTATCACCACGAGATGAATCTTGATCTTCCCGTGGACATTGGTGGCTACGAATCGCCGAAAACGCCTGATCAACCGATACTGGTGCGCATGGAGCGGACGCCCTGCCTGCCCGGGTTGCCGGAACGCGATCAACACCGTGCGGGGCGTGGCGATTTGCTTTCCACGCCGTTCGAAACATTTGAACGGAACATCCGCGATCAGTTTGCGCGGGTGCTGGGCGCAGCCGGATTTGATTCGGCGAGAGACATCAGCGCGATTACCGTGAATCGCTGGCCACACGGCTACGCGTACGAATACAACTATCTTTTCGATCCTGAGTGGCCCGCCGGAGAAAGCCCTTGCGAGATCGGGCGGAAACGATTTGGACGCATCGCGATTGCGAATTCCGACGCGGGAGCCGCGGCTTATACCGACTCCGCGATGGATCAAGCGTGGCGCGCGGTGGAAGAGCTGCACGGCGCTTGATGAAACACCGCGTGCGAAATTTCTGATTTTTACTTTCATGGCTGACGACAACCCAAGTTTTCTCTCTGACCGCGAACTCGGAATGGACCGATCCATTCCGCGGCGCGATTTTTTGAACGGCGCCGCGTTGGCCTTTGCTGCGGCGATCCTGCCGGGCGGATTGCAGCGGCCAAACCGTGGCAACGCTGAGCCGCAAAACCGCAGCGGGTACAACCCTCCAGCTTCCACCGGTCTGCGCGGCAGCCATTCCGGCTCATTCGAAATCGCACACAGCCTGCGCGACGGTACTTTCTGGAAAACCGCCGGTACTCCGCGACCTGTCCCCGAAAAATATGACCTCATTGTCGTGGGGGCCGGGATCAGCGGGCTCGCAGCAGCGCATTTCTTTCGCGAAAAAATCGGCGCCAACACCAGAGTATTAATTCTTGAAAATCACGACGATTTCGGCGGACATGCAAAGCGCAACGAGTTTCACCTCGGTGGCAGGCTGCAACTGCTGAACGGCGGGACGATGTTGATTGACAGCCCGACGCCGTACAGCGCGGTGGCCGCCGGACTGATGAAAAAGCTGGGGATTGATCCGGTCGCCCTGGACAAGAAATGTACCAATGATGGTTTTTACGGCTCGCTCGGTATGGGCTCCGGCGTTTTCTTTGATCGTGAAACTTTCGGCGCCGACCGTCTGCTGAAAAACCGGCGCAACGTAGAAGGCGAAGCTGCGGCCACCGGCGCGGACGATAACAGCGCCGAAATGCGCTGGCAGCAGTTTTTGCGGCAGGCGCCACTGACGGATGCGGCACGGCGAGACATCCTGCGAATCGAAACGCAGAAAACGGATTGCATGCCGGGACTGTTCTCCGCTGAAAAAAAAGACCGTCTTTCGCGGATGAGCTACAAAGACTTTCTAATCAACGTCGTCAAAGCGGATCCCGGCGCTGTTGCTTTTTACCAGACCCGGACCAATGGCGAATGGGGCGTTGGCATTGACGCAGAGCCGGCCCTGGATTGCTGGGCTCTTGGGCTTCCCGGTTTTCAAGGACTGCAGCTCGATCCGGGCTCCGCTCCGCACATGAGTTACTCCGCGGCGGGGTACGCGAACGGCGGCTCGGACCGTTTTCACTTTCCGGACGGCAACGCTTCGATCGCGCGGCTGCTGGTGCGCAACCTGATTCCAGCAGCGGTTCCAGGCAATTCGGTGGAAGACGTGGTCACCGCGAATGTAGATTACTTGCGCTTGGACTCACCGCAATCTCTGATTCGAATCAGGCTGAACAGCACTGTGGTGCGCGTGCGTAACGTCGCGAAAGCGGATGCTGATTCCCAGCAGCCGTCTGAAGTCGAAGTGACGTATGCCAGCGGGACTGATGTTTGCTCGGTGCGCGCAAGCGCATGCGTGCTCGCGTGCTGGAACATGGCAATTCCCTATTTGTGCCCGGACCTTCCCGAAAAACAAAAAGAAGCGCTGCACTACCTGGTGAAGGTGCCGCTGGTTTACGCAAGCGTCGGCCTGCGCAACTGGACAGCGTTCCAGAAACTGAGCGTATCGAACATCGACTGCCCGGGCGCTTACTGGAATTCCGTCAGCCTCAACTGGCCAGTAAATATCGGGGAGTACCGCAGCCCGCGTTCGCCGGAGGAGCCGATTCTGCTGCACCTGAGCCGCACGCCGTGCAAGCCCGGTTTGCCTGCGCGCGAGCAACACAAAGCCGGCCGCATGGAATTGCTCGCCACAGACTTTGCAACGTTCGAGCGCAAGATTCGCGACCAGCTCGCCCGAATGCTCTCAGCCGGCGGTTTCGACCCTGCCCGCGACATCGAAGCGATTACGGTCAATCGCTGGCCGCACGGATATGGCTACGAATACAACCCACTATTCGATCCGGATTGGCCCGAGGGGCAAGCACCGCACATCGTCGGTCGCCAAAAATTTGGAAAAATTGCAATTGCCAACAGTGATTCCGGCGCAACCGCATACACGGACGTGGCGATCGACCAAGCCTACCGCGCGGTAAGCGAATTACTTTTTGCTTAGCTTCAAACCAGCTGCCGCGCAGAACCTTCAGCGCTCTCCCTTATTCCAGAGTAAACGTCACAAATTGCAGCTTGCCATCACGCTGAATCTGCAGCACGATCGGCGCGCCGGGCGGCAAAGCCTTTAATGCGGCGCGCAATTTATCCAGTGTGTTCATCGGCTCGCCGTTAAGCGAGCGAATCACGTCACCAGTAGTCAAAGGAATTTCGGCCGCCGCGCCGGCAGCCCGCGCCGCGACGATGATGCCGTAGGGATCGCGCAGGTCTTCGATCATCGAAGCGATCTTCCGATCCATCTCAACGCCCAGAATTCCCAGTTGCGGTACCAGATTTTTCTCCGGATCGGCAAGCGCCGACACCTGATCCATCTCATGCGGGTGTTCCTTCAGTGCCACATCGAAGCTCATCTGCTGTTTGCCGCGTAGAGCCTCGAGATGAACGCTTTCGCCTTCGTTCCGTGAAAGCAGATGAAACGCGACGTATGGAAGATTGTCCGCGCCCTTGCCGTCAATGCTCAGCAAAATATCGCCGATGCGCATGCCAGCTCCTTCGGCCGGTCCGCCGGGTACGACATCCGAGATAATTACGCCGTAATTGCGCGCGAGGCCCAAACCTTGCGCCATCTCCGGCGATATCGTTTGCAGTTGCACGCCGATCTCCGGGCGATGTAGGTGGCCATATTTTCGCAGCTGCTCGTACACCACATGAACGACGCCCGAGGGAATGGCAAAGCCCAAACCTTCGTTGCCGCCGGATTGCGAAAGGATGAAGGTGTTGACGCCAACTACCTCGCCGCCGGCGTTGACGAGCGGCCCGCCCGAATTGCCGGGATTGATGGGCGCGTCAGTTTGAATGTAGACCATGGGCGAGTCCGGATCGGTTTGGCGGGCGACAGCGGAAATCACGCCATGAGTAACGGTGTTGCGCAAACCTTGCGGGCTGCCAAACGCGAAGACAGCTTCTCCCTGATGCAAGTTGCGGTAGTTGGCCAGCGGCAGAGCCGTCAGCTTGGCCGCGTCCACCTTCAAGAGCGCCAGATCAATTTCGCGCGCCACACCGACAATGCGCGCGGAAGCCATGGTGACACGAGAGGCCAGCGCGCTGGCCAGCGTTCCGTCGGATTCGGCAGGAGGAAGAACTACTTGCACGTGCTGCGCGCCATTCACCACGTGCGCGTTGGTCAGGATGTAGCCGCTCGCATCCACAACAAAACCGGAGGCGATGGCTTTCTGCCGGCCGATGACGACGCCGGCGTTGCCGCGATCGCCTTCATTCACGGTACCGTAGCCCGTAACCAGAATCTGCACCACGCTGGGAGCGACTTTGCGGATCAGCGCATCGACCGACTGGTCCCATTGGCGCAATGCGTCGGTGCCTTGTGCTCTTGCCGATGAAGCCGTGCTCGACGCAATGATCGTAAGCGCCAGGCTAGCTGCTGCAGCCGTCCATCGTTTCATCCCAATTTCCGCCTTCTCTCCGTCGTGCTCGCGCTGATTGGACAACGTCCGGCCAGCGGAAGGTTTCATCCATTGCTCCTTCGCGGCTATCAGTCGCCAAATTTCTGTTACCGGGAGCCTCTTCAAGTATCCTATGCTCTGACCGCCGCGCCCAATTCGCGGCCGAGGTCCCCGCATATGCCGAGACTCCAGACCCGTGAAGACATTCGGCTCGAAGATAATCGCACTCGCAAAGAATATTGGAAGCGCTGGGGGCCGTACCTTTCTGAACGGCAATGGGGCACGGTGCGTGAGGATTACAGCGCCAATGGCACCGCGTGGGAGTTTTTTCCGCACGATCATGCGCGGTCGCGCGCATATCGCTGGGGCGAAGATGGAATTGCCGGTATCAGCGACCGCCACCAGTTCATCTGTTTTGCGCCGGCGTTCTGGAACGGACGCGATCCCATTCTTAAGGAACGCATATTCGGATTGACCGGCAACGAAGGGAACCACGGAGAAGACCCCAAGGAGTACTACTTTTATCTGGATTCAACGCCGACGCACAGCTACATGCGGATGCTTTACAAATATCCGCAAGCCGAATTTCCCTACCGCCAACTAGTTGAAGAAAACCGGCGGCGCGGCCGCAGCCAGCCGGAGTTTGAGCTGCATGAGACTGGCGTTTTCGACGGCAACCGCTACTTCGATGTGTTTGTGGAATACGCCAAGGGCAGCGATGAAGACATCTTCATCCGCATTACGGCATGGAACCGCGGGCCGGAGAATGCGACGCTGCATTTGCTGCCGACGGTATGGTTCCGCAATACCTGGTCGTGGGGCAAGGATTTGCGGAGGCCGACCATCAAGCGCTCGACACCTTTGCATGGGATTCTTAGCGCCGAACTGCAGCATTGGCAGTACGGAAAGCGCTGGCTGTTGGCTGACGGGAAACCCGAACTTCTGTTCACGGAAAATGAGACGAACAATGCACATCTTTTTGGCACGCGCAATCGCTCGCCCTATGTTAAGGACGCCTTTCACGAGTACTTGATTCATCAGAACCGAGCTGCGGTGAATCCCGATCAGAACGGGACGAAGATGGCCGCGCACTACAAGCTGAACATTGCGGCGGGCCAGTCTGCCATCTTGAAGTTGCGACTAACGGACATCGAGCCGCTCGGTGGAATGGATTCGAGCAGCGGGCAGTCCGGCGCCATTACTTCGCCAGGCCATCAAGAGCGGACGCAGGAAGTCCCCGGCACGAATGATTTTGCGGCGGGTTTCGATCGCTTGTTTGAATTGCGCAAGTCAGAGGCCGATGAATTTTTTGCGGCGCGCATTCCCGAGGGCCTTTCGGCTGACGCCAAAAACGTAATGCGTCAGGCCTACGCCGGCATGCTGTGGTCCAAGCAGTTCTATCATTACGATGTAAAAGCATGGCTGGAGGGCGATCCTGCAGGACCGCCGCCTCCCAAAGAGAGGATGCGCGGCCGCAACAAAGATTGGACGCACCTCTACAACGACGACATCGTTTCCATGCCGGACAAGTGGGAATACCCATGGTACGCGGCGTGGGATCTGGCGTTTCACACCATTCCGCTGGCGATCGTCGATCCGGACTTTGCCAAAGAGCAGCTCGTTTTGCTTTTGCGCGAATGGTACATGCATCCGAACGGGCAACTACCCGCGTATGAGTGGGCTTTTGGCGATGTGAATCCGCCGGTGCATGCGTGGGCGGCGTGGCGCGTTTACAAAATCGAGCGGCGCATTCGAGGAGTTGCCGATCGCGCATTTCTGGAAAAGACCTTTCACAAGCTGCTGCTGAACTTTACCTGGTGGGTGAATCGCAAAGATCCAGACGGCGCGAATATTTTTCAGGGCGGCTTCCTCGGACTCGACAACATCGGAGTGTTCGACCGCTCCGCGCCCCTTCCGACCGGCGGGCACCTGGAACAATCCGACGGCACCAGCTGGATGGGTATGTATTGCCTGAACATGCTGGCGATGGCGCTGGAACTGGCAAAAGACGACCCCGCCTACGAAGACGTGGCCAGCAAATTTTTCGAGCATTTCGTTTACATCGCGAGCGCGATGAACGACTTTGGTTCCGGCGGCGTGTCCCTTTGGGACGAAGAGGACGGCTTCTACTACGACGTCTTGCATCTGCCGAACGGCGATGAACATTTCCTGAAAATTCGCTCGATGGTCGGGCTCATTCCTCTGTTCGCTGTGGAAACGCTGGAGCCGGAAATTGTTGATCGGCTTCCGGGTTTCAAACGGCGCATGCAGTGGTTCATTGACAATCACCCCGACGTGCCAGAACACATCGAAATGACCCAGCGTTCGGCCCGCGGCGTGCGGCGGCTGCTTTCGCTGGCCAATCGCAAACAGCTGAAGCGTGTCCTCGCGCGCATGCTCGACGAAACGGAATTTCTCTCCCCCTATGGGATTCGCGCGCTCTCACGCTTCCACCTCGACTATCCCTACGAAGTCTATGTAAATGGCACGACGAATCGCGTGGACTACGAACCGGCCGAATCCACCACCGGGCTTTTCGGCGGCAATTCGAACTGGCGCGGCCCCATCTGGATGCCGGTCAACTATCTGCTGATCGAATCGCTGCAGAAGTTTCATCATTATTATGGCGAAGACTTCAAGGTGCCCTGCCCTTCGCGTTCGCGCGCGGAGTCAGACCTTTGGCAGGTCGCCGGCGAACTCTCGCGACGTCTCTGCCGCATTTTTGTGCGCGGCAAAGACGGACGGCGTCCGGTCGCTGGCGGACTCGGCTTCTTCCAGACCGATCCGCACTGGCGCGATCTGATTCTCTTCCACGAATATTTTCATGGCGACAACGGCGCCGGAATCGGCGCAAATCACCAAACCGGCTGGACTGGTCTCGTCGCAAAGCTGCTCGAGCAGAGCGGTGAATGAAGTTGAAAGATGGCAGCTCCGCGCAAGCCAAAAAGTAAGCAGCAAGCAGCGGCCACGAAATCCCTGGCCAGCAAACCCAAAGCGAAAGTATCCGCAGCAGGGGCGATTGCTCTAGGGCCGGAAGCGTGTACCGACTTCGCCGCTTCCTGTCGGCGCGAATGGCTCGTCACCAACGGCATCGGTGGTTTCGCTTCCGGCACAGTGGCCGGATCAGCCACGCGCCGTTATCACGGACTGTTGATCGCGGCGCTTGATCCACCTCGAAGACGCACCCTTCTTGTCGGCGGCGTTGACGAAAACCTTCGCATCGGCGAGCAGTCGTTCGAACTGGCAACACATCGCTGGCTGAGTGGCACAGTTGCTCCCGAAGGCTACAAGTACATTCAGAGCTTTCGCCTCGACGGCACAATCCCGACGTGGACCTACCAGATGGGAAACGCGCTGCTCGAAAAACGCATCTGGATGCAACAGGGCGCAAACACCACTTTTGTCCGCTACACGCTTGTCGAAGCCGCGTCGCCGATCGAGCTTGCACTCAAAGTCCTCGTGAACTATCGCGACTTCCATTCCTCCACACACGCCGGCTTCGCTCCGAACGAGTGGCGCATGCGTGTCGAAGCCGTTGAAACCGGCGTATGCGTCACGGCTTTCGACGTTGCTACTCCCTTCTACATAAAGTGCCGAACTCCTGTTCCGGTCATCCTGACACCCGATTCATCGGGCCGAAGGATTTCAAGTGAAGTCACCGCCGAGCTTCTGCACGTCTGGTATCGCGATTTTTTCTTTCCCCTCGAACGCGAACGCGGCCTCGACGATCACGAAGACCAGCTCCTCGCCGTGATTTTCCGCGCTCGTCCGGAGACGCGACAAAGCGTCACGCTCGTCGTCTCCACCAACCCAGAAGCGGCACTCGATGGCGACGCGGCCCTCAAAGAAGAGCGGGCCCGGCAAGCCGCGGTCCTTGCCCCGGTCAAACGTTTGTTCAAACCGAACAAGAACCCGGAGACGGACTCCCGCATCTCGCAACTCGTGCTTGCCGCCGATCAATTCATCGCCACTCGCTCGCTTCTCGGGCACCCCGACGGCAAAACCATCATCGCCGGCTACCACTGGTTCGGCGACTGGGGCCGTGACACCATGATTGCCCTCCCGGACTCGCTCTCGCCACCGGGCACCCCGAAATCGCCAAACAAATCCTTCTCGCCTTTTCCCATTTCTTGGACCGCGGCATGTTGCCCAACAATTTTCCCGATGCAAACGACACTCCTGAGTACAACACCATTGACGCCACGTTGTGGTATTTCGAAGCCATCCGCCAATATTTCGCGGCCACGAACGACGCGGCCACGCTCAGCCAACTTTTTCCTGCTCTCGCGCAGATTATTGAAACCCACGTCAACGGCACGCGCTACAACATCCACGTCGATCCCGCGGACGGCCTCCTCTACGGCGGCGGTCCCGGGGTGCAACTTACCTGGATGGACGCCAAAGTCGGCGACTGGGTCGTCACTCCGCGAACCGGCAAGCCCGTCGAAATCAACGCGCTCTGGATCAACGCACTCGAAACAATGTCGAGCTTCGCCAATGCTTTAGGCGAATCCTCAGAAAACTACATGCAGCATTGCCAGCGGGCGCGCGCCGGCTTCGCCAATTTCTGGAATCAACAGCGCAACTGCTGCTTCGACGTACTCGATGTGCCCGGCTCCGGCGCCAGCAAGGGCAACGACGCGTCACTGCGCCCCAACCAAGTCTTCGCCGTCTCGCTAAACGCGAATCTGCTAACCCCAGCCCAACAAAAAGCAGTAGTCGATATTTGCGCCAGAGAATTGCTAACGCCGTTCGGCCTCCGCAGCCTCGCCCCCGGCGAACCGGGCTATACCGGCGCATACTCGGGCGGACCACGCGAACGCGACGCTGCCTATCATCAGGGAACCGTTTGGGGCTGGCTGCTCGGTCCATTTGCTCTCGCTCATTATCGCGTCTACCGTGACCGCGACGCCGCTTTCGCTTTCCTTGAACCATCACTCGACTCAATCGATCGCTACGGCCTCGGCACGCTCGCCGAAATTTACGATGGCGACCCGCCCCACCTGCCACGCGGCTGCATCTCGCAAGCCTGGACCGTCGCCGAACTCCTCCGCGCCTGGCAATACCTGCAGAGCCTTTGACCCCGGACCACGGCGTCCCGCACGTTGGAACTTTCGCGCAAACCTTTCGTATCTCACTTCATGCAAATTGCCTTCATGCAAATTGCCAAAACTCGATCCGCGCTAGCGCTTCTCCTCGCCGCACTCTTCCCGCCTACCTCGCTCGCGCAATCCCCAACCAAACCATCACCCAAGCCCCAAACCTGGGTCACTGACGTCACCATCCTCTCGCCCGAAAATCTCGACCACGCCACCATCGGCACCGTCGTCATCGAAGACGGCCGCATCCTCCGCATCGACCGCGCCGGCACCAACAACACCTCGCCGTCACCCAAGCCTCCCGCCGGCGCCGCCGTAATCTCCGGTAAAGGCCAATACCTCATCCCCGGTCTCATCGACTCCCACGTCCACCTTGTCTCCGTCCCCGGTATGAACACCGACCAACGCGCCGGCAAAGAGCAAATGCTCGACGCCTACTACCGCCAGCTCCCGCGTTCTTATCTCTATTACGGCTACACCACCGTAGTGGACCTCGCCGTCTACAGCGAAAAAGTTCTGCAAGACTTCCGCAGCACGCCGCTCCATCCCGATCTCTACCACTGCGGCCCAGCAATTCCGATCGCCAACGGTTACCCCATGTCCTTCTGGCCGCCCGCCGAACGCTTTAGGTTCTTCCCCAATTTCCTCTACGATCCCGCGCAAGCCGCATCGATCCCCGCTGAATACAAACCCGAAGACCACTCGCCCGCTGCCGACGTCGCCCGCGTCAAAAATTCCGGGGCCATCTGCGTCAAAACATTTTTCGAGCGCGGTTTTGCCGACAATTTCAAGCTCCCCGTCATCACTGCGGACATGCTTGCCGAAATTCGCCGCGCCTCCACGCAGTCCGGCCTGCTCCTCTTCCTCCACGCCAATTCTTTTGAAGCCCAAAAAGTCGCGCTCAACGGCAACGTCGATTTCATCGCCCACGGCATGTGGCACTGGAAAGACCGCGACCGGGTGCTCGACAATGAGCCGCAAGTCCCCGCCGAAATCAAATCCACGCTCGATCAGATCGCCGCCGCCAAAATCGGCTACCAGCCCACCATCCAGGTCCTCGAAGGCGAACGCGTCTATTTCGAGCCGGACTATCTCAACTCACCCGCCGTCGCGCAGGTCGTTCCCAAAGAACTGCTCGCCTGGTTCCGCACTACCGATGGCCATTGGTTCGGCAACCTCATCAACGAAGACCATCTCTCCGACGAACAGTTCCGCAAAATTTACGATGAAGGCCCGCTCCGTCGCGTCCGCCAGACCACCGCCTACCTCGCGCAGAAAAATGCCAACTTCACCTTTGGCACCGACACTCCCTCCGGCCCCACCTACGGCAATCTGCCCGGACTCAACGGCTATCTCGAAATGCAGCAGCTCCACAATGCTGGCTTGTCTCTTACGCAAATCTTCCAGGCCGCCACCATCAACAACGCTCGCAAGCTCAAACTCGACGCCCACCTCGGCACCATCGAGCCCGGCAAAACTGCCAACCTCCTCCTTCTCACCAAATCCCCGCTCGACACACTCGACGCCTACGACCGCATCTCCACCATCTTCCTCCACGGTCAACCCATCCCCCGCGCATCGCTCGCTGCCACCGCCGCGTCGGCGCAGTGAGATCTCCTATAGGGGATTGCCAGTCGCCCGATTGGCCTCTTCGTAGCTTCTGCCTGCCTCAACTTCTCGGGGAGGCGGGTGGCCGTTACCGCAACCGTGGTTCCAAGGGCGCGGTCTTTTCTTATTTGCTCCGGAGCGCCGGACCTGCTTCCCACCAATTTGGCCGTGGAGCTGATCTGCGCCGGCACTTAAACTGACTTCGTCCCATCCTCTGATTCGTTTAGCGAGGTGCTTCCGTGAAGGGTCCCGTCGCAGCTGTCCCGCTTTCGCTTGCGCAGAGCGGTCCAGCGCACAAAAATTTCTCTAGCCTCCTAGAAACCACACAGCGGCACGCTTCCGCTTGGTTTGCATCCGTAGCCGACCGGCCCGTTCGCGCCACAGTTTCACCCGACGAATTGCGCGCGATGTTAGGCGGTTCGTTTCCCCAACGCGGAAGCGCGCCTGCCTCCGTTGTCGAACTGCTTGCAAACGCCGGACTACGCGGCAGCGTTGCATCCGTCGGTCCGCGTTACTTCGGCTTCGTCGTCGGCGGCAGTCTTCCTGCAGCGGTCGCTGCGGATTGGCTTGTCTCCGCCTGGGATCAGAACTCCGGTATCTACGCACTCTCGCCGCTTACCTCTGTCATCGAACAGATCACCGGCTCCTGGCTGCTCGAACTCGCCGGTCTTCCTTCCACCATGAGCTTTGGATTTACGACTGGCTGCCAGATGGCCAACTTCACCGCCCTAGCCGCGGCGCGTCATCGCGTTTTGTGCGATGCAGGATGGGATGTTGAGGCCGACGGCCTCTTCGGCGCTCCTGCCATCAACGTCATCGTCAGCGAGGAATCGCATTACACGATTTTCATGGCGCTTCGCCTGTTGGGCCTAGGCGCGAATCGCCTTCGCCGCATTCCCACCGATAGTCAAGGCCGCATGCGCGCCGACGCTCTCGCCGCTGCCCTCCGGGAGCTTCGCGGGCCATCCATCGTCTGCGCTCAGGGCGGCAACGTGAATACGGGCGCGTTTGATCCACTGCCCGAAATGGCTGAACTGGCCAAGTCCTCTGGCGCGTGGCTGCACGTGGATGGCGCTTTCGGTCTCTGGGCCGCAGCCTCGCCCCAGCGAACCGCCCTTATCCGTGGCATCGAGAATGCCGATTCGATCGCGACCGACGCCCATAAGTGGCTCAACGTTCCCTACGACTGCGGCATCGTCTTTTGCGCCGATGAAGCAGCGCACCGCAGTGCAATGTCGCTCGCGGCTGCCTATATTGTCGCCACCGGAAGCGAGCGCGATCCTCACGAGTTCGTGCCGGAAGAGTCGCGCCGCGCCCGCGCCATTCCTGTCTACGCCGCGTTGCGTTCGCTTGGTCGCGAAGGTTTCGCCGAGCTGATCGAGCGCAACTGCCGCCAGGCTCAACGCTTTGCCGATGGCGTACGCGCGGCGGGCCATGAAGTGCTCAACGACGTGGTCCTGAATCAGGTTCTCGTTTCGTTCGGCACTCCCGAACAAACGCAGCGCGTCATCGCGGCCATTCAACAGGATGGCACCTGCTGGTGCGGCGGCACCGTATGGAAAGGCCGCACCGCCATGCGCATCAGCGTGAGCAACTGGTCCACCAGCGACGCCGATGTCGACAAAAGCATCGCAGCCATCCTCCGCTGCGCCCAACCGCACACCAGCTAATCTGCACCGCGCCGTCTCTTCATGTTCCTCTGCGGGTGCCGCACGGCCACACCCGCCGCTTCAGAGCCAGTGACCGCGTCCACTCACCGTCTCCATTCGTGGTTCCAATACCCTTAGGACCACCTAAGGCTGCTCTTTAGGGAATCGACTGGCTCAGGCAGGCACGCACATAAACGCCCAACCCGCGATTGGGCTTTCGCGCCTTTCACTGTCCGGTTCTTCCAGACAGCCCCTGAAGCAGCGAAAGGGGTCCATGGACAAACACTTTTCGAAACTGCAGTGAATTACGAAGATCTCCGCAGTGCCTGCGGTGTTAGCATGAGCCCAATGCTCGAGCGTCGAGTCCAGGTTCTCATCGCTGCGGCCCTTCTTCTGCTTCTGGTCATCGGTTTCGGCCTGTACCGCTATCGCGCAGGACGCGCTGGGTCGCCGAAAAAGATTGCCGAGGGGACCTATTCGGTCCTATCTGCGGTCGATTCCTCGCGCAATGCGAAGGCCGAAGTCGATTCCTTCACGCTTTGGGAGGACCCGGGCCACCGCCTGAGAGCTGTTATTGCCTCTGGCGTACTCGCTATTCCGCCCCGCGACCCCACCAAGCCTTATCATCAGACCGAGACCCTCGAGATGAACTCCGACTTCTCGATGCGCCGCGTGCGGTACGAATTAGAAAACACCAATATCTCAGCAGACGGCGCACTCGATTGCTTCGTCAAGATTCTCAGCCTCGATTGCGCGAGCACGTTTGCTGGCTCAAACGGCAAAGGCAGCATTGCGGCAACAGGAGGTTACGCCACGCAGTTCGGCGCCGAGGCCGCCTTGCTCGATTTTCCCTGGTTCTTCACTACGCTGGTTGCCGTCAGCGACCGAAACATCAAGAGCAACAAACCGCTCCACGCGGTAACCATCGCATTCGACGGACAGACACCAGATACCCTGATCACCGGCCGCGTTCTCGATGCGAAAGCCGACTACCTTGGGACAGAGACCATCCAGGTTATGGATCACGCGATCCGCGCGCATAGGTTTCATGTCCGCGGAGGTAGAAGCCGCGATTTGCCCGACCTCGAATCTACGGTTTGGGTCTCAGAGAGCGGGCTTTTGCTGGCTCTCGATTGGATTGACGAGCGTTGGGAACTCACGAGCTTCGTGCAGCGTGACCGGCTGATTGCGGAGCTAGGAGTAGAGGACGATGAGTCCACGGCAATTCGAAACTCCGGCCGATTTGAGCGGCAGGAGTTTGTGCGTGTGCAACGAGCCCTTTGGACCGAAATCGGAGGCCGGGAAGAGTCGCTGTACATGGCTCTGCATGGAATGGGGTTAATCGAAGTCGCGGAAGACAAGATTGGCAGCTCCGAAGGGAAACGATTCCTGCATGTGAAAATCACGGATGCCGGGAAGGCCGTGGCAACTCAATGGGAAGAAGGTGCATTCGTCTCCGAGTTTCCGATTGCCAGTGAAAAGATCCTGGATATTCGACCCGAACGCAAATCGGAAAAATACCACTCCGCGCTCTATACGGTAACCTACCGCTGGGATTTGAATGAGTTGGGCCAGCGCCTAAAGGACTATCTTCCCCAGCAAGGCTCGAGATCTTCGGAGCCGCTCTCCGCGCAAGTCGGCTTGCGGTACGACAAGAATCAATGGAAAGTCGACACCATTCAGCGGCCACCCGAGGACGCGTTAAGGGGACGCTGAAGAATAACGGCTGCGCCCCAGTGGCAATCGAAACCATTCCGCCTACGCATCCGCTCGATCACTTGTGGCCGCCCCCGGGAGGCGACAGCCTCTGAGTTAGGCGCGCCGACGTTTCATTCTCGAACTTTTCAGCTATGACTTAGAACTTGGGCCAGGCTCAGTGGTCGTAGTTGTAGCGCAGGTCGCCCGGCAAGGCGCCTGACCGAGACCGCGTGTTGTAGTCGAGTTCGTACCCGACATGCGCGGCGTCGGACGGATACTCCTCGCCCGCAGCGTAGGGATACGGCTTCAGGCCGTGCTTCGGCAGCGGCTCCACGGTGAAGGCGTGCGCGGCGTAGAAGTCCATGTCCTTCTCGAAGCCGTCCGCCATGAAGAAGTAGTCGCGCACCCAGCCCGCCGGCAGCGCAGGCAGGCGCCGCGCATCGAAGTCCAGCTCCACGCCTTCGCCAGAGCTGAAAATCGCGAAGCGGTCATCGGCGGCGGCGAGCAACGATTTCACATCGCCGTAGCGCGTGTAGTTCCCTGCCGCCCGCGCGTAGGGTCCGGTGCGGCTCCGCTTCGCGTAGGAATACACCGTGTCGCTCGCCGGCGTCAGCCGGATCTCTTTCGGGAAGCCGAGAAAATCGAGCGAAGCGCGCGCCAGCGGGACTTCCTTCACCGTAAATTGGAGCGCCGCGCGCGAACTTTTGTGCTCGGGAGTCCGGTTAGGACTTTGCTCAAGCGTCGTCTGGTCGATACGAATCGCGTCCCAATAAATTTTCAGATTGTTCACGATGCGAATCCGCCGTGTGCCAGCCGGAAGCTTTCCCGTCATGTCCGCGACCATCGTGCGCGCAAGCCCCGCGGGAAAGCCCATGTCGTCCACGATGTGAACCCATTTGCCGCTCGCATTCTGCGCTTCGACATAAGGAGGAATCACTTTCACGCCAGCTTGGTCCGCCGCGTACATCGAAGTCGCCGTGAAATAGTCCGTGTACCCGTCCAGAATCAGCCGCAACGGCAAACGCGGATTCCATTCGCCGAGATCGAGTTCGACCCAGTGCAGCTTGGCGAAACCGACGAACGGGAGTGCGTCGAAGTCGCTGACGTACTTGCGGTCGCGCTTCGCCAGCAGCGGCAGCACATCGTGGCCGCGATCGTCCCACGCGCCTGCAGGAGCGTGCGCGTTGCGCGTCGGCACCACGCCAAACTCAGGGAATGGCGGAGTTGCCGCGAACCGCTCATTCGGATAGACGTCGTAGCTTGCGGGATGATCGATCGCCAGCAGCTTCACCTGGTCGAGGTAAACCGTTTCTTCCATCGGCTCGAGGAAGCGGAAACTGAGTAAACCGTCGCGCGGCCGCGCGGACCTGCCGGAAACTTTCAGGTACTCGGTCGGATCGGGCACATCGCGTTCGCCGGGCGCCACCCAGTGGCCCACCACGCCGGGGCCGATCATGTCTGCGATAAATTCGTATTCTTTTCCGTTCCACGCGAAAAGAATCGGGCACGAACTACCGCGTCGGTCGAGTTCGGCAACCTGCTGCGATTTGCGGCCTGCGAGTTTGATTTCGTCCTGCGGCACGCCGGTGGGCCAAAGCAGACGCACCACGTCCGCTCCTTTTTCGCTGCCGAGGCCGGCGTGAATCGGCAACGCGTTTTGCCCGAGGTAGCCGGAGGCGCCGGCCACTTCAAATTTTTGCGCGAGCTCGCCGGCATATACTTCGACCTTGGTCCCGATCGCGCTTTTGTTGTCGTTCAGCGCTTTCAGGTCGAGTTCGATCCAGCTATTTTCTTCGGCGCCTTCGTTTTTCAGCAGGACTGGAGCGCCTTCGGATTGTGTCACGACGAGGTCCATTGCTCCGTCGCCGGAAACATTGGCTGCTGCAATCGCAATCGGCTTGTTGAGTTTCACCGCATCGAGCTTGGTTTCTTTCGTCACGTCGGCAAATTTGCCTTCGCCCAAATTTCTAAGCAAGCGGACTTCTCCGCCATTCGCGCCTTCGCCGACGGCGACTAAATCGATCCAGCCGTCGTTGTCGTAATCGACCGCGGCGATTCCCGCGCCGCTCGTCCAGCCGAAATCAGGAAGCGCTACGCGTTCGAGTCCGCGCCCTTCTTTGTTGCGCCAGAGAGAAATTCCCGGCGCGCCCGCATGCGTGAATGCCAGGTCCATCCAGCCGTCTTTGTCGAAGTCGAACGCGACGACGCCAACCGCGCGAGGCAAACCTTCCTTCTTCAGGTCGATTCCGTCGAGCGGCTTGAATTCGCCTTCGCGAGGATTCAGCAAGATAGAAGCGCTTCGCCTTCCTCCGGCGAGAACGAAGTCAATCGCGCGATCGTTGTTGAAATCGGTGACGGTGCTGCCGCTCGCGCCATCGAAACCCAACGCAGTTTCTTTGGTGACGTCGGTGAACGTGTTGTTTCCGTTGTTGCGCCACATCTGGTTCGGAGAAACAAACTCAGAAGACTGGCGAGGTCCATCTATCAGATAGAGATCTAAGTCACCATCGTGGTCGTAGTCTACAAACGTGACACTCGTGCAGTGGTGCTCTCGCTTAATACCAACGGTTCCAGTTGCGTCGGTGAATTTACCGCCGCCGTCATTGTGAAAGAGATGGACGCCATCGTACATGCAGACGGCGAAATCGCTTTTGCCGTCGTTGTCGTAATCGCCGGCAGCGCATCCGAGTCCGCCACCAGCGAGTTTGATGCCCGACGCATCGGTGACGTCTGTGAACTTTCCGTCCCCGGAATTGTGCAGCAGATGCACCGAACCATTTTCCACCACACTGACGAGCAGCAGATCGGGTCTGCCGTCGCCGTCGTAGTCGAAAAAGCATGCACCGGAACTTGCACCGACGCTGAGCAGCTGTGGCGTGAACTTCACGGAAATGGCGGCGGGCGCTTTCGGCGAGCCGTTTTTGGAATATTCGGCTTGCGAGAATTTGCCCTGGTCACCGTAGCCTGCGCCAAACGGCGTGCCGATTTTCGCGGCAGTCATCTTCTGGAATTTCTGTAGATGGTCCTTGGCGTTTTCCGAGTCGCCTTTGCGCTGATAGGCTTTGGCCAGGCCGAATTCGGCTGAAGCGTGATACGGAAAAATTGCCAGCGCGGATTTGTAGGCCGCGATCGCGTCGTCGTATTTCTGCAGCTGCGTGTTCAGATAACCGATGAAATAGAACGCGTCCGGCTCGTTGGGTGCGAGTTTCGTGACGCGCTGAAAGGCATCGATGGCTTTTTCGTGTTCGGCGGTGTCCTTATAAACCAGGCCGAGGTTGTACCAGCCAAACGGATCATTCGGGACTTTTGCCGTTGCCTCGAGGAGAGCGGCTTTGGCCTCTTCGGACTTTTGCTGGGCGATAAGCGCGATGCCGAGATTGAGTTTCGCGAGCGCGTAGCCGGGCTGAGCCTTCAGCGCTGCTTCAAACTGTTTTTGCGCTTCTGCGAAACGTTGCTGGCCCATGTGGGCGACGCCAACGCTGTTTAAGCGGGCGGCTTCTGCGCTGGCCGCGTCGGGATCGGGAGCAACCGGTGCAACGGCGTGATGCGAATTTCTTGCGGCGAATACTTTCGCCAGCGGGAAAACCGTCCCCAGCAAAACCGCCGCAACGACTAACGAGGGGGCACGACGAACGCGCATTCGCATGAGTTAGAGATTATCCTGTCTCGGGCAGAAATCGGAAGGCATTCACAGAGAATCATGGCGGAACTTCATTACTTATCGCTTGCCATGCTTGCGCAGAAAATCCGCAGCCAAGAAACTACACCGCAGGAAGTGACGCAGCATTATTTGCAGAGGATTGAACAGCTTCAGCCGAAGCTGAATGCATTCGCGCATGTGGATGCGCAAGGCGCGATGCAGGAAGCACACGCAGCGGGAGAAGCGATTCTGCGCGGCGAGGGCGGTCCGCTTTGTGGAGTGCCGCTGACGGTGAAGAGTTGCATGGATGTGGCGGGCTGGCCGTGCGCGGTGGGTTCGCTGCTGCGGAAGGAATATCGGCCGCGTGGAGATGCAGCGTTGGTGCAAAGACTTCGCGCGGCGGGCGCGGTGATCGTTGGCAACACGACGACGCCGGAGTTTCTGATGGCGTATGAGACGGACAACCGGTTGACGGGAAGAACGAGTAATCCCTGGAACGTGGAGTTTTCTTCGGGCGGGTCGAGTGGAGGAGAAGCGGCTGCGATTGCCAGCGGATGCTCGGCGGGGGGAGTTGGCAGCGACGGGGGA
>UEXQ01000356.1_pt1 | contig 25630 bp, 22 predicted proteins | sample 4301111 | NCBI WGS metagenome assembly UEXQ01 (sample SAMEA4773181, study PRJEB27434) | metagenome | biome: 2259; feature: agricultural soil; material: soil | place: USA | collected 2014-09 | depth 0.25 m
ACGAAGAGCTTCATTTATCCGCTCTTTGTTTGTCCTGGTTCATCGCTTCGCCAAGAAGTTGGCTCCATGCCGGGTGTTTTCCAGCAATCCGCCGATCGTATGGTCGAAGATTGCCGCGAAGTGGAGAGCCTGGGCATCCCCGGCGTGATTCTTTTCGGACTGCCCGAATCGAAAGATGCGCGTGGAACCAGTTCGCTTGCGCAAAGCGGCGTCGTTCAGCGCGCCATTGAAGCGATTCGCAAGGCCAAGCTTAACCTGCTGGTCATCACCGATGTGTGCCTGTGCGAATACACCGATCACGGCCACTGTGGCGTGATCGAAAATGACAAAGTTGCGAACGACCCGACGCTGGAGATTCTTGCCGAACAGGCGCTTTCTCATGCGCGTGCAGGCGCGGACATCGTCGCGCCTTCTGACATGATGGATGGCCGAGTGGGAGCGATTCGCAAAAAGCTCGACGCCAACGGCTTTTCCGATCTGCCGCTTCTTTCTTACGCGGCGAAATATTGCTCGGGCTTCTATGGCCCGTTCCGCGAAGCTGCGGATTCTGCTCCCCAATTTGGCGATCGGCGCAGCTACCAGATGGATCCTGCCAATGCCCGCGAAGCTCTAAAAGAGGTCGCGCTCGATCTCGAAGAGGGCGCTGACATGGTGATGGTCAAGCCGGCGTTGCCTTATCTTGACATTGTCCGCCAGGTGAAAGACGAGTTTCGCGTTCCGATCGCCGCCTATAACGTCAGCGGCGAATATTCGATGGTGAAAGCTGCCGCGAAAAACGGATGGCTCGACGAAAAGCGGGTGGTGCTCGAAATTCTTACTGGAATTCAACGCGCGGGCGCCGATTTCATTTTGACGTATCATGCGAAAGATGCTGCACGCTGGCTGAAATCATCCTCTGATATGAGCGCTCCTCGATGAGTTCCACTCAACCTTCGCCTCAACACGGCCGCCGCCGCTCCCGCGAAATCTTCGCTGAAGCGGAACAACTCCTCGTCGGTGGCGTCAACAGTCCCGTGCGCGCGTTTCGCTCTGTCGGCGGAGAGCCGCTCATCATCGAGCGCGGTCAAGGTCAATATCTCTTCGACGCGGACGGCAACCGCTTGCTCGATTTTGTCGGTTCCTGGGGCGCCATGCTGCTCGGCCATGCGCATCCTGCCGTCGTCGCGGCGATCGCGGATCAAGCGCAAAAGGGAACCAGCTACGGCGTAACCACGGAACTCGAAGTGCAACTGGCGCAGCGAATTCGCCGCGCGGTTCCGTTCCTGGAGAAAATCCGCTTCGTTTCCAGCGGTACCGAAGCGACGATGAGTGCTGTTCGTCTGGCGCGCGGATTCACCGGCCGAGATCTCATCATAAAGTTTGAAGGCTGCTACCACGGCCATGCTGATAGTTTTCTTTCGCAGGCTGGTTCCGGCCTCGCGACCCTTGGCATCGCAGAATGCCCGGGCGTTCCTCAGGCGCTGGCGGAACTTACGCTGAACGTTCCGTACAACGACCTGGGGGCCGTCGAAAATCTCCTCAAGCAGCAGCAGGGGAAAATTGCCGCGGTAATCGTTGAGCCAGTCGCCGCCAACATGGGTGTTGTGCTGCCCGCAAAGGATTTTCTGCCCGGCCTTCGCGATCTGACCAAGCAGCACGGCGCGCTGCTGGTCGTGGACGAAGTCATCACCGGTTTTCGCCTTCGCAATGGCTCGTGCCAGCCGATGTACGGCATCGAGGCCGATCTGACTACCTTCGGCAAGATCATCGGCGGCGGACTGCCCGTTGCTGCTTACGGTGGCAGCGCGCAAATCATGGACCGTGTCGCTCCGCTTGGCCCGGTCTATCAGGCGGGGACGCTTTCGGGTAACCCACTGGCGATGCGCGCCGGAATTGCTACGCTCGATCAACTGGGTAAGCCCGGCCTGTACGAACGCATCGAAAAACTCGCCGCGAATTTCGTCTCCGGTCTGCGCGAAACGCTTCGTGCCCAAAAAATTTCCGCCCAGATCAATTCGATAGGATCGCTAGCCACGCTCTTCTTCACGAATGGACCTGTCGCCAATTACACCGACGCCAAGAAATCCGACACGAAGCGCTACACCGAGTATTTTCGCAATATGCTTGATCGTGGCGTCTTCCTTGCGCCATCTCAATTCGAAGCGTCTTTCATCTCCGCCGCCCACACCGATCTCGACGTCGAATTCGCCCTCAAATCCGCGAAAGCGAGCCTCAAACAACCTGTATAGTGCTGCCTTGCTAACAGGGCGATTTGTCGCGCGCACGTTTTTCCCCTCCTCGATCGTGTGCGCGCCGTCTCTCTAGCTGTGCGAAACTGTTTGCACTAAATTCCTGGAGGCTTCACTTCCATGCACGAACTTGAAGGCCACGGCGGTCACGACGAACATGCTGGCCCGCTCGTGATACCTGTTTCCATCACGATCTCTATCCTTGCGGTCCTCGTAGCTGCCGTCACGCTTCTCGGCCACCGCGCACATACCGAAGAACTCCTTCTACAAGGCCAGGCCATGAACCAGTGGGCTTACTATCAAGCGAAAAACGGACGAATGAATGCGGATCAGGCGATCGCGGATCTCCTGGGCGTTGTGACAACGGTGGACAAGGAGAAAGCCGAGGCAGTTCGCGTGAAGTATCACAAGGAAGTCGAACGATACTCGGAGGACAAAGACGAGATCAGCGAGAAAGCGACCGAACTACAGAAAGAGCGCGATCTCTATCAACGTCGTGCCGATCACTTCGATGCAGGCGAAGGCATACTCGAATTCGCTCTCATCATCTGCTCGCTCACGTTGCTGACCAACAAGAAGTTTTTCTGGTTCTCCGGAATCACAATCGGCGTAGTCGGGGTCATCGTAGCCCTCACCGGCTTCCTTGTTCAGGTCTAGCTCGGCGCCAATAGTGACAACCTTCTAGGCCTTGAGCGGCGGTTCAGCCCCGCGCAGACGCGCTAGTTCAGCCGCCAACGTGTCGAGTTTCTTGAGCAATTCGCCGTGACGCGCCTCGTCGGTGCCGGGCTTCTTTCCGAGAAAGGTAATCGTTCCGCCTGGCTCTAATACGCACTGTTGCACTTCGCTAAGCGAATCGAAACCTTGCTTGCGTGCCGCGGCTTCCAATTGCGCCATGGTGATTAGCTCGCGCTTCAAGTGTTGCGTCCTCACCTTGCCGTCCTCGATCAGAACGTCCGCTCTACCCTCGATCAGCTGGTCCAGAGAGCGGTGGTTGTAGAGGAACCGCACCACGAGATAGTTAACAACAAGTAGGGAAGTGGCGCCGATGATTCCGCCCGTGATCGAGTTGTCGTCTCCAATGATGGCGTTCTGCACCGTATTCGATAGCGTCAGCAGTACGACCAAATCAAAGGGATTGAGCTGTACGAGCTCCCGTTTTCCCGAAAGTCGCAAACTGATCACCAGAAACGCGTACACCAACATCGGGCGTAGAATCTTTTCCAGCACCGGCAACGCCAGTACAAACATGTCCTTCCACATATCGTGCATCGCGCGTTCCTCCTCCGATCGAGGGCTTTAGTTGAGGGCCAGAGTCTCCGCGAATTGCGAGCGGCTGACTTCGTACCGCGAGCGTAGCACGGCCCTCCGATCAGGCAAACCAAAGTACTGTCCAAGCGGACAGTCATGATTTCGCAACAGCACGTTTTTCCTCGTGGCGTTGCAGCCGGCTCGCCCTTATTCTTTCTTTAGTTCGGGCCGGCCTCCGTCGGCGCAGTTCAGTTTGCGCAGCATGACCCTGGGCGGTAGCACGGCTGTTCCAGAAAGTTTCATAGCCAGACCCAATTTCATAATCGCGTTGATTCGGGTTCTTTTCGGTTTATGTCAAAGAGTCTGTTGCTCGCGCACGATGCCGCATGTACAGAATTTCAAGCCCGCGCTCTCCTGTCCGCTTCACGGGAGTTGCTCGCCATCGTGTCTCCCTCAGGCGAGTTCCTTTTTGTAAATGAGAATTTCTCCCGCGTGCTCGGCTATTCGCCTCAGGAACTGATTGGCAAGCCACTCCTCTCTCTGCACGCTCAATCCGACGCATTCATGATCCAGCAAAAGTTCGCTTCGGTTGTCGCTGGTCGAAACAAAGACACGGTAGCCCGCCGCTGCAGCCTGCGAACCAGGTCCGGCCAGTTCCGCTGGTTCGACGCGATGGCCCATCGCCTCGCCGATGCGGAGGCGCAAGGCGTCATCATCTCTTATCAGGACGTCACCGAAATCCAGCGCATGGAAGCGCAACGCCTGGTCCTATCAAACATCGTTCACGCCCTCAATCAAACTTCGAACCTTGATGATCTTTTGTTCCAGATTCACGATGCCTTGAAGAAAGTCGTCTACGCGGAAAACTTTTTCGTCGCTCTTTACGATCCTCAAACCGAAATGTTCCATTTTCCGTTTTTTGTGGACCAGTTCGATCCCCCTCCGCCTCCGCAAAAAGTCGCCAGCACCTGCATGGCATATGTTTTCCGCACCGGCAACTCGTGCTCGATTTCTCAGTCCGAGTTCGACCGGCTCGCCGCCGCAGGCGAAGTCGAACTCGTCGGCTCCGCGTCGCCCGCCTGGCTTGGCGTGCCGCTGAAGACGCCAAGCGCCACCATCGGCGTCATGGTGGTTCAGCACTATCAGAATGAAAACGCTTACGACCAGCGCGACTTGGAATTTCTGGATTCCGTTGGCGGCCACATTGCCCTCGCCATCGAGCGCGTTCGCGCTGAGGAAGCGCTCCGCAAGAGTGAATCCATGTTCCGCTTGCTGTTTTCCCACACTCCCTTGCCAATGTGGGTCTTCGACATCGAAACCCTACGCTTCCTTCAAGTCAACGAAGCCGCGACGAAACAGTACGGTTTTTCGGAAAACGAATTTCACCGAATGACGTACCGCGACATTCGCCCGGACGCCGACGAGCCATCGTTTGCGAAGCATGTCGAAGAATGGAGACAGGACGGCCGGCATCACGGCCACTGGCGTCACCAGCGCAGAGACGGCAAGCGTTTTGAAGTAGAGGTCGTTTCACACAAGCTGGAATATGCCGGCCGCGCCGTGCGGCTGGTCGTCGCGCAGGACGTGAGCGAGCGTCAGCTCTTAGAGCAGCAACTCCGTCAGGCTCAGAAAATGGAAGCGATCGGACGTCTGGCCGGTGGCGTCGCGCACGACTTCAATAATTTGCTGATGGTGATCAAGGGCCACACCGAACTTTTGCTCGATGTGCTCCCGGTCGCCGATCACGTCACGCGCAAGGTGGAGCAGATTGATCGTTCTGCCGATCGCGCTACGGCACTGACTCGCCAGTTGCTCGCGTTCAGCCGCATGCAGGTACTTCAGCCGCGGCCGATGAACCTGAACTCCGTCGTGGACGAAATGGGTAAGCTCTTGCCTCGCCTCATTGGCGAGGACATCGAACTCGTCGTTCGCCCATCATCTGACTTGGGCACCATTCGCGCCGACGCCAGCCAGATGGAACAGATCATCATGAATCTGGCGGTCAACGCGCGCGATGCGATGCCCAGCGGCGGCAAGCTCATCATCGAAACACAAAATATCGAGCTGGATCACTACTACCGCGAAGCGCACCCCATCGTGCAGCCCGGACGATATGTCCTGCTTGCTGTCTCCGACACCGGAACCGGAATGGACGCTGAGACCCAAGCGCATATTTTCGAGCCGTTCTTCACCACGAAGGAACAGGGTAAAGGGACAGGACTTGGCCTCGCCACCGTGTACGGCGTTGTGAAACAGAGCGGCGGCTTCATCTGGGTCTATAGCGAACTTGGAAAAGGTACTGCATTCAAGATTTATCTGCCTCGCGTGGACGAAGCCGCTGCTGCCGCAATACGTGCCTCGGCGCCTGCTAAAGTGTTGCGCGGCACGGAGACCGTTCTTCTCACTGAAGACGAGCAAGATGTGCGCGAAGTCGCGCGCGAGTTCCTGGAGTCAGCCGGCTACAAGGTTTTGCAGGCTCCTAGCGGGGAAGCCGCTCTCAAGTTAGCCGCGGAACACGATGGAGCGATTGACCTGCTCGTGACTGACATGGTGATGCCCGGAATGAGCGGTCAGGAACTCGCTCGACGAATGCGTGATCCTCGAAAAGACCTTCGTGTACTCTACATGTCCGGTTACAGCGAGCACGCCGCGGAGGAAGCGGCCAAAAGCGAAGGTTCCGCCGTATTGGCCAAACCGTTCAGCCGCAGCGCACTGTTGCGCACCGCCCGCGAAGTTCTGCAAAAGCAGTAGCAGGGAGACTCAAACCGAAACCAAGGTCCAATTGTTTCAGGCGAGCTTGGGGTGTTTGCGGTGCCAGTCCGTGCGCTGCTGGAATGCGCGCGCCGCTCGGATCACCGCTAAGTCATTTCCGGCCTTACCGACAAACTGCAAGCCTACCGGCAAATTTTGATCAGTGAATCCACAGGGAACCGAAAGCGCCGGCAATCCACACAGATTTCCAATGCCGCCGAGGGGATCGGGAAAGGTCAGATCGGTTTCCAAGTTGGCGTCGAGTGCGTTGGCTGCAAGCGGCTGCGACGCGGCCACCAGCACGTCCAAGCCATCAAACAGCGTTTCCATTTTCTGCTGGAGGATTCCCCGCACCTGCAGGGCCCGGACATAGTCCGCTGCGTCGATCTGCTCATTGACATAGCCGTTGATCTGGCCGAGCGGATCGGCAAGCTGGGCCACTTTTCCAGAGCGAATCAGATCGCGGAAAGCGGCTGCGCCTTCAACGCCGATGATAACGCCCCCTGCTGCTTCAAAAGGGCCCTCAGGCAACGAGGCATTCCGGGTGCCTGGAAACATCTTGCGAACAGCGCGTTCCGCAGCTTGGATCGCTTTTTCCGCGTGCGAATCAATCTGTTTCCACGCATTGGCAAGCCACCCGACGCGCAGCGGCTTCGCCGAGAGTTCAGCGGAAGGCGAATACGTGAAGGCTGCTTTGTCGAGCGCCAACGTGCTCTGATCCTTGATGTCGTGGCCGGCGACGACCGCAAAAACATGCGCGCAGTCTTCAGCTGAGCGCGCCATCGGGCCAATCTTATCCATGGAATAGGAAAGCGCCATCGCACCGTAGCGGCTCACGCGCCCAAAAGTTGGTCGCAGACCACAGACGCCGCAATAGGCCGAAGGGCAAATGATTGAGCCCCACGTTTCGGTGCCGATAGCGAACGCAGCCAGCCCCGCCGCCACGATGGCGCCAGAGCCCGAAGAAGAACCGCAGGTCCAACAAGAAGTGTTCCACGGATTTTTCGCGGCACCGTGTAGGGACGCCGAAGCGAAACGATAGTTCATCCCGCCTGCAAGTTCGATCATTGCGGCCTTGCCGATGAGCACCGCGCCAGCTCGACGCAGGTTCTCAATCACGGTCGCGTCGTAATCGAACACCTGATTCTCGTAAGGCTTGGCGCCCCAAGTTGTCGGAACTCCCTTCGTAGCCAGAAGATCCTTCGCCGCATAGGGAATTCCGTGCAAGGGCCCGCGATAGTGGCCGCGGCCAATTTCCTTTTCCGCAGCGGTTGCCTGCTCCAGGGCCAAGTCGGGTGTTAGATGCGCATATGCATTGAGCTTCGGGCCTAGTTTCTCCGAGCGATCAAGATAAGCCTTGGTAAGGTCCACCGGAGACAAAGCTTTGGACTGAATCCGTTTGGCGAGTTCCATCGCACTCAGATAGAGAATGTCAGGCGTGATCATCGTTGAGCAGTCCTAGTGTTTTTCGCTGTTGCCCGGTTTCGTTACAGACTCGGGCTTTGCGGATTGCGGTGCGGACTTCAGATTCGGCGCGGCGTTGGTTTTCTTTTCTCTTTCGACCAATGGCTTCAAATAAAGTGCCGGCGCATCGGAATTTGCAACCGGCCACACGCGCAACGAATCCAGTTGCGGCTGGAGAACAAAGCAAAGCCGCCTGAGGTCGTTTTTTTGTGTGTCAGAAAACCGATCGGCGTATTGCGAAAGGATAGCCTGGTGACGTGCTTCCGCCTCGGCCTGGCTTTGAGCCGGCAGCTTAGAAGCATCAGGAGGCAACTGCGGATACACAAAAGTTGATAGCCCGGCGGTTGCGACAGGGGAGAGCGGAGTCACGGCCGCGACCGCTCCAAGAGCGGCGCGAGTTGCGAATTCCCGGCGGGATATGGATTCACACTTTGGTTTCATGGGGTTTACCGTTGCTTCGTTTTTTGTCAAAGCGAGCATATAGAAAGACGAGGCCGACAGCCAATAGCCGTCGGAGTTGTGGGACGAAAGCTGCACTCCGGTTTGCCACAGTGAGGACTAGGCTACAGTTTTTCAGGCCACGCCAACGTAGAAAGGGAGTCAGGAGCTAGATCTTACGAGGAAATTCCGAGCAGAACGACGATCCCGCGATCTTGCTGACGGGAACTGAGAAGAGATGCATTCAAGGGCGATGGCCACTAGCGATGTGTGTGTGGAGGGGAAGAGTTACAGTGCTCGATCACCCGCGGGACAAAAATTCCAGGGCAAGTCCAAGGCGAGATTCGGAGAAGCCGGAGGGGGGGTGCTCCGGCAATGTGCTGACGGTCCTACTTGCAGGAGTCGCTGACCATTTCAACCTTGCTGACGTTCAAGTGGCCGTGCTCCTTGGCGTCGGCGTCCACTGCGGACTTGGCTTTTTCCTTGGCGCCGTGCATGTCGGGATGCCAGACTTCGCCGGTGACGGTTACGGTGTGACCGACGTGCGGCGCGAGCTTCACGGTTTTGCTCTTCACTTCCCAGGTGCTTCCGTCGCTTGCGGTGACCTTGAATTCGCCGGCGCTGTCGCCTTTTGCAAGGCAGCCGGTGATGTTGCGAACCTCCGCGCTCTTGTCTTGCTTCGTGGTTTCCTGCGCCAGAACTACCGGCGAGACTACGAGACAAGAAACGGCTAGAAGATTCAGTGCCCATTTAAATTTCATGCTTCTCTCCTTAGCGAGAGCCGCACCAACACGACCGCCTGATGGCTCACGCTTTACAATCAAGTTTTGGCACTGCGCGACGAGGCGCACCATCAGGTGAATTACGCAGATACAGGAATGTTTGTAGATGGGCGTTGTACGAGGGAGTCCCGCCTGAAGAGAGCGGCTGAATGCTATTTCGTCACGCTACGGACAATTAGGCAGGACCTGCTATTCGAGCGATGTTAGGGATTTCACGTGGAGCTCGAGGGCCTGATTGTATTGGCGCTCGATGTGGAGCTCGCTTTGCAGTTTTTTGATGAGGAGCTCAAGGCGCGAGATTTCGGTCTTGAGCTTTTGGATGTCCCCGGCTCCGGCTGTTGGACGGGCTGGTGGTTGCGGCGCCGCGGGAGCAGGCGGTTGGAAGCTGGGCGCCGGGGCCGGCGGCTGAAAGGCATTGGCGAGCGCGGTGGGCCACGGCGATTCGCGGGGCGTTTCGGCGACCGGAACTGCCGGCACAGTGGGAGCCGGAACTCTTGCTGGCGGCTGAGACGCGAAAAAACTGCTGAGCGGCGAAGGAGCGGAGACGCGTGGAGCCGGTGCTATGGGAGCGGCGGGCTGTGCGGATTTTGGTTCGAGAAAGCTTTTTACACGAGCAATTAGGTCGACGGGTTGAAACGGCTTACGGATGAGTTCGTCGGCGCCGACGGAAACGGCTTTATCGGCGACGTTTTTGTTGACTACACCGGACATTAGGATGACGGGAGTACGGCTGAAGCGCTCGTGCTGCTTGATCTGGCTGCACACGGAGTAGCCGTCCTGATCGGGCATGATGACATCGGTGATGACGGCGTCCGGGGGATTTTGATCGAACTGCGAGATTGCGGAGGCGGCGTCGCCGCATGTGACAACGGAAATATTTTCGCGGCGGAAGGCGATCTTGATGACTTCGCGCATGGTGGCGCTGTCGTCGATGAAATAGACGGTTGGAGTGCGCTTGGCAGAAGCACCAGTTTCAGCAATGGGCGGAAAGGAGATGGTTTCGCTCATGTGATGTCCTCGATGTCATTTCCGGCGTACGGCACGATGGAATAGTTGGCAAAAGGTTCGGCGTTCGATGTGCAATTCGGTTCGGTTTGCTGGGACGCGATAGATTCAGCGTGCAAGTCTGCCGACGACTCAATAGGTGCGTCGTCAGGCGCTGGAGTTTCGAACACGTAGTTCGATTCAGAAACATCGGCTTGCAGGAGGTTTACCTGTTCTCGTTCAGCGGGCGTCGTGGGCTCGAAGAGTACGGCTGAAGCTGGGTTTTCGGAATGCGATGACTGGGCAAAATCGTCAATCGCTGAGGCGATCGCGGCGCTTTCCTGAGATTCGTTGGAATCAGCGAGGCCTAGCAACGGTGCGAATGGAGACTCTTCGGGTGATGCGTCGAGTGTTCTGGGCTCATCCTGTTGGGATTGATGCGCAGACTCATCCATCTCGCGCATGGCGTCGAGCATGAGGTCGGTGGCGGAGCGGAGTACGGTGTGCCTGGCGGATGACGAGCCATATAAAAATTTGTAGACACCGGAATTGTTGCGCATACAGCTCTGCAGAATGTGGATGACGGCTTCATCGCCAAAAAGGGAGCCGCATTCTGCATGGGTAATTGTGCCCGCATCAAAGAAAAGCAGAGCGTCGGTTTCGCCGGAGTTGATGTGCAGCGCGCCAGTTTGATGCGCGTGACCGAGCATCTGCATGACGCCGGGAAGATCGTGATGGGTGAGGCTGCCACTCAAGCTGGTGTCGGCTTGCGGAAGCATCTGTGTGGGCTGGAATCCTTCAGCCTTACTGATGATGATGTTGCGAACGTGAGTCGCGATGACGGCGGGCGGACGCGTGCGATCAATGTAGTCATCGCAACCTGCCTGAAACGCCTGCATGAGCGCGCGCTGGCTGCCGTCGCCCAGGGCAATGACTGGCAGGGAAGAATTTTTTGCATCGGCGCGAATCAAGCGCGCTATGTCGAGCGCTCCCATTTCACGCATGCTAGTGGAACAGACGATGGCTGTGGGGGGGTCGTATTCGAGATTGGTGAGCGCGAATGAAGGCTGAGTGCTGCAGTTCACTTCAAAGCCTTCTCGCTTCAACGCATCGCCGAGGCGCTTGGAAAAATAGACGTTAGTGTCTATCAGGAGAATCTTTGCAGGGCGACCGGCGAGGATCATGACAGGGCCTCCACCATGCGGTGCGACTGGTCAGACGCTACGTTTTCAGTGGGGCCGGGCGTAAGAACGGAAAGGCGAAGAACTTCGATGACCTCGCCGCTGTGGGAGAGCCAGCCCGCGACGTGAGGCGAGTCGTTCGCACTCGATTCCATCATATCGGTGGTGACGAGTTCGCATTGGCCGCTCACAGGAATGGCGATCCAGTCTAGCTGCGCCCCGAATTGCCGGGTGGCGAGCAAGAAGAAGCGGCGCGTTGTTAGCTTTTTGCCGTTCAGACGATCGGCGATATCGGTGATGGGAATCATTCGGCCGCGGCGTAGGATGACGCCTTCGATGGCTGGAGATTTGTGCGGAAAGCGGTAGACGCGGCTGGGCGCAACGAGTTCGGCGACCTGCGAAGCCGCCACAGCAAAGCGACGTTCCCCAAGCCGCAAAAGAACGAACGACTGCGCGGTTTCGACAGCGGCGGTCATTGGACTTGCACTCCGGAGGTTTGCGCCGCGATGGCGCGGGTGTCGGCGGCAAGCTGTGCAGACTCGAGAAGCGTGAGTTCGGCGAGCGAAAGGAAACCCTCTGGCTGAACTACCGGAATGACCGATTGGTCCAGGGCAGTGAGGCCGCGATACCAGTTTCGCTCTTCACCCTGGAAGGCGAGCGAGAGCGCCTGAAGGCGGGACATCGTGGTCATTTTCTCGATGCCGTCGATAAGGAGCGCGGTACGAGTGCGGCGTAAGAAGAAAACGAGAGCAGCGGGCTGCGGCTGCAAGCCGAAATGGAGGGCGGCGTTGACGATGTATAACGTGCGGTCGCCGCGACGGATGCTGTGGCGGACCTTGCGAATGGTGCTGTCGGGAAGGTCCCGCGCCATGCCGGCGATGTTGTCGACGCTGCGAACTTCCTGAACGGAAGCTGAAGAGATCGCAAAGGTTTGACCACTGACGCGGAACAAGATGATCTGCTCAGTGCGCGGTTGTGACGCGCGTGTGATGGCTGGAGCCTGCATCAGCGCACTCCTGCCAGAGTGGCGCGAGCGAGCGCGAGGACGCGCTTTTCGATGGCCGCGTAAATATCGTCAATGCCGAGGACGTGATCCACGACGTTAAGCTTGATAGCTTCGGCAGGCATGCCGAAGATGACGGAAGTGGCTTCGTCCTGCGCGAGCACGAGGCCGCCGGCCTTCTTGATGGCCTTTGCCCCCTGCGCGCCGTCCGCTCCCATGCCGGTTAGCACCGCGCCGATGGAGAGTGCGCCCGCGAAAGCGGCGACGGATTCCATTGTGACGTCCATGTTGGGCAGGTAACCGTTGATGCGGCCGCTAACGCCGTCGAGTTGAATTCGGCCGAGTGGATTGACCTTAAGGTGCTGGCCACCCGGGCAAATGTAAAAGTTGCTGGGCTGTAACGTTTCACCGTTCTCGGCTTCCTTCACCGGAATTTCGGTGAACTCGGAGAGCTGCGCCGCGTATTGCGTAGTGAACGATGCCGGCATGTGCTGAACGAGAATGACTGCGCCGGGAAACTCCTTGGTAAAGCCGGGTGCGAGGCGCATCACCGTCGCTGGCCCGCCGGTCGAGGCGGCGAGAACGACTACGGGGAAGCGCTGATCGCTGTTTGAAGAGGCCGCGTGCGAAGCGGGCGCCGGACGTGAGATCGGCGCGGGAGCTGGCGAACCAGACTGCAAAGTGGCAGCGAGCCGGGATGCCGTGCGCACGACGCGGACCTTGGCAGCCATTTTGACTTTACGAAGGAGTTCTTCGCGAACGGACTGCATATCGAGGTCAATGGCGCCGGAAGGTTTTGCGACGAATTCAATCGCGCCGAGTTCCAGGGCCTTGAGTGTACTGGAAGCGCCTTCCCGTGATTCGGAACTGACGATGACGATGGGCCGCGGATTGGTGGTCATGATCTGCGCGGTGGCTTGCAGGCCGTCCACGTGGGGCATGTTGATGTCCATGGTGATGACATCGGGCTTGAGCGATTCGGCGAGTGCGACAGCTTCGCGACCGTCTTTGGCATGACCTGCGACCTGGAGCTGCGGGTCGGCGTTGAAAATGTTTTCGAGGACTTTGCGCATGAACGCAGAGTCGTCAACGATGAGCACGCGCGTCTTGTTGGAGGTGGGTGCCATGGCTGGTGTGCGCGGCTAAGCGACGGGCTGAGCGGCCTCCATTCCAATGAGCTGCTCAACGGCGTCGGTGAGCTGATCTTCCTGAACCGGTTTGGTGAGGAAGGCAACGGCGCCTTCCTTGATAGCGCGATCGCGATGCTTCGCACCGGCGCGCGAAGTGACGACCATCACAGGGATGCGTCGCGTGGATGGGCTCTGCCGGAGCTGCGCCATGAGTTCGTAGCCGGTCATCCGCGGCATTTCGAGGTCGGTGATCACGAGGTGGCAGCCGTGCTGGGCGACGAGTTCGGCGGCTTCGAGACCATCGGAAGCAAGCATCACGCGGTAGCCGGCTTTTTCGAGCATGCGACCGACAAATTTGCGGACGCTGATGGAGTCATCGGCGACAACCACAACACGTTCGTGCTGAATGCGATCGATGGCGTCGGCGGGAATGGTGCCTTTGGCGACGGCGGCGGAGCCTGGCGCAAAAATTCGTGCTGCGGCGGCTGAGGCGCTGATGGTCTTGCGTTCGTTTGGCTCGACGGCGACCATGCGGTTGAGATCGAGCAGAAGAATCAGGCTGCCGTCCGGAGCGATGGTGGTGCCGGGGAAGAGTTTTACGCGGCGCAGATATTCGCCGAGCGACTTGATCACGATTTCGTCTTTGCCGAGGACTTCTTCGACGACCAGGCCGATCTGGCGATTGTCCACATTGGCAATAACCATGTGGAAGTAGCCGTTGATGGGTTCGAGCGGCGGCAGGCCGAGATAGCCGTCGAGACGAATGACTTCGGTGACAACGTCGCGGACCTTGGTGATGAGCTTGCCGCCGATGTCCTCGATTTCGTCGGCGCGGAGGCGGCGGATTTCTTCGACCACGGGCAAGGGAAGGGCGAAATGCGTCGTGCCGCAACGGACAAAAAGCGCTGGCGAAATGATGAGCGTCAGCGGCACCCGAAGAATGAATTTGGTGCCGGCGCCGGCGATGCTTTGGATTTCGATTTCGCCATTGAGCTGGTTGAGGTTGGAGCGAACGACGTCGAGACCGACGCCGCGTCCGGCAAGTTCCGTCTTCGTGGCGGCGGTCGAGAAACCTGGATGGAAAAGCATTTCGCGGAGTTCGCGTTCGGTGAGTTTCTCGGCGGTGTCCTGCGAAACAACACCGCGATCGATGGCGCTCTGCTTGACGCGCGCGTAGTCAATCCCTCGGCCGTCGTCTTCGACTTCGATGTAAATGTGGTTGCCGCGGTGGTAGGCGCGGAGAGTGACGCGGCCGATTTCGGGTTTGTTCGCAAGCGCGCGACCGTCGGGGAGTTCAATGCCGTGCGCGACCGAGTTGCGGACCAGATGCACGAGCGGATCGGAAATTTGCTGAATGATGTTGTTGTCGAGCTCGGTTTCACTACCGAAAAGGTCGAGTTCGACGAGTTTGCCGGTGGACTTGGCGGCATCGCGCACCGCGCGCGAGAGGCGCGAATAGAGAGTGCCGATGGGCACCATGCGTGCAGCCGTGATTTCGTCCTGCAGGTGATGCGCAAGCTTTGTGAATTCGTCGATGTCGCCTTCGACGCGGCCGATGAAACCGCCGAGCTGCGAGAGAACTTCGTTAACGTCGGCGGAAATTTCGGTCATCGAACGGGAAAGGATGTTGACGTCGTCGTAGCGGTCCATTTCTAGTTCGCTGAACTCGGACCAGAAGGAAGTGTCGCCGGCGGCGGCGCTTGTCAGCATTTGCGGCGTGGGGGACGTTTTTTGCGAAAGCGGAGCGCGACTGGAGCCGATGCGGTTGAATTCGTACTTTTCCTGAAATTCCGCGACTTTGCCCTGAAGCCGCTCCTTCGAAAAGCTGAGCGTATCGCGCAGGCGTTCGAGTTCGGCGACGCGGCCGACCATGCGCGTACGGTTGATGACCAACTCACCCACCGTATTCATCATGCGGTCGAGCCGAGAGAGAGCGATTCGAACCGACTTCGCGGCGGACGCAGCCGTGGGAGTTTTGGCGGTCTTGGAAGCGCGCGGTTCCGCTTCGGACTCACCAGAAGCGTGAGCGGCAGGGCTTGCAGCCATGGCTTCGTCGACGTCGGCGGGTGCGAATTCGGCGATGCGATTCAGCAGGGAATCGACGCCCGAGCGCATCTGCGATTCGTCTGCCCACTGCTTGTGCAGGGTCTTTTTCAATACGTCGATCGATTCGAGGCAGAGGTCAATGACTTGGGCGCTGGGTTCTAGCTCTCCTTCGCGCAGGCGGCCGATCAGATCCTCGACACGATGGGCGATACCGCCCAGGCGCTTGAGCCCGACCTGCGCGGCGGAACCTTTTATCGTGTGGATCGCGCGGAAGAGCTTGTTGATTTCTTCTGGGCTGTGGTTGGCCTCGAGCGAAAGCAGGCAATCGCTGACGATCTGCAAATGTTCTTCGGCTTCAGGCTGGAAGAATTCGAGAATTTCGGCTGGAACGTCGTCATCCTCCGGCAGAGAATCAAAGTAGGAGCCTGTCGTTGCCGGAGTCGTGTCGTCTAGTTCCGTGTCCTGCGCGACTTGCTCGTCAGCAAAAGCGTAGCTGAGCGGAGCGGGTTCTGCCGGGAACGCGAAACGATAGCGCTCCTTGAATGCAGCAATGTCTTCAACGACTTCCTGGCCGGTGTCGCTGATTTCGAGCAGATCCGTTTCGAGCAGCGAGATGCCGTCGGAGAGAAACTCTGTGAGCGGACCGTGAAGGTCTTCGCCCAAAGACGCCTGTGTCGCATACTGAAAAACATGTGCGAGCTTAGCGGCGATCTCTGAAAAACGTGGGAAGCCGTAGCTGGCTGAGGTCCCGCTGAGCGTGTGCGCTGCGATGTAGAGTCGCTCAAGATCCTCGTGGCGCGGCTCGATTTCCTGAAGCACACCGATGTACTCCCGCAGATATTGCAGGTGCTCGGAGGCTTCCTGGAGGAAGATCTCGACGGCTTCGCGATCGAGCGGCTGGCTCACGCCTTGCCCTCCGTGACGAGCTCGGCTTTCTGAGCCTCTTCCGCAGTGGGCTTGCGATAGAGAATGCAGTCGTTCAACACAATCGCCTGAAACTTGACTGGCATTTTAGAAATGGATTCGGAATGGCCGAGGAAAAGGTAGCCGCCCGGTTCTAGCGCGTTGTAGAAATGCTCGACGAGTTCGCGGCGGCGCGCTTCAGAGAAGTAGATGAGAACGTTCATGCAGAAGATGACGTCCATCTTGCCGACGTACACGCCGTTGTTCAGGTTCATGTGAACGAAATTGACCATCCGGCGTAGACGAGGGCGAATCTCCTGGCCGCCTTCCACGGGCTGAAAGTGCGTGGCGAGCTGGCGTTCGTTGACGCTTGCAATGCTCCGGCCGGAGTAAACCCCTCGCTCGGCGGTAGCGAGGGCGTTGCGGCCGATATCGGTGGCAAGAATTTCGACATTCCACGCATCGGAAAATGAAATCGCGTCGGCAATCGTGATGGCGATGGAATATGGCTCCTCGCCGGTGGCGCAGCCGGCGCTCCAGATGCGAAGCGAGCGGGGATTCTTCCAGAATTTTTTGATGTGTAGTTCCGGGAGAACGCGCTTTTCGAACGCTTCGAATACGCCCGGATAGCGGAAGAACGAAGTTTCCTGCGTGAGCAATGATTCCAGTAAAGCTTGAAACTCGAAATTGGTCTTGCGAATCGAGCGGAGCAGGTCCGTGCCGCGGACATGGCCCTTGCGCACCATGTGCTCGCGCACACGAGTGGAGAAGAACCGCTCTCGCGATTGGTCGAACCGGATGCTCGTGCGCTCCTCAATCAGCATGCGGATTTCACTCAATTCGTGTTCGGTCAAACTCACTGGGCCGCCCTTGCCGCTCTTCGTGGTTCAGGTTCGTGTTTACTCACTACGTAGTCCGTCCCGTGCGCGACGCTAAAAGCTCTCACCTCCTAACGGAGAGCGGCGACGGGAACTGGCCGATCGTCATGCTGGTCAACGGCCGGAGCGCCTACGGAACCGGATTGCTTTTGTCCTGCGCGGAATTGCGAGAGCGCTTCGTTGAGTTGATCGGAGAGCTTGACCAGCTGGCTGACGGTTGCAACCGTGCCGCGAGTACCCTGCGAGGTCTGCCGCGTGATGTTGGAGATAATCTGCATGGCGTGGGCGACACCTTCCGTGCCGCGCACCTGCTGTTTGGAAGCGAGAGAAATTTCCTGCACAAGCTCGGCGGACTGCCGGACGACGCTGGAAATCGCGTCGAGTGCGCGGCCGGCCTGATCGGCTAGGGTGGCGCCGGACTCCACTTCCTTGGTGCCTTCCTCCATGACGACGACCGCTTCGTTCGTCTCGGCCTGAATGGCCTTGATGAGCGCAGCGATATCTTTCGTGGCGCTGCGGGAGTGTTCGGCGAGCTTGCGGACTTCGTCGGCTACGACCGCGAAGCCGCGGCCTGCTTCACCCGCGCGCGCCGCTTCGATCGCGGCGTTCAGCGCGAGCAAGTTGGTCTGTTCCGTGATGTCGTTAATCACGTTGATGATTTCCGAAATTTCCAGCGAACGGTCACCGAGGGACTTGATCTTCTTCGCGGTGGCCTGCACGGAAGAGCGGATGCGCTGCATGCCTTCCAGTGTGTCGCGCACAGCGCGGTTGCCTTGTTCAGCGGCGTCGAGCGCGCGACGAGCGGCTTCGGCGCTGGCTTCGGCGTTGTTCGAAACCTGTTTCATGGAAACGGTGAGCTCTTCCACGGCGCTGGAAGTGTTGGTGATTTCCTGATCCTGCTGCGTCGCGCCGGCCTGCATTTCGTCGGCCGCGACAAGGATGTTGTTGGAGCACGCGGTCACTTCCATCGCCGCTTTGCGGACGCGCTCGAGAACCTTAGTGAAGTTGTCGAGCATGTAGTTGATGGAGTCGGTCACATTGCCGAGCGCGTCGTTGGTGACTTTGCCGCGCAGGGCAAGTTCGCCACGGGCGACCTGGTTGATCACGGCAAGCAACTCAGTGATGCTGCGCTGCAGCGACTCGGTGGCTTCCTGGTTGCTATTGGCCTTGGAGACTTTCGCAACGGCGCGATTCAGGTTTTCCGCGATGTAGCCGAAATCGTCATTCGACTGGACGTCGACACGCGCGCGCGGATCGCCGGCAGCGAGCCGCTCTGAAAACTCGGCGAGTTGATGCACCGGCGTGATAATTGCGCCGAGTCGCCAGAACAAAACGATGGTCGCGGCCAGTGCGACACCCCCGGCGATGAACACGCCAGTAAGTTCGGGCGCGCCGCTGCCCGTTTGTTTCCCTGCGTTGAATGCGAGCCAAATCGCCGCTGCATACGCTGCGGCGTTCAGGGCAATCAGCATCCAGATCGTGCCACTCAATCGCGATTTCATCACTGCCTCCAAAACTCACAAGCGGGCGGCGCCATTGATCGTGCCGCCTCACAAAATCAAATCGATGGTCCCGGAAAATTCTCCAGAAGCCGCGGTAAATCCAAAACCAGAGCAAGCCGGTCATCGTGGCGGAGCATACCCACACAGTGCGGAACGTTTTCGGGCGCCTGGCGCAGCATGTCTTCAGACGTGACCGAATATGTGCCAACGACCTCGTCGGACGCGATGCCGATGCGAATGTCTTCGTGGTGGCCATCGCCGCGCAGTGAAGCCACAACGACGTGCTTCGGATGCAGGCCGGGACGACGGCCTTCCGTGATGGCGATGTCAATCAAGGGAACGATGGCGCCGCGAAGGTTAAAGATGCCCATCATGTAGCCGGGGCCAAGCGGAAGCTTGGTCACGATCGGCCACTCGAGAACTTCTTCCACATCCAACACGGGCAGGCAGAAGCGTTCTCTCCCGCTGCGGAAGACGCAATATTGCGATTCGGCTGGCCGTTCTTCCAGCGGACCGATGGCTTCCAGCATTTCTGCCGTGTCGGCATCGGGTGGGAGCGGTGCGAGTTGGAAGTCTTCAGTCATCAGTTCAGTCGCCCTAAGCAAAACGGCGAATTGCGCGGAGCAATTCGTCCTTCGTGAATGGCTTTGTAACGTACGCGTCCGCCCCTTGCTGTTCGCCCCAGTACTTATCGCTGCTCGAATCCTTGGAGGTAACCAGGATCACGGGGATGCCTTGAAACTCAGAGCTGCCCTTGAGCTCGCGGCAAACCTGGAAGCCGTTGCGCTCTGGCATCACCACGTCGAGCAAGATGACGCTGGGCCGCTCGCTGCTGATGGTTTCCTCGACGCGGCGCGGATCGTTCAGACCGACCGGCTGATAACCCTCGTGCTCAAGGAAGCCCTGCATCAGCTTCACTTGCGCCGGCGAGTCGTCAACGATCAGGACTTTTTTCAGCACGAGCAGAATTCTCCGGAGTTCTCCGAAGCAAGGAGGTGCACGTCTGAGGCCATGTCCCTGGTGGTCCGCGCGGATGTTCCCAAGGTCAGAAAGTGCAGTGGAATCATGCCGTTAGCTTGGAAGGGAGCAAATGTTACGAACGCACTGGAATGCCGGCGGCGGCATCTTGCGTCTCAGCCTGAGATGCAGTCTCAGCGTCGCGAATCTCGCTGGCCAGCGATGAGAAACGCTGCATAACTTCATGAATACGGAGGCTCATCTGGTGAACGGTTTTAACTTGCTGAAGCGATTGCGCGCTGAGTTGGCCGGGCTCGAGCAAAAGCAGTTCGGCATTGCCTAGGATGGAGGTCAGAGCGTTGTTGACGGTGTGCTTCATTTCGAGCATGTAGCGGCCGAGAATTGCATCTCGTTCGCTTTGTGCGGCGCGCGACATGGCGTGGCGAGCGTCGCGGACGGCGGCTGTTCTCCGTAGCGATTCACTTGCAACCAGCACCAGAGCTTTTGTCCATTCGTCCCGCAGCGGAACGTGAAGAAGATTTGGATAGCGCGATCGCAGCTGATGGATTTCGCGCGCGTCGGACGGCGTGCAGAAAATTGCAGTGACAGCGGGCGGAAGCGCCCCAAGCATGCCTGAAATGTTCGTGTCTACGGCGGGACCGATCACGATCAGGTCGTAATCCTCCGAATCGAGCGCCTTCCAAGCATGGCTCTCAAGAACAGTGAGTTTTGGCGAACGGCGTTCGGCTCGCCAGCAGGAACTGAGCAAGCGTGCGAACTCTCTGTCGTCAGTGAGAATCAAGATGCTGCTGGTTTGCAAGGGTCGGATGCTCCGCAAGTTCGTGTTCAGGCAAAAATCGCTTGTTCCGCGCCTAGAGCTGCTCCGCCTCATCAATCGCGGAAACCAAGCGCTTGGCGCTAATGCCGAGATTGACGGCGGCTTCGGTGTCTTTGGCCTGCTTGGCGGCGTCGACTCGCTCCAGCAAACGTGTGACTTCCACCCGAGCGACCGTAAGGGCACGGTCCAGAACAGTAGCGTTGCCGGTTTCCCGCGCGGATTCAGTGGCAGCGGTCACCAACGCCCTCGCCACCACAGCGCGGCGCAAATCTTCGGCGGAAGGTCCGTCTTCGCTAACGAACGCGGCAACCTCCCACGAAGACATCAAGATACGGGCGGAGCCGAGACGAATCGTTGTCATCGAGCGGCCGCGAGACGGAGGAGCCGCGATCAACTGCTCCCAGATCTGTTCCATGCAACCTTCGAAATCCAGTGCAGCCGGGCTTTCACCCTTTGGCGAGGCTTTCGGCGCATCCGTTGAGTGCGACCGCGTCGGCGATTGAGGGGCTCGAGAAAGTGCACCCGTCTCGGATACCGTTGCACGCTCGGGAGTCTGTCGAGGCGAGAGTTTGTCAAGAGCGCGTTCGACATCGGCGCGGAGACCGAGCAGCTTTTCGAAGGCCTGATTGACGGTTCTCTCCGTGTATTCCATCTGGAAAGGCTGTTTCCAGTCTTCCGCGGCTTGCCGGAGTCTGCTGGTAGATTCGTTCGCGGAGAAGCCGCCCTGCCGTCCGTCAATGAAGCGAATGCCGTTGGCTTCAAGCTGGGCCAGACCGGAGCGGATGGCGATGAGGTCAGCGTGCATCAGTTCGATGAGAGTGCGACGAAGGAGAAAATTGAAGCGGATGAACGCCAGAAGGGCAGACGGGTCGTAAAACATGCCGCCGGCGGATTCTTTGACACGGCGGCCCTGCTCGATGAAGTTCGTCTTGAGCATGTCCCGCAGGCTTCGAAACGCGCGGAGAGAATCGATCATTTTTTCGAGCGGTTCGCACCACACCAGCGGGGTCGCTTCGGTTTCGCCCAGAACCGGCCGCATGACTTGCGCAGCGTCAGCAAGGTCAATCTGCTTGTGATAGATCTTCGGAGGAGCGCACAGAGCGAAATACTGGACAAGGAGAAAGTCAATTTTGTCGCGGTCGGTGTTGTTCTTGGCGGTCTTGCGCAGATGACGCATGATGAGGGCACGTAGGCCGCTTTCGCTGGCGTTCAATGTGGTCATCTGCAGCAGATGGCGCAGTTGGTGGACCAAAACACGCTGGTCCATCGAGTTGACCCAGTTCTGGATTTCGGCCGAGAGCTCGGCGTCTCCCTTCACTGGGAGATTGCGGCGCTCAGGACCAAAAGGGATCTCGAACTGGAGGTGGCGAGCTAGTGCAAGATAAATGGGGAAGACGGAACGCAATTCTTCCCACTGTTCCTGGCGAGCGATCTGACCCTTCACCGCGCCCGGCAGCTTAAGAGTGGTCAGTGTATTGTTCACGGCCTCTTCATCCAGGAAAACGGTCCGTTGATAATTTGTACGGCGACTGCAGTTTTTCCTTGGTGATACTGAACGGCAATGACCTTCGCTTCCATTCCATGTCCTCGGTCGTCCTCCAGCTGGACGCGATCCTCGAATTCGAGAGGCAGTGCCGAAGCGAAAATGGCCTTTTCTGTTCCGCCGAACTCAACTACAACTACTTCGCGAACGCCCACGGCGCCTGGCCGCAACAGCTTTAACAACGCGGGCAGGCCGACCGGCTGCACGTCTGGGAAAAAGCGCGCCAGTTGCGCCGTGCCGCCCGGTTCCGTTTCCACAAGAGTTGAGAGCAACGTTCCGTTCACGCCTTCCGCCAAAGTTCGAGGACACACACCGAGCAGAGAAGAAACATGCACGAAGAGAACCAAAAGAAGCGCAACCTGGAATAAGTTGAAAGCTCTCAAAACAAATGGCTTAGAAATTTCCGCAAGTACTCGGCAGGCTCAGAGTCTCAGCATGACACGCTGGCCGTCTCACGAATTTCTGGAGCGATGGCAGTGCGCGAGACGGTTTGAAGCTTAACGGGTCCGCTAGTTTGAGGTCGAGACAACTTCCCGAGGTCCTGGCCGGAGAGAAATGTTGTAGCGCTTTAGCTTGCGATACAGGGTAGCGCGGCTAATGCCCAGCATGCGGCCAGCGAGCGCTTTGTCGCCGTTGGCTTGCTCAAAGACCTTAAGGATCGTCATGCGTTCCATTTCCGCAAGCGCCGTGGTGGAAAGGGAATTGTTCTCAACCGCGACTCGTTGCGACGATTCTCCGGTTTCGCTGCGGATCGCAGGCGGCAGGTCGGCAACATCGATAATCTGGCGGTCGCCGAGTGTTACGGCACGCGCCACACAGTTTTCGAGCTCGCGAACATTGCCGGGCCACTCATATTGGAGGAGGCTTTTCATCGCCGCGGGGGTAACCTGCAAATTGCCGCCGGGCGCGTAGCGGTTCAGAAAATGATGAACCAGCATTGGAATGTCGGAACGGCGTTCCCGTAGTGCCGGCAGATGCACTGTGACCACGTTAAGGCGGAAATACAAGTCCTTGCGGAAGGTGCCTTCGCGGTAGGCTGTTTCCAGGTCGCGATTGGTGGCGGCGATGACTCGCACATCCACATTGATCGGGGCGTTGCTGCCAACCGGACGAACTTCGCGCTCCTGCAAAACGCGCAGCAGCTTGGCCTGCATTTCGAGCGGGAGTTCGCCGATTTCGTCAAGGAAGATTGTCCCGCCGTTGGCAGCCTGAAACAGGCCCGCCTTGGATTTCATTGCGCCAGTAAACGCGCCCTTTTCGTACCCGAAGAGTTCACTTTCCATAAGCGTCGGGACCAGCGAGCCGCAGTCCACTGCGATAAACGGCGTCTGCGCCATAGCGCCACGGAAATGAATGGCCCGCGCGACAAGTTCCTTGCCCGTGCCACTTTCGCCTGCGATCAGCACTGGGGTTCGCGTGTCTTTAAGGCGAGAAATCATGCGCAGGACATCTTGAATGTTGGCGGATGCGCCGACGATGCCATCAAGGTTGTCTTCGGTGTTTACGCGCTCCCGAAGGAATTCGTTTTCGCTGACAAGGCGGACTTTTTCGGCCATGCGCTGCAGAAGAAGGCGCAGTTTCTCGACGCGAAATGGCTTTTCGATGTAGTCGTAGGCTCCAAGCTTCATGGCATCTACAGCTGACTCGATCGAACCGTGGCCGGTCATAATGGCAATTTCCGTTCGCGGGAAGAGCGACTTTGCCTGCCGCAAAAGTTCTACGCCGGACTGCGTGGGAAGCTTTAGGTCGGTCAGAATCAGATCAGGCGCTTCCTGTTCCACGCGGGACAGTGCGACCTCCGCGCTTTCCGCTTCGGCACAGGAATAACCGAGCGAGCTACCAATCGTCATGCAGAGCTTGCGGATGCTTTGTTCATCATCCACCACTAACAGACGAACTCTTAAGGAGTCGCTCATGGTTTCCCGAATGTACTCTCCACAATTGAGATGAGCTGCTGAACGCGAAAAGGCTTTTCGATGCACGGAATCCCGCTGCCCGCCAGAAGCGCCTGCGTCTTGCCGTTTGCAGTATCGCCGCTGATGAGGATCACACGCTCTTGCAGTTCAGGCCGATGCGCGCGGATCCAATCGTGAACTTCAGCGCCGTTGACCGCGCCGGGCATTCGAATATCAGAAATGACGCCGCCGAAACTGGTATCGGCAAGACGCGCGAGTCCCTCCGCGCCGGAGGCAGCAGGAATCACAGTGTAGCCGCGGCGTTCCAGCGCAGCACGGACGAACGCGGTAACTGAAGGTTCGTCTTCGATGAGCAGGATCGGATCTGCCAGAGTTTTCATGACGACATCACCTGCCCGCCTGCTTGGCTGATACAGTGGCATTTTGTGCCGCCACGGGAACCCGGATCGAGAAGGTGCTGCCTTCTGAGTCGGCGTTGTTCCAGCACTGAATTTCACCACCATGTGCGCGCACGATCCCGTAACAAATGCTCAGGCCAAGCCCGGTTCCCTTGCCAGTGTGTTTTGTGGTGTAGAAGGGATCAAAGATGCGTTCGACGTCGTTTATGCCGGTTCCATTATCGCGAATGGTCACTTCGACCCAGTCTTCCCGATGGCGCGTCTGCAAATGAATCTTCCCGCGGCGGCCCGACTCCTCGGCAGCGTCGTAAGCGTTGTTCAGCAGGTTGAGAAAGACTTGCTGGAGCTGCTGCGCGTCTCCCATCACGGCGGGCAGGTTTTCGTCATAGTCCTCGATGACTTCCACGCCATGGCTCACGAAGTCGTAGCTCCGCAGCTTGGTGGTTTGCCGTAGCACCGTGTTGATATGCGCAAGCTCTCGTTTCACCGGACGTTGCCGCGCGAAACTAAGTAAGTCCTGAACAATGTCCTTTGTTCTTTGAGTTTCCTGCAGGATGATCTGAAGATCTTCGCGGGCGTTCTCGGGAACCTGTGGATTCTCGAGTAGGAGATCGGTAAAGCCCAGGATCGCCGCAAGCGGATTGTTCACCTCGTGTGCGACGCCCGCAACCAAGCGGCCAATCGTAGCCATGCGCTCGGCGTGCGCGAGTTTTGCCTGCATGAGCGCCGCGTCCGTGATGTCGGTCATGACGACCACCACGCTGTTCACGGTGTCCTGCTCATCACGCATGGGGCTAAGGCTGATCGAGAAATGACCAAGGGTTCCGTCACTCCGTTTGGCTCGGACTTCGAGATTTTCGACTTGCTGGCCGTGAGCCGTCGTTTCCAGCGCCGACTCGAAATCCTGGCGCTGCCCCGAATCTACGAGATCCACGAGCCGGCGGCCGATGATTTCATCCTGTTTGTATCCGGCTTCATAACAACGCCGATTGGCGTAGCTGATCAGACCGGCGGTGTCGAGCACCATGATCATGCTCTGTGTGGCGTTTAGAATTTTTTGATTGAAGTCGCGTTGCCGTTGCAGCTGCGCCTGGAACATTTTTTGCTCAGTAACATCGAGCATCAGCCCGCGGAACTGCTTGATCTTGCCGTGCGAATCACGGACGGCCGTGATGTTCTGCAGCGTATGTAGCAGTCGGCCATCCTTACGGCGAAGAGTTTCCTCGTGGTTGCGCAAGACGCCGGTCTTTCGCATGGCGGCAAGCAGGCGCGCGCGTGCGCCAGGTTCCGGGTACAAGAAGGACCCTACATCGTCGCGCAGCAACTCTTCGCGAGAGGAATAGCCCAGCATGCGCACCATTGCGTCGTTCACGTCAAGGAAGCGGCCGTCGGGAGTCGCGAAGAACAAGCCTTCCTGGATGCTGTCATAGAGTTCCCGAT
>UEXQ01000322.1_pt1 | contig 25403 bp, 21 predicted proteins | sample 4301111 | NCBI WGS metagenome assembly UEXQ01 (sample SAMEA4773181, study PRJEB27434) | metagenome | biome: 2259; feature: agricultural soil; material: soil | place: USA | collected 2014-09 | depth 0.25 m
GCCCAGTCGTATTCATAGACGTAAGTATCCGCCGGTGAGACCTGCCGCAATTTTCCTGTCGCAATATCGATCAGCGCCAGCCTTTGCTCAAAGAAGGCGTCTTTGATTTCGCCGGTTTCGGGTGCTGATGCCACGAGTGGACCGGCAGCGCGCTCGGCGTTTTCCGTGAACAGCACCGCGATCGTTTTTCCGTCCGGGGAAAATTTCGGCGAGGCGAGAAATCCTTTCACCTTCGTGAGACGCTTCGCAGGCTGGCCCGCAACTCCTTCCAGATACAGTTGCAGCTGGCCTGGCTTCTCCGCATCGGATAAAAACGCCAGGCGGCGGCTGTCTGGCGCCCAGGCGATATCGCTCTCAGCTCGCGGCAATCCGGAAGACGCTGTGATCTTCCGCGTTGGCAACTTTCCGTCAATCGTCGTAGCCAAGATCGCAGAATTTCCTGTCTCCGCGCCGCTCTTGTCGCGAAGCTCTTCCACCCACGCAACCCTTTTCCCATCGGGCGAAATGGCCACTTGTCCAAACGATCCCGCAGCTGCCAGCGCCTGAATCGCTTTCTCTACCGAAAGCGATGATTTTTCTTTTTCTACATCGCCGAGCCGCTTCTCCACCGCCTGCTTTGAAGTTTTCGTTTCCTGCGCCGGAGCGGGACGAAAGCATACAATTGCGGCCAGCAAAAACACAGCAAGTGCGTGAAGCTTCATCAAGCCAGCTCCTCAAAATCAAAAGGTAGCGACGGTACGATAGTGCGCCCCGGCACAACCGGCAAGCAACACTCGGTTTGCCCCGGAGAATCTCGCGCTATTGTTCGCCCAGCTCGAAACGCATAAAATCCGCTGCGACGTTACTGTACTCGTTCCTGGAGGCATAGATGTCTGACCGCCGCGCGTTTTTGTCCTCGTTTGGAGCTGCCGCCGCAGCCTTAGCGTTCCCGCAACCCAAATTTCTGCAGGAAATGGCGCACCAAGCTCCGCCGCCGCTCCCTGACGCGACGCTCTACGACAAGGACGAAGAAGCTTACTGGTCTGCTCTGCGCAAGCAATTCCTCATTCCGGACGACGAGGTTTACCTGAATAACGGCACTGTCGGCTCGTCGCCGCTTCCCGTGCTCCACGCCATCATGAAGTGCTATCACGATGCAGAAAGCCTCGCCCAACACGACCCGGAGGATTATCCCATCTGGGGCTATTCCGCATGGAACGACTTCCGCGACCCGCTCGCGAGATTCGTCGGCTGCAATCGCGACGAAATCGCGCTCCTCCGCAACGCCACGGAAGCCAACAGCTACATCGCGAACGGAGTTGACCTAAAACCCGGCGACGAAGTTCTGCTGACCGACCAGGAGCATCCTGGCGGCGAGCATCCCTGGAACCTGCGCGCCAAGCGCTACGGCATCGTCGTGAAAAAAATCACTTTGCCCAAGCCCGTTCCCGACGCGCAGATGGTCCTCAACCTTTTCAGTGAAGCTATCTCCTCGCGCACCCGCGTCATCTTCTTTAGCCACATCACCACCATCACCGGTGTCGTACTGCCCGCAAAACAGCTCTGCGCGCTCGCCCGTTCAAAAGGAATTCTTTCCGCCGTGGACGGCGCGCATGTCCCCGGCATGATGAAGCTGGACCTGCACGACCTCGGCTGTGATATGTACTCCTCCAGTCCGCACAAATGGCTGCAGGCCACCAAGGGCACCGGCTTGCTCTACGTTCGCGACGAAGTGATTGATCGCCTTTGGAATACCATCGCGACCGAAGGTTGGGACGACAAAAAGATCCGCGCCGAGCGTTTTCAGCGAATCGGCAGCTCCAACGTGCCGGCGCTATGCGGGCTGCGCGCCGCAATCGAATTGGCCAATGCCATCGGCATGGATCGTATCGAAAAACGTCATCGCGCCAACGCCAATTACATCCTAGCGGAAATGACCAAGCGCGGCGCTCACTCCTGGACTTCGCCCGATCCTGCGCTGCGCTGTGGGATCGCTACCGTCAACATCGCTCCGTACACCATGCCCGACGTCGAGAACTGGCTTTGGTCAGAAAAAAAAATCCGCATCCGTGGTGGCGCGCCATCCAAAATCCGCCTTTCCACGCCATACTATCTGTTGCGCAAAGACATTGACCGCTTCCTCACCTCCTACGACGAGTACCGCAAGTTGAAATCCGCATAGGTGGACATAGTGTTCGAAATTCGTTGAGAGTTTCTTATGATTACTGAACTGGAGGCTAAAAGCTTTGCGCGCGAGTGGATCGCGGCATGGAACTCGCACGACCTCGACGCCATCCTGTCTCACTATGCCGAGAATGTGGTTCTGGCCTCGCCGGTCGCAGCCAAACTCCTGAATGATCCGTCCGGAACCGTCGCAGGGTCCACTGCGTTGCGCAGCTACTTCCAGCGCGGGCTCGAGGCGTATCCGAACCTGCACTTTGAACTTCTGGACGTCATGCAAGGTCTCTCCAGCATCGTCCTCTGCTACATCAATCAGAAAGGTACAAAGACGGCCGAGTTCATGGAGTTCGGCAAAGACGGAAAAATCGCGCGGGTCGTCGCAAACTACGGCGCTTGACCGGTGAGGTTCACGCCTATTTGCCAGCGGCAGTTGCCGTTTTCAATTTTTCCAGATATTCAGGTGCAATCGATTTTCCAGCTTTTCCCGCACGATCCACCACCGATCGAGCTTTGCTGTACTCCTGCTTTTCCAGATAGATTGCTAGCAGGGGATTGTACGGTTCGCATTCGCACGCATCTGACGAGCTTCCGACATCAATCGCTTTTTCAAAATCGGGGATGGCCGGATCGTAATTCCTCTCGCGAAGATACACAGAGCCGCGCTGGCAGTACGCGTCGGCCAGCCTGTATCGGCTCCGCGGATTGAGCGCCGCTTCCTGCTCGAAGTCAGAAATGGCCCCGTCTAGACGACCGGTACTCTCGCCAATCAAACCGCGCATGTCCCAGGCCAGCTCGTGCTTGGGATTTTTTTGGATGGCCTTCGAAAAGTCAGCCTGAGCCGGAGCGAAAAAATCGCTGGACTTCTTTCCGTCCATCACGTCAAGTGCCGCACGGAAGTAGAACGCACGCCCGCGACGGAAATAGAAGTCTGCGTTGTCGCCATCGAACCTAGCCGCTTGCTCGAAATCCTTTGTTGCCAAGGCAAAGAGCCGTTCGTATTCCTCACCGGAGACGAGCTTGAATGTCCTCGAATAGCGTGCTTTCTCGGCATAGGCGTCGGCCCTATCCGCATACCCAGCCGCGCGTTGTACATCGTTTTTGGCCGCCTCTATAGCCTTTGCGGCCTTCCGGATATCTCTGTCGCAACTGCTAAGGTACGCGTAGCGAGAGACTCTCACGCAGCCAGCTAGAGAAAATACCAGACAAATGCAAAGTAGCACGCCACCCAAGCCACGGGATTTCGCGGCTTTTGTGCCCGCCAAAGAATCCATCGTCGCGCCTCTTTGCTGTCGGTGGGACCAGTTTAGTTTGCTGCTAAAAGTATGAGCCTTAAGCAATCTTCGAAGAGAGTGTTTCTGTACGATGCTGCCGAAGTTCACACTAACGGCATATATCCGCCGTCTTGGTCGTTTCTTGACCCCCCCGCCAACCACCAGTAAACTTGATAATTCGGATTTTGCCGCCGAGGCGGCCTGAGCGAGGCTTGCGCCGCGCAATATCTGCGCCTAGCCACGCGTATGTAGGAATAGGGGGATTGCTTTGCCAAAGCGCACATATCAACCGCGCAAACGCCGCCGCGCCAAGACGCACGGTTTTCGTTCGCGCATGAAGACCGTAGGCGGCCGCAGGGTCCTGGCGGCTCGCCGCAAGAAGGGACGCCATCGCCTCACGCCCGAATAACCCCGGGCTGACGTATCCGCCTTCCGTGCGCCTCGTGCGCAAGGCGGACTTCGACGCGGTCTACCGTCATGGGAAGCGCCGTTCCAATTCCCATTTCACCGTTTTCTCGAAAGCGAACGATCTGCCGCAGAGCCGCTTCGGTTTTAGCATCAAGCGCGCACTCGGCGGCGCGGTGGTGCGCAACCGCATTCGCCGCCGCATCCGCGAAGTGATTCGCCTTCATTGTCAGGAGATATCCGCAGGATGGGACATCGTCATTCACCCCAAGCCCAATGTGGCGACGGCGCCTTTCGCCGTCCTCACCACGGAGCTTCTGAAGCTGCTGAAGACTCCATGACGCGGCGCGCTGTTCCCTCCTCTTTTGCCGTCCGTGCGGCTCTTTTTGCGCTGCGTTGCTACAAGTCTTACCTCTCAGTCCTCTTCGCCGGTGCCTGCCGCTTTGAACCTACTTGCTCCCAATACGCCTACGAAGCCATCGAACGCTTCGGCGTCCTCCGCGGCATCTGGCTCGGCACCAAGCGCCTCTCGCGCTGCCATCCATTCTCCGGAAAATTCGGTTACGACGCCGTTCCGGAAGATTCTTCTCAAGCACCGAATCACGAACGAAACCTAACCTACGCTGCGGCACTACGCTCGACGAACCACATCGCAGCACCGAAGGACGGAACGCCTCTGTGAGCGATTCACCCACTCCGCAAAATCCCAACAAAAAAGAGTCCGGCCTCAGTCCGCAGCTTCGGATCCTCGTAGCTTCGCTGCTCTCGATGGCCGTCATCGTCGTCTGGGCGAAATTTTTTGCTCCGAAACCGCAGCCTTCGACACCGCAAACAAGCCAGACGCAAGCCTCTGCGCCCGCCACTCCGGGCCAATCTCCCGCCGCCTCCACCGGTTCAGCACAACCCGCTCCACCCGCAAAGGTAGCAGCCGCTCCTGCGGCTGCAGCCAAGGGCGAACCAACAGAACGCTCCATCGTCGTAGAAAACGGTCTTTATCGCGTCGAATTCTCCAACCGCGGCGCCGTGGTCAAGAGCTGGCAGCTCAAGAAATACCGCGACGACGCCAAGCCGCCTCGCACGCTGGATCTGGTCCATCCTGACGCGGGAAACGAACTCAACGCCTGGCCGCTCAGCGTCGCGCTCAGCAACAACGACCTCGACCAATCCGCCAACACCAGCCTCTACGTCGCCACGAGCAGCAACTCCTCCGCTCCCGCGACACTCACCGCCCCCGCGGAACTCAACTTCTCCTGGAGCGACGGCCACCTCGAAATCACCAAGCATTTTCGCTTCGACGATTCCTACGTTGTTCGCAGTGAAGTCTCCGCCAAACTCGACGGCAAACCAATCACCGCCGGCCTCTCCTGGCTCGGTGGCTTCGGCGACACCACGGTCACCAATCCGGTTCCCGTCGAAACCGTGAACGTGTATTACAACGAAGGCGGCAAGCTCAACAGTTTCCCGCACAAAAAACTCGAAGACGGCGGCAGGTGGGGGCCCTCCGTCTGGCAAGGCAGCAAGGATTGGGCCGGCATTGAAGACCGCTATTTCGCCGCCGCGTTTCTCGCTCCGGTTGGCGCGCCTCCGGGCACGATCGAAACTCGCTACTGGAAAACCTGGCACACCATTAAAGTCACCGGTAACGATGGCAAGCAAGAAGATAAAGCCGAGCCAGTTTCGCAAGTCGCGGTAGCCTCATCCGCACAGCCGTCGGCCATGCGCATCTACGTCGGCCCGAAAGACTACGACGACTTGAAGAAGATGAACCCGCCGTTGCAGTCACTCGTGAACTTCGGGTGGCTCGAAATCGTCGCGGACCCACTCTTCCACGCACTTAAGTGGCTCCACGGCTACATTCCCAACTGGGGCTGGGCCATCGTCGTTCTTACGCTTGTCGTCAACATGCTGCTCTTCCCGCTGCGCATCTCTGGCTACAAAACCACGATGAAAATGCAGCGTGTCGCCCCCGAAATCAAAGCCATCCAGGAGCGCTACAAGAAATACAAGATCAACGACCCGCGCAAAGCGCAAATGAATCAGGAAGTGATGGCCATCTATCAGCGCGAAGGCGTTAATCCGGTCAGCGGCTGCTTGCAGGCTTTCGCACAGATGCCCATCTGGTTCGGCCTTAACCGCGCACTCAGCTCCGCCATCGAAATGCGTCACGCGCCGTGGTTCGGTTGGATCAAAGACCTCTCCGCCCCGGACCACTACTACATTTTGCCTTTCGTCATGGCCGTCGCCATGTATATCGCTTCCAAAATGACGCCCATGACCACCTCGGACCCACAACAGCAGATGATGATGAAGTTCATGCCCATCTCTTTCGCTGTCATGTTCCTGGTCTTTCCTATCTCCAGCGGTCTCGCGGTCTACATTCTGACCAGTAGCGTTGTCGGCATCGGCCAGCAGTGGTATCTCAACCGTGCGCATCCGCTCACGCCGCCCGCAAAACCAGCCAAGAAACCCTGATTAGCCAAGGCTGCATTGCCATTTAGGCAGATAGACCGGTAAGCACGCAAACTCAACGGCCTAGCTTTGTCCGGCCAGGAACAAAAGTAGAACGAAACGGCCACGAAGAAGCTGCTAGGCTATTCTTCCATGCTCGGCGGGACTATCAGGTTCGCACTGACATTGTGCTGGGCGTCGCTCTTTCTGTGCATCCCGTGTCCCGCACAAGAGCCCGATAACCAAGACTCCACCGCGCAATCCGCGGCGCCGCAAGCTGTAGGACTGACGGATCAGGTCAGCGCGGTGCCCAATCGTCCTACGTTTTCGACCACTGCCGAGTCCGTCCAGGCCGGCGTATTTGAGGTGGAATATGGGTTCGAATTGGCCCACGCTCATCAGAACATCAACGGTTTGCTGAAATTTGGCGCAACCAAAAAACTCGAGCTTCGTTTCGCCAACAATCCCGTCGAGCGCGATTCCGGAGTTGCCGGCACGGGCGATTCCGGCGCAGGTTTCAAATACAAGGTATTCGGGCAAAAAGGCTGGCGGCCTACTTTTGCGGCGCTTTACACCGCCATCATTCCCACAGCTACAGCGGGCGTTGGAGTCGGCGCGGTGGGTCACTCTGGCGGAATGCTTGTCAGCAAAGACTTCGGCCAACATCATTTCGACTTCAACGAAACCGTAGAGTGGGTCGGCCGTCCGGAGGCGCGCGGCTTTGATCGCAACTACTTTACGGCGGTGGCCTATTCGCATCCGGTGCGCGGCAAACTTGGCATGACCGCGGAGATCGCTGGATTTAGCAGGACCAACATCGCGAATCCTGCCACGATGACGCTAATGGGAGCGGCGACTTATAGCGTGTCGCCACGGTTCATCGTTGACAGCGGCGTATACGTGGCGGCTTACGGACAGCTTCCCCGCTTGACCCTCTTTTCCGGTATTACCTATTCGATCGCCGATCTCTATCATCGGCGCGAAAAACATTAGCGGCAGTCCGCAAGCAAAGCTTGCGATGCGCCTCTTCGAATGCACCGCGATCACCTTCTCAAACTTATACGCGTAAAAAGATGTTCTCGATGCCGGGTGTCAACTGCGCTGCCGTGAACACAGCCGCGCGCCACACTTTTGAACGGCGTGCTGTTCAACTACAATCAGCGAACCAAAAAGGAGAAAACTGCTCCCTTCATGAGCGCCAGCTTCCACTTCGATGCCGGGCCGTTCTCCATTACCGTCCAACTGGACGGTGGCGGCATTACCCTTCGCCGTAGGACACTCGCAGGAGAACGCACCGAGACGGTCCCGTGGGACAAGATCAGCGGTGCGACTCTAGTTCGACCCGATGAAGAGAGCGCCGACGATGAGCAGGGGAACGAGCGCATAGCCCAGCTTTTTGGCGCGGAAGCCGTCGCGAAATACCGCGAACTGCACGGGAAAGTGGCCGAAATTTTTGTCGCTTACCGCGACGAACAGAACCGCGTGCGGCAAATCGAAATTCCAGCTCCGCTGACGGACCCAGCCTATTTGCAGGAATTTCAATCCCGCCTTGGCAGCCGCTGGCTCGGCGAAACGCGCGACCGTCAGCAGGTGGAAAAAAGACTGCATACCAATCCCGGCGTCCTCAAAACTGTTTTCGTGCTTGTGGCCCTCGTGGGTGTCCTTGCGGTTGTCGCCGGTTTTGCCCTATGGGGCTTTCTCGGACCGGTGATGAACTTCCTTTCCGTTCAGAAGATGCTATTGGATTTGCAGGACGGAGATTATGCGAGCCTTGCCTACCGTCTTGCCAGCTATGCCGTTCTCTTCGTCCTCGGCTTTTTTCTGCAGCGCATCATCCGGAGCAAACTCGACGCACTGAAGCGTCCGCGCCCCCGAGATTGGGAGGGGAAGCGCTAGGCTATTTGGCCCGTCGGACCACATCGCATTGCCCCAAGCAAGGCCAGAGATATCCAGCCCTCGGTAACGTTTTGGCCATCGTTGCAGACAAGCTGCCTAGAATGTCCGAGGCCGCAAACTAAAATAGCCATTAGGTATGGCATCTTCTCGTACATATGCTTGGATCGCCGCAGTGTCTCTGAGCATCCTCGGCGTCTACACGCTTCTTTCCCTCACGCTTAAACAAGGAGACTTGCTGAACGCGTTTGCGAACATCGCGCAGTGCCTTGTCCCGTTGTTGGCGAACGCAGGGCTTCTATTGAACGCCGGTACGCCTCACTGGCGCCGTAACGTCTTCTGGATGCTCACCGCCATGTCCTGCACCCTGTGGATGATCGGTCAGTTCCAGTGGACATACTACGAAGTATATTTGCACCAGCCCCTGCCGGACCTGTATCCCGGTGACATCATTTTCTTCCTGCGCGGCGTTCCGCTAATGGCCGCCCTGGCCCTGCGGCCGCAACTCAAGCGCAGTGAAATGCAGCTTCGCTTCGGCTACCTGGATTTCGTTCTTTTACTCTCCTGGTGGGTTTTCCTCTATGCATTCGTTGTGCTTCCGTGGATGTACGCGGAACCATCGCTGGGCACATACAATTTCACGTATGACCTGGTCACGAATGTTCAGAACTTTGTTACGGTTGTCTGGTTCGGCGTCCTGTGGCTGCAAAGCCGCACCGGGTGGCGCACTGTATATGCGCATCTCTTCGGCGCCGACGTGATGTACATGCTCTCCTCGCTGATCATCAATGTTGGCATCAGCCTCAAGGAATACCATACCGGCAGCCTTTATGATTTGCCGCTGGTGGCGTCGTTCCTTTGGTTCGCCGCCGCGGGATTGATCGCGTACAAGAATCAGAATCTGCTTGACGACGCCACGGAGACTTCCTCTGAAAACGAGCAGAAAAAGGCCGAGAGCACCGTGGCCTCGCGGTTGGCGCTCGCAGCAGTTATTTCCCTGCCGGCATTCGCGATTTATACGCTGAAGTTTTCGCACGACGGACCGGCTGTGCGGGAGTTCAGGCTGCTGACGGTCCTGGTGGCTGCCGTTCCCCTCGGCGCGCTGGTCTTCTTGCGCCAGCATCTGGCCGACGGCGATCGCGCGCGGCTTCTGGCCCGCGCCGAACAGTCTGTGGAAAATCTGCAACGCCTGCAGGCGCAGATGGTGCAGACCGAAAAGCTTGTTTCGCTTGGGCAACTTGCTGCGGGCGCGGCGCACGAAATCAACAACCCGCTGACGGCGATTCTCGGATATTCCGACTTACTCGCGGATGATTCTTCTCTTCCCGAAAAAGCGCGTGGCGTTGCGGCGAAAATTCGCGATCAGGCGCGCCGCACCAAGACGCTTGTCGGGAATCTGCTTAGTTTTGCCAGGCAGGTTCCAGCCGAACGAACTCTCCTGGATCTAAACACTGTGGTAACGAACGCAGTGCAACTGCGGGCGCTGGACCTGAAGCACTCCGGCACCAAGATCGAGTTGAAGCTGGAGTCCGTATTGCCTGGCGTGCGGGGCGATGGCAACCAGTTGATGCAAGTGGTTTTCAACATCATTAATAATGCCGTTGACGCTATGGATTCGCACAGTGGGGGCGGGACGCTGACGATCAAGACCATGCGCGATCGCGCCAACGTCGTGATTTCGTTTTCTGATTCAGGACCCGGGATCAAAGAGCCTCATCGCGTATTTGACCCGTTCTACACCACAAAGCCCATCGGCAAGGGCACAGGACTCGGACTCAGCATCTGTTTCGGCATCGTGCAGGAGCACGGAGGAAAAATCCTGTGCTACAACGGCCAAGAGGGTGGCGCGGTTTTTCGTGTGGAGCTTCCGGCGGTTTTAGCCGCTTTACCGACACGTGAAAACCTCAGCGCTGCCAGCGGCTCGACCGTCGTAAAGAGCTCCTAACGCGTCTCTCCGCAGCTCATTTCTGTTCAGACAACGGTTCGACAGTTCATTTTCCGGAGTCGTGCTACATTCAGTCTTTGCCTCTTCGGACAGGAGTCACTAACGGATGCCTCAGATCGCGATTGCGACCGAGAAATTGACGCGCCGCTTCGGCGAATTAACCGCTGTGGACGGCGTGGATCTGCAGGTCGAGGCCGGACAGTTTTTCGGATTTCTTGGTCCGAATGGCGCGGGGAAATCCACAACGATCAAGATGCTGACCGGGTTGCTGGTACCGACGGCGGGACGTGTGTCGCTGCTGGGGATAGACTTTGCGCGGCATCCGGTGGAAGTAAAGCGACAGATCGGAGTGGTGCCGGAAGGCATGGGTCTATTCGAACGGCTTACCGCGCCGGAGTACCTAGAATTTGTCGGGCGAATGTATGGGCTGGACAAGCCGACGACCCGTAAACGGAGCGATGAACTACTGGAATTCATGCAACTGGCGGATCGTTCCAGGACGCTGATTGCTGACTATTCGCACGGAATGCAGAAAAAGCTGGCGCTCGCAGCCGCGGTGATTCACGGACCCCGTATTCTTTTTCTGGATGAGCCGTTCGAAGGAGTGGACGCGCTCGCGGCGGGCGCTTTGAAGGAATTGCTGGGCCGGATGACGGAGCGCGGCGTAACGATTTTCTTGACGTCGCACGTGCTGGAAATTGTAGAGCGGCTCTGCAGTCACGTGGCGATCATCAAGCGAGGGCGACTGGTGGCGCAGGGTTCGATGGAGCAGTTGCGCGCCGGCGTGCCGAACACCGAAGGAGAAACCTTGACGCTGGAAGATATCTTTCTATCGGTGGTTGGTGAAGGCGCCGAGCGGCCGCAGGTCGAGGAGCTGACTTGGTTGACTTAAGCCCGGAAAGCTCTGTCAACGGAGATCAGGGAGAGACAGACCAGGGTCCGCTGCCAAGCCTGATCGAGCAATTGCGGCTAGTGGCGTGGTTGCGTCTGCGTTCCCTGCGCAACGGATTGCGCAACAAGAACCGGCGCATGGATTTGCTGGGCATTGTGGCCTCCGGCTTATTCAGTTCTCTCCTGGTTATCGGAGTCACCATCGGACTGTTCGTCGGCACGAAATACATTTTCGACGAACATTACCAGCCCTACCTGGGGTTGCTCTTTCTGGGCCTGTTGATTTGGTGGCAACTGTTTCCGATCCTACTCGCGGGTTTTGCGGCACAATTTTCGTTCCGGTCGCTTTTGCGTTTTCCGTTGAGCTTTTCCGCGTTCTATGTGCTTGGACTTGTTTACGGACTGGCCGATGCCGCAGCCATTGCCGCCGTAATCTGGATGGGCGCGATGATCGCGGGAACGCTGGCCTCGCAGCCTGGCGCAGCGCCCGCTATGTTGCTGGCGTGCGTATTTTTTGCCGCGCTAAACACTACAGTCGAGCGGCTAGTGGGAGCTTGGCTCGAAAAGGTATTGTCCAAGCGGCGCGCCAAGGAAGTGATGTTCACGATTTTCGTGCTCAGCATGGTCTCGCTGCAATTTCTGAATCCGGTCCTGCAGAAGCACGGCGCCGAGGTGAAAGCAGCCATACAGAGAGTGCTGCCGTACCTCTGGCTGCTGCCGTCGGCCTTTGCGGGAAACTTCGTGGCGAAAGCCAGTGAAGGACGGTGGGGAGCGGCGTTGCCGCAGTTGGCGGGATTGGCCACGTACGTGGTGCTCTTCAGCCTGCTGTTATGGCACCGGTATGCACAGTTATATTCAGGCGAGGAATTAAGCGAAGGCACGGTTCCCGAACGGAGAGCGAAAGCTGAAGCGAGCGACGATTTAGACGACCGCGATTCGCTTGGCTTCCTTCCGCCCCAGATCGGGGCAGTCTTTCGCAAGGAAATTAACTATCTAAAGCGGAATACGTTCCTGTTCTTTTCGCTGCTCATACCGCCGTTGATGGTTTTCTTTTTCAGCATGCAATTCGCGGGAACGCGCTCCGGGCCGTTTAAGCAAGGAATTACGCCGGACAAGTTTTTCCCGGGCATGATGGCCTACCTGGTGCTGATGCTGGTCGCACCTTCGTACAACTCCTTTGCCCATGAAAGCCGCGGTATTCAGACTTACTTCATGTCACCAGTAAGATTCAGGGAGATCCTGTTGGGAAAAAACCTGATGACGGTCGTAATTGTCCTTATCGAGCTCTCTCTCTGCGTGACGTTGGTGGGATTCCGGGTGGGGTTTCCGAGTACGCCGGTAACAGTTGCAACACTTATGGCCGTGGCGTTTTCGGTGGTCGGTCAGCTGACGATTGCCAACTGGTCTTCGATCCGGTTTCCCAAAAGGATGGACTTGGGCAAGATGCAGGGGCAACGCAACTCAGGAATGTCGGTGCTTCTGATGTTTGCCGTGCAACTCGTGCTGGGGGGAATCAGCGCGCTGATCTTGTTGTCCGGGCGGTCGCTCGATAGCCCGTGGCTTCCGGCCGAGGTATTCACCGTGCTGGCGGCTGCCGCTGTGGCGGGCTATTTTGCCTCGCTGGACTCGCTAACGGAGCTGGCGGAAAAGAAGAAAGAGACGCTGATCGAGACGCTTTGCCGGTAACGCCAACTGACGGGAAAAAGATACGAAAGCGTACACAGGGCTAGTCCTAACGGCGAGTAGTACTGTGGTCGAAAGGGCTGGTACCTGAGCCCTATTTCCGGCTGCCGCAGGCGCCTCTAACTTGTGTGCATGTACAGAGAACAGCACTCCTCCGCAGCAACCTTGGTTGAATCCGCGCCGGTTAGCACAGTTTCTCGAGAACTGACTCAGGAAGCGCCCGCTCCGGTGCTGACGGCCGCAATGGCCGGAGCCGACCCAGTGGGCAACTCCACGCTCCGTGCAATGCTGGAGCAGACGGGCCTGATAAAGAACCTGCAAGAGTGGGCCTCTTTGAGTTCCGTGAAGTTGCGCCGTGCCGAAGACGTTCCGGACGTGGTGTTCCTGGACCTATCGACGGGGATGGGTTCCGAGTTTCTTTTCGCACAAGAATTGAGCAAGTTGCGGCCTTCGGTTCACATTATTGCCTGCACCGCAAAATACGAAGCGAATCCGGAGTTCCTGCTGCAGGCGATGCGGTCGGGCATCCGCGATTTCCTGCAAAAGCCCTATAACCGCATCGAGATTGCCAGGCTGATGCACAGGCTGAGTGGCGAAAGTGCCCAACCCGTGAAACAAGCCGGCGCCGGAAGATTGCTGGTCGCCCTGGGGACCAAAGGCGGTGTAGGCACGAGCACGATTGCCGTGAATCTCGCCGTGCAACTAGCGCGCATTCCCGGGAAAAAGACGGTTCTTCTGGATCTTTCGCGGCCAATGGGCGACGTCGCGGCCCTGCTGGATTTGAAGGCAAAGTTTCAGATTCGCGACGCAGTGGAAAATGTGAAACGCCTGGACCCGACGCTGTTCGACGGGTTGCTGACGGCCCATAAGAGCGGCTTGCGTGTGCTCTGCGGCGCCACGCGGCTGGAGGACTGGCGCGACGGATCGTTGCCAGTGGTTGAACGTATCATGGAAGTTGCACAACAGAGTTTTGATTATGTGGTGATGGACCTCGGTGCGTTTTATTCCGCAGAGTGGGAAAGGATTTTGCAGGCAGCCGAAGTTCTGCTGGTTTCGGAAGCAGATCTGCCAGGACTGGCGAAGCTGGACAAGCATTTGCGGGCACTGTCAAATCTGCGAGTGGCGTCAAATCAGGTCCGGCTAGTGATCAACCGCTGGCATCGCAGCGACGAGGAAGCGCTGGCGCAGATAGAAATTGGAATGAAGATGCCGGTGTTTGCAAGGTTGCCCAACAATTTCAAACAGGTGACGGAAGCAACGGTGCTCGGTATTCCCGTAGCGAAGGACGGCGATCCGCTGACCGAAGGTTTCGCGAAAATTGCGGGGCAGCTGGCAGGAACGAAAAATGCGCCGGCCCGAAAGAAATCGCGCCTGGGACAGTTCTTTTCGTTGTAACCGCCAGGCCAGCTGAAGTCAGGTGTAGCGCTTTCTGAGCACGCCTTCGTTCGTGCGTATCCACGCGAGGATTTTGTCGAATCCCTGGTCCAGAGAAACGCGTGGCTGCCAGTTCAATTGCTTTATGCTCTTGCGGTTGTCGGTGAAATAAATCGGCAAATCGCCCGTTCGAACGGAATCCTCGACAGTAATGTTAGTGCCGTGGCCGAGTTTCGACTCGAGCAAGTGTGTTGCTTCACGAAGTGACAGTGAGTTGGCAGCGCCACCACCGAGGTTAAAGATGTCGCCGCGGAAGCGGCTGATCTCTCCCATCTGAAGCTCGACCAGAGCGCAAACGTCGTCAAGAAAAAGAACGTCACGCACCTGCTTGCCGTTCCAGCCGATGTATTTGAGCGGCAGCTTGAAATAATGCGCGATTGCCCACCAAACCACCCATCCTTGATCGAGCTTTGCAAATTGACCGCTGCCGGCGATCACGCCGAAGCGGTTGATGACCAGCGGCATATCAAAAGCGTGCGCGTATTCCTGACAGGACACATCCGCTATGAGTTTGCTGAGCCCGTAGACACTGCGCTGGCCCCCGTCCACGGCAAATTCTTCGGAGACGCCGTTTACTGGGTCGAAGCCACGAGGACGAGCCTCGGGCGAAAGTCGGTTCCACGCGGCTGCGTCCCATTCGATGCGCGTGGCCGCCTCGCGGCGCGGAAGTTCTAGCAAGCGGTCCACGACGTAGACGCGATTGGTGCTGAAAAAAATCATCGGGCAGCGATGCCGTCGAGCGAATTCAAGGACGCGGATTACGCCGAGCGAGTTGTTGGTGATATCAAAGACCGGATTGGTGTAGCCGGAAACCACGGAGGGCTGCGCGCTGACATCGATCAGGAACTCGACGCCGGAGGGAAGATTCTCAAAGTCTTCGGGATTGCGCACGTCGCCGTGGACGAAAGCAACGCCATGGCGCGCCAGGCGGTCCAGATTGGATTCGCTGCCGCGGCGAACGAGATTGTCCATCACGACAACGCGATGATTTTTCTCCGTAAGGCGAACCGCGAGCTCAGATCCCACGAAGCCGGCTCCACCGGTGATGAGAATGTGCAAGTGTCAGGCTCCTGTCGCCGGCTGCTGGTGAAGGGGCACGGAACGCCACCCCAGCCACAGCCGAAAGTCCCAGTAAGGAAGATACCCCAGCAAGGGGAAATCCAGAGAAAGGAGTGCGAAACGCTGTGTGAAGACGAGTTCTCCAGCAAAAATAACGGAGGCAGCGAGTCCGCTCATTGCGAGGAGGGCCGCGCCAGTTGTTCTATATCGCGCTGCTCGATCTGATGCAGGATTTTTTTTCGGCGAAACAGATAGGCGTCGAGCTGGGAAAACATCTGGCGCGGAACAACCTGGAACTGGTTGTGAGTCACCTGCCGCCACGACACCGGTCCCCGCGCCGGAATCAGATGTGCCCCCCACTGAAACATGAGGCCGAGGTTCCACAGGATAAAGAGGCACACCGCGGCCGTCAGTGATGCGAAAACGGCTGCACGGCCGCGCAACAACGCGGCAAGCCATTCAAGAAACGAGGCTAAACCCAGCACGAAAAATACGGTGAGCGAGACAAAGAAGCGGTTTCCATAAGAGGAGATGCCCGGCCAATCGGGATACGACGCCATGAAGTAGTAAAAGGCGAAAAGGACGCAAAGTATGGAAATTCCTACCCGGCGATGATTACGGGCGAAGAAGAAAATTCCAGCGGTGGCGAAAATCAGAATGGGCGTCCAGGAGAACAAACCGTGATTGGCGGAAAACAGCAGAGCTAGAAACCAAGGGGAACCCCAGCTCCATTGCGAAATCGGAATGTAGCCAGTTTCAAACAGCCCGCCATAAACAACATATTTAGTAAGGAAAGTCGGAAGCAGCGCGATCAGCGTGACCGCAAAGAAGAGAAAATGGTATGCCAACAGCCGGGCAAGCCGCGGCGCCCCGTTAACTTTCTTGCCTGCGGCGTAGTAGGAAGCAAGGGCTTCCGGAACAAGCACCAGCAAGACGAGAGCGTTTGGGTAGTACACGTTGAGAGCAAGTCCGGCAATGAGCGCCAGCAGGAACCATTGGGACGCGCTGCGGGATTCGCGCGTGCGCAGCCAGTACCAGAAAAACAGAGCTACCGTGAACGCAGAATGGGCATGGGACCATGAAGGATTGAAATACATGTATACCGGCAGCGAACTGCCCCACCAGATGGCGATGGCAGCAAGCAATGCCCAGCGTTGCGCCACAAAACGGCAGGCGATGCGATAAGAAATCAACAGTGCCGAGAAACCGCAAAGCAGAGTGCCTAAAGCCATCGCCAGCAAATAAGGCAGAGAGAACCCGTCCGCGGAAACGCGCGACCCGAAAAAACGCGCGAGTAGAACTCCACCGTGCGCCAAAAGCAGAAACGGCGTCCAAAGCATGGCCGGACCGATCGTGAAGTGATTTTCGAGGTGGCCGGTCGGCGTGCGAAAACCCTCGCGTGGGTTCCCCTCTGGATCCAGGCGAGCCTCGCGGAAACCCTGGTTCGCGTGCTGATAATCCGCAGTGAAGTCAAGGTTGTGCTGAAAGAGAAGAGCGCGGGCGAAAGCGTAATAGCCGACGCCATCGCCGCGCACCCACGGATTCAAAAGGGGCAAGGAAACGGCCAGCAGCAAAAGAAATACGCGCGGAGAGAATCTGCGCAAACTCTTCGATTGGGATTCTGAGTCGTTCAAGCGTTCCACAACCAAGCAGCTTTCCCTAGTGTTTTTGCAACACTATCCCGGCTGTTGACCCGGAATCGCCAGCCTGGTCCGACCTTATTGCTTCTACTCTAGTTCAAAGAAAGCGAGGTTAAAATCGCAAACGCGAGCAAATCCGCTCATGCGGGCGTGCCAGAAACCTCGCGCGGCCGGGACGCGGCCTTTTTTTCGCTCAGGTAGTGAGAAACGCGATCGATAATCTCCTCGAGCTTGATTTGCGGGCGGAATCCGGCCAGCGCGTGGAGTTTTTCGATGGAAGGTACACGGCGCATCATGTCCTCGAAGCCAGGCTCATAGGCCTGGTCATAGGGAACGTAGGTAATCTCGGAGGAGCTGCCCGTGCGCTCGCGAACCCTGCGCGCCAGGTCAGTGATGGAAATCTCCTCAGTATTGCCGATGTTCACCACTTCTCCTACGGCGCGCTCGGTATCCATCAGGCGAATGAGAGCCTGCACGGTATCGCGGACATCGCAGAAACAACGCGATTGTGTACCGGAGCCATAAACCGTGATCGGAGCGTTGTCGAGAGCCTGTTTCACGAAGTTAGGCAACACCATGCCGTAGCGGCCTGTTTGCCGAGGTCCAACGGTATTAAACAATCGCACCACGATCACCGGAACCTTGCGTTCCCGCCAGTATGACAAAGCTAGAAACTCATCAAGCGCCTTGGACGCTGCGTAGCTCCAGCGGCCCTTCGTCGTGGGACCAAGCACCAGGTCCGCTTCTTCCCGAAAAGGCACCTGAGTGCTCTTGCCATACACTTCTGACGTGGAAGCGGTCAGAACGAGTTTGCGCTTTTTTTCCGCGGCTTCGAGGATGATCTGCGTTCCGTTGACGTTCGTTTCGATGGTGCGAACCGGGCTTTCGACGATGAGGCGAACGCCAACGGCGGCCGCGAGGTGAACCACAATGTCCGCGTCATCCACCAATTCCGCGATGAGGTGGCGGTTTTCAATCGCGTCGAGGTGATATTCCATCCGCTCGTTGGATTTCAGGTGGCGAATGTTTTCCATGCTGCCGGTCGAAAGGTTGTCCAGCAGAACCACATGGTCGCCGCGGTCCAGCAACCGCTCGGCAAGGTGCGATCCGATAAATCCAGCACCGCCCGTAATTAGATAACGCACGAAATCCTCCCGCAGAAAATTAAAGTGAGTGCGAATCGTCGTCGGCATATTTCGCGCGGGATGATTCAGCCGGGGCTTCGTCCTTCGCAGAGTATAGCTCGGCAGCTTCCTGCGGCCCATAGCCATAGGAATACGGATAGTAACGATACGAGTAGTAATAATCCGGGGCGCTGGAATCCACGGCATTGAGAACCACGCCAAGAAGACGGCATTTGACACTGGTCAGCAGGTCGCGAGCCCGCGTGAACGCCTCCTTGGGCGTTTCACCGCTGCGCACCACCAACAAAACGCCGTCCGCCTGCACGGAAACGATGACGGCATCGGTCGCTGCCATAATCGGAGGCGAGTCGATCACGATGAACTTGTATTGCGTACGCAGCTGGCGGATCGCATCTGCTAGTTTGTGAGAAGACAACAGGTCAGCAGGATTTGGCGGCAGCGGCCCCGTGGGAATCGCGACGAGGTTCGGGATAGCGGGATGCGGAACCGTCACCAGCTCGAGGCTCGACACGCCCGCGAGATACGAGCTGAGGCCGGCATGTTTTCCGTCGGTGAGGTTCAAAAGACGCCCGACGCCGGGCTTGCGCAAGTCAGCATCAATCAGCAGCGTCCTATCGCCCAATTGCGCGAGTGTAACAGCAAGATTGGCTGCAGCTGTGGTCTTCCCTTCGCGCGGGAGGGCGCTGGTAACCAGAATGACTTGGGGCGGACGATCCGCTTGCGAAAGCAGAAGCGAAGTTCTGAGGGCGCGAAATGCTTCCGACATCTGGGATTTCGGCAGATGCTGCGCCACGAGTTCAATTCGCTTTTCGTGGCCGTTGACGGAAGCCCCTCCCAGGAGTCTGCGCTTTCGCGACGAGCCATTTTCGTCCGTAAATGCTGGCACCACCGCGAGCGAAGGCAAGCGGGTAAGCGTTTCGACGTCGTCCGGCGTCTTCACCGTGTTGTCGAGATATTCGCGCAGCAGGGCCAGACCGATGCCCCCTACCAGACCAACCAGAAAGGAAAGTGCAATGTTGCGCGTCTTCGCCGGGCGCGTAGGTGTGGAGGGCACCATGGCGGGATCGACCCAGCGAATATTCGACGACTTGAGGCCGGCGGCGAGTGTGGCCTCCTTAAGCTTTGTCAGCAGACCGTCGTACATGGTCTTGTTGCCCTCGGCGTCGCGCTTCAGGATGTTGTACTCGACCATACTTTCGGACATCAGATTCACTTCGCTCTTCTGGTCGTTCAGAGCTTGATCCAGCAACCCTTCGCGCTGGCGTGCCGCGTTGTAATCGTTGCCCAACGCTTCCAGGATGTTGCGCTTCTCGTTGTCGATTAGCCCGTCGATCTCCTTCAACTGGGCCTGCAGGCGCTGCACCTTGGGAAAGTTGGGGCCGTATTGATTGAGCCCATCCACAAACGCCCCGTACTGTTCGGTCCTTTTCCTAAGCAATTCCTGCAACACGGTGTTTTCACGGAGCTGGGGCACCGCATCGATGTTTCCCGCCTTTGCGAATTCGTAAAGAGCTTCCTTGCGCATGCGATCGCTTTGCGCCTCGGTGAGCTGCTTGTTCAGATCGGAAAAACGCTGCGTGGTAATGTTTTGCCTGTCATCCAGTTCCCAGATCTGGTGCTGCCGTTCATAGGCCAACCGCGCATCTTCGGAGTTCTGTACCTTGACCTTGAGCTCGCTCAGCTGATCGGTCAGCCATGCGGTCGCTTTGGCCGTTGCGTCATATTTACTGCGGAAATTCTGCTCCATGAAATTGTTGATATGGGCGTTCAGAATTTGCGCAGCCATATCCGGATTGGTGGACTCAAAACTGATGTCGAGCAGCCGGCTTTGCGGAACGCGTCTTACACCGATGCTGCCCAGGAACGCGCCCAACTCTGGTGGGCGCTTGTGGTTGGCGAGGCTGCCGGAAGTAATGGCGTCTGAGACCGGGGAGCCGGGTATATCCGAATGTGGAATGAGGCCACTGTTGCGAATGGTTTGCAGGGCCAGCGTCTCGCTGGTGAGAACCTTCGATTGCGTCTCGATGTAGTTGTCGAGATCCGATATGTAATCGTAAGAATCCGACGCTTGAAACGGCAGGAAATTGGAATTCTCGCGATCGATTTCGATCCTGGCCGTCGCGGTGTAAACAGGCTGCATGCGGAAAGTGGCGATGGAGACGATGGTTACGACGGCCAGAAGGAAAGAGAGAATCAGCCATTGATGCTTGCGCAGGATCAGCAGGTAGTCGTAAAGGTGCGGCTCGCGCGGCGACCAATCGAGGGATGGGAAGCGCGCCGGCGGTATCACCTCGACAGCGCCTTGCTGGTTTTCGTGGGGAATCAGTTTGTTCTCGTCCGCCATCAGAGTCCTAATTGCGTTGCCCGATGCGGTAAATCAAGAGCGCGGTGCCGGCGATGCCCGCGATTTCGCCCGCGCGGATGAGTGCAGCCTTAGCTCCGCTGCTAGGAACGTAAAGGATGTCGCTCGGCATCAGTCGAACATCTTCGGTCTCGCGCTTCACGATTTTTGCCAGGTCCACAGGGATCTCCAGCTGTTTGCCCGCCGGATCTTTCCGTATGATCACGGCGTGATCCTTTTTAGCCACGGCCGTGGTTCCCCCTGCAAGAGCTAACACCTTGAGAGTAGAAAGTTGTGAGCGGTCATTGGTGGCCACGAACCCACCGGGTCTCGCGACTGCTCCGAGTGCGTAGACGATGCCCGCGTGCGGCACGGTCACGACATCTCCCGCCAGCAGTGGAATATTGTTCTGTGTATCGCCGCGCTCCAGGAGCTCTGAAAGATTCACGGTGAAGGTGGTGGGCGTGGGCAGCGGGGCCGCGTCCAGAGCGCCGACAGCGGGCGGAGTGGCGGTAGCGGCGGGCTGCTGAGTCGAATTGGTCGCTGCCGGAGCCTGGCTTGGCGCGGAATCTGCGGCACTCGTGGCGGGCTTCGCCGCCGGCGGGGTCTGCGAAGAGCCAGGCATAATCGCATTTTCTCCCAAACTTGGGTTCGTAGCAGGAACAGGATCCACAGGGCCTATCTCGGGTGGCTCCGTCGTGGTTGCGCCGCGATCCGAGCTATCGGGCCGCGTAATTATGACCGTATCTCCGGCGTCGTTTGCAATGCCTCCCGCCTCGGCGAGCACCTCTATCAGCGTGACTGGACGATCGGCTTGATAAACCATCGGGCGGGCCACGGCGCCCACGATCGCGATCGACTTGCTCCTTTTTTCCTTTACCGAAACCATCACCTGAGGATGGGAAACCAATCCGTTGGCTTCCAGAATTTCAGAGATCTTCTGTTGCACCTGGATCTCGGTCAGGCCGACGACATAAGGACGCACGGGAACCAGGGGGATGCCAATCGTGCCGCTCTGGCTGACGCGCACATCGCGGGTCAACTCCGGCACATCGAATACTTCCACAGAAATCGTGTCGCCGCGGCCTACGATATAGTCCTGCAGGGGAGCATGGGCGCTGCGGGCGAGCTCGTTCAATCGTTGATTGGCCCGTTGCTGGGTATCCAGAATTACGTCGGGGGGTACGGGCGACACTTGGCCTGTAGATTGTTGCGGGTTTTGGGCGTAATTGGGCGGCGGCGCAGCCAAGGTCCCGGCGAGAAAACCCGCCGCGAGACACGAAGACACACGTCCCACGTTTCCTGGCACTCGTTTCGATGACCCCACGCATCGATTATACAGCCCCTAACCCCAAGTCAAGGTAGGGTTTTAACGGTAGAGCAGAGGTTAGAAGCGTCTAACAATTCTTTCACTTTGTGTCGCTTGCGGCAGTTCCCTACAATGGCGTTCGGAGAGCCAACAATGGATTTGAAAGCAATGCAAAAGCCTTTCAAGGACAAATACAGGAGCGACCCGGCGTCGTCTCACATCACGCTCAAGGCAACCGGAGCGCAAACGGGCGAGCCGATTTCCTGTTCGGTGGATATAGCACGGGCTGTCTATGCTGCTCAAGCCCACTCCGGCGTTGGCGGCGCAGGGACCTCGGCATGCTCCGGAGATCTGCTGTTGGGTGCATTGGCGGCTTGCGCGCAAATCACTTGCCAGATGGTCGCAACGGCCATGGGAATTGCCACGGATCGAATCGAAGTGAAAATTGAAGGAGATCTGGACCTTCGCGGAACGCTGGGAATTTCAAAGGACGTGGCAGTGGGCTTTCAGGCAATCCGTTTGTATTTTGACGTCGTTGCCCCGCAAGCCAATCCCGAGCAGTTGCAAGCGCTGCGCGAAAAGACCGAGCAATACTGCGTGGTCATGCAAACGCTGCTTCGTCCGCCCGAGATTGCAACCGAATGGCGCGGGAAGTCATAGCGATAATGGCAGACTTCAGGCAACCCGGTGGAAATCCCTTTGTTTTTTGGTCGAGCATGTTTCCAGAACTTTGTCCCCATGATGCAGGGACTACAGGCGCCTCTCAAGCCGGGGCAGGCTCCGTTGTAGCGTCCGTCCGCCTCCCGCGAACGCGCTTCCGATATTTGCCGTTTCCTTGTTTTTCTGGTGATTCTGGCAAAGGGATTCCCACTGTGGCCAAGAGGCTCATCATCATAAACAGCAACAAATTCGCAGGAATGTGGAGATTGAAGTCCACCAAGCTGTGCACCAGCAGGCCGCAACATGCCGTCCATCCGCAAAGCCGCAAAGTACTTGCGAACGAATCGCCCTCGTTCTTCAAAAGGCGCAGCCCATTGATAAACAGAACCGCCAGGAACCATAGCGAGCAAACTCCTCCGAGAACGCCGGTTTCCGCCAGTGTCTCCAGATAATCGTTGTGCGTGTGATTGACGATCTTGCCGTCATAGAGCGTTTCGTAGGGGGGATATACCTGCTGCAGCGTGCCAAGCCCGGTTCCCAGAACCGCGTGATCCAGAAAAATCCTCCACGTTCCATAACGCATCGAGGCCCGTTTGCTCTCGGTAACTTCGAGGGATTGCAGCGAGGCAAACCGCGTCAGGATCTGATTGACCCCAAGCCATGACACCAGCGCAAATGCGCCGAGTAGCACCGCTCCGGCGACGTACATGTGTTGGCCGTGTGCACGCTTTAGCACAAGGATAAGCAGCAAAAAGGCGAGCTCGCCGCCGAAACTGATGATTCCCCCGCGCGATGCCGAGAGCAGTAAGGCGCTAACCGGAATCACGGCAAGAATACTCACGATTACCAGCCGTTCGCGGCGCACCCGGCCCAAAAGCAAAGGGACAAGAGACATCGGCAGCACCAACTCCGCAAAGCCCGCAAAGTGATTACGGTTCGCGAAGGGGCCGAACGGAATACCGCCGTAACGCATCTCGCGGAACCAATACAGCTTCCCGTTGAAGGTCAGATGTTGAAGAATGCCGAGGCCTGCGACAAAGAAGGCCAAAAGCATGGTAAACCAGGCGAACGTGCGCCAGTCCGCCAGGCTTCGAAGAACCTGGGCCGCAATGAAAACCAAAATGAGGATGCAGAGCAACAGACGCAGCTCGGTTCCCGTGGAAAACCGCGAAGCGGTAAGGCCAAACGCCCATTGAATCAAGACGACTAGCGAAAATGCCGCCATCGGAAAAAAGAGCTGCGGCAACACGATCGGACGCGACTCTTCGGCGTACAGGAACTGCAACGCCCAAAGCACCAGCAAAACGCCGGTTGCGCATTCGAGAATGGCGCGGGCCCAGGGTTCGACGGCGCCGTGGCTCAAAACAGAAAATATGATCACCCCGAAAAGCCCGATTCGAACGAGCTTCATGGCTTACCGACCGCTGCGGGCGGGTTGTTCGCCGGTACGAGCGTGACATCGTCCAGCCAAGCCGCGCCCTGAATGTCGCTACCCGGCATGTCGCTCATCTTGCGCCGGAGGCATACCGTGCTGAAGAGGTCGTTTTCAGGCGAAGTCCACGGCAATGTGATTTGTGTCCAGGGCTGTGTTCCGTGAATTTCATTGCTTTGCACGGCCGTTACGCTCTTGCCGAAAGTCGAGACTTGCAAACGGACCCCCTCGCTGCTGGTCAGTGATTCCGTCTTGATCCAGCCGGTCAACAGATACTGTTTGCCCGGCTCTGCTATGAACGGATGACAGGCATCCTCGAAATTGACATTCTCGCGGCCATTAAAGAGGAGGCGGAGCGATTGCTCTCCGCTGTGTTTTTCCGACTGATCGAAGGAAATCTGTACATTGCGAGTCACCGGCGTAAATTGCCATCTGAAACCGCCGCCTGCGGAACCCGATTCGAAGCCTCCGTCCCAAATCAGAGAGCCCGAAGGGTCGGGTGGCGGCGGATTCTCCATCATCGCGGTCGCCTGCGGCCATAGCTTGGCGGCTTCGCTTCCTTGCCGTTGGTGAATGAGCGCGTCGAAAAATACAACCACATCGCGGAGCGGAACTTTGCTGTTCAACTCCACGAGTTTGTTCCAAACCAGTCGCGCCTCTTCCATTTGATACGCGTCGGAAAGCATATGAAGAATCGGAAGGTAGGTGTCGGGCGAAGGAGGAATCACTTTGTCGAGGACAATCTTAGCGTCAGGCTGCAATTGCAGCGAGCGGGAAAAGGCTTCAGCGGCGCGCTTCGGATCCAGTTGCAAGGTCTTGTAGAACTGTGCGAACGCAGCATCCTGATCGCCCTGGCGAAGTAAGAAGTTGCCAAAGCTCCATGAAACATCGGCGGAGAGCGGGTAGACGCGCTGAGCCGAGACCAGAGCTGCGCGCGCTTGTGTGGGATCCCGTTCGCTGTCGTAAGCAATGGCCAGATCCAGCAGCGCCTCGGCCGAATACGGATCCAGTTCGACCGACTTGCGCAGGGCGCTGACCGCCTTTACCGGATCGGGCTGCTCCAGATCGTAGAGATAAGAACGTCCGAGAAGATACCAGTTGCGCGGATTGTTCGGCTCGAAACTTACGGCGGCCTCGTATCCAACACGCGTGTCCAGCCCGAGAAAGTGCGCGGCCAAGGCATTGCGTACGGCCAGAAAGCTGATCAGCAAAGCCAACACACCGCTCAAAACGAGCAATAAGACGCGGCTAGGCCGATTCGGGAGAGGAATATTCATTCTTGCTTACTCTGCCTAAGCGGGAGGCGGAGAGGCAAGACAAAATTCAAGGCTGCAAATCTCAAGGCAGGTGAAGCACGGCTATGCGCACGGGCTCAAGGAGCGTCACGTCCAGGATTTTGTCGCCGTTCAAGTTGCCAATCTGGCTGTTGGCGATGAAATAGAAATCGGACCCGCGGATGGCCCCGGTCGTGGGCAACGCCGTGAACGGCGTGCGGAATTCCAGAATCGTCACTTTGCTCACGCTCGCATCACCCCGAGCGAGCTTGTGCACGGCGACACGCGGCGCGCCGATGCCATTCTGAATGGCGATCAAGCTGCCGCGATACCAGTAAAGCCCGTCCGCGCCGGCCAGGGTGTTGTGCGGACCCGGCAGAACGTCGCTGCTCGAGGAAGTCACGGTGTCGTAC
>UEXQ01000337.1_pt1 | contig 25282 bp, 14 predicted proteins | sample 4301111 | NCBI WGS metagenome assembly UEXQ01 (sample SAMEA4773181, study PRJEB27434) | metagenome | biome: 2259; feature: agricultural soil; material: soil | place: USA | collected 2014-09 | depth 0.25 m
TGCTAAAACTGAACTGGTTGACAGATCGCGGTTGTTGATTCTGCGCAACCTGTTGAAAACAGAAATGTGCCCTAAAAAGTCCGGCTTACGGGCTTAGCCCGCTATTGTTGCTACTCTTTCCGCTCGATTGATTGGGGTTTCCCTTGAAATGGACGCATGTTTGTCTTGCGCTGTTGCTGGTGGCGTCGGCCGCCGGTTCACAAACTGAAGTCTGTGAAGTTTCCGCGTCCAAAGCGGTTTTCTCGATTCCTCATGTTAAGCACGCATTTGAACTCAATACCGATGCAAAGTCGGCTACGTGGAAACATGCCGCTTCCGCGTGGATCGAAAAGGACTGCACGTCGCGGAAGAGCTATCCGGAGCTAAAAACCGAGGTGCGCGCTTTTTGGACGGATACCGATCTCTACCTTCTCTTCATCAGCCCTTACCACGACTTGAATTTGTGGCTGCCGGCGGACAACAGCAAGGACCGCCTGAAACTGTGGGATCGGGACGTTGTGGAGTTCTTTCTGGGCGACGATTGGGGCGATATCAAACACTATCGCGAATTCGAGATTGCGCCGACCGGCGACTGGGTGGATCTGGCGATTGACATCAATAAAGACAAGTACGACGCGGAATGGAACTCTGGGTGGCAGCGGTTAGGCCGTATCGATGAAGCGAAGCACATTTGGTACGCGGCGGCGCGCGTGCCGCTGAAGTCGGTTAGCGAGCACCCGGTCAAGGCTGGAACGAAATGGCGTGCGAACTTGTACCGTATTGACGGCCTGGGCGAAGATCCGCAACGTCATTTTATGTGTTGGCAGCAGACCTGCGCCCCGAACCACGACCCGAATCACGTGCCCGAGAATTTTGCCACCATTATCTTTTCTCACTAACCGACCCTCTCCATCGTCCTTACTGACAGGAGTCTGAAATCGGACGGATAGCTGTCCGGAAACGGACAGCGAAGTCCGCGAGCGGACGGCTTGGGCGCGGAACATTCCCTGGCGGCCCGCGTACATTCTTATTTCTGAGCAAGTTGCACGGCACGATGGTTGGCCGAAGGCTTGCACCAGAGGTGGGTATGGACATTGCACGACCAGAATTCAAGAAGCAGAAACGTCGCAAGCAGATCATCGTAGGAGCCGTTGCGTTCGTGGCGCTGGCGGCGGCGACGTATGGAGTTTCTCGCCTGAAGCCCGCGGCTCCCTCGGTTGAGCGCAGCACGGTTTGGACGGACAGCGTGAAGCGCGGACCGATGCTGCGGCAGGTTCGAGGACTCGGCTCGCTGGTTCCCAGCCAGGAATTTATCCGGCAGATTCCCGCGGAAACGGACGCGACCGTGGTGCGGATTCGTGAACTGCCCGGCTCGCAGGTGAAAGCGGACACGATTCTGGTAGAAATGAGCAATCCGCAGGTGGAGCAGGCGGCGTTGGACGCGCGGCTACAGCTGAAGGCGACAGAAGCGGCGCTTGAAAGCATGCGCGTGAAGCTGCAAAGCGATCTGATGAATCAGAAAGCCGCGGCCGCGACGGTCACCTCCGACTACACGCAGGCAAAGTTGCAGGCCGACATGAACAAGGAACTGCGCGATCTCGGCCTAACTCCGGAAATCCAGTACAAGAATTCACAAACCAGGGCGCAAGAACTGGCGATCCGGAATTCCCTGGAAGGCGAACGTTTGGACATCAATCGCAAAGCGATCGATTCGCAGATGGCGGAGCAGCAAGCGAAGGTCGACCAGATGCGGGCGCTAGCAGACTTGAAGCAGAAGCAGTTGCAGGCGTTGAAAGTTCGCGCGGGCATCGAGGGCGTGCTGGTGGATTTGCCGCTGCAGGTTGGACAGCACGTTTTGCCGGGAACAATGCTGGCGAAGGTCATTCAGCCAAATCATCTTATGGCGACGTTGAAAGTGGCCGAGACGCAGGCGCGCGACGTACAGATTGGCCAGCCAGCCATGGTGGATACGCATAATGGCACGGTTGCCGGCACGGTGATGCGTGTTGACCCCGGCGTACAAAACGGCACGGTGACGGTCGACGTGAAACTCACTGGCGAACTGCCGAAAGGCGCGCGGCCGGATTTGAGCGTGGACGGGACGATCGATCTGGAGCGGCTCGAGAACGTGCTTTATGTGGGCCGTCCTGCATTTGGACAGGAGAGCAGCACCATCAGTTTGTTCAAGCTGGATGCGGATGAACGGGGCGCCGTGCGCGTTCCGGTGAAAGTAGGGCGCGCGTCGGTCAATTCCATTCAGGTGGTCGAGGGGCTGCGCGAGAAAGATGTAGTGATCCTTTCGGATATGTCCCGTTGGGATAGCGCGGAAAGAATTCGGTTGGACTGAAAAAGACGAGGTGAAACGGTATGAGCGAAGCGGTACAGGCGTTGATTGAAATCGAAGGACTGACTAAGGTTTTCTACACCGACGAAATTGAGACGCATGCACTCTCGGGTATTCATCTCACGATTCGAAAAGGCGAATACGTGGCAATTTCCGGTCCTTCCGGATGCGGAAAGTCCACGCTTCTTTCGATTCTGGGCCTGCTCGATTCGCCGACAGCAGGGAAGTACCAGCTAAACAGCCAGCCGGTCGAGAGTCTGGACTTCGCAGCGCGCGCGCGAATTCGCAATCGTGAAATCGGATTCATCTTTCAGAGTTTCAACCTCATCGGCGACCTTACGGTCTATGAAAATGTTGAGTTGCCACTGACTTATCGTCAAAAAATGCCGTCCGCTGAACGTAAACCGCGTGTGATGGAAGCGCTGGAGCGGGTCGGCATGGCGCACCGCTTGCGGCATTACCCCTCGCAACTTTCCGGCGGTCAGCAGCAGCGTGTTGCCGTCGCGCGTGCTCTGGGTGGTCATCCTTCCATCCTACTGGCCGATGAGCCGACTGGAAATCTCGATTCCCATAACGGCGAAGCGGTGATGAAACTGCTGCAGGAGTTGCACCAGGAAGGCGCGACGATCTGCATGGTTACGCACGATCCGCGATTCGTGCAGCATGCTGAGCGCGAAATCCGCCTCTTCGACGGAAAAGTCGTCGCTGAAGAGGATTTGCAGAAGCAGGAAGCAACCGCATGAGCGGACTGTTTCAAGACGTTCGCTACGCGTTCCGGCAATTGCGCAAGACACCGGCGTTTAGCGTAATCGCCGTACTGACCTTGTCATTGGGAATTTGTGCCAGCGTGGCGATTTTTGCCTTTGTGGACGCGGCGCTGCTCAAGCCGCTGCCGTATCGCGACGCATCCCGCCTGGTGGACGTGACTGAAGGCAGCGCGATGTTTCCGCGAGCCAACCTGTCTTACCTCGACTACGTTGACTGGAAGCGGATGAACACGGTTCTCGTTTCAATGGATGTGTGGAATGGCACCGGCTATTTGTTTCAAATGCCAGACGGTTCAGTGCCGGTGCCCGCGGTCCGCGTGAGTGACGGGTTCTTTCGCACGCTCGGCGTAAGGCCTGCGCTCGGACGCGACTTTTATGACGGCGAGGACAAGCCCGGCGCACCGTCAACCGTGCTACTGAGCTATTCCGCCTGGCGCAACAGATTTGGGTCCCGGGAAGACGTGATTGGTCAAACGATTTCGCTCAGCGGAAAGGCTTATACCGTAATCGGCGTCTTACCAAAAGAGTTTCAGTTCGCATTGCGCGGACGCGCGGAATTCTGGACGGCGCTGCAGCCCACCATGGAATGCGAAAAGCGGCGCAGTTGCCACAACCTGTACGGGATTGCCCGGCTCAAGGATGGCGTCACGGTAGCCGCTGCCGACGCGGACATGAACACGATCGCGAAGCAGTTGGAAGCTCAGTATCCAGACTCCAATCGCGGGCAGTTCGCTTCCGTCATTACGCTGAGCCAGTCGGTTGTGGGCAACGTCCGTCCGCTTCTACTAATGCTGTTGAGCGGCGCCGGGCTGCTTTTCGTTATCGCCTGCGTCAATGTCGCGAGTTTGCTGCTCGTTCGCTCGGAGAGCCGCAAGCGGGAAATGGCCGTGCGCGGCGCCTTGGGTGCTTCACCGGCTCGTCTTTTCCGGCAATTCGTCACGGAAGGGCTTGCGCTCGTCTTGACCGGCTGTGTCTTGGGAGTGTTTCTTTCCACATGGGCGGTACGAATGCTGTTGGGCTTAATTCCGGCAGATATGTTGGGCGGAATGCCGTACCTTCAGAGCCTCGGACTGAACTCCCGTGTGGTCCTGTTCGCAATTCTGATTGGGTTAATCGCCAGTGTACTGTTCGCAGTCACGCCGGCCTTGCGCGCTTCGTTTGTCGATCTGCGCGACGACTTGGCCGAAGGAGGGCGCGCGGCGGCTGGCCGCGTTTGGCGGAAATTTGGCGCGAACCTTGTAACTATCGAATTGGCAACGGCCATGATCTTGCTGGTTGCGGCCGGGCTGTTAGGCAAAAGTTTTTTCCGTTTGCTGCACGTGGATTTGGGGTTTGAGCCGGAGCGCGTCGCATCGCTGCTGGTGATTGCCCCCGACGTTGGTTACGAAAAGGAGCCCCAACAGATAGCCCTGGCAGACAAAGTCATCGAGCGGTTCAAACAGCTGCCCGGCGTCCAGTCGGTGGCTTTGACCAGCACGCTTCCGGTGAGCTGCAACTGCAATACCAACTGGATTCGCTTCGTCGGGAAACCCTATAGCGGCGAACACAATGAAATTAACTATCGTGCGGTCTCGCCGGAGTTCTTTTCCACGATTCGCGCCAGACTGTTGAGTGGCCGATTCCTCAGTGAAACGGATGACGCCTCGAAGCCTCACGTCGCGGTCATTAACAAGACGCTGGCCCAGAGATATTTCCCGGGAGAAGACCCGATCGGCAAGAAATATGGAGACACTCAACTGTCACCTCAGTCCATTCGAGAAATTGTTGGAGTCGTAGACGACGTACGGGACGGCTCGCTCGATGCGGCGCTTTGGCCCGCTGAGTACGTTCCTTTCAAGCAGAACACCGACACCACTTTTTACGCTGTCGTGCGAGCTTCCGGCGACGAACGCGCTTTGATCCCCGCACTGGTCTCCGCTGTGCACCAAGTGGATCCCGCACTAGGCACGCTGGAAGAAATGACCATGAGCGAGAAAATCAACAACTCGCCTACAGCCTATCTTCACCGCTCCTCGGCCTGGCTGGTGAGTGGGTTTGCATCTCTCGCTCTGGTCCTTGGAGTGGTTGGTCTCTACGGCGTCATTGCGTACTCGGTCAGCCAGAGAACGCGCGAAATCGGTGTGCGCATGGCGCTTGGAGCGCAGCGCGCTTCGGTACATCAGATGATCCTCAAAGAAGCGGGGCGGCTCACGCTCGCCGGAATTCTGCTTGGCCTGATGGGGGCAGTAGCAGCCGCGATGCTGATGCGCAGCCTGTTGTTTGGCGTGAGCTCCTGGGATATTCCAACGTTGGCCGCCGTCGCGATTGGACTCGGCGCTGCCTCTTTGTTAGCGAGCTACATTCCTGCGCGTCGCGCTGCTCGGGTCGATCCGATCGTTGCGCTGCGTTGCGAATAGGAGGCCTTGGCTCATGAATGGACTGCTGCAAGATATCCGCTACGCTCTCCGTCAGCTGCGCAAAAGTCCGGGATTCGCTGCGGTTGCGGTACTTACGCTTGCGCTTGGAATTGGCGCGAATACGGCGATCTTCAGCGTAGTAGATGGCGTTCTCCTGAAGCCCCTCCCGTACAAGGAGCCCGACCGCCTGGTCCGGGTGTGGCATGTTCCTCCGGCCAAGAGCTTCCCTGGAATTCCGACGTTTGCGGTTTCGGCCGCGAATTTTCTCGATTGGCAAAGCCAAAATCACGTTTTCGATCGGATGACGATATACAGCTACCGGAACTTCACGGTCACCGGCGACGCAAAACCTGAACAAGTTGACGCATGTGCCGTGTCTTCCACCTTCTTCTCGCTCCTTGGCGTAGAGCCGCTGCTCGGGCGCACGCTGCTTCCGGAAGAAGATCAGCAGGGGAAGGCGAACGTGGTGGTTTTGAGCTATCGCTTCTGGCGCGAACATTACGGAGCGAATGCGGGAATTGTTGGCCACAACATTAATCTGGACGGGCAAAACGTTCTCGTCGCGGGAGTAATGCCGCCGGAGTTCAGGACGCCTGACTACGCCAAATTTTGGACGCCCATGGCATGGAGCGATCGGGAACGCGCGGTCCGCGGGGAGCACCACTATGTAGTCATGGCGCGGCTGAAATCGGGTGTCGATCTAAAGCAGGCGCAAGCTGAAATGAACACCATCTCCACCCGCCTAGAGCAGCAATATCCCGAGGACGACAAAGGCTGGGGAGCGGTCGTTCGCCCATTGCACGCCGATATGGTTGGTGACGTCCGTCCGGCCTTATTTGTTCTGCTCGGTTCCGTGGCGTTTGTGCTGCTGATTGCGTGTGTGAACGTGGCGAATCTGACGCTGGCAAAAACATTCAGCCGCCAGAAAGAAATTGCAATCCGAGCCGCGATGGGCGCTTCCTCCGGACGTGTTCTCCGCCAGATCCTGGTGGAGAACATGCTGCTGGGTCTTGTGGGGGGAGGCATCGGCCTTATCTACGCGCATTTTGGCGTGCGACTGATCATGGCGTTTCTGGCCGACAAAGTGCCACAGTCGGTCGATGTGAGCCTTAACGCGACGGTGCTCCTCTTTACTGTGGTTATTTCTCTGCTGACGGGAATTCTTGCGGGCGTTTTACCGGGAATCCGCTTGAGCCGCCCCAATGTAAATCAGGCCTTGAAGCAAGGTCTAGGCCGAACCGATTCCGACTCTGGCGGGCACAATACGCGGACCGCACTGGTGATCGCCGAAGTCGCTCTGTCGCTTGTTCTGCTGTTTGGCGCCGGACTGATGATTCGCAGCTTCCAACAATTGCAGCGCGTCAATCCTGGATTTGATTCCGAGAACGTAATGACCATGACGCTCGCGGTGGCGCGGTCCAAATTTCCATCACCGCCGCAGCAGACGTCGTTCTATCAGCAAGTTCTTGAGCGCGTGCGAGCCCTGCCCGGTGTGCAGTCGGCCGGAGTCGTGGACAACGTTCCGCTCGACGGTAACGGCTCCCACCAGCCGATTGCCATCGAAGGGCGACCGGCCTTAGCGATGGCCGACCAGCCGGAAGTGGACGTTCGCATCGCCAGTCCCGGCTATATGAATTCGATGCGCATCCCGATTGTTCGCGGGCGCGATTTTAGTGATTCCGACGCAGCGGGAAGGCCTGGAGTTGTCCTGATCAGCGAAACCATGGCTCGCGAATTCTGGCCGGGCCAAGACCCGATCGGCAAGCGTCTGACTCTGACCTTTTTCCCGGGAATGGTGCGCGAGATTGTCGGCGTGGTCGGCGACGTAAAAATGGACGCGCTAGACCAAACGCGGCCGTCCGCGTCCCTTTACATGCCCCTGGCGCAGCTCACGCCTCCGGCTCTGGGCGGATGGCAGTCCTTTCCCATGATCCTGGTTATGCGTACCGTGAACGGGCCCGGCAGCGTGGTATCAGCCGCGACGAACGTCGTTCACGAAATCGATCCGGAGCTCCCCGTACGCGACATTTTAAGCATGAACGAAATCATGGCCAATTCCGTCGGGCAGCAGCGCTTCAACACGTTGCTTCTCGGCGCTTTCGGAGTCCTCGCCCTTTTCCTTGCAGCCATCGGAATTTACAGCGTGCTGTCCTATAGCGTTCGCCGGCGCGTGCAGGAGATCGGAATCCGGCTCGCGCTTGGCGCAAAGCTCGGCGACGTGCTCGGCATGGTCGTGATCGAAGGTATGAAACCGGTGGCGCTCGGCGTTGCTCTTGGAATTGCCGGTGCATTTGCTCTCGGCCGCCTGCTGGCCAGCCTTATCTTCTCCGTGAAACCTACTGACCTGGTCACGTTTCTGGCCGCCGCCACCCTGCTCGGCCTCATCTCCTTACTGGCTTGCATGATTCCGGCATACCGTGCCACTCGCGTCGATCCCATCGGCGCGTTGCGTTATGAGTGAGAGGTGAGGAATGGCCTCGCTATTTCAGGACATTCGTTACGCGCTCCGGCAGCTTCGCAAGAATCCGGGTTTTACTACGGTCGCCGTCTTAACGCTCGCGCTGGGCATTGGCGCGAATACGGCCGTATTCAGCGTGGTAGATGCGGTAATGCTCCGCCCGCTGCCTTACTACCAGCCGGAAAGGCTGATTGAAGCGCAATCGATCAATTCGCACAATCCGCAGCCGAGTGCGATTTCTTATCCGGATTTTTTTGATTGGCGTTCGCAGAACCACACGCTCGAACACCTGATTTCGTATCACGATAATGAGTTCACCCTAACCGGCCTCGAGCGGCCGGTACAGGTCGATGCGGAAGTCGTCTCCTGGGATTTCTTGCCCGCGCTTGGGATGCGGCCGGAACTGGGCCGCGGCTTTACTGCAGATGAAGAAAAGGGTGGCAACCGCGTTGTATTAATCAGCCACGCACTGTGGATATCGCAATTCGCTTCGGACAAATCCATCGTTGGGCGGGCAATTCGTTTGAGCGGCGACCTCTTTACCATCATCGGTGTCATGCCGCCGGCTTTTCGCTTTCCTGTCAACCAGCCCACAATCGGCATCTGGACCACTCTGGCCGTGGACGACGACCCGAGTGACCCTAAGCCCAATACGAAAAATCGCGGCTCGCATTTTCTGAACGCTTTCGGCAGGCTTAAACCGGGCGTCGCCGTCGCACAGGCCGACCAGGACCTCCGGACAATTGCCGTCCATCTCGCGAAGCAGTATCCAAACAGCAACACCAAGCACGATTCGGCTCGTGTGGTAACCCAAGTTTCCGCTCTTCTCGGCGAAACACGCGTCGTGCTCCTGGTCATACTCGGAGCAGTGGCGCTGGTTCTCCTCATCGCTTGCGGCAACATCGCCAACCTACTGCTCGCACGAATTCGCGAGCGGGCGCGCGAACTTGCTCTTCGTTCGGCCTTGGGCGCTGGCCGCCGCCGCATCGTTCGGCAGTTGCTGGCCGAAAGCGTGGCCCTCGGGACGCTTGGCGGACTTGCCGGATGCGCTCTGGCTTTTCTTTGCACCCCGGCAATCCTGTCTCTGATCGGCGACAGCGTGCCGCGTGCGGGAGACGCGGGAGTCGACCTGCGAGTTCTTGCATTTGCCGCTGGCGGGTCCCTGATCGCAGCCGTCGTCTTTGGCGTGGTTCCTGCGATCGCTGCTACGCGAACCGATCTGGTTTCCACACTGAAAGAAGGCGGCCGAAGCGAAGTAGCAGGACACGACCTTCTGCGATCGACGCTAATCGTCGGACAAGTAGCCTTGGGACTTGTTCTCACCTCTGCGGCGGGACTGCTAATCACCAGTTTTGCACATCTGCTTCGAGCCGAGCATGGGTTCAATCCCGACCACCTCACTACGCTCTTCTTTGAAACTCCCGACACCCACTATGAAAAGACTCGCCCGCAGTTCTATCGCGATTATTTCGAAAAGGTGCGCGCGGTCCCCGGCGTGCAGTCTGCCGGCGGAGTTTTGATTCTCCCCATGACCAGCAATGGGGCCGTCGTTTCGTTTGAAAATCCTGAGCATCCCGTACCTGAAGGCGACCAGCCGGGTGCCGACTTGAACCTCATCACGCCAGGCTATTTCAGCACCATGCAAGTTCCCCTGCTGCAAGGACGCGATTTCACGGAGCGTGATGATCCCAAGTCCGCGCCGGTCATGATCGTGAACCAAGCTTTTGCGCAGAAGTTTTTCCCGGGCGAGAACGTGCTTGGCAAGCGGCTCAAACCCGGTGCCGGCACCGGTGATCCTGCCGGTCCTCCGTGGCGCGAAATTGTAGGCGTTGTCGGAGATATCAGGCTGGGAGCCACGCAACGCGAGTTGCGTCCAGCCATGTACTTGCCTGCTGGCCAGGTTTATACCTGGTGCTGCGTGTACACGGCTGTTCGCACATCGCTCGATCCGGCGGCCGTGAAAGCCAGTATTGAAAAAATTGTCGCCGGCATGGACAAAGACATCCCCGTCACGCAGCTCCACACCATGAGGGAGCTGATGTTCCTCCAGCTTTCGCAGCCGCGGTTTGCCATGGTTCTGCTCAGCACGTTCGCTGGACTCGCAATCGTGCTCACGGTTGTGGGCCTCTACGGCGTAATGACCTATTCCGTTGGTCGCCGCACGCGAGAAATTGGTGTGCGCATGGCGCTCGGCGCGCAACGAGCTGCCGTTTTGAAGATGGTTTTGCGCGACGCTGCAATCCTGCTCGCGATAGGTATCGGCGTCGGCGTTGCCGCGGCCTTTGCTTCGGCATCGGTGCTGCAAAGCATGCTGTACGGCACCGGCTCGCGCGATCCCGTGGTCTTGAGCGTGGTATGTGTAGCCGTGGCGCTTGTGGGTTTGATCGCGGCCTACATCCCGGCAATCCGCGCGGCGAAAGTCGACCCTATGGTCGCGCTCCGCTACGAGTAGGAGTAACCCGCGCGCGGAGTGACGCAGATTGCGTCAGGACGATTGATCGAGTTTGCCGTGCTCGAGCGAGTGGCCGAAATGGAAAGAGCGCCTTAAAGCGCTTTGGGGGAACCATGCAAACGATCTGGCAAGACGTTCGTTTCGCTATTCGGCAGATGACTGCCAGTCCGGGCTTCTCGCTTACCGCGATTTTCTCGCTTGCTCTCGGGATCGCCGCCACCGTGGCCGTCTTCAGCGTGATTTACAGCGCTGTCATCACTCCCTGGCCATACAAGGATTTTGATCGCGCCTGCTCCGTTTGGACCATCGACAAAGCCGGCCATGAAGGCACGCCAGGACTCTCCGGCCCGCAGATTCGCACCCTTCGCCAAACCTCAAGTGTCGAAGAGACAGTCGCCTACGATGGCTGGAATCTGGTCATCACCGGCAGCGATGTACCGGAAGACGTCCAGGCCGTATCCTTCACTGGCAATGCATTCCAATTTTTCGGCATGCCCGCCATGCTGGGACGCTACTTCCTGCCCAGTGATGCGCCGGACAATCAAGACCCGCAACCCGTCGCCGTCTTGACCTACCAGTTCTGGCGCCGCCACTACAGCAGCGACGCGGATATCGTTGGTAAGACCATCCAACTCGATCATAAAAACTACTCCATCATCGGCGTCATGCCGCAACGCTTCACGTGGATGGATGCCGACGTCTACCTGCCTTTCAAAATGGCACAGGACCAAACGACGCTCTACGGTTATATCCTGAAGCTTAGGCCTGGCGTTCGCATCGAGGCCGCCGCCGCGGAGTTCGCCCCGTTTTTCCAACAGTTCGATAAGGAACGCCCGAACTACTTCCCGCCCGAATTCAAGCTTAGTGTCCGCATGTTCTCGACCGAATATGTCCGCGACTTGCGCAAAACGCTATACCTGCTCTTCGGCGCGGTAGCGCTGTTACTGGCCATCGGTTGTGGCAATGTCTCGATCCTCTTGTTGGCTCGCGGCACGGCACGCCAGCATGAATTCGCCGTTCGATCCGCGGTTGGCGCAACCCGCTGGCGTATTGTTCGCCAACTCCTCACGGAAGCCCTTCTGCTCGCGGTTACCGGCGCCACGTTGGGTGCCGTACTGGCTCACCAGGCGGTCGGTTATCTCGTCGCTCGCCTCCCCGAATATTCCTTTCCGCACGAAGCCGACTTCCGCCTTAACATTCCAACCCTGCTTTTTGCGGTTGGTGTGGCACTGGTCTCGGGCGTGTTCTTCGGAATCTTCCCGGCCTTCGACTCGGGTCGCCGGGAAATCAATGAAGTCATGCAAACCGGCCTGCGCACTGTTGCTGGAAGCATTCGCGGCAAGCGCGTGCACACAGGCCTGATCGCGGGCCAAATCGCTCTCACCCTTCTGCTCCTTACCGCCGCGACCGTCGCCATCCACGGATTCACAAGAATGATCCAGCGGCCTCTCGGATACGATCCTCACAACGTCATGTCCGTCGGCATTCCTGTACACGAAAATACCTTCAAAACGTGGGCTGAACGCTCCACCTACTTCGCTCAACTCCGCGAGCGCGTGAGCGCAATGCCCGGCGTCGTTCAAGCAGGAATCTCTAGCAATGCAACACCACCCAGGAACGGCTGGCCGCAGCCGTTTGAAATTCTGGGAAAAACGGCTGGCGAATATCAGGATGCTCGCATCAATTTTGTGAGTCCCGAATACTTCAACATCCTCCGCATTCCGCTGGTCGAAGGCCGCCTCTGGCAGCAGGCTGAGGTCTCGCGCGGAGCTACCCTTGCCGTCGTGAATCAGGCCTTTGCGCACAAGTATTTTCCCGGCGAGGAGATTCTCGGACGTTCCGTACGCATCCCGCGATTGACTGGCCGCCCGCCAATGCAGCTCAGCGCAACCGGAAGCGATGGCTGGCTCGAGATTATTGGAGTGGTTGCGGACGCCTTGGACGACGGCCTTAGCAAGCCAATCCTTCCAGGCATCTACTTGGCCTACTCCGTGAACATGTGGATGGGAACTCAGATCCTCGTTCGCACTCAAGGCTCACCGCTTGCCATGCTCCACAGCATTCGCAAGGAAATTGCTTCCGTCAATCCCGACCAGCAGGTCTTTTCCCGTGTCGACGACCTCGAAACCTGGATCACTCGAGCGCCCGAGTGGGCTCGCGCTCGTCTCGTGTCGCTTCTGTTTGGCGCATTTTCTGGTCTGGCTTTAACGCTGGCGGCCGTAGGGCTTTACAGCGTGGTCTCATACGGCGTTGCCCAGCGCACCAGCGAATTCGGCATTCGCATGGCCTTTGGCGCGCGTCGCACGGATGTGCTGGGGCTGGTCGCTCGCGCCGCGGCAACGAGCGTCGGCTTCGGATTGACTTTAGGGGCGGCACTCAGCCTTTCGCTCGGCCGCTTCGTCACTCGCTGGGTCGAAAACGGATCGGTGCATCCCTTGATGGTTCCCGCTGTTTCGCTTCTGGTGATCGGCGTGGCCACGGTCGCATGCCTGGTTCCTGCGCGAAGGGCCGTTTCCGTCGATCCAATGACCGCTTTGCGAGAGGAGTAACACCCATGACGGTCCTGCTTGCCACGTCGACGGGCCCATTCCTTCTCATTACTGTCTTACTGGTGTTGACCGTTCTTACGGCGCTGCTCGGTTGTTACTTTTTCCTGTAGGAGACACGATGAACACGCTGCTGCAGGAAATTCGTTTTGGTCTCCGGGTGCTGCGCAAGAATCCCGGTTTCACGTTGGTTGCGGTTGTGACTTTAGCGCTCGGCATCGGCGCTAACAGCGCCATCTTTAGCTTGGTCAGTGGCATTCTCTTTCGTCCCCTCCCATTTGCTCAGCCCGACCAGCTCGTCAGTATTCAGGCGTCATATCCCAGGGGTGCGTTCGTGGCTATGCGCGACCAGGTTCGCACGATGGACGTCGCGACCTACGCTGAGGGCCACGAGTTCAACCTTACCGGCGTCGGTGAACCCGTTCGTTTGAATGCCACTATGGTTTCCGCGGAACTATTTTCCGTGCTCGGCGTAGCTCCGGAGCTCGGTCGGACATTTCGCTCCGGAGAAGACGCCGCCGGCAAAGACAGTTACGTCATCCTTAGTCACACGCTCTGGAAAGATCGCTTTGCCGGCGACCTGTCCATCATTGGCCGAATCATTCAAATCGAAGGTCAGGGCCGCGAAGTCCTCGCTGTGATGCCTCCGGATTTCCGCTTCCCATCCTCGCAGGCGCAAATCTGGCTTCCGCTCCACAATGACCCGAACAACACCGTGGCTTATTGGGCCGGCGATTACATGCAGGTTATCGGACGGTTACGCCCCGAGGCGACGCTAGCAACTGCGAACGCGGAGATTCGCTTGTTCCAGTCTCAGGTTGGCGCCCTCTTTCCATTCCGTATGCCGCCGCAGTGGAACGCAGACATCTCCGTCCTTCCCCTGCAAGCCAGCATGGTTGCCGACGTGCGGAACCGCCTGCTCATGCTCCTAGCCGCTGTGATTCTGATCCTGCTCATCGCCTGCGCCAACGTGGCCAACCTGATCCTCTCCCGCGCCGCGACCCGTGAAAGAGAATTCGGCATTCGCTCTGCCCTCGGCGCTGGCAGAAACCGAATCGTACGGCAACTCCTCACCGAAAGCGTTCTGCTCGGATTCATAGGGGGCGCTTGCGGTCTGCTCGTCGCAAACATAGGCCTGCGCCTCCTTCAGATTGCGCTGCCGTCTGATACGCCGCGTCTGATCGATGTGCGGATTGACTGGCGCGTGCTCGCCTTTACCGGGGCCCTGAGCCTTATTACCGGCGCTATCTTCGGGCTCGCTCCCGCGCTCCAGTCCGTTCGTGCTGGCTTCACGCAAGCTCTCAATTCCGGTGCCCGCGGATCGACTCTTTCCACCTCACAGCGTGTGCGCAGCGGCTTAGCTGTGGCGGAGATCGGCTTGGCGGCGCTGCTAATCATTTCCGCAGGTCTGCTGATTCGCAGCTTCTGGGCTCTCTCTCATGTCGATCCTGGTTTTAGGCCCGAGCACATCGTCACCGCTCGCATCACTCCAAACCAGTCCTTCTGTAACGATCCGGCCCGCTGCTTGGCCTTTTATCGCGCTGTTCTCGATCAAGTTCGCACTGGGCCTGGCGTAAATGACGTCGCGCTCATCAATACGCTTCCGCTGAACGGCAGGGTGAACAAGCGTTCGCTCGAATTCCAGAATTTGCGCGGCGCCTCGGGCGATTTACTCCCTCTTTTTTGGCTTCACGTCGTAACGCCCGACTATTTTCGGGTAATGAGCATCCCGCTCCAGTCCGGCCGTTGGTTCAATCAGGCCGATGAATCTGGCAATTCCGCTGTTGCCATCATGACCGCCGAATCAGCGCAGCGCTTCTGGCCAGGGCAGGACCCGATCGGCAAGCATATTCGCTTCTCGCGCGAGGCCGAATGGCGCACAGTGGTCGGCGTTGTCGGCAACGTCCGCGGCTACGATCTGCAGCACTCAACTCCTGCCTATATGACCGGCGTCGTTTACGTTCCCTACAACTTCAAAGCGACGGGCGAGGGAGGCCAGATCCCCGCCGAAATGACCGTGGCTGTACGCACGGCAGGCGATGATTCGCAGGTTGGTGCCATGCTGCGGGGCATTGTCACGGCCGCGAATCCCGAGGTCCCCGTGAGTGAACTGAAGACCATGCGCTCTGTTTTATCGGATGCCGTGGCGACTCCCGCCTCCACCGCATCCTTATTCATCGCCTTTGCCGCCTTAGCTCTTGTGCTCGGCATGGTCGGCATTTACGGAGTCCTCGCTTTCCTCGTCTCTCGCCGAACGCGCGAAATCGGCATCCGCCTCGCCATGGGCGCGCAACGCCAAAGCGTTTTCTGGATGGTTCTTAAGGAAGGTGCGATGTTCTACGCCGTGGGTGTCGCGGTGGGCCTGGCTGGAGCTTTCGCCGCCACGCGCTTGCTCGCCGGCGAACTTTACGGCGTCAGCGCTCTCGACCCGCTCACTTACGTCGCTGTCGCGGTCATCATGGCGCTTGTAACCTTCCTCGCTTGCTACCTACCCGCTCGCCGTGCTATGCGCGTCGATCCGCTGGTGGCGTTGCGTTGCGAATAGGAGACGATAATGGACACTCTGCTGCAAGACATTCGCTACGGCTTCCGCATGCTGATCAAGACGCCGGCATTTGTTCTCATCGCCGTTGTCACGCTCGCTCTCGGTATCGGCGCCAACACCGCCCTCTTCTCCATTGTTAGCGGTGTTCTCCTCAGCCCCCTTCCTTTCCGGCAGCCCGATCAGCTCGTAGCCCTCTATTCGCACACCAAGGATTTTTCGCGCTCCTCCATCTCCTATCCCAATTTTCTTGATTGGGTGGGCAACAATCGCAGCTTTTCCGATCTTGCCGCCTTCCGCCAGGACACCTTTGAGCTCACCGGCATGGGCGAACCGGAACGTCTCAGAGTCGAAATGGTCTCTGGCAATTTCTTTTCTCTTCTGGGCGTCGAACCTGTTATCGGCCGCAACTTCCGCGCCGAAGAAGACCACGTAGGCGGGTCTCCCGTCGTTCTCATCAGCGCTGGTCTGTGGCAGCGCAAACTTAGCGCAACGCCGGATCTTGCCGGCAGAACATTTAACCTCAACGGCACTGCATATTCGATCGTTGGCGTGATTCCCGCGAACTTCCACTACTACGGCGGAAATTTTTATCGCAATACCGATGTTTACGTCCCGATTGGGCAGTGGAATGACCCCACTTTCCGCGACCGCCGAACAGGGATGGGGATGAACGCCGTCGGCCGGCTCAAACCCGGCGTTACCTTTGCTCAAGCCAGGTCGGATATGGATGCGGTTGCCGCGAATCTCGCCGCTGCTTTCCCCGAAGCCGACCGCGATTCTGGGATCAGTCTGATTTCTTTGCGGGAGAACGTGGTTGGCGAGATTCGCCCCTATCTCATCGTTCTCTTTGCCTCGGTCGGATTCGTACTCCTCATCGCTTGCGCCAACGTTGCCAATCTTTTGCTCGCGCGCTCCACCGGACGAATTCGCGAATTCAGCATCCGCACCGCTCTCGGAGCCGGTCGTATCCGCGTTATTCGTCAGTTGCTGACTGAAAGCGTCATCCTCTCTTTACTGGGAGGAGCGCTCGGGTTATTGCTCGCCGCGTGGGGAACACGCGCCGGCCTCGCCGCGCTGCCGGACGCTCTGCCGCGCTCCGAGGAGATTCGCCTGAACACGCCTGTGCTCCTGTTCACCATTTTGCTTTCCGTGTTTATCGGAATTCTCTTTGGACTCGTGCCCGCCTTGCGCACGTCGGGTTCTGATTTGCACGATACGCTCAAAGAGTCGGGGCGCGGCATCAAAGGAGGTCACCATCGGGCTCAAAACGTCCTGGTCATTGCTGAGATGGCTCTCGCGCTGGTTCTACTCTCGGGCGCCGGCCTCATGCTGCGCAGCCTGGCCGCCTTGTGGAGTGTTAACCCGGGGTTCGAACCGCAAAATGTTCTGCACTTCGAACTAGCGGCCCCGCATCCACTCGGGCCAAACGCCGCTTCGACGCGTGCCGGAATGCTTCGTCTGCGCGACAACTTTGCTTCGACTCCGGGAGTTCAGTCCGCTTCGCTGATGTTTGGCGGAATGCCTTTCCTGGGAGATTCCGATCTGCCTTTCTGGCTGGAAGGGCAGGCAAAACCCGCATCACAGGGCGAGATGAAGTCCTCTCTTTTTTACGCGGTCCAGCCGGACTATCGCAACGTCATGCAAATCCCGCTCCTGCGTGGCCGGTTCATCGACCCGCAGGATGATCAACGATCTCGTCCCGTTACCGTAATCGACGAACGCTTTGCGCAGTTGGTTTTCGGCAACGAGGATCCCATCGGTAAGCGGGTTAATTTTGAGATTCTCGGCGTTACGGCAGAAATCGTCGGCATCGTTGGGCATGTCAAACAATGGGGCCTCGACGAGGACTCCAGCACGCTCATCCAGCCGCAGTGCTATTTTTCGGTTTTGCAAATCCCCGATCAATTCCTATCGCTCGTTACGCAAAACATCCGCGCCGTTGTCCGCACTCAAGCATCTCCTGAATCGGCTGTAACATCTTTACGCAAGTCCCTGCTGTCCTTCGACGATCAAATGGTTCTCTACAATGCGCAGAGCATGACCGAAATCATTTCCGATTCGCTGGCCTCTCGTCGTTTTTCCATGGTCCTTCTGGGCGCTTTTGCGGCTCTCGCGTTAGTCCTTTCCGCCATAGGCACATACGGCGTCATTTCCTACATGGCGGCGCAGCGCACGCAAGAGATCGGTGTGCGCATGGCCCTCGGTGCGCAGCGTACCCAGGTTTTAGGCATGGTTCTCGGGCAGGGCTTTCGCGTAGCCATCATCGGCGTCGCCATTGGCCTGACGGCGGCCCTCTTGCTTACGCGCCTCATCGCCAATCTGATTTACGGAGTCAAGCCGCACGACCCGCTCACCTTTTCGGGCGTCGCCGCGCTTCTTACGATCGTCGCCCTCGGTGCCTCGTACCTTCCGGCGTTGCGTGCAACCCGGGTCGATCCTGTGGTGGCTCTTCGCTATGAATGAGGGGTTCGAACTCTGGATTTCGCGTTTTCCAATTTGCACTAATGTGAGGCTTCGTGATCCGCTTACGCAATCTTGAACGCAGCTACAAAACTCCTGCCGGGCAGTTCTGGGTTCTGCGCCGCGTCAATCTGGACATCGGGGAACGAGAGTTCATTACCATCATGGGCCCATCGGGCGCAGGGAAGTCCTCGCTGCTCAATGTATTGGCGCTACTCGACGACAGTTGGGCCGGCGAATACTGGTTCCGCGATGCCGCCGTGCACTCGATGAAGCGCAAAGAGCGCGCCGAACTCGCCAAGCGCAACATCGGGATGGTTTTTCAGAGTTACCACCTGCTCGACGATCTCACGGTGCAGGAAAATATCGATCTCCCGTTGTCCTACAAAGATATCCCGCGCCATCAGCGGCAGAGCATGGTGGCGGACACTCTAGATCGTTTCCAGATTGTGGCAAAAAAGGATCTTTTTCCGAGCCAGCTTTCCGGTGGACAGCAGCAGCTCGTCGGCGTTGCGCGCGCCGTGATTCACAAGCCCGCGCTGCTCCTTGCCGATGAGCCGACAGGAAACTTACATTCTTCCCAGGCGCGCGAGATCATGGAGCTGTTCCGCGAACTCAACCAGCAGGGCACAACTATCGTTCAGGTCACGCATTCGGAAACCAATGCCGCCTATGGTTCACGGACGATTCAGGTGAAAGATGGCTGGATCGTCAGCGACACGGCTCATCCGGAGTTGAATCCTTACGAGGCCGTAAAACAATGATCACTCACTCCTGAGGTTCGGCCATGATTACCTTGCTGCAAGATCTTCGCTTTGCTTTGCGCCAGCTGCGCAAATCTCCTGGCTTTACTGGCGTCGCGGTACTGACGCTCGCGCTGGGCATCGGCGCCAATACCGCTATTTTCAGCGTTGTGAACGCGCTGTTGATCAAGCTATTGCCGGTCCAAGACCCACAAACACTGGTCGTGATCGGCGATCCGCAAGTCGCGAATAGTCGGTCAAACGGCACGCCGAGAACCGATGTCTTCTCGTATCCGTTGTACCAAGAAATCCGCGACCGCAATATTGTATTCAACGGGCTCTGCGCCGCCGCGACCGACCACCGCGTTGAGGTAGACAAAGGCCAGGGAGAATCTTCCGCCGAACAAGTCATCGGCCGAATGGTGAGCGGCAATTACTTTCAGGTGCTGGGCGTGAATGCTGCGGCCGGTCGATTATTCTCGGATTCCGACGATACGGCTGAGAGCGCAAATCCGGTTGTCGTGCTGAGCTACGCTTTCTGGCGGGACAAGTTCGCTCTTTCGCCTTCTGCGATCGGAAATCAGATTCGTCTCAATGGCTATCCCTTCACAGTAGTCGGCGTGGCGCCTTCCGGGTTTGCGGGCGACGTCGTGGGCGAACACATGGCGCTGTTCGTTCCGTTGAGTATGCAGCCACAAATCGTTCGCGGGCGCCATTGGCGCAAGGCACCGAACACCTCATGGCTTGCGCTCATCGGACGCTTGCCGAAGGACACCACCGCCTCACAAGCCGAAGCCAATGTGAATCTGGTGTTTCGGCAAGCTATGAATGGCACCTACGGGGCATCGCTCAGCTCAGACGATCGCAATGCGCTTCGCAACGCTTACATCAAGATTTCGCCGGGTTCCGGCGGCCTTTCCGAGCTGCGCGCCGAGTATCGCACCCCGCTGCTTCTGCTGATGGGCATCGTTGGCCTGGTGTTGTTAATCGCGTGCGTCAATGTAGCCAATCTGTTGCTGGCCCGCGCGTCGGTCCGCAGCAAGGAAATCGCGGTCCGGATCGCCATCGGAGCCGGACGCAGCCGGTTGCTGCGCCAACTTCTTACCGAAAGCCTTCTCTTAGCCCTTCTTGGCGGAATCATCGGCGTATTGCTGGCAAACTGGGGTGTGCATCTTCTGGTCCGGCTTTTCGGAACAGATACGTCGCTCCCGCTTTCGCCCGACTTGCGTCTGCTTGTTTTTTCGATTGCCGTGACGCTGCTGACCGGAGCTGCGTTTGGAATCTTGCCGGCGCGTCGCACACTCCGTGTGGAGGTCTCACCCACTTTGAAAGAGGCGTCTGGAGGAAATGTCCTGCCGTCGCGTTTCAGTTGGAGCAAGCTGCTGATTGCGGGACAAGTGGCTTTGTCCTTGCTCGTGCTCTTTGCGGCTGGCTTGCTGGTACGAAGTTTGCAGAAGCTCATGAGCCAGGACTTTGGGTACGATCGAAGCCACCTGGTTATTGCTCGCTTGGACCCGATGGCAGCAGGATATAACAATGAAAGAATGAAGCTGCTCGCTCAGCAGCTTGCTGCTCGTTTAGCCGGAAGCGCGGGAGTTCGCTCGGTCAGCTATTCGGAGAATGGACTGTTTGCGAATTCGGAATCGGGCGATGCCATCATTGTTCCTGGCTTTCAGGCCGACAACGTCCGTAACCGCCTGGCCAATGAGGACTACATCGGTCCCGGCTATTTTGAGTCGGTGGGAATTCCGATCCTCGTGGGACGCGGCATTGCGGATGCCGATTCTGCCACGTCGCTGCGCGTCGCTGTGGTCAATGAAGCCATGGTAAAGCGTTTCTTCGCCGGACAAAACCCGATTGGTCGCAAGTTTTTTATTGATGATCCGGACTGGGCCAGTAGGCCATTCACGATCGTTGGCGTTTCCCACGACGCCAAGGATCACGGCAGCGGTTTGCGCGAACAAGTTTCGCCGCGCTTCTACCAGGCGTTTCAGCAGGTGCCCGATCCTGCCCAGATTGTTCTCGAAGTGCAAATAAACGGATCTCCAGCGTCGGCCATCGCGAGCGTGACCAGGCAAATCAAATCGGTCGATCCGAATATTCCGATCCCGTTTGTGAGCACGCTGGACACTCGGGTCACCCAGAGTGCTATGAACCACATTGCGTTTGCGAAACTTTCAGGATTCTTTGCGGGATTGGCACTGATGCTCGCATGTGTCGGACTCTACGGGCTCATGTCATTCTCGGTGGCTGGCCGCACACGAGAAATCGGAGTACGCATGGCGCTCGGCGGACGACGGCGCGACGTTATGCGACTGGTGCTGCAGGAAGCGATGCTTCTGGTTGCCGTCGGACTTGCGATTGGCGTTCCTCTTTCGCTGGCCAGCAGCCGTTTTCTGCATAGTTTCTTGTTTGGCGTGAACGGGACGGACCCATTTGCTTTGCTGGCGGTGATTTCGCTGCTAGGCGCAGTCGCGACCGTAGCGGGATTCCTTCCCGCCAGGCGCGCTTCCCGAGTCGACCCGAACGTTGCGTTGCGCTATGAATAAGGCAACGATGCTGGCAAGGATCGCCAAGGGCATTTTTGATGGTTGTCGAGCCTCTTCTTTTTACGCAGTGATTGACGCACGCGGCGGCGGATCTATGCGGTTTAGGGGGGAGCCGGCAACCTGCTAACCTCGCATATGCCTATTTCCGCCAAACCGAGCGACGTCGGCACGCCAACCCCAGCTGGTAGTCGTGGTGAGGCGTCGCGCATTCTTGCAGCCGACGATCAGCGCGCCATTCTAGAGGCGATCGAGCTGTTGTTGCGGCCGCAGGGATACAAGGTCGACTCCGTGCAGTCCCCTGTGCTGGCGCGCGAAGCGCTCGCGCGCAGTTCCTACGACGCGGTGATCATCGATTTGAACTACACGCGCGATACCACCTCCGGGCAGGAGGGTCTCGACCTGCTCTCGGAAATCGTTGCACTGGACAGCGCTTTGCCCGTCATCGTAATGACGGCGTGGGGCAATGTGCAGCTGGCAGTTGAAGCGATGCGCCGCGGTGCGCGCGATTTTGTTCAAAAGCCATGGGAAAACGAGCGGCTGATTTCGATTTTACGAACGCAGGTTGAGCTCCGCCGGGCGCTGTTGCAGGCGGAGCGGCTGGAGGCGGAAAACCGGTTGCTGCGTGCGGAAGGGCGTCCCGAGTTTATTGCCAGTGCACCAGCGATGCAGCCAGTGCTGGAAGTCATGTCGCGCGTCGGTCCTTCCGACGCGAATGTGCTCATCACCGGCGAGCATGGTACTGGCAAAGAAGTTGTTGCGCAGACGCTTCACGCATTGTCGCCTCGCGCGGCCCGCCCGCTTGTTGCGGTAAACACCGGCGCGCTTCCAGAAACTTTGTTTGAGAGCGAACTTTTTGGCCACGTGAAGGGCGCGTTCACGGATGCACGCGCCGATCGCATCGGGCGGTTCGAGCTCGCCGACGGGGGCACGATTTTTCTGGACGAGATCGGCAACGTTCCGGTCCGTCAGCAAGCCAAACTCCTGCGCGTGCTCGAAACCGGCGACGTGGAACGCCTCGGCTCTGCGCGAGCGCGACGTGTGAATGTTCGCGTGATCACCGCGACGAACACTGATCTGCAAGCGGCGTGCGCAAACGGAACGTTTCGGGAAGATCTGCTGTTTCGCTTAAACACCGTCGAAATTCGCCTTCCGCCCCTGCGGGAGCGGCGTGAAGACATCCCGGCCCTGGCCGGGCATTTTCTGGCGCGCTACGCGGCACGATATCGGCGGGCGATTCAGGGGCTTGATGCCGCGGCTTTGCAGGCCCTCTTGCAGTATACGTGGCCGGGCAACGTGCGTGAATTGGAGCACGCCATGGAGCGTGCTGTCCTGATGTGCCGCACCGATCAGTTGCAGTCGGCTGACCTCGGAATTGGCGTACAGCGCTTGCAGGTACAGAATCTCGAAGAATTGAGTTTGGAGTCTGTGGAAAGTATTCTGATCCGCAAAGCGCTGCAGCGCTTCCAGGGTAACGTGAGTCAGGCGGCCGAAGCGCTCGGCCTTAGCCGCGGAGCCCTGTATCGGCGGATGGAAAAATATGGGCTCTCGCCCAGCCGTGAATGAAACTGAGAAGCGCGCCCCAAGGGTTTCGAGGCGAACCCGGTTCGAGCGGCGCGTCATTGCTTTCACTGCGCTGCTGATGGTTCCCGGTTTGCTGATTAGCGCAATCTTGCTTTTCCTGGTGCCGTGGTCCGCGGAAAGCAAAATTGCGCTTTTGGTGGCGGAGCTGTTCGCCTGCTTGATGCTCGCGCTGGCGCTGCACGAGCACATCGTTCGCCCGCTGCAGACGCTGGCGAATGTGGTGGGCGCGCTACGCGAAGAAGACTATTCCTTCCGGGCTCGCAATGCCGTGCCTAACGATGCGCTCGGCGAGCTTTCCCTTGAGCTGAACGCGCTGGCAGACCTTCTTTCGCAGCATCGGACGGGTGCGATGGAAGCGACGGCGCTGCTCCAACGTGTCGTCGAGGAAGTGGACCTTCCCATTTTCGCGTTCAATCCGGTCAATGCTTTGCGGCTGGTAAACTCCGCCGGCGAGAGACTGCTGCAGCAAAGCTCGACTCACGTGCTGGGACGTCCTGCAAGCCAACTGGGCCTCGACGCGTGTCTCTACAGTGAGAATGAGACGCTCGTATCACTTGGGTTTGGCGGCGGAGCGCGGTGGTTCGTTCGGCGCAGTACGTTTCGCCAGCAGGGAATTCCTCATACGCTGATCGTACTTTCCGACGTGAGCCGGGCTTTGCGCGAAGAAGAGCGTCGGGCGTGGCAGCGTCTTATTCGCGTGATCGGCCATGAACTCAACAATTCTCTGACGCCCATCAAATCGATCGCGGGAACATTGACGGCCCGGCTGGCGGAAACTGATCTGGATCTCTCCGAGCGGGAGGACTTTACGCGCGGTCTCGGAATCATTGAAACTCGCGCGGCGTCCTTGAACCGTTTCTTGCAAGCGTACCGGCAGCTTGCGCAGATGCCGCCTCCCGCACTTCGTGAGTGTTCTATCGGCCAGTTGGTGAACCGGGCGGCAAACTTGGAAACTCGCGCGAAAATTGAGATTAGCGCGGCTGCCGACGTGGCCCTGATGGCGGATCCGGATCAGCTCGAACAGATGCTGATCAATCTCTTGCACAACGCGGCGGACGCGGTACTCGAAGCACGTTCGAACGGTGATCGCGGCGTTAAGACTGAGGCTGCGCCGGAAGCGGATCCCCAGATTCGTGTGAAGTGGGAGCGAAGCACGAACTATCTGTTGCTGACAATCGAAGATAACGGGCCGGGACTGATGAATCCCGGCAACACGTTCGTTCCGTTTTATACGACGAAGCCAGAGGGCAGCGGCATCGGGCTGGTGCTTTCGCGACAGATCGCTGAAGCCCACGGCGGTTGGCTCGAACTTTCCAATCGCTCAGACGAACCGGGCTGCGTGGTGAGCGTCAACTTACCAATCAAGGGACCGCGCTAACGCCACTTCCGGAAGAATTGTGGAAAAAGTTGTCATTCAAACTGAATGAGGACTATTTCCGGACGGGACCCGACGCGTAGTGGCGGCCCCCAAGTCCCGGCGCCACTTGAGGTGTAGACGAGCATATCGCCGAACCTCTGCAAACCATAGACGAACTGTTTGTAGATAAGGCCTGTAAACCATGTCCATGGGAAAAACTGGCCGCGATGCGTGTGTCCGGAAAGTTGCAGCGAAATGCCCGCTTGCTCGGCGACGGCCAATTGGTCCGGTGCGTGAACGATCAGCACGCTCGGTTGCGCTCGATCAATAGCCGCCCGCTCCAGCACCTTGCTCAGGCGCTCAGGCCGTGCCGCGTCGTAATGGTGCACACCAACGATCTGCAGCCCGTCCACGATAATCTTTTCATTGTTGAGCAGTCGCAGACCGGCATTGGCTGCCGCGCGCAGGTGTCCATGGTGGTTGTGCATCTCTTCGTGATTTCCAGCCACAAAATAGTTTCCTAGAGGCGCGTTCAGCGATCGCAAGGGGCCGGCTAATTCATCTAGATCGGCGAAGGCACCGTCATACAAATCACCGGCCAGGAAAACAATCTCCGGGCGTAGCTGGCGAATCGTTGCGACCAGGCTCCTAGCAAACTCCGCGCCGCGCACATGTCCGAGATGCAGATCGCTGATCATCGCCGCTTTGCGGCCGCGCCACGCTTTCGGCAAGTTCGGCAAACGGACAGTGATCCGACTCACGCGCGTCAGGCGGGCGTTGATCATGCCCCACAGCGCCGCGGCGATTGCCATGCCGAACCAAGACCCAACGATAGTCTTGTCTGGCCAGGCAAATCCTGCCACGGATTTCACTTCCGCCGTCAGCCAAACGCCAATTGTCGCAAAAAACAAAAAATTGGCGACGCCCAGCCAGGCCGCCGCCAGCCGATAGAAATTTCGCGTGAAGGCATTCCAATACCGGAAAGAGAGCAGGGAAGCAAGCAGGAAACTCACCGCCAGGACAACCGTGGCGACTTTTTCGGCGACCAGCAGCCGCGCGGAAGGAGCTCCCCAGAAATGTAGCCAGGTTCCCAACACCAAAAGAT
>UEXQ01000403.1_pt1 | contig 24602 bp, 19 predicted proteins | sample 4301111 | NCBI WGS metagenome assembly UEXQ01 (sample SAMEA4773181, study PRJEB27434) | metagenome | biome: 2259; feature: agricultural soil; material: soil | place: USA | collected 2014-09 | depth 0.25 m
CCCTTCGCCAAATGCCCATCCCCGGCCGGATTGGTTGCGCGTGAAGTTCCTTGGCGGCGAGCGCTACCAGGACTTGAAGCGCATCATGCGCACACTGGATTTGCATACCGTCTGCGAGTCGGCGCGCTGCCCCAACATGGGAGAGTGCTGGGAGCACGGGACGGCGACCTTCATGATTTTGGGTGATATTTGCACCCGTGCATGTGGCTTCTGCGCAGTTCCTTCCGGCAAGCCGGTTGGTCCACCGGACGAGGAGGAACCTCTCCGGGTTGCTGCGGCTGTCGCGCGAATGGGTTTACGTTATGCCGTCGTCACAAGCGTTAACCGCGATGACCAGCCCGACGGCGGCTCCGCAATTTTTGCCCGCACGATTGAAGAGATTCGCCGCCGCGTTACCGGCTGCAAAGTGGAAGTGCTTATCCCCGACTTTCGTGGCAACTGGGAAGCGCTCAACACCGTTCTCGCGGTAAAGCCTGATGTGCTGAATCACAATACGGAAACGGTGCCTCGGCTCTATCGGCAGGTGCGCAAAGGCGCGGTCTATGAGCGGTCGCTAGAGTTGTTGCGCCGTGCCAAACAGACTCACCCGGACGTGCCGACAAAGACCGGCTTAATGCTCGGCTTGGGCGAAGAAAAACACGAAGTGCGTTCCACGATGGAAGAACTCGCCGCGCAGGGAACAAACATTCTCACACTAGGCCAGTACTTGCAGCCCACGCGCGATCATTTGCCGATTGTTCGCTACGTCCACCCGGACGAGTTTGCCGAGTACAAGATTCTGGGCGAGCAAATGGGCTTCAAGCACGTGGAGGCCGGACCGCTCGTTCGTTCTTCCTATCACGCCTTCGACCAAGCCGAATCAGCCGTTCGCTAACCCTTACTGCGCACTCCCAGGACGGTCAGGCCGAGCCCCGCAACCAACAAAATCACGGACACTGCGGCCGGTAGGTGCGCGACTTTCTCTTCATTCACCGTCGCATGCATCGGTCCAACGTGAGCCACTTCTTCCGTCTTGTGATAGGTGAAGTCCGGATGGACGAGTCCCACAATTCCTAGAACAAAGAACAAAAGCCCCGCAACAATCAGCACTTTCTTCATGCGGGCAAACTATCACAAACGCTCGATGAAGCGCGAGCGGGCAGCAGTCTTAAGCTCGGGGAGAAAGAAAACGCCCGCACGGTGAAGTGCGGGCGTTGAACTTGCGTTTGCTGCTCAGGCTTTTACGAGCGGGCAGCTGCTGCGGCTTTCTTGGCGGCTTTTACGGCCGTAGCCGCTTTGCGGCGACGCTTGGTCTTGGGAGGAGTTGCCGGCGCTTCTCCGATCAATTCCGCGGTCATGATGCTGGTCACGAACAGCTTCGGCCCGTGATCATCGAAATCCACCGTCGTCCGCTCGATGTCCGAAGCGGTTACGATGCCCAGCCCATAGACTTCATGCTTGATTGTCTGGCCTTCTTGCATTACTTGCACGACTTCCTCCTTGGCCACTCACTCGACTTTACTTCTGGAAACTTTTCGCACCTTGCTGCTTCACCCCGAAACTCTGATCCCCGTATGTTGGGGCGGAATCTTGCAATCCCGCCCCGGCACTGAACTTAGAGGCTCGTGACGTTCTCTGCCTGAAGGCCCTTCGGACCCTTCTTGACTTCGAACTCCACCGCCTGACCCTCATTGAGGGACTTGTAGCCGTCCATCATGATGGCGGAGAAGTGCACGAAAACATCCTCTCCGGTCTGGCGCTGGATGAATCCATAGCCCTTCGAAGCATTGAACCACTTCACTGTTCCTTGTTCCTTCACTTCTTTACCTCTCATACGTGATCCCGGTGTTCCCAAGACCATCGTTCAGTTTGGGTCAGAATTCGCAAAACCATGATGAACTCTGGAACCCGTATTGCGTGCCTCTCTTGGTCCGTGCCCCACGTCTTGCCCGGCTGAGTTCCGGAAAACCTCTTCGTTGACTCAGAATTCGTAACTACGAACCCTGAAACCCTGAGTTCCGCTACGCCGCCAGTCCCGACTAGCGCCGTGACACCCCTTTGAGCGAAAAAAAAGACTGCAAAGTTTTGCCTTGCAGCCCTCTGAAACGACTCAAAAGGTGGTACAAGAGCAACAAACGCTATATTGTAAAATAGCACAAAATGACGGTTTTGTCTACCGCGTTTCCTGGTGTTAACACACGTAACTCATTGATTTAACTAGTTTTAGCTGGAACTCCGCGGGCGGTGGGCTTACTCCGCGTTATCGGGGAGAAGGCTGGCGCCATTGCCAGCTTCCTTTTTCTCCCAGTACTTTTTTACCCAGGCTTCCCAGCTCTTGCCGGCTGCCGTGTCGCGGCCTGTGAACGCCAATGCCGCGATATTCGAATAAGGAATTTTGAGGCGATTGCCCCCGCCCTTTGGCAAAACCCGCACAAACGAAGAACTTAGGGTCGCGCCAGCAACTCGATCGAAGATGTACCCCTCGACCTTAACGCCATCTGCCTGAGTAATGGTGACATCCCCGCGGTAGTCGAATGCCTTCTCAAGCGCTTCGCGCAATTCGGTTTCGTTGACCAGCTCCGGGATCCAGCCCTCGAGGCCTTCTCGTTGTCGTCCCGGAGCGACCTCCAGCTGATCGGGATTCTGAAACGTCCCGCTACTGGCTGCATCGTGGCGATCAAAATGTGTGGGGATGCTCACGCGCGAGTCTCTTCCATCTGGGTCTTGCCCGTTTCAATTTGCACCAGTGGATTAAACGAGTGTACCGGACGGGCTGGTTCGTTCAAGAGTGCAACCGCATCAGGGTCAGTGTATGTTTTATTGAATTCACCCTTCATTGCCTGCCAGAGCCCACTCAAACCGCTAAAACCGTGATCGACGGCGCTCGCTTCATAGCCGCTGTGCACCATGCAGTTCGCACACTTCGGATTGCCCGATTCGGTGCCGTAGTTTTGCCACTCGGTGGAATCCATTAGTTCCTGAAATGTGTCCGCGTATCCGTCCTGCAACAGGTAGCACGGCTTTTGCCAGCCGAAGACGTTGTAGGTGGGCATGCCCCATGGCGTGCAGGCATAGTTGCGCTTTCCCATTAGCATTTCGAGGAAGAGCGGCGACTGGTTGAATCTCCAGGACTTCTTGCGATTGGATAAAATGGCGCGGAACAGCCGGCGAGTACGCGCTTTTCCGAGAAAGTGCTTCTGGTCTGGCGCCTTTTCATAGGAATAGCCCGGGGAAAGCATCATACCTTCCACGCCAAGCTCCATCATTTCGTCAAAAAAGTCGCGGACGCTCTTGGGATCGGCGCCATCGAAAAGCGTGGTGTTGGTGGTGACGCGGAAGCCGCGCTTGACGGCTTCGCGGATGCCTTCGATGGCCTGGTCATAACCACCTTCGCGGCAAACCGAGAAGTCGTGATGTTCCCTCTGACCGTCGACGTGAACAGAAAACGTCAGATATTTGCTGGGTTTGAAAAGATCGAGTTTTTCCTTGAGCAGCAGCGCGTTCGTGCAGAGGTAAATGTACTTTTTGCGGGCGACTAGGCCTTCGACGATTTTGTCGATCTGGGAGTGCATGAGGGGTTCGCCGCCGGGAATGGAAACCATCGGTGTGCCGCATTCGTCGACGGCCTTGAAGCATTCCTCCGGGGAGAGCTCCTGCTTGAGGATGTGAGCCGGGTATTGAATTTTTCCACAGCCCGCGCAGGCCAAATTGCAGCGGAACAATGGCTCCAGCATGAGCACGAAAGGATAACGCTTGCGTCCCCTGAGCTTTTGTTGGAGGACGTATGTTGCGACTGTCCACGCCTGTGAAACCGGTACTGGCATTTAGCTCCTACGCCCGTCTAATGCGCTGCAAATGAATAGGGGAGTATCGAAGGCCCCCCAACCCTTCCATTTTACCTGACGGCCGAGCATTTGTGCCGCCGTATTTCAGATACACGTTTCCATCCGAAATCCGGAAAGATACCTCGCATTGGATGCAAGCCGAATGGTTTCAGTGGCATGCCAAGTGCGTTTAACCGTGATCGGCGTCCGCAAAGCAATTGCCGAGCCCAACGTTGGGCTCGCTTTGGAAGGAGTAAAATCGGGCCGAAGCCCCTATGGAACGCGCAAATCTCATTTCGCTGACCGGGAATTACCAGAAGTTCGATGGCGATGCCGCTGTCGTGGAAACACGGGGCTACCGCCGGAAAACGCGGACATACGCGGAGCTTTCTGCGGCGGCGGAAAGCTGGTGTGCTTTGCTAGGCAGGCGCGGGATTGCCACCGGTGACCGAGTGGCTCTGTGGGGAGCGAACTCAGCCGAGTGGGTAGCGGCGTTCTGGGGAGTGCTGTTGCTGGGTGCGGTCGCGGTGCCGATAGATGCGGGCGCCACGCGTGAATTCGTGGAACGCACGATTCGGGACTCTGGCGCGAAGATCGTTTTGGGGGACAGGAATCTAGCGGAGCTGGCATGTGGGGCGGCGTCGCTCTCGCTCAACGATCTTGACGCCGAAATAGGAGCGTTCCGTCAAATGGCGAATGCCCTGCCAGATCCCAGCCAATCGTCGCGCTCAAGCATCGCGGGAATTTTGTATACGTCAGGTACGACGGCAGAGCCACGTGGAGTGGTGCTGACGCACGGAAACTTCCTGGCAAATCTGGAACCGATTGAGCGGGCGATGCAGCCGTATTTGAAATACGAGCGGTGGCTGCATCCGCTGAAATTTGTTTCGCTGGTTCCGCTGAGCCATGTGTTCGGGCAGTTCATGGCACTGTTTGTGCCGCCGTTGTTTGGGGCGACGGTGGTGTTCGAGAATTCTGCGAACCCCGCTGACATTTTGCGAACTGTGAAACGGGAGAAGGCGACCGTACTGATCGCTGTGCCGCGAATGCTCGACCTCGTTCGCTCGCAACTTGAGCGCGAAATTGAGACGCGCGGATGGAGGAAGTGGTTTGAAAAGAGCTACGAGGCGGCTGCTGGCCAGCCATTTCTGCGGAGGGCATGGAGATTTCGGCGAATTCACCGGTTGTTTGGATTTCGCTTCTGGGCGTTCATCTGTGGAGGCGCGGCGCTCGGGACGGAAACCGAGCTGTTTTTCAAAAGGCTTGGCTTTGCGGTAGTACAAGGCTACGGAATGACAGAGACGGCGTCGCTGATCAGCTTGAACCATCCTTTCAGCGCAGCAGAAGGATCGGTTGGCAAGATTCTCCCCGGGCGCGAATTTAAGCTGGCGGATGACGGCGAAATTCTGGTGCGCGGCGAAAATGTTTCATCCGGCTATTGGGAGAAAGGAGGGCTGCGAGAGGCCTCGGACGAAGGGTGGCTGCGAACCGGCGACCTTGGAGAGCTGGACGCGAACGGCAACCTGAAATTCCGTGGGCGAAAGAAGAATGTGATCGTGACCGCCGCCGGGTTGAATGTTTATCCCGAAGATTTGGAAAAGGCGCTCAAGAAGCAGCCGGCGATTCGTGACGCGGTTGTGGTTCCAGTGGAGAGCAACGGAAACGCCGACGCCTGGGCGTTCTTGTTGACGAATGGAGCAGCTACGGAAGCACAGGTCCAGAAATCGGTTGCGGCTGCGAACGCTGCACTGGCTGAGTATCAGCAAGTTCGAAAATGGTCGGTGTGGGCGGAACCGGATTTTCCGCGGACACCTACCGGGAAGCCACGGCTGGCGGCGATCGCGGCGCAGGCAGTGGCTTCCGACGAGCGCAGTATGCAAAGTGCACGGGCGAACGCCGCGAGCCTAGCGGATCCAATCTCGCGATTCGCAAACGGAGCTGCGCTGAATTCCCTATCGTCACTCGATCGTGTCGAGCTGCTCTCGCATTTGGAGCAGCGCTACAACATTGAGATTGATGAGGAGGAGTTTTCGCAGGCCAAATCGGCCGAGGACTTGCGAAAGCTGGTGGCGCGTTCGGCGACGCGAAACGATGAAGACGGCGCGGAGCCGAGTGCCCGTTATCACTATCCGCGATGGACGCAACGCGAGCCCATACGAATACTGCGACTGTCGGTGTACTACCTGCTGGTGTGGCCTGCGACGCAGATCTTGGGTCATCCCCGTGTTATAGGCCGCGAAAACCTTCGCGGTTTAAAGGGGCCGGTGATCGTGGTTTCGAATCACATCACGCGGCGTGCGGATATGGGACTGATTTTGGCGGCGCTGCCGCCGCGGTTTCGTCATCGCCTGGCCACTGCAATGGGAGGCGAAACTCTGCTGCGCATGCGTAGGCCGCCGCGTGAGTGGTTCTTCACAAAGCGCTGGGCGTACGAACTGGGCTACTGGCTGGTTACGCTACTCTTCAATGTTTTTCCGCTGCCGCAATTTTCCGGATTTCGGCAGAGTTTTCGTTTCGCGGGTGAATCGGTAGATCGCGGCTACTCCGTGCTGATTTTTCCGGAAGGCGAAGTGAACAATTCAGATGACGCACGCATGGCAGCATTTCAGTCGGGCACAGGACTCCTTGCTGAAAATTTGCGTTTGCCGATTGTACCGATGCGCCTCGACGGCGTGTGGCAGATGAAGCGCGAGCACCGACGCCTGGCGCATGTCGGCGAGATCACCGTCCATATCGGACGGCCGGTAACGTTTCCCGGCGGAACTCCGCCCCAGCACGTCGCGCGGGAACTGGAATCCATCGTCCGCACGCTTTAGACAGCCTCATGGTTGTTGTCCAGTTTGGTGGATTCTGGCGATGACGCCGCTCGAGTAGCGCGCAACGTAGAGTTCGCCCGACTGATCTTCGCCTAATGCCGCCAAATCCCCGCCTGCGGTTGTCGTGAGGTTGGATCGCGTCCACGACTGTCCGTTCTGCCGCAGTGACCAGATGCGTCCGCTGATGAAATCTCCGAAAACATAGGTGCCCGCGAGGGCCGGCATTTTTGTGCCGTGGTAGACGTGGCCGCCGATCACCGTCTCGTCTCCTTGCGAACGGTCGTAATCAAAGATCGGATCGGTCAGCGTGTTTCCCGTTTGCGCGCAGGCCGTGGAAAACGGATGAGTGCCTTCACGAAGATTCCAGCCCAGGTTCGCCCCGCCTTGTTGCGGAGTGAGCATGTCCACTTCTTCATAGGCGTTTTGTCCGACGTCTCCGATCCATAAGTTTCCGTTGGCGGTGTCGAAGGAAAATCGAAACGGATTGCGCAAGCCGTAAAGCCAGATCTCACCGCGCGCATTTTGCCCGACAAAAGGGTTGGCGGCAGGAATGGCGTAGTTGAGGCCGGCGGAATGCGGTGAATCCACATCGATACGCAGAATTTTTCCGAGCAGGACATCCAGATTTTGCCCGTTGCACTGAGGATCGCCACCGCTGCCTCCATCGCCAAGGCCGATGTAGAGAAATCCGTCTTTGCCAAAGGCCAGGCCGCCGCCGTTGTGATTGGAGAAAGGCTGATTGACTGTGAACAAGATGTTTTCGGCGTTGGCATCGGAAAAATTCGGATCAGTAGAAGAAGCCGTGAACTCGGCGATGACGGACTGCAGTTGGCCTCCAAAGTTGCGCGTGTAGTTCACAAAAAGGCGGCGATTCTGGGCGTACGATGGGTGGAAGGCTAACCCAGCAAGCCGGTTTCGCCCCCGCTGGTAAAGCCGGTTCTGCTGCTGACGTTGAGAAACGGCGACGCGGCACGCGTTCCGTCGCTTTGAATGATCTGAATGTGCCCGCTCTGTTCGACCACGAAAAGTCGCCCGCTGCCGTCGTTTGGTTGTTGCACATCGAGGGGATTAGAGAAGCCACTCGCGACGGGGACCAAACCGAAAGTCGCGGGTACAGGCGGCGGCATGGGCGTTGGTGTGGAGGTGTAACTGCCGCCGCAACCGCTGGTTAGAACAGCAATCAGCAAGATCCATGCCTGGGAACCGTCAAAACCGCGAGAGGACTTGCGGGAATTCACCTGGCCCTCCGAATATGCCGATTTTGACCGGTAGAGTCGCGGAGGTCTACAGTTTCGGCATTCGTTGATGGCGAACAATGTCTGCGATGTCAGAGAAATGTCTCGCGGCGGCAAAATTCCGCGTGTTCGCGCGTGGTTCGAACAACGATGAAGTCAAACCGAACCAATCTCTTTGAGGTTCTTGCTCATGAAAATAGTGGCTTGCGGATTCTTGTTGTACCGCTCGCAGCGTTCATAGCCGCTGCGCTCATAGAGCCGAACGGCGGCCTGCATTTCATCAGTGCTATCGAGAAAGATTTGTTGGTAGCCACGGTTCCTGGCAAAGTTTTCGGCTTCCGCTAGGAGTTTCCGGGCGATGCCAAGCCCACGGTAAGCCTCGCGAACATACATTCTCTTAATTTCGGCTGCTTCGCCCTTGTGCAATTCGCGAAGAGCGATGCATCCAGCGAGGCTCGAGCCAATCCAAGCCAGCCAAACTCCCGAGGCTGGCCCGAAATACTCCTTGCGAAACTCCTCGGGTGCTTCACGTGCAACAACGCGCAGGCCTTCGTAGTATTCCGAGACAATCGCATAAGCGGTTTCAGTTTGACCTGACGTCGCGCGCTCTAAGCGAATGGCGTCAATCCCTCGGTCCATACTTATTAGTTTGGCGAAAGGGCGACTCTCAACAAGGCCCAAATTGACTGTCACGGTATTGGTCACAGGGCACGACCGGAGGGAAATTTCGTTCTATGGCAGAATTAGGATTGGGGCTGCCGCGTCGCGGTTGCTCGCAAAGGGTAAGACCAAATGGCACAGCGAAGCACACTCGAAGCCGAAAGACCCGCGAAATCTCAAAAGGCGAATAAACGATCGGCAAACGGCGGCGCGTTAGCGGCAAAGCCGACGCTTTCGGCCGAGCGGGAACGGGTGTTTGAAGCGTTCCGGCGGTGGGGCTACCTTGAGGCGTCACTTGATCCGCTGGGATTTTTGGAGCCCTTGAAGTCGCCAGACTTGGATGGACTTAAGGGGGCGGATGCGGAGGAAGCGCGGCGCATCTATTCGGGGACAATCGGCGCCGATTTCATGCATTTGCTGCAGCCAGAGCGCCGAGACTGGATTGCGGCTCGCATGGAGGGCGCGGCGCCGGAGACCGACCGACACATGATCTTGTCGCGGTTGGTGCGCGCAGACTTGTTCGAACAAGTGCTGCAATCGCGCTATCTGGGTACCAAGCGGTTTTCGCTTGAGGGCGTGACTGCGCTGATTCCGCTGCTGGACGCAATTCTGGATGCGGCCGGCGAGCACGGCTCGATTCAGTCCTTGATGGCCATGAGCCATCGGGGGCGGCTGAACGTGATGGTGCACACAGCGTGCAAGACGCCACATGAAGTGGTGGCCGGGTTCGAGGATGTGGATCCGCGCAGCGTGCTAGGCGCCGGCGACGTGAAGTATCACGTCGGCGCAACGGGAACCTACCTGACCGCGCATGGCAAAGAGATCGAGATTCACCTGGTATCGAATCCAAGCCATCTTGAAGCGGTTGATCCGGTGGCCGTGGGACGTACACGTGCGAAGCTGACGCGCTACGCAGGCGGAACAACTAACTTTGACACGAACAAGGTTGTGCCGATTGTGATGCATGGTGACGCCGCGTTCGCGGGACAGGGAATCTTCGCAGAGACGCTGAATCTCGCCGACTTGCAGGCATACACGGTTGGCGGGACCATTCACATTATTGTGAACAACCTGATCGGATTTACGACTCGGCCAGTGCAGGAACACTCTTCGCGGTTTGCGGCGGACCTGGCGAAGCGGCAGAACGTGCCGATTTTCCACGTGAACGCGGAAGATCCGGATGCGGTGGTTCGCGTGGGAGAAATTGCGGCGGATTATCGCGCGGCATTTGGCAGTGACGTGGTGGTGGACCTGATCGGCTACCGGCGCCACGGGCACAGCGAGGTTGACGATCCGACGATCACTCAGCCGCGGCTGTACGAGAAGATCAAAAATCATCCACCACTATGGAAGCTCTACGCGGGGCGCGTGAAGGTTGATGCGACGAAAACTGTCGAAGCGGTGCGCGCGGAATATGAAGTTGAGCAGACCAAAGCAGGCAAGCTAAAGAAGATCCCGCATTTGCGGCAACTGCCGGACTATTGGTCGGCATTCCATCGGGGGAAGTTCAAGCCGGAATACGAAGTGGATACCGGACTTTCCGCCAAGATGCTTGAGGGGATCACCGAACAGCTGGTCTCCGCGCCCGAGGGATTTCACGTTCACCCGAAAATCGTGAAGCTGTTGGAGCAACGCGCGGAGATGGGACGCGGCAAGCGCGCGGTGGATTACGGATTTGCTGAAGCGCTGGCGTTCGGCTCATTGCTGCAGGAAGGCACGCCGATTCGCTTGACGGGACAGGACTCGCAGCGCGGCACGTTCAATCAGCGGCATGCAGTGTTGGTGGATACAGAAACCGAAGAGACCTACGTTCCGCTCGCCGCCATTGCAAAGGAATCGGAGCGCCGGCCGTTTTGCGAGATTTACAATTCGTCGCTGTCAGAGGCGGGCTGCCTAGGATTTGAGTACGGATTCAGCCGCGATTACCCCGAGGCGCTTGTCTTGTGGGAAGCGCAGTTTGGCGACTTTGTGAACGGCGCGCAGGTAATCATCGATCAGTTCATCAGCGCGGGCGAAGACAAGTGGGACCTGCCTTCGGGGATTGTGATGCTTCTGCCGCATGGCTTTGAGGGGCAGGGGCCGGAGCATTCGAGCGCGCGCATCGAGCGGTTCCTGCAGCTCGCCGGAGAAGAGAATATCCAGATTTGCCAGCCGTCGACTGCAGCGCAGTACTTTCACATGCTCCGGCGACAGGCGCGGCGGCCATGGCGGAAGCCGCTAGTGGTATTCACGCCGAAGAGCATGCTGCGCCATCCGGACGCATCGTCGAGAATCGAGGACTTTTCGCAGCCACGATTTTTGCCGATCGTGCCGGACCGCGACGTCACAGATGCGCGGCGCATTCTGATCGCGAGCGGCAAAGTAGGTCATGAACTGAAGGCGGAGCGGCGAAAGCGGAAAGATTCGAACACAGCCATTTTGTTCTTGGATCAGCTTTATCCGCTGCCGCGGCCGGAGATTACTGCGGCGCTGGAAGCCCACGGACACGCCCGTGAAGTCGTCTGGGTACAGGAAGAGCCGCGCAATATGGGGGCGTTCTTCTATGTTATGCCGCGCCTGCAGCAATTGGCGCAGGAACGCGGCTTGAGCTTGCGCTCTGTCAAGCGTTCCTCCAGCGCGAGTCCGGCCACGGGTTCCGCGAAAGCGCATGAACTGGAACAGAAGACGCTGCTTTCCCTGCCGTTTACGACTACTTCGGGCGATTAGCGGATGGCCAGCGTATTTTGGAGCTCGGCAACGCAGCGGGCGCAAACGGACAGCGCTTGTGGGTGCAAGATCTCAACCACGAAAGGCCGAGACCGATCAGCCCCTAGGGGGTAGACAGCCGAATGTTGTGCCGGGTACCGCAGTGCGCGAGCGCGGCTTGGCATGGCTATCGGACGGAAAGAGCCTGCTTACAGCCCGCGTCGAAGCGCCAAATGTCGTAGAGCAAGTCGAGCTCAGCACGGGCAAGCGCAAGATCTTCCGAACGATACCCGTCCCGGATGGCGCGCGGGCCGAGGACCTATCGACACCGATATTTTGCGCGGACTTTAGGAGTTATGTGTACGCGTACACCCGAATCGGGTCGGACCTTTATGTAGTGGAAGGGTTGAGTAAGGGCGCGTTCCGCGGCCTTTGATATTCATCGTTCATTCACAATTGCGTAAACGCTTCGTTACGAATGGCTTGCACACTAACGTTGTGTTAAAACCCGTTCACGGGGCTCTAAATTGAAAACTGCCTACCGCGCTGCGCCTGGCTACGTTACACTGCCGCCCAGCCAGCGAGCGGTACGCCCGACACGCATGAAACGAATCCTGATTATTGAAGACGACCGAGATATCGTCGAACTTGTGCGATACAACCTGGCCAACGAAGGGTTTCAAGTCAACGGAGCGAACGACGGCGCAACCGGACTGAGCACATTGAAGAAATCCCCGCCCGACTTGCTGCTGCTTGACTTGATGCTGCCGAAGCTTTCTGGCTTGGAAATCTGCCGCGAAATTCGCAAAGACGAATCATTGAACCGGCTGCCGATCCTGATGTTGACGGCACGCGGAGACGAAGCCGACCGCGTGGTTGGACTGGAAATGGGCGCGGATGACTACGTGACAAAGCCGTTCAGCCCGCGGGAGCTAATCGCACGCGTAAAAGCGTTGCTTCGGCGGGCAGAGCCTCCGGCGGATGCGCCGCGCACAATTGATTTGGGAAAGTTGTCCATTGATCCCGCATCCTACCGAGTCAGCTACTCCGGAAAAACTGTTCCTCTCAGCACGCTGGAATTCCGCCTGTTGTACTATCTGGCGTCGCGGCCGAATCGTGTGTTCACGCGCGACCAGCTACTGGATGCTGTCTGGGGCACCGATCGCTTTGTGACACCGCGCAGCGTGGACGTCTATGTGCGCCGGTTGCGGGAAAAGATCGAGCCGGATCCTGAGAATCCCCTACATTTAAAGACGGTCCGCGGCGCGGGCTATCTGTTTGAAACACGTGCGGCGTAATCTTTTCACAAAACTGGCGCTGGTGTTCTTCGCGCTATTGTTGAGCGTGTTGATGGTGGTGGATTTTTTCGCCGACCGTGCGTTGCGGCGAGACTACGAACGCACAGGCTTCGAGCAGCTCCAGGCAATTGCCCGTATTGCGCAGGAAAATCCGCCGCAATTTTCCGCACTCCCACCAGTTGACCCGCAGGAAATTTCCGCTCTGCAAACATGGACGCGACGCATGGCCAGCAGTGGGGCCCGCGTCACGGTCATAACCGCGGAAGGGTTGGTTCTGGCGGACTCTCAGTCCGAACCGCAGACGATGGAAAATCACGCTGGCCGCCCGGAAGTCATGCAAGCCATGGCGGAAGGGAGCGGCCGCTCGATCCGGCACAGCGCCACGATCAATCGCGACCTTTTGTACTACGCTCTCCGGCAGCCGTCTGCAACCGGTAAGCCTTTCATCATGCGATTCGCCCTGCCAGAGGATACGGTCGGCCAAGTGCTGCGGCCATTTCGAAAAAGCCTCTGGTTCTCGTCATTCTTAATCCTGCTCGTAGCCAGCGGCGTAGTCGTCCTTGTGTCCAAACGGTTTTCCGAACGAATCGAGCGGCTGACCGCATTTTCGCAGCGCGTAGCCGAAGGCGATTTTCGCCCACAGGCTTCGGACGGAACCGGCGATGCCTTGGACCGGCTGAGCCATTCCCTAAATCAGACAGCCGCGCGCCTCGACCGTACCATCCACACACTTACGGAAGAGCGAAATCTGTCTTCCGCGATTCTAGGCAGCATGGTGGAAGGCGTACTGGTGGTGAATGGCTCGGAACGCGTGGTGTTTGCCAACCAGAGTTTTGTGGAAATCCTGGAATTGAAAGTTCCGCCGCAGGCTGGAAGCGGTCTAGTCGAAGTAGTGCGGCAGACGGAGTTGATCGAAGCAGCCCGCAAGGTGCTGACTGGCGAGCCGCGCGTCGAATCGGAAATTGTCACTGGGACTTTGCGGCAGCATTTCTTTGCGGCGACGGTGGCATCGGTTCGCGCCGCGGAAACCAACGGCGCGGTGATCGTGCTGCATGACATTACAGATCTACGCAAGCTGGAGCGTGTGCGGCGCGATTTTGTAGCGAACGTCTCACACGAATTCCGCACACCGCTAACGGCCATTCAAGGATTCGCGGAAACTTTGCTAGCTGGCGCGATGAACGACCCACAAAACCGCGAGCGGTTTTTGGGGATTATCGTAGAGCACTCACGCAGACTGGCGCGCCTGACCGAAGACTTGCTCATGCTTTCGAAGATGGACGCGGACCGCCTGGAATTGGAAATGCGACGAATCCCGGTAGGACCGTTCGTCGAAAGCTGCATCGAAACCTCCACGCCGCGCGCGAACGAGAAAGACTTGAAGCTGCTGGTAAATCTGGCGGAGCGTGTCCCGGACATTGCCGGCGATCGGCGCCGCCTGACGGAAGTGCTGCAAAACCTGCTCGATAACGCGATCCAATACACGCCAGCGGGCGGGCAAATCATGGTCAGCGCAAGCGCAAAGAACAGCGAAGTGGTTTTTATCGTATCGGACACAGGGATCGGAATTCCGCAAGCCGACCAGCCGCGAATCTTTGAGCGGTTTTATCGTGTGGACGTCGCGAGGTCGCGCGAAGTAGGCGGCACCGGTCTCGGCCTTTCCATCGCAAAGCATCTGGTGGAAACGCACGGAGGCCGGATTTGGGTAGAGAGCGAAGTTGGCCGCGGCTCGCAATTCCACTTTTCTGTGCCGATGTTCGACGTCGAGCGTACTTCCCGCGCATCGGCTAACGGCGGACGCAATCCCGTGAAATAACTTCACCGGATATTCAAACAACAGCCATCCTGTATTAATGACCTTCGCGTAACTCTCGACTACGAGCGGAGAAAGATTTTCGCTGCAAAAGAGGCCCTATGAGCACGTCCGCAGGACTCACGGAGACGGTGCTTTACGACACGCTGGTCAATTATCTGATTTCGATGGCTCGCACGGTTGAAGGAGCTGTCAACCGCGCACTGGAAGCAATCGTCAGTGTGGATGATCCCATGGCGGCGTCGCTGAGCGGCGAAGTGTTTCTGCTCGAGCCCCGCATTAATGAGATGGAAATCGTAATCGATGAACACGCCATCCGCCTGCTACGGCGCGGCGGATTCAGTGACGACGAAATGCGATTGATCGTGGCTTCGCTAAAAATTACCAACGACCTGGAAAGGATCGGCGATTTGGCCGTGAACCTGGCGGAGCGAGTCACCAGCCTGCGAGAGATGCCGGGCTCGCGTGCACCGGAAGAGCTGGAGCCGATGACGCAGGCGGTGAAGGCCATGATGAGTAAAAGCCTGGGTGCGCTGATTTTTCGCAACGCGACCATGGCGACACGCGTCCTCGAAAGTGACGACCTCGTGGATCAGTTTCGCGATCGGATTTTTGAGCAACTCATGGAACAAATGACGCAACAGACGGCGCTGGTGGTGCCGAGCATGCAATTCATTCTGGCCACGCGGCACTTGGAACGTATCGCCGATCACGCGACCAACATCGCCGAGGACATTATCTACTGGGTGCGCGGATTGGATGTGCGGCATGGCCGCGGATTGGGGATCGCGCCGGTGCCAGGCAGCGGCGAGGAAGAAAGTGCGGCCGCCCGTGAGGTCACGCAGAATTCACACAGCCTTTATTCGGGCGTGAACCAGGTACCGGATACTCGCAGCGTTTGAACTTCAGTGATCGAACCTACCACGGGGATCATTGCACCCCTGGCGATGATCCCCACCTCCTCACCTGGAAAGTTGCCGCAGGCATCCTCTTGACCCTGGGCGGCAATCAAATCTAACGTGGAAGTGTCGATTCCAGGCAAATGAGCATCCCGCAAGCCACGAACTCTCGAAAGCCTGCCGCTATGTGGCAGGTTTTAGTGTGTTTCCTGCTTGCAGGATTGTTTCTCTACAATCCCTTCCTGAACAACCACCGGGAAAATGGAAACTTATCCGTATGCCATCCGGCGAGCCACCGCGCTACGGTGGGTTCGTCCGAACTAGAGCAGTTTCCTCAGCGGGACGGAGTTGTGGCCCCTCTGCCCGACCTGGATGTCGAGCAAGTTTTCATTGATCTGACGGCTGCGACTCTTCCCTGCACGCTTCATACGGCCGATCGCGATGCAGTCATGCTTCCGCAGACAGTTTTCTCCTCGAGTCTGTGGTTCCGGCCGCCTCCCGCTGTCTAGTAGCAATCCTCCAATCTGGTGAAGTTAAGGTCCTGGCGATGCGCAATCGCCGGGCGGCCAACTTAGGCTCTTGGGAAAATTCTGGAGCTGTTTGTTTCGGCGCTGGGCCGAAGTGATCGAATTTCTGCACGCGATCGGAAGAAAAAAAGATGAGCAAAAAAATGATAGGCGCGGTGGTAGTAGCCCTTGCATTGGTTGCGGGAGTTTGGCGATGGTTCGGACGTGCGACAGAAGCGGACGACGCGGACCATGCCGTATCCGGCGAAACCGTAATTGCCGCCGTGGTGAAGGTGCAGCGCGGCCCGATGGACAGCACGTTGACCATCGCGGGCGAGTTCAAGCCATTTCAGGACGTTGACGTTCACGCTAAGGTAGCCGGGTACATCCAGAAGATTTACGTCGACGTGGGCGATCACGTGACGCAAGGTCAGACGCTGGCGATCCTGGAAGTTCCAGAGCTGGCGGCGCAGCTGAGTGGTGCCGACGCCGCACTGCGTCGCGCGAAAGAAGACATCCGGGGCGAGCAAGGCGATGTACAGCGCTCGCAGTCGGCGCACGCTGCCGCGCATTCCATGTATGTGCGGTTGAAGCAAGCCAGTGAGCAGCAAAAGGGTTTGCTGGCGCAACAGGAAATCGACGACGCCCAAGCGAAAGACCTTGAGACCGAGGCGCAAGTTTCCAGCGCGCAGGCGGCGCTCTCCGCAGCCGAACAGCAGGCGGAAGTGTCCGTAGCAAATCAGAAGCAGTACAACGCGATGTCGAACTACACACGGATCGTCGCGCCGTTCACCGGCGTTGTCACCGTGCGTTATGCAGACACTGGTTCGCTGGTGGCAGCGGGAACATCCTCGAGCACGCAGGCGATCCCCGTCGTGCGCATCGCAGAGGTATCCAAGTTGCGGCTGGTATTGCCGATTCCAGAGTCCATTGCAGCGCAAATTCACCTGGGCGATCCGGTGAAAGTTCGCGTGCAAGCACTGAATAAAGAGATCACTGGAAAAGTTTCGCGCTTCGCCGACTCGCTGGACATACAGACGCGCACCATGCAAACGGAAATCGATGTCGATAACCGGAAAGGCGAGTTGATGGCGGGCATGTACACCGAAACGCAGCTAGTGCTGGCGCAGCGGCCAAGTACATTGAGTTTGCCGCTGGAAGCGGTGACACAGAACGGAAACACCACGACGGTGCTGATGGTTACGCCGCAGAGCACGGTGGCAGAGCGCAAGATAGCGCTGGGTCTGCAAGGCAAATCTCGCGTCGAAGTCGTCTCCGGATTGAAGGAAGGCGACCGCGTGGTGATTGGAAACCGCAGCCAATTCCGCGACGGCGAAAAAGTGCAACCCAAGGAAGTTGCGCCGAGCGGGCTTACGGAAGGCGCAAGCTAATGGCTGGCTTCTCGATCCGCAATCCCTTCTTCATCATCGTCTGCTGCTTGATCGTGGCGATCGTCGGAACTGTCACGCTGGTGCGTATCCCGGTAGACCTGTTTCCGCCCATCGACATTCCGGTGGTTGTAGTCGCGACGTTTTATTCAGGTATGCCGCCGCAGCAGATCGAAACCAGCATCACGAACCCTTTCGAACGATTTTTCACGCTCGCCAGCGGAGTGGACCACATCGAATCGCGGTCGCTTCCCGGCGTGAGCCTCATCAAAATCTATTTTCAGGCCGGCACAAACTCCGACGCCGATCTGAGCAGCATTTCAAACTTGGCGATGGCGGATTTGCGCCGCCTGCCGCCCGGCACGTTGCCGCCCGTCGTGCTGAAATTCGACGCATCGAGCTTGCCGGTTTGTTTAATCACGCTAAAGGGCCAGGGCCTGAACGAAACGGAACTCCACGACCTTGGCCAGTACAACGTGCGCAATCAAATTGCTAACGTGCCGGGAGCCTCGGTTCCGCAGCCCTTCGGCGGCCGCTATCGCCAGATCATGGTGTATGTGGATCCGCTGAAATTGCAGGCGCACCAACTCAGCCCGATGGATGTCGTGCGCCAGATCAACGAAAGCAACCTGATCCTGCCCGCCGGCGACGTGAAGATAGGACCGTTTGACTACAACCTTTATTCGAATAGCCAGGCGCCGACGCCGGGGTCGATTAATTCAATGCCGTTGAAGACAGTCGGCCAATCTTCGGTTCTCGTAGCCGATGTCGGCAAGGCCGTCGACGCGCAGGCGATTCAAACCAACGTGGTGCGCGTAGATGGCCAGCCCTCGGTGTATCTCCCGATTCTGAAACAAGGTGGTGACACCAACACCATCGCGGTCGTCGAAGGGATTCGCGATGCGCTAAAGCATCTGGTGGACATTCCTTCACAGCTGAAAACACGCGTCGTCTTCGATCAATCCGTTTTCGTTCGCACCGCCATTGCGAACCTTGTACTTGAGGGCGGAATTGGTTTAGTGCTGACCGGTTTGATGATCCTGCTTTTCCTTGGCAGCATACGCGCCACGGCTGCCGTGTTTCTTTCGATCCCTCTTTCAGCGCTGGCGGCATTCCTGGCAATCGGTGCAGGCGGTGGCACTGTTAACACCATGGTGCTCGGCGGGCTGGCGCTGGCATTTTCTCGCTTGATTGATAACTCGGTCATCGTGCTGGAAAACATCTTTCGGCATTTGGAGATGGGGGAATCGCCGGAGATCGCTTCCGAGAAGGGCGGCAATGAAGTCGCGCTTGCCGTGCTTGCGGCGACGATCGCGACTTCGATTGTTTTTTTTCCGGTTGTGTTTCTCTATGGCGTAAGCCGCTTTCTGTTCGTGGCGCTCGCTACCGCGGTCATCTTGTCGTTGTTCGCTTCGTACATCGTGGCCATGACGGTAGTCCCGCTCTTTTGCGCAAAACTCATCAAAAAGCATCAAGCGGATGAAGAACTCGGCGAAGGCTCGATTGAAGCCCGCATGGGAAAAATCTCCAAAAAATTCGACGGGGACTTCAACCGCCTGCTGGCGAAGTACGAGCGGTCGCTGGCGACGGCATTGCTGAAGCCGTTGGCCACAGTCGTCGGCTTGGCCGGGGTTTCGTTGTTGTGTTTTGCTATGTATCCACTGCTGGGCGTTTCGTTTTTTCCACGCACTGATCCGGGGCAGTTCGTGATCAACCTCAAAGCCCCGACTGGTACTCGTGTGGAATTGACGGAAGATTACGTCAAGAAAATCGAAGACATCGTTCACGAAGTGGTTCCGAAGGACGAGCTGCAGATCATCGTCGCCAATATTGGGGTGACCCCCGACTTTTCCGCCATCTACACGTCCAACTCCGCGCCCCACACCGCGTTCGTACAAGTCAGCTTGAAGGAAGGACACAAAGTGGGCAGCTACGAGTACATGAGGCGCGTGCGCGAAAGACTGTCGCGCGATCTCCCGCAAGTCTCTACGTACTTTCAATCCGGTGGGTTGGTGGATGCCGTGCTGAATCTGGGCCTACCAGCGCCGATTGACGTGCAAGTCAGCGGCAGCAATATGAAGCAGACGTACGCAGCAGCAGTCGAGATGGCGTCAAGGATTCGCCAGCTCAAGGGCGTGAGCGACGTACTCATCCCGCAGGATATTGACTATCCCGCGCTGCAATTGGACGTCGATCGAGAAAAGGCCAGCCAGCTTGGACTCTCGCAGAAAGAAATCGTCGACAACGTCATCACTGCGCTCACTTCCAACGGAATGATCGCACCGAACTATTGGATTGACCCAAAAAGCGGCAATCCGTATCTCCTGACTGTCCAGTATGCCGAGAATGCGGTAAACACCATAACCGATTTGAAGCAGGTTCCATTGCGGGGACCAAAAATCTCGCAACCGACGTTCTTAGACAGCGTGGTAAAGGTGAGCGCGATCGCTTCGCCTACAGAAGTGGATCACTACCAGCTGTTCCGCGTGATCGACTTATACGTCGCTCCAAGAAAAGAAGACCTCGGCACCATCACCAGCCAAATCGAAGACGTTCTCAAGACGACCAAGATGCCCGAAGGAGCACGCGTAACGCTCCGCGGTTCCGTGCAGGGTATGCGCGCGTCGTTCAAGAGTTTCGGCATCGGGCTGATCTTGTCGGTCGTGCTCGTGTACCTCGTTCTGGTGGCGCAATTCGCCTCGTGGACCGATCCCTTCGTCATCTTGTTTGCTGTTCCGCCAGGGCTGGCCGGGGTTCTGCTCTTTTTGCTGGCTACGCACACAACGCTCAACGTCATGTCGCTGATGGGCGTGGTGATGATGGTCGGCATCGTTGTTTCGAACAGCATTTTGATCGTGGAATTCGCGCGACATCTGCATCACGAAGGGAAACCACTGAAGGAAGCAGTCTCGCTGGCCTCCCGGCTGCGCTTGCGGCCGGTGCTGATGACTTCACTCGCAACTCTTCTGGGATTGATCCCGATGGCGCTGGGCATGGAAGCTGGCAGCGAACAGTACGCTCCCCTGGCGCGCGCAATCATCGGTGGACTCCTCGTTTCGGTCGTAGTGACTGTCTACCTGGTGCCCGCGGCCTACTTGGTGGTGCACCGCAACCATGAGCGTACCAACGAGGAGGCGCGCGCGTGATGTCGCTGAAACCGATGCGAACGAAACTGAAATGGCTGGCGCTTTGGCTCTCTGCGGCGTCGCAGCTGAATGCTCAATCACCGGCGATTCCAACTTCCCCCGCAAAAACGCAGAACCCATCGGCGCACGATGCTGCGCCGGTGCCCACACCACTGTCGCGCAAACAGGCCGAGGCGCTCGCGCTCAAGAACAACCCGCAGATTACGGTTGGCAGGCTCCGCATGCTGCAGGCCGCGCAATTTACGAGAGAACAGCGTTCAGCGCTCCTGCCGACGGCCTACTTGAGTCTTACGGGTGTCGATGCCAGCGACCGTGCGCGCATCGCGGCGGGCGGGCTGAATAATCCCATCATTTATCCCCGAGCGGCGACCGGCGCGACCGTCAGTCAATTGGTCACGGACTTTGGCCGCACCAGCAATCTCGTCTCCAGCGCCAAAGCCACGGCTAAAGCCGAAGAAGAAAATTCCGCCGCAACCACCGCGCAGATCATCATGGCTGTGGACCAGGCGTTTTATAGCGCGCTCGAAACCAGGGCATTGCTGCAGGTAGCCCAACAAACCGTGCACGCCCGCCAATTGATTGTGGACAAAGTCAGCGCGCTGACCCAGGCCAAGCTAAAGTCCGATCTGGATTTGAGCTTCGCCAATGTGGACCTGGCCCGCGCCAAACTCTTGCAACTCGAAGCGCGAAACAATACCGACGCGTCGCTCGCCGCCTTGTCCGCAATCCTCGGCTATCCCGATCAGCAGAACTTCGATCTCGTAGAACCGCAACGCGAACCTGAACAGCCCGAACTAGACGTCGCTCCGCTCATCCTGACGGCAATGCGCCAACGTCCGGAAATTCTGTCCTTGCAGGATCAGGTGGAAGCCGCCAAGAAATTCGGCCACGCCGAGCACGACCTCTGGAGGCCGACGGTTAGCGCGCTCGGCACAGTCGGCGTCGCGCCGGTCAGAAATGAAAATCTGCCCAACTGGTACGGCGCGGTCGGCGTGAACGTAAACGTTCCCGTCTTTAATGGCTTTCTCTACAATGCGCGCGGGAAAACTGCAGACCTGCAAACCGAAGTGGCCAAGCAGAAATTGATGGACGAGCGGAATAAGATCGCGCGTGACGTTCGGACGTCCTGGCTCGATTCGCAGCGGGCTTTCGAACGGCTGAGCGTGACCAAGCAACTGCGCGAGCAGGCCGACCTCGCCTTAAGTCTCGCACAATCACGTTACAACCTGGGTCTCGGCTCGATTGTGGAACTTGGACAAGCCGAACTTCAGAAAACGGAAGCCGACATCGCCGACACCGACGCTCTCTATCAGTATCGTCTCACCCGCCTGAACCTGGCCTACACGATGGGCGAGCCCCAGTAACCTTGGAAAATCCCGTTACATCGAGGTTGCCGCCAAGCCTAGGGCTGCGACCGCGTTCAGTTCAGAGTCGGCGCATACTTCCGCGCGAAGAGAGTCTTGTTGAAACTTTTCCGCCCATCTCGCCGAGCGTTCTGCTTCGTCGAATCTAACTCCAGCCGCTTCAGCAACTTCCTTTGTAACAATTCCTGTTACCGGATATTCACATTCGTTTGACGTGCCAGTAAGACGCTGACCCTACGTTTACGTCCGCGGGGTAAGTTCGCGTACTCACCAGGTATTCCATTTTGCAAATTGCAATACGGAAGGGTGACCGCTAAGCGCGGTCAACAAGAGAGGAAATGAAAAAACTAGCAGCAATCGTACTGTCGTTTTTCCTGATTTCTGGCGCGGCGTTCGCGGACACACCTAAAGACGGTGACCCGCAACCTGCGGAAAATACCAAGAAGAAAACCACCAAGCCCGCCGCGAAGTCGGCGACGGCCGTTCTTGCCGAGCAATTGGAAGCGCTCCGGCAGACTCTTGAAGCTCAACAACAACAGATCCAGCAATTGAAGGAAGAATTGTCCCGTCGCGACTCGCAGATTGGCGACGCCAAGGGCGCCGCGGCCGCCGCTGATGCCAAGGCTGCCGAGGCGAATAGCAAAGTCGCCGAAGTTGCTGCCAGCACGGCCGAAGTCAAGACCACCACGACCACGCTGAGTTCCGACGTGGCGGATTTGAAACTCGGCAGCGATTCACTGAAGGGCGCGGTACAGGACACCCAGAAGAAGATTATTGCATCTGAGTCTCCCTCTTCGATTCACTACAAAGGCATCACCATCACGCCGGGCGGATTCTTCGCGGCGGAAACGGTTTTCCGTAACCGCGCGGCAAGCGCCGACGACAACACGCCATTCACCGGCATCCCTTACCCAGGCAACAGCCTTTCCAAGGTTTCAGAATTCAACTTCGGCGGGCGTCAAACCCGTCTGAGCCTTCTGGCCGAAGGAAAGCTCGGCGCGGCGAAGCTCAGCGGGTACGTCGAAGCCGACTTCTTGGGCGCCGGCACCACTTCGAACAATCGTCAGAGCAACAGCTACGTTCTCCGCGACCGTCAGGCATACGGTCAAGTTGCGTTTGACAATGGTTGGTCCATCACGGGCGGTCAGATGTGGAGCTTGGCGACGGAAACTCGCAAGGGAATTCTCAACCGCCAGGAAGCCACGCCGCTGGTCGTTGATCACCAGTACAGCGTAGGATTCACTTGGGCACGGCAATACGGATTGCGCGTCGTCAAGAGCTTCCATGACAAGTTTGCCCTCGGCGTTTCGATCGAGGGTCCTCAAACCACCATCGGGGGCCGCGGCTTCTCCGCTGTCACCAACACCAGTGCAACGGGCGCGGTTACCACAACGCAAAACTTCTGGCTGAACGCTCCTGGCGCGGGCGGTGGTTTGTACAACGCCTTTGACGCGACAGGATACACCACGAACAAGGCGCCCGACTTTATCGTAAAGGCGGCACTTGATCCAGGCTGGGGCCACTACGAAGTTTTCGGCATCGTCAGCGAATTCCGCAACCGAATCTATCCTTGCGGCGTGGTCGGCACTAACGCGAACGACACAAATCCGCCGACAACGCCCACCACTTATACTGGAAATTGCGCATCTGCAACGCCAACAGTGGTTAGCTCCTTTGGCGCCTTCAATGACTCCCGCACTGGCGGCGGCGGTGGCGCAAGCGCCATTCTCCCGCTCGGCAAGAAGCTCGACGTGCGGGCAAAGTTCACTGGAGGCAGCGGCATCGGACGCTATGGCTCGGCGCAGTTGCCGGATGCAACTGCCCGTCCAGATGGAACTCTTGCGCTGGTCAAGAGCGCGCAATGGCTCGGCGGCTTGGAGTTTCATCCCAACCCGAAACTGGATGTCTACGCCTATTTCGGCCAGGAGTACGCAGGCCGCGCTGCTTACCAGGGTTATACGACAATCAGCGTGCTGAAAACTCCGGCTATTGCGGCAACCGCCACTTCGCCCGCGATTCCGGGTACCACGACAACGACCATCAAGCTCGACCAGTTCGGCGGCTACGGCTCGCCGTTCGCCAACAACTCCGGCTGCTCGAGCGAAGCTGCGCCCGGTGGAACAGGAACGCCGGGTACTGGCGGAAGCTGCGCCGGCGATATCCGCACCATCTCCGAAGGCACCTTCGGTTTCTGGCACAAGGTTTACAACGGACCGAAGGGTGGCTTCCGTTGGGGAATTCAATACTCCTATCTCACAAAAACCGGATGGTCCGGAAACAACAACACGCCCACCGCAATCGGCATTTCTCCGAAAGCAGTGGACAACATGCTCTTCACTTCCTTCCGCTACTACATTCCCTAGTTTGAGGGGAAAGCAGTTTCACTTGGTGAAGGGCGGCGCCCATAGGTTCCGCCCTTTTTACTTTTCTGGCTTGTCAAAATCCCTTCGCATCAACACCCAAGCCCATACATTTCAGTTGGTTATGGATTCAACCAACTCTGAACGCCTTGTAACACTCCCGTAACAATCAATCTACAAAATTGCCTTTAACGGAAGGGTTCCCGACCTGGTCTAAAAAGATCGCCCGCTCAACGGTGCGATGCGTGTGGAGAGGCAGAAATGAAAAGATTTTCAGTTCTTGCGGCGCTCGTTGTTGCGCTGGCTGGAGCGGTGCTGGCGCAGGGCTCACTGCTGATAAATGGTGCGGGAGCAACTTTCCCCTATCCAATTTATTCAAAATGGTTCGATCAGTTTCACAAGTCCACGGGAGCGCAGATCAACTATCAATCTGTCGGTTCCGGAGCAGGTATCAAACAGGTCACCGAAGGAACTGTAGATTTTGGCGCGTCCGACGGACCGATGAACGATGATCAGCTAAAGGCGTATCGTGCGAAGAACGGCTCCGGAATTCTTCATTTCCCGACCGTGCTGGGAGCCGCAGTACCGACCTACAACGTCCCAGGCGTCAGCACCCAGCTGAATTTCAC